>JAANMV010001705.1_pt1 | contig 23545 bp, 15 predicted proteins | sample 7279661 | NCBI WGS metagenome assembly JAANMV01 (sample SAMN14094540, study PRJNA606508) | bioreactor metagenome | isolation source: A lab-scale SPAN reactor treating ammonium-rich wastewater day 121 | place: Ireland: Galway | collected 2017-05-16
ATGAAAAGAGTTGTTAAGTTCTTTTGTCTTGAAACAAAAGAACCAAAAATTCAAGGCTGCTGAAAATTTCCGAAAATCTGATTTGCTTTACAGGAAAAGAACTCGCCCAGCTGCCGCTGGTCTCAGACAGCTCTTCCTGTGTTGAATCTGCAAATCAGATTTTTAAACCGGAAATTTTCAGAGGCCGGTTAAAATCAAAACTAAAGCACAAACAACCCCACCTCCACGAGTCTTTCTACGAATCAAAGATACGAAGACCTGTAAGGTTGAGTCGCAGACCATCCTCACATTTAGCAGGGAGAGGAAAGACCATCATCAAACAAATGAATGAATTTTTCCGTGCATAAATGCACTTTATAGATTGGCAGATAAATTTGCTTTGAGTATCTTTGTATTAACATTAAGATAAATTTAAATAAAATACATGAAAAGGGTCAAAATTTTAATTTTTTCGGCATTTGTTTTACTTTCAGCAGCAGTAAATACACAAACCATAAACCAGAAGCTTATCACCGGCATACCGGCGGTAAACGGAACCGTTGATGCTTATTCCCTTAAATATGATGCGGCAACAGGGGGCTGGGTATATTCAGCTTATGATACATCGACAACAAAAAATACCATCATAACGCCGAAAGGTTCATCAAAACCTTTTAATTATGCCATGACATATAATGCACTGTTCGATTCAGACGGCAATTCATATGTAACCGGCAGCGAAAATATATCAGATACCGTATACAGTTATTCGGTTTTAAAGAATAACGAAGTAATTGCCGAATATGAATACCTGACTGAAGGATGGGTAATAAAGGATAATATAATATATTATGCAGCGCAGGAAAACGGGAAATACTACCTAATTAAATACGATACTAAAAGCGGGCAGTTTACAAAGGGAAAAGCTTATGATAATATCCGCCTTTCTTATACTCCAATGGGATACTATGAAGGCGAGCCGCTTGGATACGTTGGATTCACAGCAGCCGGCGAGCCGTATTATATTGCAACAGAAGGCAATGATGTATTTCTTGTAATAGGCGAAACGGAACAGAAAAAGTACAGTGATATTACATGGTATGATATGAAATTCAACCCGCAGGGCGAGCCGTGTTATATAGCAAAATCCCAGGGTAAATTTTACGAAGAACGCGGCAATACATTTATGGTACAGGGCACAAAGGAATATAAAAGCTTTGACTGGATATACGGACCGGTTGAGTTTGATAACAACGGAACACCGATGTATGTGGGGCAGGATTCAACAGGCGAATACAAATACCGCTCAACATTAATGCGCGGGGGAGAAGAAATTGCATCGAATAACGGAAGCATATATAACTACGGGTTTACTCCCCAGGGCAAGCTTTATTATATCACTTCGGAAGAAGTGTCCTCAAAAGACGGAGTATCTCAGTGGAAAAGCGCAATTGTGGTTGATGGGAAAAGAGGGAAGGAATTCACTTCTATAAACAACCCGGTATTCAATAAAAAGGGCGATATACTGTTCTCTGCATCTGATAAAAACAATAAATACCTGGTTTATCTTAACGGTGAGGCAATATCAGATAAATATGATTATATCAACGATGCAAAGTTTATGCCTAACGGAACCATATCATATGCCGGAACAAACTACGGCAATTATGAAAAGAACATTCCCGATAAAAACATTATTGTAATAGATGAAGAAGAATTCGGGCCGTATAATATTGTTAATACTGCAGACTGGACCACGAACCAGCTTATATTAACCGGCGGGAATAACTGGGCATTTATATCCGGCAAGCTTATTGACAAAGCAAATTATACTTACAAGTATAATGTTGTTACCAATAAAAATAAAAGCAAGGAATTTGATATTATAAGCGACCTTAAATATGTGAACAGCAAGCTGGTTTATTTTGCCGGCAATCTTAAGGATAAAGAATCTTATACATATGAATATACATTATATGTGAACGATAAAAAGCTGGGAGAAAGCTATTCAGCATACACAGATGTAAAAGTGAACGATAACGGAACAATGACATTTATTGCTTCCAAAGGAAATGAAATATACCTGGTAGAAGCGAAACCGTAATTCAATTAAAAATTACGAATTACGAATTACGAATTAAGTATTATAAGGCAAAAGGCAAAAAGAAAAAAACTTAAAACAAAAAAAGTTATTTTCAGATAATTAAAGATGTTTCACAAATGCGGGTTAAGAGCCCGCATTTTTTATATCAGCGCATGATATTAATTCAGCAAAAAAAATTGTTAAATTGTATAAATAAACTTACAATGAGCATCAGAACAGACAGTACGAACATATTATTGCCTGAATTTGCCCCGCCGGGGCGCCGCTGCATAAACTGCAAGTTTTATTTCAGGCTCATGTCGCGTTATGCAGCATCGGCGATACAGCGCAATTTTGAAAACGAAGGAATTTACATTGAGTATTTATACGGGCAGAAATTCTGTTTAAAGAACAATTTTTTTACATATTTTAACAGTTATTGTACAGAGCATATTAATCTGCATAAATAAAAACCCTGCCGGCGATAAAAATCATATTTATTTGTGACAATACTCATTTAACAGATTGTTGAAATTATGTAATTTGCATATGTATTTTCCGGAATATACCGCGCAAAACGGTATAACTTTTATGATTTTTTAATGACGGCATCAAAAACTAAAATACAAAATGCAAACCCGGAAGGGTACTCCCGCAGGTTCAGTCTTTTATATATGCTGTTCGGGTCGCTATGGATAATTACGACCGATCTGCTAAAATCCAGCCTGGATTTTGGTACTGTTAACTATTTAAATATTGATATAATAAAAGGGCTGTTGTTTGTATTTATAACATCAGTTTTATTTTATTTTCTGCTTAAGAAATATTTTAAAGCAGCAATCGAATCAAACATTAAATTAACCGATAAGGAAAACGAATATAAAACACTTGCAGAAAATCTTGAATACTGTGTAATTCGGAACAATACAGAATGCAGGTATGAGTATCTGAACCCCGCAGCGTGGGAGCTGCTGAAAAATCTTCTCACGGTAAAAAATCCGGATGAAATGATTGGTTTATCTCCAGAAGAAGCGTATAAAGATGCGGATATAGCAAAAAAAGTAAGGGAAGGCAATGAATATGTGCTTTCAACGGGAAAAAAATTAAGGGATAAGCTTCACTATGGTGAAAAATATATTTCATACAGCAAAATTCCCGAGTTCAACGAACAGGGCGAAATAATTTCTGTTATGACGCTTATTGCGGATGAAACGGAAATTATGAAGAATCTTTTGAAACTTGAGACTACGGAAAAATTTAATTCTCATTTGGTGAACTCAAGCCACGTAGTAGTTTACGTATATGATCTATTGAAAAGTAACCAGGTATATGCCAACAAAGCGCTTGAAAGGATCCTTGGTTATACTCTCGAAGAGATCCAGGACCCCGGGATGAACATAATTAAAGAACTCATGCACCCGGATGATGCACAAAGGAGAATAGAGTATGTACAAAAGGAAGTAATGCAGCTAAAAGACGGCGAAGTATCTGAATTTGAATACAGAATGAAGCATAAAGCAGGACATTACTGCTGGTTTAAAAGCCATGACTGTATTTTTAAAAGGGATGAGAACGGGTTGCCGCAGGAGATACTTGGCAGCGCAATAGATATCACTGACCTTAAAAATACCCAAAACGAGCTTAAGCTTAAATCAGAATATTTAAAATCTATAATCGAAGCTTCGCCGCTGAGCATATTTGACCTGGATACAGAAGGCAGAATTAAAAGTATATGGAACAAAGCTTCTGAAAAAATGTTTGGATGGAAAGCAGAGGAAGTAATAGGCAAAGTGCTTCCTATAGTACCGGAAGAAAGAAAACATGAATTCAGGGAGAATCTTAATACAAACATTAATAACCACTACATTAACGGAAAAGAACATCACAGAAAAAGAAAAGACGGAAGCGATATTGATATCAGAATATATTCAAGGCCCGTTCAGGGAAGCAGCGGCAAAATAGAAACAATACTGGCATATAATGTTGATATAACACTTGAAAAAAAATTACTTGAAACCAAACAGAAAAATGAAGAATATTTAAAAGTATTGTATGAAGCAAGCCTTGCGGCAAACAGGGCAGTTGATACATCAGAGCTTTACAGGGTATGTTTTGGTTTTATAAAAAATGTTCTGAATGTTACGGGGATTATGGTCTCTCTTATTACTGAGGACGGTAAATATATAAAATATGATTCCATCTGGATGAACGGTGAAAATATAGATACTTCAAATATACCTCTTATGAAGCTTGATCCTTCCGGGAGCGGGCCATTAACCCGGACAATTTTGACCGGAAATGCCCAGATAGTAAGCGATCTTGAAGAAAGAACGAAAAATTCTGCCAATAAATTTTTTGTAGATGAAGACGGGAACCTGAGCACACCAGGCGGTGAGGTACAGAATGTATCTCATGCAGCTATTATGATACCGTTAAAACATTCTGAAAAAGTTATCGGCGTACTTCAGGTACAAAACTATAAAGCTGGGATATTTAAAGAAGAAGATATGCTTATGCTGGAGCCATTTGCATTTATATTTGCCTCAGCTATTCAAAGAGCAAATTTATATAAAAAGCTTCAGGAAGAGCTTAAAGAAAAGCAGATTGCTCTTGAGCAGGTGAGAAAATTTTCCAAAGGTATAGAACAAAGCCCCAACAGTATAGTAATTACCAACAGCAATTATGAAATTGAATATATAAACCCGTATTTCAGCGAACATACAGGTTACAGCGTAAAAGAAGTTATGGGGAAAAATCCCTCACTGCTGCAATCAGGACATACTAACCCTGAAGTTTATAAAAGCCTTAGGAATACTCTTGAAAGGAACGAGATCTGGCACGGGGAGTTTTTGAACAGGAAGAAGAACGGTGAACTATACTGGGAAGCGGCATCTATTGGGCCGATTATGGATAACATGGGAAATACTACTCATTATATTGCAATTAAACAGGATATAACTGAAAAGAAAAAACACGATAAGGAGCTCAAGGATTCACTGGAAGAAAAGGAAATAATGCTGAAAGAAATTCATCACCGTGTAAAGAATAATCTTCAGGTAATTTCCAGCCTGCTTAACATGCAGTTTGAACAATATGAACACCCTGAAGCAATAGAAGCAATAAATTCCAGCCGAAACAGGGTAAGAGCAATGGCGCTTGTCCATGAAAGTCTTTACCAGAACAAGAATATCGGAAAAACACAGCTGCAAGAATATATTTTAATGCTGGCAAAGAATATTTATTCATCTTATGGTGTTACATTTGAACGTATTGGCTTAAAAATAGAAACAAACGGGGTCGAGTTTGCTATCGATACTATTATTCCGCTTGGACTGATTCTTAATGAAGCTCTCTCGAACTCGCTTAAACATGCTTTTCCTGATGAAAGAAAAGGAGAGATATCCGTTAAGCTTATAGCCGATTCTGATAAGATCATAAAAACCAATATACCGGAATTTTACAGCATTTCAATTAAGGATAACGGGAAAGGACTGCCCGAAGGATTTAATCCTGGAAAAGGCAATTCCCTTGGGATGACATTATTAACAAGCCTGGCTGCACAGCTTGACGGAAATGTTCAGATTATAAATGAAGCAGGAACCGAAGTAATTGTTAGATTTAAAGAATTAAAATACAAAAAAAGAGTTTAACTGTATTTAACTATTCATTCCGATCACTGCAAACATTCTGCCTGAGCCTGATTTATCCCTGCGGTATGAGTGCATTCTTTCATTTTCAAATGTGCATACATCGGAACATTCTATATTAACATCTTTAACCCCTGCTGAAATCAGGCTGCTGTAAACCATCTTACCCGTATCAACTAGATATTTTACCTTAACCCCCGGTTTAGCTTTAACATATTCACCAGGGAACATATCAGCAACATCTTTATCAACTTCAAAATTCTTTTGGCTGATTGCCGGACCCATAAATACAATTAGCTCTGCCGGGTTTGAGCTGAATTTTTCTTTCATCAGCCCAACAGCTTTACCTGCAATATTTTTCTGCGTTCCGCGCCAGCCTGAGTGAATGTTTGCTATAGCCATATTTAACGGATCATATATCATAACGGGCATACAATCAGCAACAGATATTACAAGATATAAGTCTGCAGAGCTCGTAATAAATGCATCTGTTTCAGAATATAATCCGGGGGAATTTACCTGTTTTATATTTGCGCTGTGTACCTGGTTTGCATGAACCAATTGTGATTCATCTATACCAAGCAAGCCGAAAAACCTCGAGCGGTTTTTAGTTATTGTTTCCGGATCATCACCAACGTGTTTGCTGAGATTGTTGTAATACGGAGGTTCATTGGGATTCCTTGTTGAGATTCCGTGGATTATATTTTTGTGTGATGATAGTAATTTGGATGTGATTATCATATATACTAAATTTCTTTAATTATTTTCTGGCTTCGATTCACGTCTGTTTTCCGCAATAGATTTTTTTATTATGCCCTCTTAGAGCTTAAATACAAAGAACTAAATAATCACTTCTACGAGTCTGCGACCCGAAGAGTTGTAGACCGCAACAAACTTCCTTCCGGAACTTTGATGCCTCCCCTCCTTAGGAAAGAAGGGGAACGTGTTTGTTTTGGATTTCAATCAATAAGTTTAAGCAGCTCCTGCATGTAATAATTGAATTTCCAGGGTTCGTAGTAACCCTGCTTTGCCCTCAGAATATCATCAATGGAACGAAGATATTTTTCATCTTTCATTTTTTGTTCATCTGTGTTCCAGTCAGCAGTTTCATCCAGAAAATAATTATCGCTGCTTTCAGGATAATAATAATATTCATTTTCTTTGATTATTAAATAAGCAGAACCGCCGGGCTCTAATAGTTTTTCTGTCCATTTTTTTAAGCTTACCGGTTTGTTTTGTGTTGCCGGATCGAAAACAACCGTATCACCGTTTATCAGCGCAGCCGGAGCAACATGATATACCCAGTTTGAACACTTTCCGGGCAGCCGGAGATAATAGTTTTGTTTGTAGCGGTAATATTCTTTTTGTGAAGACCTTTTGCAGTCCGCAATAAGCCATACTTTTAATATATTTACACCTTCAAACTTCTTTTCAATAACCCTGCTTAAAATATGTGCGCGTGATTTGCAGATATTGCAGTCATTAAAATCAATTAAATGTTCATTTGATAAAACGAATTTAAAGATTGAATCTGCGTTTACATTTGTATTGTTAATCATTGAATCAGAATACGGGCTGTAAATAATATGTTCCGGCTGGGAATGTATCAGCCCGAAATTTAACACTATTATCAGAATAAGTATGTTTTTCAAAATCCACATCATTTATTATTACCGCAGGTTCTCATGTTTTGAACGGAATTTATTACACCCTCACAGGGCTTATATTTTTACCCCTACTTCGAACACAACGCCGTTGTGTTCTCTTCTCCCCCTGCAAGGGGGAGATTAAGAGGGGGTAAATGCTTCAATACTTGCCTATCAGAACTGCTGATACATTCCATGTGCTGAAGCTTGAGCCTTCGGGTTTGCCGAGCGGAATGTAAACCGATATTTTGTGCCTGCCGGGTTTCAGGTTTAACGGAATATCAACCGGAACAGATGTAGAACCCGGGCACCAGCCGGAACGGCTGAAATCACTTGATGACATGCCGTTGGGAAAATTACCCGATGCGGGATTATATTTCCTGTACATTCCGCAGTCATCGCGCCAGGGAATGAAGCTGTATATCAGCCTGCCATCGGCAAATATATAATTCATTTTTTTGTTGAATTCATCTCCGTTACCCCAGCCGCCGTGTCCCGTGGAAATATATCTTAATGTAAGCTCCTTAATGCCTTCAGGTATATCAACCTCTACCGTAAGCGTATCGGTTTCAAAAACTGTTGAATATTCCTGTGATGCCGCTTCCATAATATTAGCCGTAAACATTACAGGCATTACCCAGTCATTGCTTACCGGCACAGGTTCCTGCGGAATGTCATCAGGGTAAAATTTAAGATCAAGGCTTACATTATGACCGCCTTTATCATAACAGCCAATGAAAATGCCGAACCATACTTCTCCCTCGAGGGCTGGCAGCAGGCTTGTAATATCCTGTTTGTATGTAACGGAATCTTCCCAGGCAACATTATATACCTGCACCTGGCTGTTAAAATGCCCGATGCCAAACGGAGTTATAAAACGCATCAGCTCAACGGGCGGGGTGTATTTATCTGTCAGGGTAAATCCGCGGTAATTTTTTTTATTTTTCGCCTCATATTTTGGCAGGGAATTAATGCCGTTAATAAATGCATCCAGGAATGTTAATGAGGTATCTTTGGTGATATCGGGAATTATAAACACAGAACCTGTCCTGTCATATGCATCGCCTGAAGATCTTTCGGTCAGCTCAGCAATTACAGAATGTTTACCCATGTTTTCCGGCAGCTTAACTTTTTTTAAAATCACGGTACCTTCAGAAAATCTGTAAGTTATTCCCGGCTCGTTTGTTAAAATATTTACTGGTTTATCGCCGAAATTTATTTTTTCATTCTGAAAAATATTTATGGTTGTGTAATTCTGCGCCGTTACAAGATACCTGTAATATGGTAGCTCAACTATTTTCCCGGTTTGCGGAGCAGTTATATTGGTTATCTCGGTCAGCTCAATATTTTCGGCGCGTATTTCAAAGTTTCCGTTTCGCACAATTTTCAGCACGAGTCCGAGTGCCGGACCGGTATTTAACGATGGAGTTCCTTTAAATACGGTTTGATCTGTGTACCATATATCAATCTGATTTGAGCGGATCACAACATGCGCTTTTTTGCAAAGGTAACCGAGAATTGTCATAGTATCACCAAGCAGTTCCGGCTGCGGGTAACTGCTCAGGAGCTCTTCATCAGTTATTAGCTCACCGCTTTTCAGTGAAGCGCTCTGGTAAGTTTTACCGGATGCATAATCTATGTAAAATGTTTCTCCTGATGCGTTTGAGTAGGAAGCAGACTCCCTGCCGGATGAAAGCACCAATGCGGGAATACCGGCGGGTGAGCCATTGGAGTAAAAATTATAGGTAATAACTGCTGAGTTCTGAGCAAAAAGCGGAAAGCTAATTAATGATAACAGAAGTAGAATGTATTTCATCTGCAAAAATATAAATAAATGGGGGTAAATACAGCGGAAAACCACCTTGATTAGCCTGAATACCATGATTAACCTGATTATCAAACCCCCATTGGAGATTTTATTAGGATTTTAATCAGTGAAGAATCTTCAAATAACTAATATTATAGTAATTGTCCCCCCTTCAGCTGAAGGGGGGATGAAATCTATGAAACCTTTATCAATTCAATAGTACAGTTTGCATTAAATTTTGATTTATACGGAAGGGGGTTTGTAAAAATCCGTTAAATAATAATTCTATATATATTTTGCAGCGGCAAAGCAACAGCTATGCTTCGTTTGCAGGGTAACAGCCTTTGATGAATCTACAGAAGTAAAGAAAAACCGGGGATACAAGAACCTGATTAAAATATCAATATGATTAATAAATCCATGAAACTTGAGTAAAAAAAATAACAAGAACTCATTTTGTTCTTCTTTTGCTTGCCCAAAAGAAGAACCAAGAAAAGGGCACCCGCGGAAAACATCCGGCTCAGTCAGAAAATAAGCTAAAAATCAGAAACTCGTCGCTTAGCTCCTCAAACAGTCTGATTTTTAAACGCTTATTTTCTGCCTTCGCTTCACGTCTGTTTTCCGCAAGGTAATTATATATAATTTGCCCAATTTAATTTTAATCATAACTATTAAATCAAATTTAAGATATACCGGATAGTTAAGATTACGCCCCTGCAGGGCTTATGATATCAGGTCATTCTTTCGATGGGCTGCGCCCATCGCCGGGTACTTTCGCCCCATTGGGGCTTAAATTTGGTGAACACCGGAAATTTGATTAAAAGAATATATCATCATTTGTTATATTTGCCAAACCAAAACAATAACTATGAAAAACAAGAATGCTGGACTGATTCACCATGTGGAAATTTATGTAAGTGACCTTAAACGCTCATCGGAGTTCTGGGGATGGTTTTTGGGTAAGCTTGGGTATGAAAAAATTGCAGAATGGGACAGCGGTCAAAGCTGGGAACTGGGCGCCACATACATTGTATTTGTGCAGAGAGAGGAAAAATATAATGATGTACAATACCACCGCTGCCGAACAGGGTTAAATCACCTGGCATTTCATGCTGAATCCCGCGGGCATGTGGATGAAATGTATAAAGAGCTAAAGTCAAAAGGCATTACCATACTTTACGAAGACCGCCATCCGTATGCTGGCGGAAGTGATTATTATGCAGTATTTTTCGAAGACCCGGACAGGATAAAAGTTGAATTAGTGGCATAATTCCGGTGAATCATAATCACCATTTAGGTTTAAAAAATATACAGGAACTTATTTTGTTCTTCTTTTGCTTGCCCAAAAGAAGAACCAAGAAAAGGGCACCCGCGGAAAACAAACGGCTCAGCCAGAAAATAAGCTAAAAATCAGAAACTCGTCGCTTCGCTCCTTAAACAGTCTGATTTTTACACGCTTATTTTCTGCCTTCGCTTTTCGTCTGTTTTCCGCAAGGGATTTTTTATCTTAACAATTCTTTTATACAAGTGTAATTTTAGTAATTTCGGGGGGGCAGTTGATGCGTATAGGCAGGCCAACGGAACCTATACCGCGGCTTACGTACATGTTTGATTTGCCGATTTTATATATACCTTCTATGTACTTACTAACAGTAGCGGCAAATGACATATTAAAATTCCCGAATTTTACGGGCACAACCTGACCGCCGTGAGTATGACCGCTTAGTATGAGGTCTATATCTTTTTGTGCGAGTGCATCGAATCCGTATGGTTTATGGCACAGCAGGATCTTTGGTGATGCACTGAAATCAGGATCGCTGATTTTAATGTTTGATTCAAGGTCAGAATAGTATTTAACAACAGTTTCCATATTAGCGCCCGAGCCGCGTGTATCATCAACGCCCATTATATAAAGTTTTTTGCCGTTAATATTCAGCGTATTGTGCTGATTGCGGAGCAATTGAACGGGTGATTCATTACTGATAGCTTTTGCAACATAATCAACATCCTGAAAGAAATCGTGGTTGCCAAGCGAGCCGTAAACTCCGTGCTTAGCTTTCAGGTCACGGAAAGCATTAGTGAGCATATGAACATCCCGTGATTCAAAATTAACAAAGTCACCGGGAATGCAAATTACATCGCTGTTAAGCGAATTGATAACATAAGCGTAATCGCGCATTTCTTTTTCATCCATATACTGTCCTGCGTGGATATCGCTGATAAGAGTTATAGTGGTACCTCGGAGCTCAGCCGGGAGATTTTCTATTTTAATATCCTTATAGTCAATTTCGTAGGAATCATGTTTTATCATACCGTAAGCAGCGCCGGCAAATGCGTATGTAGAAATTCCCATAGTAGCATACCGCACAAATTTTCGGCGGGAAAGGTCAACTGTTTGCACGGCTTTTTTCTGTTTAAGCAGCGCAATTTTTTGGCGGAGCGGCTTGAAAATTTTTGCTATCCACAAAGGGATCTGGAACGGCAGCTTTATAACTTTTCCGGCAAGCAGCCAAACAGAGATAAAAAACGTAGCTGCCATCCAGATATAAAACGGGTATAAGCCGAGAACTTTGAACCATTCCGGAGGCGCAAATTTTCTGCCCCAGATAAACGATACTACTATAAACGATAAGTTAAATATTACAAAAGGCGCCAATGCCCACCAGCGGTGAGATGGTTTGTAGAATTTAGTTGTTTTCCAATATCTTATAAATGTAAAATAAACAAGAGCTTGCAGTGTAAAAAATACCGTTGTAAATATTAATCTGAATCCCATAAATTGTTATAATTATCTAATATAGTGTTTTCTTTAACCTATAACTGCTTCTATTATATAAAACGTTTCAAAGAATTTTTTATTGGTTTGTAAAATTTTGTAAGAATATCCGGAATTTTTCAACCGGATATAGAAGTCGTCTAAGTCCATATCTGAAGATATCAGCAGGCACAGCCTGCCAGAAGGAGCGAGGAAATTTTTAGCATCAGTTAAAAAGCGGTCGATAACTTCAAGTTTAGGCCCGCCTTTAAAAGCACGTTCAAAATTATTATTGGGATTGCCTTTGTAATAAGGGGGATTGAAGAAGATGATATCATAATCGGAATGATAAATATTCCGTAATGATTCAAAAAGGTCTGATTCAACTGCAATAACCTGCTTTGAAAAATTATTCTGCAAAGCATTTTCTGTGATGCAGCGAATTGCAACCGGGTTAATATCACAGGCAATACAATCCGCTCCTTTGGAAGCGGCAATAATACTTACTACACCTGAACCGGAACCCATATCAAGTATTTTACAGTCTTTAAGGTCAAGAGTTTTAATGTAAGAAATAAATACTTTGCTTGAAATAAAATCAGCCGGGTTAAAAACAGTTGGCCTGACGGTAAAAGTAAAACCCGCCAGTTTTTGGCGGATAACTTTTTCCATTTTAGGCTTAACTATAAAATGGTACTTATACAGGTAGTTTATTTTTCTGAGTATGCCTTTAATAGCTTTTTGTAAATAATTGATTACAATGTAATTAAAGAAGTTGTTAGTTTAAATGGGAAATGGCTTGGTACAATGAATTAATCGAATGACACCAGGTTGATATTTTTTGCGATTGTCTTCTGTGATTAGCCCCGCTCTTTAGAGCGGGGATTTGAAGGTAACCCACCATCGGGACTTTAGTCCCGATTCCCAAACCGTTAAAACGGTTCATGAGAAATCCGGGATTCTATCCCCACGGATAAATCCGTGGGCTATTAGGTAAAAATTACTTATAACGGCAGTGTGTAAACCTCACCCCCCAGCCCCTCTCCTACTCCAACGGAGTCCCTTTGGGAAAAGGAGAGGGGAGAGAAGAATTGGAAATAAATTAAGATCGAAAAAAAGAAGTTATTTTAAAATCTATCCATCAGCGCAGCACGGGGCGGGATAAAAAGTGTGCAGACACATTTTTTACAGCGGTCGGGTTCCATAACCTTTACGCTGCTTCGTGTTTTTTTGATTGATGCAGAATTAATCAGTTCATTAAATTTATTTTCGCGCAGGTTACCGTATTTAGGCAGGAAAAAACACGGGTGAATATCACCGGTTGATGTAATTACAGCCGAGACCATTGGCGCATTGCAGAAATTCCGGGGAAATTCGACGTTGCCGTTTATTGCGGAGTAATAATCCGCAATATGCATAAGCTTTTCAGGTGATTCGGAAATGAATCCGGAGGCAAACTCGTTTTCATATTTTTGTGATACATCATAAATTATTTTTTTAAGCTCCTGCACTTCATTATTATCCAGCGTCATTGTTCCGGATTCAGATGCCTGTGAACGAACTTCAAGATTATCCCTGCCGTAAGCTTCGCTTTGTACATCTGCAGCAAGAAATGAAATCCGGTTAACACCGGTTTGTTTGGCAAGCTCTATGAAACCATGCAGCTGCCGGAAGTTCTGCTTCTGCAGGACAGTGCGGATCGATATCTGCGGTGCAGCATTTATGCTGCGGGACTTTGCGATGCCTTCAAGGATAAGATCAAATGAATTCACACCCCGAAGGCGGTTATGGGTTTCTGCATCAGCGCCATCAAGTGAAACAATAATTTCAGTGAATACACCATTGAATTCCTCAGCGCGTTTTAAAAGCAGCAAGCCGTTTGTAAGCAGTGTTTGTTTTACTTTTATTTCTGCAAAAAGGCTGCATATATCCCTGAAATCGCGCCTTAAGAGAGGCTCGCCGCCGGAATAAACAATGTGTTTCAGTCCGAATGCTTTTAGTTCACGGGATAATTGTTCTATTTCACTCAGCGTAAGCTCGCCGGGCATCGGCAGGCGGTATGAACATGAGAGGCATTTAAGGTTGCATCCTTCCGTGACGTAAAGGATCACAACCGGCATTGTATATGCCTTGCCGGAGAATGTATTTAAGAAAGCTTTGAAATTCATTGATGCAATATGATAAAATGAAATTGAAATGTCAAAAAGATTTTATTTCCTAACCTTCTGGTTTTTGATTAGCCCCGCTCTATTGAGCTGGGGAGCAATGTTCACCCAAAATGGGACTTTAGTCCCTAATATCTTATAACGCAAATTTCCAATTTTGGCTTATGTTGTTACTTTCTTTTCAGTGATGAAAAGAAAGTAACCAAAGAAAAATCGCCCGCTGCTGAAAAATTGCCTAAAATTATTCTCGCTTCGCTGCAAGAAAAAAACTCGTCACGCTTTGATGTGCACCATAGGTGCGATTTGCGTGACTCAAACAGCTTTTCCCGTGTTGTATCTGCTCAAATAATTTCCGGGCGGAAATTTTCAGAGGCCGGATAAAATCAAAAGATACTCATAATCCGTAAAAACTGTTTAGTGTGCTTCCGGGATCTTTTCCACGAATAGATCCGTGAGCAAAGTATTGAATGAAACCACCCCGAGTTAAATTTCCTGCAGGAAATTTATCTCTTTCCCTCCTTAACAAAGGTGGGGAGCTTTTGCAGTGCATAAATTAAAATTATAACAGTCAAAATTAATGCGCCATATAGCCTGGGATAAGCCATAACATATAACGGGAAAGATGAATCCTGAAGCTGCCTGAAAGGCAGCGGCAGCATTAACAACAGTACCGAAGCAGCGTATAAATATATATACGGAGACCGTATATTTACATTTTTTAAAAGGTTGCTTCCTGTCAGAAATATTAATGGAAGGTAAAAAAGAGAATGATAATCTTCTGCAGCGGGAGAAAATATTACATTTAATGAAAAGCTTGATACATAGAACAACAAACTTTTTTCATTGTTAAGTTTTTTAAAATACAGAAACAGAACAGCCAATCCGGATATTTGCGTAAAATAATAAACATATATTTTCGGGATATTCATCAGTGCATTCGGGTTATTCACTGATTCATAGCTGAATAAATGTCCAAGCAGGCTTCCAATTGTCTGGTATGCAGCATTCGAAGAATGAACGCCGTATGCAACAACTGAATAGAATTTATCATAATACATCTGCCAGGCTGAGATGCCGAAAAGCGGAAGGGTCAGCAGAATAATTACTGCGGCAATTCCGGATGCATAAAAAAATTCCTTTGTTCTCCTCATCAGTAAAAGGGCTGCAAGCGGGTAGAAGCCGTAACCTTTTAGAATTATTATCAGGGCAACCGGAAATGCTGTAAGCCATTTGCTATCTTTCTTTAATCCGTAAACTGAAATCGATGCCAGCAGCAGAAGAAGAGAATACGCCTGTCCGAAAGCAGTATTGTAATAAAACGGGTAGAAGAGCAGTGTAACCAGGATAAGCAACAGGCCCGGTATGCTGTATAATGAAATATCAAAAGCTTTAAACAGAATGTAAATAGAAGCGAAGAGGAAAATTATTCCGAGTATACTCCAAATTATTTTTGCTGTCACAGGTTCAAATCCGGCAAGCGGAAGCAACATAAATGAACCTGTCGGCAGGTTAGAGGGATCTTTAACTCTGCCGAATCCATAGCCCTGCATTTTAGAAAAATAGTATGTTGTGTCGTAAGCACGAGACATATCGCTGTCATCGGTAAGCATTCTTGCAGATGTATAATACGAAGCGAAGCCGTGCGTAAGCACGGGAGATTTAAGAAATGTGTAATGGATCAAGTAGATAAATGCGAGGGTGATGAGTGCAGCAAGTATTGTTTTTGTGTTTTTCAGATTAATTGATATTGATTTTTATAATCTTAACTTGTTTAATCATTCAAGTAATTATTATGTACTTTTTGTCTTGATACAAAAAGTACCAAAAAAATCAAGGCTGCTGAAAATTTCCTGAAATTATTTTCGCTTTACGGGAAAAGAACTCATCCCGCTTTGCGGGATTCAAACAGCTTTTCCCGTGTTGTATCTGCTCAAATAATTTCCGGGCGGAAATTTTCAGAGGCCGAATAAAATCAAAACATACTCCTAAACCGTTGAAACAGTTTGTAATCAGCAATGCTGAATTCACGATGAAGCGAAGCCTTCAACTTCCGGCTGGCGGTATTTAAGCAGCTTTTGGGTGAGCATAATTTCATACGGTGCGGTGTAAAAATCAGCTTTGTAGCGCCAGCTTCCCATGAACTGCAATAATGATCGTTTCCACCCCCTTATTTTCAGATCGCTGTTGGTCGGGTACCGCGCATTGAGTGTCTTTTCAAAATTCCTTATCATTTTAAAGTGCTGGGGCTTAAGCCAGGGGGTGAGGGGATTTTTCCGCAGATCAAAGTTCTGCCATTTGGGCGAGACCCACTCTTCGAGTGATTTAGGATAATCGAATCCCTTTAATTTTGCTGCAAGAGACATTTCTGAATCTTCGAAATTTACAGGTGAATAAGTATAAATCACAATTTCTGCTGCGGGATTAATATTTTTAATTTTTTTTATAAACATCAGGTCCTGTTCAATATCACGTGTAACATTTTCGGTAGGATTTCCCAGCACAAAGGAAAGCTCCGGCACTATGCCGTACTTTTTTGATTTTTCCGCAAGATCAAGCAGTGTCTGGGCATTCTGCGTTCCTCCTTTGTGCATAAGCTTTAACAGCTCATCATTGCTGGTTTCAGCGCCGTAGAAAATCATTTTGCAGCCTGCTTCAGCCATCATCTGCCATGTTTCATCGGAAAATTTCATCACCGTATCAGGTCTTGCTTCGCCCCACCAGCCTATGCCCAGTCCGTTTACCGCCTTGGCGAAATCATACACGCGTTTTTCTGCCACAAAAAAATTGTTATCGTGGAATTCCACCGCGCCGATGTTGTATTTTTCCTTCAGGAAAATTATATCCGATGCAGTTAGCTCCGCGCTTCTTCCCAGCCATTTGCCTTTGTATATTCCGGCAACGGCGCAGAATCCGCACAGGAACGGACAGCCTACGCTTGAGTGATAACCGATAGTCCGGTGACCCAAATATGTTCTGCCGATGCTCAGGTATTTATCAACTTCTACCCTGTGGTATGGCAGCCTGGGGATAAGATCTGGGTCAATAGGCTCTGCCTTTTGATTATGTGTGATATTTTCTCCTGACTTATAAGAAAGTCCTGAAATCCGGTTCAATTCTTTTGCGCCGGGCTTAGCTTCGAGTGAATCTATAAGCTCTATAAATGAATATTCAGAGTGACCCTTTAGGACGAAATCTATATATGGTGATTTAAGCACAGTGTTTGGGTGAAGAGACGGAAAGTATCCGCCCCAGATAATTTTTACATCCGGGAAGCGGGCTTTAATTTCCTTTGAAATTGCGTAAGCTCCGCGTAGCTGCATAGCGGGCATCACGGTGATGCCGATGTATTTAACTCCGTTCAGAATGAGCTTAGCAAGCTCATTTACGGCATTTACCCCCAGATTTTCATCTATAATAGTATAATCATACCTGCCTTCGAGGAATGCCCCGAGGGTAAGCAGTGAGTTCGGAACACGGAAGCCCCAATTTGCCGATTTTGGATTAACGAGCGCTATCATAGAACTGCAAATTTAGTGATAAGGATGGTTAAAAGAAGTTGAAATATAAGCCCTTATCAAAGTTTGATTTTGATAAATTTATAAAATAAAACTATAAGCATGATATACTCAATCATAATATTACCAATTGCTGCACCTATATATCCGTGATGATGGATAATAAATAGTCCCAGAATGATATTTAATAACCAAACTAAAATATAGGTTCTGAAAATATATTTTTCATTTTGAGTGGAAATTAAATATGGCTGAATAACTGAATAAGTTAAAATAGGAATTACTGAGAAACCTAAAAGTTTTAGCACAGGCACTGCCTCCGGTATTCTGAATGTAAGGTCAATTAATATTTCTGCAAGAAAATAGATAGCCAGTGAGATTATCAAACCGATGACAAAAGCGTACAAAGTAAATTTTCGGGCAAGTACATACTTTTCACCAGCGGTAGTTTCAGGGTTTGTCATAGCAGGGTAGAATGTATTATACACAGCACCCGAAAATAAACCAACACCGTTGGCAAATCGCGAAGCGGCTGAAAATATTCCAAGAGATACTGCATTTGTCAAGTATCCCAGAATTATCACAATTATGCGGGGAATAGACAGCGCAAGAAAACTGCTTCCGAAAAACGGAAATGACTCTTTTAGCACGGGTTTAATGTAGCTGTAGCTGTAAGGAATTGAATCTGAAAATATAATTCCGGAGGAGTTCCATAAAACTTTGTTTATGATATAAAATACAATCATTGTGAGAGTTTCCATGATAATTATCATTATGAAAATACTCAGCAAGCTGCCTGTGTTTACCAAAATAAAATAAGCAAAGATAATTTGCAGGAGGGTATTTATACTTTTTATAACTGAGGGTATAGCCTGTTTTTGCAAAGCGCGTATCGATGAATCGAGTGTTGCCTGTATGGTTTTGGGAATAATTACTGCGATTCCGGTAATAAGCGTAAGGTTAAGATCTAAACCGGGGAAAATATAAAAAATTATTGAAGAAAGTAAAACACAGCCAATAGAAATATAAATCTTAAAAATGTTCACATTCCGTACCAATGAGAATATATATGCACGCTCTGCGTTGATCTTTCTTATCAGAAGCTGCGATAATCCCAATTCTGATATTACAGCCAGTATTGAGCTTACCGCGAAGATGTAAGTAAATTCACCCAGGGCATCTATACCAAGCATACGGGTTATCATTACTGCAAGCACGAACATGCCGCCATAGTTGATGATATTTGATATCATCACTATGAAGGTATCTTTGAATATTTTATTTGTGAGATGTTTCAAGAAATAAAATTATAATAAAACGAATGATGAAATTAGATTAATTTTGTTCAACAAGTTATGAAATCAGGGCTAAAGCCCTGGTTTTTTTGTCTGCCTTACCCACGACCTAAAGGTCGTGGCAATTCAAAAAAAGGCAATTATGAAAGAGAACGTTTTATAATTCAGGTTAAAGTGAATTTACAAAAACTTTTGTTTTAGAAATTATCTCATTTATATCAAAGCCGGTCATGCATTTGGGTTCGCTGTATTACACCTCACCCCCAGCCCCTCTCCTAAAAGGAGAGGGGAGAAAAGTGTTATAATTTTTTTATGAATTCACTAATTCTAATTACTATCTCATTTATTTCAAAACCGGTCATGCATTTGGGTTCGCTGTAATACACCTCACCCCCTGCCCCTCTCCTTAAAGGAGAGGGGGGAGAAGTGTTATAATTTTTTCATGAATTCAAAAATTCTGTTTACTATCTCATTTATATCAAAGCCGGTCATGCATTTGGGTTCGCTGTAAATGCAGTTTACGGTTTTGCTGTTGCTTACGCTCATGCAGGGTGAGCATTCAAGTGAGCGGTAAAACACCAGCTGTTTGGGGCTTAAGGGTCCGTAACGTACCGGTGATTCGGGTCCGAAAAACGCTATTACAGGCTTGTTTAAAGCAGAGGCAATATGCAGCGGACCGCTATCGTTCGTAATAAGGCATTCTGCCCCGCCGATTAACGAAAATAACTCATTTACACTTAATTTTCCCGCGAGGTTTGTAATGTTTTCTTTATTCTTTAATGTATTATAGATTGACGATACATAGTTTATTTCTTCATGCGAACCGGTTAGTATGATCCTAAATTTACCATCGGCGGAAAGCGCATCTGTTAATTTAACAAAATACTCAGCCGGAAGCCTGCGCTCATATGCCATTTTGCTGGCATTGGGGTTGATAACGATGTATGGGGCAGTAACATCCTTAAGAATTCTAGAGGTGCTATTGTTTTGATTTTCCAATAATAATTCGGTAATGAAAGATTTTTGTAATGACCCCCTCTCAGTCTCCCCCTCAGAGGGGGAGATGTATGATTCTTTTACCAGATTCAGAAAATTATCGCGTGTATGGATGTGGTCATTAAATATCACGGTTTTTGTGAACAGGCGTGAACGCTTGTTCTTTTTGTTATCAAACCCAATGCTGTATTTTGATTTTATTAGCCTGTTAATCAAAGCCGAATAATATGTAAAGAACTCAAAATCATACACCAGGTCAAAATTTATTTTCCTGAGTATTTTAATTAATTTAACTGTATCAATTAAAAATGTTACAGGATTTGTGAGCTTAATTGTAATGATATTATCAGCATTCCCCGATACGGTTAATACCTCACGGTTTGTCTCAAAGCTCAGGTAATGCAGCCGGGCAGAGGGGTAATTTTGTTTTACAGAATTTACCGCCGGTGATGTCAGAATGATACTTCCCATTCCCCAGAATTTTATGAACAGGATATTAGCTGGTTCACCAGGGAAATCTTCCTGCGTGGTTTTTGTTCTGCCGAACAGTGAACACATAATCCTGCCGATGTATTCATCGGCGTATTTCATTATGGGGATGTTCAAAATGCTAAACCCCCGTCAGGATTATCCGAATTCGATGATTCAAGATCAATCATACAAATACTGTAATGATAGCCTTTCAGCCCCCCTTCGTATGAAGGGGGGACAAAGGGGGGTTTATTGAAAATGTACTCTTTCATCTTATCTTCATCTTATATAATGCTGTGAAGCTAACGCCGCGGCTGCGGTCTGAGCAGTAAATCACAGAGCTGTCACCGTCAGCAAATACCGGGTAGTAACACATTTGTTTACCGGATGTTAACGGGTAGTGTTTTCCCGTGGAAGGGTCCAGAATAATGATCACTCCATTATCCGAATAACACTCAATAGTTTTGTTTCTGTTTAATGAATGTCCATTAATCTTTAAACCCGAAGCATCTCTTTGAATTCCGGTTGTTATATCAATAATTTTTTGTTTCGGTATTTTGTTTTCAATGATTTCAAATGCTATATGCTGTGAATCAATTAATACAGGATAAAATACATTTTCCCTTTCATAACTGAATCCGAAGTTTGAACGGAGGACAAATTTTTCATTAATACACTCAGTCCAGACCAGCTTACTGCCAAATGCCGAGGGCATTGAGACAAGGTAATTGCTGCCGGTGCTAATAAATTCCGCTTTGTCATCAACAGGTTTGTTCAGGCTGAATGAAAGTATCGTTAAAACAACAACATGAACACTGCCAACAGCCAGCAGATGCAGTGTACGTTTATTAAAAAGTTTTATTCCGTTAAGTGCCAGCAGAATTTTTATATTTACCGTAAAAAATATTAATAATCCGACCAGCTTTACATATGCCAGAATATAAAACGGTGAAGCTTTAAACAGATTGGTTAAATATATCTGAATATGCGAATTCATAAAAAACATAAGCAGTACAAGTGAAGCCCCCGCTAAATATTTCTTTTTATCATAGAAGTATTTAAAAAGTATAGCTGCAGCGGGAATCAATACCACAAACTGGTATGATGCATTTACCGGAAGCAGAAGCAGGCAGGTTATGCAGAATAATGAAAGCTCAAGCTTTAAATTCTCACGTGTTGGTTTTAGTACCGATATTGCCAGTGTTAAGATGAAAAAAATATATGAGTATTTAAGCACATAGAAAGCCAGCGTACTTTCTAACAGCGGTCCGGGATTAAGCATAGGCTCATAGCTGAACCAGCGGTGCAGGAGCGAGAGAAATGACTGGTACTCTGCTGCATAAACCGTGCCGACCCAGGCATCACCAAGCCGTGGCATAATTTTTGTAAAGTAAAACCAGTTCAGATCAAACCCCGTGAGCAGAATAACCGGGATATATATTACCGCAGAAAAAACTATTGTGTAAACCAGGAGCTTATATCTTTTCTTAAAGATAAACAGGAAAATAAAGAATATGGTATAGAATTTAAGCACAATGCTTAATGCAATGAACAGCGCGGATAAAATATCTTTATCACGCTGCATAAAATACATTGATAAAAGCAGGAACAGAAGCACAAAAAGGTAAACCTGCCCGAACATGAAATTATTCGCTAAGGCGAATCCTGACAGAAAGAATATCAAACCGCATTTGAAAAAATCAAGCCCGGTTATTTTTGCCAGCATTACCATGCATGCAAGCAAAATCAAAAGATTAAAAATATTCCACAAAAGCTTCGCTTCAAGCGGAGCAAGCTTTGCAATTGGAAGCATTATCAATGCAGTTAGCGGCGGGTAAGGAGTATATGATACAATTTGATCATAAATTCCATACATCAAAAGCTGGCGGTTGAACTCTACGTTATCGTAGGCGGTTTTCATATCCCTGCCATCAAGGTACATATTGGATGATACATAATAATTTGGAAAATCTGTGTTTAACTTTTGAACAGAGGGGATGAATACGGAGTATATGAATACCCCGGTGAGGATGATGAAAAGTGAAATTGATATTAAATTGTTCCTTTTGATTTTATCCTGGGATTTATACTTAAACAATATTTTTACGTTACTTTCTTTTAAACGATCAAAAGAAAGTAACCAAAGAAAAATCGCCCGCTGCTGAAAATTGCCTGAAATTATTTTCGCTTTACGGGAAAAGAACTCGCCACGCTTGATGCGCACCAAAGGTGCGATTTGCGTGACTCAAACAGCTTTTCCCGTGCTGTTTCTGCTCAAATAATTTTCCTGACTGCTGCTGCAGTCAGCCGGCAATTTTCAAAGGCGGGAAAAAACCACCACATGATTGTTCATTTTTTTCTCATAACAATTATAAAATGGTCGCCAAAACGGTTAAAAAGCGGCAATGCCATAAATATTTCATCCAGCTTCATCCATAATTTTACCAGCGGTTTAAGACGGTTGTAAATACCAAGCAGATACGGCGGGGGAGTCTTAAGCCCCAGCGACAACAATTTTACTGTGGTAAAATTGCGGCTGAAAGCCGCGGCAAATTCACCGGGCGTGAAGTAATAGGTTAATACTTTTTCCCCGTTAAGTTCCGCCATTATTCCCTGTTTTTTAAACCTCCTGAATGCCTCACCGAACTTTAACGTTACTATATAATAGAATATTTCCCACGGGCAGATTTTATTCATGACAACAGCAATAAACAATCCGCCGGGTTTAAGCTTTGCGGCAAGATCACCTGAGAGTTTTTCAAATTCATTTATACAGTTCAATCCGCCAAAATTTGAAACTACAGCATCAAAATTATTTTCAGCAATTGTTGATATCTCATCAAAAGAGAGAGTTTTTGCTTCTATTTTTGCCTTTTCACTTTTGCTTTTTGACTGAATAATTCCTATCATTTCTTCACTGATATCTGTTGCAAAAACATTATATCCCCGCTCCGCCAAAAAAACCGCATCCACCCCTGTTCCCGCATTAAGCTCTAGTATGCTGCTGCCCTTGGGAATATACTTTAAGTACACTCCGTGTACAAGCTTTCGCATCCATTGCAGAATCAGGTTTTGGTTATCGCGCGAGTCGTATTCTGATGCTATTGCATTGAATGCGGATTTGGTATCAGATTTCAATCAAACTCTCCCCATTGCAATCGTGCAATAAAGCAAACCCCCATTTGA
>JAANMV010001707.1_pt1 | contig 23534 bp, 23 predicted proteins | sample 7279661 | NCBI WGS metagenome assembly JAANMV01 (sample SAMN14094540, study PRJNA606508) | bioreactor metagenome | isolation source: A lab-scale SPAN reactor treating ammonium-rich wastewater day 121 | place: Ireland: Galway | collected 2017-05-16
ACAGGCATCTTCGATTCACAGTTCCTGCCTCCTGCTTCTGGATTCCCAAGGCTATGGGAGAGGCGGAGGATCCATTGAATATCACATCGGGATGTGTCAGATTCGCATTTATGTATCCGGTGAGGATCTCTCCCGCCCGGTGTGACTTGCTTCCCTGGTTTGCATCCTGTGGCGAATGATGTGATGCAATCATGACCAAAGGAGGTGCATGATATGCACTTGAGAAGGTCGCTTCCCCACCCTCTGTCGCTCACTTTCACACTTGTCCTGCTGATAGTGCTTTCCGCCTGCACACCTCAGGCTTCTGAGAATGATGGGCGAAAAAAAATAGGTGCCATTGTATTTCAGGAAGACCAGTATTTTCGCCTGGTCGAGTATGGCATGAGGGATGCAGCCAGGGAGATGAATGTCAACCTGATGGTGAACAACAGCTTTGGTGCGATGGACAAAGAGATCGCGTTGATCGATACCTACATCGCCAGCCGGGTCGATGCGATTGTCGTTGCGCCTCTCAGCGCGCAAAGTTCGATAGCGGCGCTGCGCCGTGCGCATGAGGGCGGCATTCCAGTCATTACCTACGACAGCTACCTCGATGCTGATTTCGATGCCAGCAACATTCGGAGCGACCAGGTTCAATTGGGCCATCTGACTGGCCAGGCAGCAGTCAAGTTTATTGTTGAGAAACTGGGCGGCAAAGCCAAAGTCGGGCTTGTGGAGTATGTTTCTCTGGCTCCGGAACCAGCCAGCCAGCGTGTTAAAGGATTCAAGGATCAGATTACGACACTTCCAGGGGTTGAGATCGTGACAGAACAGGATGCCTGGCTGGCTCCAGAGGCGACTGTGCTTGTGGAAAATATGCTGACTGCCCATCCGGAGATCAATCTCATCTGGGCTGCGAATGAAGGCGGGACCGTTGGTGCAGTCAATGCAGTCACTGGAAAGAACCGGGCCGGTGAAGTCTTCGTTTTCGGAACAGATATGAGTGAACAGATCGGCACATTTCTTCTGGCGGAAAAGCCGGTGCTGCAGGCGGTTACCGGCCAGAAGCCTTTCGATATCGGCAGGCAGTCAGTCCTGGCGGCTGTCAATGTGATCGACAGAAAGCCGGTTGAAAAGAAAGTCGCAATGCCGGGGGTCCTGTTTTCAACCGAAAAACCCCAGGAAGTCCGCGACTACATGTCCTTCCTTGAGAAAGTGGCCCGGTAGGCAGCCATGGCGGCGGAGCCAAACCTTGAAGTGATCGAGGTTCGCAAGACCTATCCGGGAACTGTCGCTCTGAAAGGTGTTTCTCTGTCGTTTGCAAAGGGGGAGGTTCATGCGCTCATCGGTAAAAATGGAGCGGGGAAGAGCACGCTGGTCAAAATAATATCCGGCGCTGTTCAGCCTGATTCCGGAAGCATCCAGTTGCGGGGCAGTCCCATTGAATTAAAATCACCCCGGGATGCCGGCAGAAACGGGATTGCTACAGTATACCAGGAACTCAGCCTGATCCCGGATCTCAGTGTCGCCCATAATATGCTCCTGGCCGATCTTCCTTCACGGCTGCGTGGTTTTATCATCGACTGGAAGCGCGTTTATGATCGTGCTGCAGAGCTGTTAAATTCCCTCGATATCAGCCTGGATGTCAAACAGGCGATCCGAAAACTCGGTGTCGCATCCCGGCAGATGGTGGAAATTGCGAAAGCAATGGCGGCTTCACCGAGTGTGCTTCTGCTGGATGAACCGACATCCGCCCTGGCACGCCAGGAAACGGAAACTCTGTTCCGGGTCATAAGAACCCTGTCAGAAAAAGGTGTCTCGATCATTTATATTTCCCACCGGCTTCAGGAACTGCGTCAGATTGCGCAGAAGGTTTCTGTTCTGCGCGATGGGGAGCTGATCGGAACCATTCGGATTGATGACGCCAGCCCAAATGCAGTCGCGGAAATGATGTTCGGAGAAGCCTGCCATGGTGGAATCAGGAATCCTTCAGCCGTGCATGAGAATCCTCACATGGAGGTCCACGGGCTGAGCCGGTCAGGCCGATTCAACGACATCAGTTTTACACTGATGAAGGGGGAGATCCTCGGCATTGCCGGGCTTCTCGGTTCAGGGCGCACCGAGCTGCTGCGCGCCATCAGCGGTGCCGATCCATTCGATTCAGGGCAGATTCGGATCGATGGAATCCAGGTTGATAACATCTCAGTCAGGAAAATGAAGCAATTGGGTGTCGGGTTGCTTCCTGAAAACAGGCAGGAAGAAGGGCTGGTATTGCCTCTGAGCACCTGCGACAATGCGGTTCTGGCAAGCATGAAAAGGCATTCCTGGCATGGTGTTCTGTCACAACAGCGGAAGATGTCGGTGGTGCAGGACAATATTCGTGACCTGCAGATCGCTGCCAACGATCCGGCGGCTCCGGTTTCAAGCCTGAGTGGAGGAAATCAGCAGAAGGTGGTCATTGCAAAATGGCTGAATACAATCCCACAGGTTCTTCTGTGTGATGAGCCGACACGGGGCATTGATATCCTGGCCAGGCAGCAGATATTTCAGCTGCTGTATCAGCTGAGTGCAAAAGGAATCAGCACCATCTTTGTTTCGAGTGAGCTTGAGGAGCTTCTCGAGGTCTGCCATCGTATTCTCATCATGCAGGCCGGAAGAATCACCGCTGAGGTGATGCCTGCAGAAACCACTCCCCAGCAGCTTTTCGAAATGTGCATCGCAGCCTCCTGAGCAAAGCCATGAACTTATCTGGAAAGCAGAATCACATCAGTGCTGGAATCAGGAGATGGCTTGCCTCCTCCATGATGGACCTGATCCTTCTGCTGATATGCCTCGCTCTCGCTTTGAAAGCCCCGAACTTTCTGACACTGGACAACCTCCTCAACATTCTGCGCAGCATATCGATGCTGGGGCTTCTCGCGTTTGGCATGACCATGGTCATTATTGCACGTGAAATCGATCTGAGTGTGGGTTCCGGTGTCGCTTTTGCCTGCTGCCTTGTCGCACGCCTCATCGCGGAGGGAGTTCCTCCGGTTATCAGCATGGCGTTAACCGTGATGATCCTGTTTGGCTGTGGGTTGTTTATCGGCTTCATGCGGGTTTCTTTTTCTGTTCCATCTTTCATTACAACCCTGGCGCTTTTTACCGGCTACAAGGGGCTGGCTTTGATGCTGACAGGAGGATTCCCGGTCGCAATCAATGTCAGCTGGTATTATTACCTCGGAAGCGGGTACCTTCTGGGGATACCGGTTCCTGCCATCATCTTCACACTGGCCTTTGCTGTCATCTACTTCATCATGAAATACACCACCTTCGGGGGAGCCATTTATGCCATTGGCGGGAATGATGAGGCAGCCCGGCTGTCAGGGATCAATGTGCCGTTTATCCGTTACATGGTATTCGGAATCATGGGCGCATTGACTGCTGTCAGCGGCATTCTGCTGTCTTCGCGCATCATGTCCGGGACTCCAACAGTGGCCCAGCAGTGGGAGCTGGATGCCATTGCTGCGGTTATCATTGGAGGGACCAGTTTCAGCGGGGGTGTCGGAACAGTCCGGGGGACACTGGTGGGCATCATCTTCATCGGTGTGATTGTGAATGGCATGACACTGCTGAATGTCGGCATTTATTTTCAGTACATTGTGCGCGGCGGTTTGATCCTTGCCGCGGTAATGGTCAATCGAATACAGGAGCTGCGAACACGATGAATACAGGATTATCTGTATCCATGGCCGTTGTCTGTGCTGCTTTATTATGGGCTGGAGCGCCAGCTCAGATTCATGCGGAGGAGACCGATTCTATGGACCCTTGGAATGAAGAACCGATTATCGGCATGTATGTCCATCAACACTGGTCATATAACCACCCCTATGCTGCAAGAACCTGGACACTGGAAGACTGGCAGGGCTACCTCGGAGGTCTTCGACAGATCGGATACAACACAGTGCTGATCTGGCCGGTTTTGGAGACAATGCCGAACCCATTGACCCCAGGCGACCAGGAATGCCTCGATAAAATCTCGAGAGTGATCGAATATGCACACAAAGAACTTAACATGCGGGTTTTTATTGCCCTGTGTCCGAATGTAGTTGCCAGGGATGAAGAAGCGTCAAAATACTCCTTCGTGGAGCGGCCCTTTTTTTACTGCGACAGGCGCATCGATCCTGCCGATGCCGCCGCACTGGGTCAGATGATCTCCTGGAGGAAACAGCTCTTCACTCCCCTTAAAGATGCGGATGGAGTTCTCATTATCGATAGCGATCCAGGGGGTTACCCCGGATCCAACAACATCGAGTTTGCTTACCTGCTGGATGCCCACCGAACCATGTTCAATCAACTGAATCCGAAAATTCAGTTGTATTACTGGATCCATGTCGGTTGGGAAGCCTACTGCCGATTCTATGCAACTGCGGAATTTGCGATGGGCGAAATCCCGGAAATCCATGAAGCCTTGCAATATATTGCCAAAATCAATCCAGAACCCTGGGGGATTGCCAGCGGGAGAGGCCCGCATATTGCCGATTCCCTTGGCATGAGCAGCCGTGTCTTTTCCTACCAGTATGGCGCGATTGAAGGGGAACCTTCTTTTCCGATGACCAACTTCAACACACAGTTCGCTTACAAGGCAGGCCGGGAAAAAGGGGCGCGTGGAACGATGGGGAACTCCCAGACTCACTGCCTGCAGCTGCCCAATGCATTCCTTTTCGCGAGGGGAGCCTTGGATCAGCCGGTGCCGCGCCATGAGGATTATGTGGAGTTTGCGAACCGGCTGCTGCCTGGCCATGGGGAAACAATCGTGGCTGCCTGGGAGGCTCTTGATTCAGTCGATATTCAAGCGATTGAAGCGTCCATTCCTGCGATCGAACAGCTGATGAATCAGGATTTAGAAACTGGGGATCTCAAAGGGCTGCTGTTCCATGATCCACAAAGATTTGTCAAAGACCTGCTGCTGATGCAGAAAACTCACCTGGCGCTGGAAGTGTTCAGAACGGCTGCCATGGACAAACCCCGTACTAAAGATGCTGGAAGGAAGATGCTCGCATTTGTCGAAGCGATCAGCCAGTGGCAGAAGCAGCACAACTACAGAAACATGCTGGTATGGCCCCGCATGGAAGAAGCGCTGCTCCAGGTGGATCCCGGGTATTTTGAAAAGCTGTTTGCAGAACGCTCCTACAAGGGTGAGGGTGCGACACCCTTCGAGCAGGTCCAGAATGCCTATAAGAATGTCGAAAGCTATACTCCGCGCATGATCGATGCAATGAGGCAGTGTGCGGAGAATCTGATAAGTCAGTCGAATGAATAAAGAGATACCATGCAGGAGTACTTCTCAGGCCGCAGCCCTGGAGGATTCTGGATGAACCGTAAGGAATTCAATATGACCATTGGACTGGGAGCAGCCGCTCTGCTGTTAAACCCGCATTCTTCTGCAGAGGCGCAGGAGGCATCTGAGAGGAACACGGAAGAGTTTTCTCTTCGCGGGGTCTATTTCCATGACGGCTTTGAGGTCGACCCCATCCATCATGCCCCGCTCCACTGGGGGCGCGATGAGTGGATGCGGGAAATACGCTGGTTGAAGGCTTGCGGAATCAATGCCATCGAATTCGCCACAATGCTTGAATTCAACCGTATCCCGAAAACAGATATGGAAAAGAAAAAAATATCTGACCGCCTGGAGGTTATGGAGCTTGCGCACAGCCTCGGGATGAAATTCGGCTACATCCTGTCAAACACAGTGGTCAGCACTGTCCCCGATAATGAAGAGCCTGGCAATCAGATGAAGAATCGGGCTGTCCAGCTCTGTCCCCAAAAGAAGGAGAACTTCGAACAGACTGTTGCTCTCCAGGAATGGTATATGAACACCTACCGCAAAGCGGATTTTTATGAAGAATTTGCAGCCGACTGGGGAGGCTGTCATTGCGGCCAGTGCACTGTTGATGACTACATGAAGTATGTCGACACCTTTGCGCGTGATGCGCAGGCAAAGAATCCGGAAGCCCGCCTCTACGCCAACACCTGGTGCATTGCTTACTGGGGGCCATCCCCGGAAGAACAGGGATGGAAAAAAGTCTTCGAAAACGAAATAGCCGGCTCGAGGAAAGTCATCGAACTGCTCCCGGCCATGCCTCCAAATACTCATCTGACACTTCCCTGCCACCATCTTTACCGTCCTCTGGTTTACCAGCAGTGCGGAGGCAAATCGAAGACACCTGTTTTTCCCACACATGAAGATATCCAGTCGGTCACACAATCCGGCCGGGATGTGATGGCCTGGCCTCATTTCATCATGGATGACGACACCGGCCGTTCAATGCAGTGGGGCATTATCCATAGCGAAGTCCGTTATATCCGGGAGCTGCTGCAACGGCTCCAGTTGACTGGCATCCGGCAGATCATGGGAAACCTCTACCTTCCCTGGCTGCAGATCCTGAACACCTATGCCTATGGCCGGCTGCTGCAAGAACCATCATTGCCCGCGGAACAGATCATCCATGAATTTGCCGGCCTGATTGCATCTCCGGGTGATGTCAATCAACTCACGGAAGTCCTGTTCTGGATGGAGAATCACAGCTACTGGCAGGAACAGATGCCCGAAGATGCGCGCCTGCCGTCAATACCCTGTTCGATGGACAAGGCAGCTGCGGCAAGTGCTGTTGAAAAGCTGAAGCCCAACAGTTCGCCAGCGCTTCCGCTGCCATATTCCCCCGCGGAATGGCTGCAGGACCTCAGCCGTTCAATCGGCCGGATGACTTGGGTGGTGTAGCAGCATCCAGATCGGCGACTGGCAGCAGTTTGCCGGCTTCAGGACCGGCCAGAGCTTATTTATTCTCAGGAGTCTCGAAGAACTCCAGAGGCAGCCTGGTAAACGAAATATACTTGTAGTCGCCTCTTTCCCAGAGAACCCCTGCAGACCCATCCTTCAGAAGGGTTAAATCTGAATAAGCGGCAGGCTCATCGGCAATCAGAAATTCATCCGGGAAAGTCATGCCTTCATCGTAACTGATTCGTGCGACAAGCGTATGGCGATCAGGCCCCCGTGGCCCAGTCCAGAGAATGCGGTCTTTGTCGCTGCCTTTTGACTTCAACGTGAGCCGTTCAATGGCGCAGCAGACAGGTGTCACTGGCAGGCCTTCACGCCTCTCCGGCCAGGTCTGCCCGCCATCGAGACTCTGCGACATCCAGCGATGGGGGCCTTTGCTCTGGCGGAAATCCATTAACAGCTGCCCATTCGCAAGCTCAACCAGCTGGTTTTCATCTCCCCCCTGGCTGCCCGGAACCACCTGGCCTCTTTTCCATGTGTTTCCATGGTCATCACTGAAAATTGCAAAATTACCCCAGGGGCTGGTCTTCCAGGCCGCTGCTGCAAGCCTTCCCTTCGAATCCTGAATCATCCCTCCTGGTCCAACAACAGTGATCGTCCACCGGGGATCCTTCATATCACGGGTATATGCAGTCAGGTCAAGTGGCTGGGACCAGGTAAGCCCCTGATCGTCACTGCTGCGTGCCAGCACTTGAGCGTCATCAGTACCCGGACGTGAACTGTGGGTGTCTCTGCCGGGCTTTGTGCGGATATACAGCACCCAAATCTTTCCTGTAGTCCGGTCGACACAGGTCGCAGGATTTGCGGCAGACCAGTTGACACCTGGATCTTCTATAACAGCCATCGGGGACCATGTCTTCCCCTGGTCAGTGCTGCGCTTCAGCACCAGATCGATGTCGTTGCCTTCAGTGCCCGGATCGCCGCAGTGGTTTTTACGCGCTTCTGCGAAGGCGAGCAGGGTTCCATCCGGTGTGCATTCAATCCCTGGAATTCGGTAGCAGTGATAGCCATCCTGGCCGCTAACATACACATCAGTCGTTTGGATGTCCGCCTGGGCTGAACACGGCAGGCATGTCGGCAGCAACGAGATGAACAAGGCCGGCAGAACTTTCCGGAAAAAGAACATGGGATCCCTCCTGGGAATGATATCGTCAAATTATCAACAGGGTTCAGAAAAAATCCACCCGTAATGGCCGATTGGGGAAATCGGTTAATTTCTATCGCAGCCTGCAAACCGGCCGGTCCATCTCGCGGGAATTCAAGTTCGATCCATCATCTCAGGTACGAAATCGAATGAAACCATCTCGGATACCCTGTCAGTCTGCTAGGATTGAAACCACGGATGTGAACAGGGACAGCCACAAAGGGGAGAATGATGGTGAAGAGAAGAAGAGTTGAGACTGTTCCGCTGGCCGCTGTCGAGGCAATGCCTGACAAGGCCTGGGCGCACCTGGAACCAATCCTTTCCGCGACCTCTCCGAAGGCGCCAAGACTGGATGTCCTCGAATGGATGAGAGAAAAGCGATGGTGGTCGGCTGGATCGAATCCGGCGAACATGAAAAGATGTGTTCCCTGGCCCAGTTCCACAAGCCGCCTGATCGACCCGGGAACCTCCAAGCCCGGAAATCAAACCCACAGGAATCCCCCACGCGCCGGATCAGCGATTTCGCAACCGCCCCCGCAAAATTTCATCTATAATTTGTGGGGAGATACTGTAAACTTGGCATTCTGCATGGAGTTGCCTGGCTTAACCGGGACAATCCAGATGACCCGGCAGGTGATTAATGGCTTGGCAGGATTTTATCTGTTCGTAAGCCGGGAGCCACCAGAAATCAAGGGAAAGGGAACATCTGGAAACCTGGACACTGCGCTGCGAATGATTCCGACCCCCTTTAAACCTGAACCTGAAGCAGAGGACGCGGTGATACCTGACTGAATCGGAGGTCATTCGATGCCAAAAAAACTTCCTCTTTTACCCATCTCTCTTCTCGGCATTTTTCTCTTGCTGTCCCCTGCTGAAGTTAAGTGTGAAGTCGCAGGAGATCGAGTTGTCGAAGAGATAAAAGCCACACTCGCCCAGTATGTTGAGGCTTTCAACAATGCCAATGCAGAAGCTTTGGCTCAGTTCTGGGTCGAGGGTGCGACCTATACTGACTCAAATGGGGATTTATTTGTTGGGCGGGACGAGATACTGGAATCATTCCGAAATATCTTTAGAGAAAATCCTGGAATTAAAATGGAGCTTGCCGGCACACGAATTGAACCCGCAAGCCCAGGATGGGCCAAGGAATCAGGGAGAAATATTCTCACCTATGCCGATGGGTCTTTGATGGATGCTTCCTATACTGCGATTCTGACAAATTCAGGGAACCGGTGGTTAATACACGAGGTGGTTGACCAGGGACCTGCAGAGCCATTGCCGCATTCCGAGAACCTGAAAGTGCTTGAATGGCTGATCGGAGAATGGAAAGACGAAGGAGATGGAATGGTGGTTGAGACCACCTATGAGTGGTCACGAAAACAGAATTCCATCCAAGGAGAATTTTCAATAACAACAGATGGCATCCTTGAGAAGGATGGGATTGCGATCATTGGATGGGATCCCGTTGAGCAAACCATCAGGTCGTGGCTTTTTGATTCGGATGGTGGGACTGCGGAGGCAGTCTGGTACGAAAGGGATCATCGGTGGTTTTCCAAGGGATTGCATGTCCTTCCAGATGGGCGCACAGGTTCCTCGACAAAAGTTCTGGAAAGGGTGGACAACAATTCGATTCGATTGAGGGTAATCAACCGTGAGGTTGATGGGGAAATGCTGCCAAACCTCGGCCCGGTTACTTTGAACCGGGTTGAGGGCGGCATCGATCCTGAATGAGAGGTGGTGATACCAACGTGACCAACCTTCGAAAAAGCTTATCGATATTAATCGCAATATTCACAATGGTTCTTCTCTGTCTGCCTCCCGACCTGGCAGAGGCACGAGGAGGAGGAAGAGGGGGTGGAGGCGGTAGAGGTGGCGGTGGAGGAGGAAGAGGAGGAGGTGGTGGGCGCAGCAGCATGGGGGGAGGACGCTCATCTGCAGGCAGGAGTCATGTCTCAAGCCGGCCTTCATCAAGCCGCCAGAGATCTTCTTTTGATTATGCCAGGACCTCACCGAGGCCTCTCCCCAGCCGGCCTCAACCCTCTCGCCCAGCTGGATATCCATCGAACATTCGACGACCACCAAGTGGATCCCGCCAGATGCCCAGCCAGCTTCCTGCCTCAGCACGGGTTCCTTCCAGCCGTCCATCAAGGGTGGACCATTCGCCCAATGACTACATCCAGCGGAGCAGGGACCTGCCAGCCCGTCCGAGTGTGCCTGGCACCCGCCCGACCCGTTCAGATCTCGACCGAATTATGCAGAACCGACCCGAGGCACGCCCCGGAACTCCAAGCCAGCTCCCCTCTAATCGTCCATCGCCTTCCCGAGACGGAGAAAGAATTTCAACTTTGCCCAGTGGCCCCGGAATCTCGAATCGGCCTGTAAGGCCAGGGCAGGGCTTGCGCCCGGGCGAGCCAGGGAGTGGAATACTGACAGGTGAGCGCCCCCCGCGCCCAGCACAGCTTCCTTCCGGATGGGAGAGCCGGTGGGATAACTGGCAGGATCGTGCCGACCAGATCCGCAATGACTGGCACAACGATTACTATCATCATCACTATGATGACTGGTATGGTGATTACTGGTGGGACGACCACTACCATCCATATTGGCCCTATTATGACGATTGTCACGATTGCGACTGGTGGTCCTGCCCTGCGACATGGGTGACACTGGGTTCTTTTATGGGTTCCCTCCTCCCCTCGACTCCGGTCTATTACACCTACGGGCCAGGGGGATCTGTCTTCGTTGCGGGTGATCAGGTTGTCCTGAATGATGACCAGCAAGTTACCGCTGATGCCTATAATCAGGAACTTGCCAGTCAGGTTGAATCTATTCCCAGAGATGCGTCAGCTGAGATGGAGTGGCTGCCATTGGGAGTCTTTACAATCGTGGACGAGGATGTGCCCGAGTCAACAATGTTCCTCCAGCTCGCGGTCAGCAAAACCGGAGTGATAGCCGGGATGTTCCAGAATACAACCACTGGCACAGTTGTTCCCCTCGAGGGGAATGTGGACGCCAAATCGTCACGTGTTGCCGTGAAACCAGCAGGGAAGGAATCCCCGCTGTTTGAGACTGGCTTGTACAATCTGATCCAGGATCAGACACAAGTCCTGGTGCATTTCGAAGACGGGAAAGTGCAGCAAGGCCTGCTTGTCCGCGTCGATAAGCCGGTTGCACCTCAAGCGGATGCTGCACAGAGCGCTGCGCCATCAGAGGAAGGTGCCCAGCCCAAACAGGATCGCTGAGTTGAGCCGGTGAGACTGGAATATGCTGGGCACACCCCCACAACAGTTGCGGAGAGGCATTACTTTGGAGACAAGAAAGGGAGAATGGTGGAGGTCTTCCGTGAGCATGTCTCGTCCAAGATCGATGGAGTCATCGACAGGATCAAGGGTGAAAAATGGCACAACCGATTATCCTGGTGCCATTTTTTCAGAGATCTTTAAAGTGCTAAATTATTGAAAATATCAGGCATGCAGTCGCAGGCAAGTCTGGTAGCGGCGAGTGGACTCGAACCACTGACCTAGGGCTTATGAAACCCCCGCTCTAACCGTCTGAGCTACGCCGCCAAACAGCCTGCCACTATACCCGCTCTTCTCCCGAAACTCAATCCAGTCCGCACCTCAACCCATTTCCGCTGTTTCAGGGGCCCCACTTGTTGATATCCCCCCGGCTGACTGTGCCATTGGTGGGCGAATAGGGAAGAATCAGGGTCGGATAAATCGGCTCGATGATATTGAACTGCCGATCCGGCCCGATGCTGCGGATTGACCACTGATATTTCAGCTTGATATCGAAATAGGCTCTCCAGAATTCCCCCGGCTTATCATACGACACACGGCTGCCATAGGCATACGCATCCGCCTGGAAATTCGGAATCTCACGGCTCAGGTCAAATATTTCGGGTGGGATCTGGTTCATGAAGCGTATCGGCGAGGTTAAAGGCAGCAGGCGGTGAGAGGTGATGGCATTGGGGTCATACCTCGGCCCCCATTTTCTGGTCTGGTAGAGATCAAGGTATTTCCGGTAAGTCACCTGGTAAGCCTCGAGGGCCCCTCCCAGGGCACGCAGCTCGCCTTGCGCGCGGGTCACCTTTGCGCGCACCTGCGCCTCCAGAAAATTTGGAAGCGCAATGCCGATCAGAATGAGGATGATCGCAATCACGATCAGCAGCTCGATCAGCGTAAATCCCCTGGTGTTCAGAAATGTTCGGCAGCAGTGCATGGTGAAGCTCCTCATGTTCCGTTTGGGTTGCGACAAGCCACCTGACCCTCTGGAGACAGACGGTTCGCGGAGAAACTTACACTTCCTTCTGGGTCTGGCGAATATTCCAATCCAGATAAAAACTGACTACCAGATAATAAACCGGATAATACAGGCTTACCCACACCCATGCCAGTGATGGATCCGCCTGCAGAAGAAGAAATACCAGGAGCACTGTCCACACACTCCCCAGGATCCAGGATGGCTTCCAATAGGCCGAGTTCCGGCTGGGGTAGAGATAACGGGTCGGGATAAAACTGAAGATCCCTGGAATAACAACCATCAACACCGCCGGAACAGGCCCCGGGCGGAACCAGTATAAGTACATGGCCACAATGTTCCAGTAGCTGGGGAACCCCAGGAAGAAATTGTCCGGCGTTTTCATGTTCACCTGGCCATAGGCATACAAAGCCGCCAGGACAGGCACCGCCAGCCAGAAAGGATGCGGAAGCAGATTCTCATGCCCCATGATGAAGATCGGCGCCCAGATGAAAGTCAGCACATCCACCGCATTGTCCACCTGTGCGCCGCTGAACCCCGGCAGCACCCGTTGCACCTGAATCGCCCGCGCCAGAAGCCCATCGGTCGCATCGATCACTCCCGCTCCCACCAGCAGAAGAAAGGCATACCGTATCTCCCCCTCGGCAGCTGCCATCAAGGCCAGAATGCCCAGAAACGCTCCACTGGCAGTATACAGATGAACCAGCCAGGCAAGGGGCTTTTGGAATTTATTCATCAGGATCTTTCCAGAACCGTATTTTCCGCCACTTCATCCCTCAGGTTAAGTCCACTCAGATACATTTTCGATGAAATTCCATACTCCCGGCCCCTTCTCTTTTTGCGTCTTGGTGCTAATATGTGCAGTATGAGAGTATTGGACTCGGCAGCAAATCTGTCGGCGGAGAAAGAGAGGGGATCTCATCCCAGGCGCGGGTATTGGCTGGGTCCTTTGCTGGCGGGAAAACCCCTGATGGTGGCCCTGCCCTTGAAACGCCAGCAGGAAGGGGGGCTGCTGGCTTCGTTTTTCCCCTTTCTGGAGCAGGGCGGAGAGGTGTATTGCCTGGATGCGGGCAACCGTTTCAACCCCTATCCCCTGGCATTGAGGTGCCGGGCGCTGGGGCGCCCGCCGGAACCCTGTCTGGAGAAGGTCTTTGTTTCGCGCGCGGCGACCTGCCACCAGATGGTTGCGGTAGTGGAGGAAATGCTTCTTCCCCTGGCTCGCAATCCCGGGCAGAAAGTGGTGATGGTCCTGGGAATCGAGACTCTTTTTGTCGATGAGGATCTTCCTCTGTTTGAACGGCGGTATCTTTTTCGCCGTGCTCTCTCGGGAATCCACGAAATTCGGTCGGCTGGGATCGGATGCGTGGTGACACATCATCCGGAGCAGGAGGAAACCCTCCCCTGGCACCGGGTGGTTCACCAGACTCTCAAACCCATACCCCTGGAGGACCCCGCTCATGGGCAGAACCATTCCCACCTTCACAAATTACCTGGAAAATGAAATCTCTTCCTGGGCCTCTTTTCGCCGTGCCCTGACCCGTGAAGACCGCGAAGCCTTCGACCAGCTTTTCCGCTATGCCAAGCTCCATATCGCCGAAGCTTCCTGCGCAGCACGCCCCATCCCATTCGATGCCCTGGTCCTGGCCATACTGCTCGAGCAGCAGAAGGAGATCCGGCGCCTCAAAGCCGAGAATGCCGCAGCTGGAAAGACCATGAGCCTGATCCCCATTCTGCGAAGGGTGGTTTAGAAAAAGCTGCCCGGATCAGGATCCGCTATTCCACCACAAGCACATTGTGGATTGCCAGATCGGCAATCTGAGCAGTCAGCACACCATCCTGCCAGGTCCATTCAAGCCCATAGGGATCCGGGGCCAGGTAGCAGCGTTTCGGTTTCTTCTCCATCGGAAGGGTGACTGTGAATGCGCCGGTATTGGGAACACTTTCCACCATGTGGCGATTCGGAGCGAGATACCCGGTGGTCGAACGGTTCACCAGCTGGATCAGGTTCTTTCCTTCCCTGGTGCGTGCCGACATCTCGATCCACCAGGGGCCATCGACATGAATCAGGCCTCCGCTCTGCAGGGCTGCGATGGCATCGCCGATGAAGCGCCTCACAAGCGGGTAGTGGGATTGGTTGTAAGCACGGAAGACCGGGCCATGGATGGCAACAACAGTTCCCTTTCCAAAGGAATTGACCGTGGCCGCCGGGGATCCGGCCAGATTAACTGAAGGCTCCTGCTGATTGAGCAGAGGAGCGAGCTCGCGTGCGGTGGTGGTTTTGACCCTGCACCAGCCACCCTCTACCGGAACACACCCATTGCCAGCGGGAACCCAGGCCTGGGGCAGCTTCTCCTGGGAGGCTTCACAGCCGGTGAGTTCGGGGTATTCCCGGGCGGCTTCGGAGCCGCTGATCAGGAGGTGCCCCCCCTGCTGCACATATTCTTTGAGCGCAGAGATCACCCGGTCCGGCAGCTGATCCTGCTCGGGAACGATCACCAGGGGATAGCCTGCCATGCGGGCGATGAGCTGGTCCTCATTGAGGATATCGGCGGAATAACCATTTTCAAGAACCGCATGAAGCGCGCCTTCCATCGGACGATGCGCGCTCAATCCAAACAGGGGATCATTGTTCCGGTAAAAATAGGACTGGCTGTGGAGTATCGCCACCTGCGGGAGGGTCTCGGTTTTATGGCACAGTTCCTGGCGCTGGCGGCAGAAGGCGGCCACCTCGGAAAGGATGTCCTGATGCCAGCCGGTTAACCGCCCCGATCTCTGCGGCTGGTCATAGATGAAAACTGCCCCTCCCTGGGCCAGGACAGTCGAAACCTCCTGGCAGAGATGGGGGGTGGTCTTGGTGGTCCAGAGCTGATTTCCGGTGCGCAGGAAACTCCAGGCCATCAGGTCCCAGGTCTTCCCACGGCTGCCGATGAACCTGGCTTCGGCACTGGCTCTTTCAGCACCGAAAGAAGGGTCGAAATCGCCGCTGAGGTAATCCACAGGGACTGTGATCTCCTCCGGCATGCGAACACTGTACATCCAGTTGCTGCAGACCAGGACATTCGGATATTTCGCATGGATGGCCTCGGTGTATTGGGCAACATGCTCGACAAACAGCTTACGGTGAAATGCCAGCCAGTCCTGCCAGCCATCCTCCTGAGCATTCATCGGGATGGCCTCTTTTCCGGTCCGCTTTTTATATTCCGACTTGCACTGTTCGCAGTAGCAGGGATAGCTGGCCCAGCACTCCCCATCCACCCACATCCCATCGATCTGATAATTCTCGATCACCTCGAGCAGCTGCGGGATCAGCAGATCCTCCGTATAACGGCTCAATGGGCAGGTGTTGTTTGGATCCCGGGAACCATCCGCCTGGATTCGCGCCCATTCGGGGTGCAGTTCGATGGCCCGGGTATCCCACACTCCCGAATAGTGAATTGAGAGCGGGATGCCCATGTCACGAGTCACCTGCCGCCAGATTTTCAAGGCATCATTGACAATTCCGGGAGAGGGTGAACCGACTTTGGTGGGGTACCCGGCATACCCTGGATGCCCTTTGCAGTCGTACTGAACAAAATCGGGATGAACTTTCTCGAGTTCCGCACGAATATGCTCATAGGTGGTTTCTCTTCCGAGTTCGGTATCTCCTGCATTGGGATGGAGGTCGTAGTGCAGCCCGAAGAAAGCATCCTCATGCCAGTTCTCCGCACCTGCCGGCATCCCACACAGAATCAGCATCAACACCCAGATGGAATTACGCATTTTATCTGCCTCCTGGTATTTTGGAGATCATCAACCAGAATGTGTGTTCTTTCAACAATGCAGGGGGAATGAAAAGAAAATAGCAGGCGGCCTTTATGAATCCGGCCCTTTGAGGGTGTTCGCGCCCATGGAGGGCTTTTCACCCGATCCCCGATCCGAAAACCCGGCGGACAGGCTCACTCCATTGGGTCTTCATTGCGCCGAATGAGTCCGCAATGCATTCCCTGATTGTGCGGTGATTGCCGAACACCCTGGAAGACCAATGGCAGATCAGATAGATGGCGAGAAGCCTCCCCAGCGCAGAAATCCCGAACACAAGATGAAAATGCAGCACTTCGAAATCCCCGATGTGAAACAGAACCTGCGGCAGATAGGTGGTCAGAACTCCCCCCAGCAGAGACCCCACCACGAATCCCGGCCCGGAAAACAGCCCGATCAATCCAAAGGTATACAGCCGGTGAGTTTCTCCACACAGCTTCTGAGGCCAGCTGAAGGAAGCGATGTTGAATCCAGCCCAGAAAAACCCACCGAGCACGCAGACAATCCATGCTGGCAACAGGAACCCTTCTTCAGCCGGCATCCAGATCCACACATGCACAGCCACAAAAAAGCCGCTGGCGATCAGTGTGATCCGATCGCCGACTCGATCCCGGGCCTGCCCCCAGAGCCGGCTGCCGAGCAGCGCCGCCATGCTTGTGATGATTGAAAACAGCCCCATCTGGGCCACATTCATCTTGAGGACTTTGACCATGTGGACACCGTAATAGGCGGCTCCGACACCCAGTGCAAATTGCCAGAGGGTGAAAAAAGCGATGTATTCCTTGAGCAGCGGTTTATTCAGGGCGATGCGGAACAACCGGCTGATCCGCAGGTGCTGAGGTGTTTTGACCGGCGGCTCATACTGCCTCAGAATCATGCGGACTGCGAAGACCGACGACAGGATCGCCGCACAAAAACAGATCGTATACCCAATGTAGCCAGCCCCGCTCTCCCGGAAATGGTTGAGGATTTGCGAGCCGGTCAGGAGGGTTACCAGGGAGGTCAGACCCATGTATGCATTCCGCCTCCCGAAATAGGAGCCGCGGATGGATGCCGGAGTCAGGTCAGCCATCCAGGAGAACCAGGCATTGTTCGCAATCACTGCGCAGGCATTCGAAAACAGCAGGGTCAGGATCATGATGGCATGTTTGGTTTCGGGCGCCCAATCGACATACAGAAGGAGGATCAGGGATATCCAGGAAAGCCGGTGCGCGAAGGCAAAGAACCCCGCCACCGGCTTGCGGCGGTTCAGTTTTCGGACCAGCCAGGGAGAAACGAAATAGGTGAACTGCAACAGATACGGCAGCGATTCCACAACCCCGCATTCCAGGTTTGAGGCCCCCAGATCGAGCACATAATTGGTAAGAAATATTCCCTGGGTTAATGCGACATGAATGGTGGCAAAGATCGCCTCGATCGTGGAGCAGTGAAGCGCCTCACGGATGGTGTGCATCTCGCTTCGAGGCGTTCTGCTCCCTTTATCCAGATCGATCAGAGAACTCATCAGAGGGTGATATTTTACCCGGTTTTCCCTTCTGATTGAACCGATTCAGAGGGCTGGAGATGACCGGCGGGTCAAAGACTGGTATCCTCTCCACCTTTCCATGGGTGGAAAATATCGGTTTCTTTGTGCAGAATCCTGTTATGGAAATCATCATTGATAAAATTCTCGACCAATCATTTCTGGAGGATTGTTCTGGTGTTTAACAAACTTGCCTCACTGCTGCCTGCGAATATTGTCTTGGCTGCTTTCTTCACCGTTCTGTTTCCGTGCCTGCCGGCTGCTTTCAGCCAGCCTCAGAGGCCATCGGGCAGTGACCTGATTCCCTTCACAAACCGTTGGACTTCGCCCGATTACAAAGCCCCCGACCTGCTCAGCATCCTTGGCTGCGATGCGGCCCGTTGGAAACCACGCATCTCCAGCACCCTGGTGGAAACTCTGGGGGGATTCAACATCGCTTATGATTCTGCCCGTGACCGCATCGTTCTTTTCTTCGGAGTCGATGACTCCGGATCCAACCTGATTTCTGAAACCTGGGAATGGGATGGGACCAACTGGGAAACTCTGGCAGTCGGCGGGCCTGAACCGCGAGTCAACCAGAGCATGATTTATGATTCCAGCCACAGTGAATCCATCCTCTTCGGCGGACAGGGTTATGATGAGCAGCATTTTTTCAAGAAAATGCTGGGTGATACCTGGGGCTGGAATGGCGATACCTGGAGCCAGAAGCAGACAGCCCATTCACCTTCGCCTCGTGCGGGACACGACCTCGCTTTTCGTTCACTGGCTGGCGATACCGTGCTTTTTGGCGGGGATAAAGTCGATTCATTGGACTATTCAGGGCCATTCCTGAATGACACCTGGACCTGGGATGGAGCGGACTGGTCTCAGGCCTCCCCGCTCCTTTCACCTCCGCCACGATCCCGCCATGCCATGGTTTACGATTCCCATCGGGATCGTGTGGTCCTGTATGGTGGCCAGGGAGAATCCGGAATCCTGGGGGATACCTGGGAGTGGGATGGTTCCAGCTGGCTCCAAATCAACACAGCTGTGTCGCCTCCCCCACTGCGTGCCCATGCCATGGCTTATGACTCCGAAAGGCAGAAAGTTGTCCTGTATGGCGGCGAACTCGGCATCGGGTTTTCTTATGAAACCTGGGAGTATGATGGAACCAACTGGGCCAAGATCAAAGCCGGAAATCCGCCGGTGACCGACAGCGTCGTCATGACCTATGACAGCCTGAGAAAGGAATGCTTTCTCTTTTCAGGAGAACCTCCGGTCACTAACTTTGTCTATGACGGGAAACCCAATTGCACTGAATGAATCCACTCTCAAGAAAGATGCCTCCACGACAGGCAGGATCAAAAGATATGTCAGATGGTTCAGGTGTTGAGACTCATAAACCCGATTACAAGAAAACCCTTGGGCTTCTTTCCAAGGAACAGGCCGAGGCGATTTTCCCTCAAAAAGCCAACCTTCCTCAAAGGGAGCCTGAGATCCTGCGGTTCTGGGATCAGGAGGAAATCTACAGGCAGCTCCGCAAGCTCCGCCATGGCGCCCCGGTCTTTGTCCTGCATGATGGGCCACCGTATGCCAATGGCAGGATCCATCTCGGGACCGCGCTGAATAAAATCCTGAAAGACATCACCCTCCGTTCCCGTGCCCTGGATGGATGGGATGTCCCCTTCACTCCCGGCTGGGATTGCCATGGCCTTCCGATCGAGCACAAGGTCATGCAGGAGCTGCGCAAGGAAAAGTCAGAAATATCGGGCGCCCTCGAGCTGCGCAAACGATGCCGGGAATACGCCCTTGAATACATCGATATCATGACCGAAGACTTCAAACGGCTGGGAGTCCTGGGTGACTGGAGTGATCCCTACAGGACCATCGATCCCTCTTTCGAAGCCCATGAGCTCAACCTCTTTTCGCGCCTGGTGGAAAGGGGGATGGTGTACCGGAATCTCAAGCCGGTTTACTGGTGCCCCGGGTATGAAACCGCTCTGGCCGAGGCCGAGGTGGAGTACCAGGAAAAGACCTCTCCCTCGATCTATGTCAAATTCCCCTCGATCGATATCGACAATATCCTCAATGGGAAGTGCGGGGACTCTGCAAAGCCCCTCTCTGTCCTGATCTGGACCACCACTCCCTGGACAATCCCGGCCAACCTCGCCATTGCGCTCCACCCGCGCTACCGCTATGCAATCATCGAAACCGCAGAAGAGCGCCTGCTGGTAGCCCAGGATCTTGCCGGACGTGTGATCCAGGAAGCCGGGCTGAACCCGGTTGCGGTGCATGAAGCTCCATTGGGAGCACAGTTTGAAAAATTACACTGCCGCCACCCCTTTGTGGACAGGGAGTCCATTCTCATCCTGGGTGAGCATGTGACCCTCGAGGCTGGCTCTGGTTGCGTCCATACTGCTCCAGGCCATGGGCATGATGATTACCTCATCGGCATGAAGTATGGGCTGGATGTTTATTCTCCAGTGGACTCCAGGGGGCGGTTCACCGCGGAGGTTCCTGAATTCGCTGGGATGCCGGTCGAAAAGGCCAATCAGCCGATCATCAGCCTGCTCAGAGAAAAAGGGGCCTTGCTCCACGAGTCCTCGATCGTGCACTCCTACCCTCATGACTGGCGTGAGAAGAAACCGGTCATTTTCCGCGCCACTCCTCAGTGGTTCATTTCACTGGAAGCCCATGGGCTGCGGGATTCCCTGCTGCACACCATCGACCAGGTTCAATGGATTCCCAAATGGGGGAAAGACCGCATGGTGGCCATGCTCGAAAATCGAGTCGAATGGTGCATCTCGCGCCAGCGCGCCTGGGGGGTTCCGATCCCGGCGATCCATTTTCCCGATACCGAAAATGCCCTGCTCGATCCGGCCTTCATCCGGGGATTTGCGGATATTGTTGCCGAAAAGGGAGTGGTTGTCTGGTTCGAACTGATCGAGGGTGTCGAAAACCCCGGCACCGAAAGGCTCCGTTCCCTGATCGAACACACACTCGCCATAGCGGGAATCACGGATCGCTGGGAGCTGGGGAAAGACACACTCGATGTCTGGTTCGATTCCGGTTCCAGCCATACTGCGGTGCTCAATGAACGTTATGGCCTTTCGTATCCGGCCGATCTCTACCTCGAAGGAAGCGACCAGCACCGCGGCTGGTTTCAGAGCAGCCTGATCACCGCCGTAGCGGGAGAACTGGGCGCACCCTACAAGGCTGTATTGACCCATGGTTTTTTTGTGGATGAAAAAGGGGAGAAACTCTCCAAGACCAAAGGCAATTACATTGAAACCCGTGAAGCAGTCGATCAGTATGGCGCTGATATCCTCCGCCTCTGGGTCTCTTCCGAAGATTTTCGTGGGGATATTTCTGTTTCCACCAATATCCTCAAACAGAGAGCCGAAGCCTACCGGCGTTTTCGGAATACCTGCAGGTTCCTCCTCACCTCTCTGTATGATTTCGGCCAGGAGTGGATTGTCCCTGAAGACAGCCTTCTCGATCTGGATCGCTACCAGCTCCTTCAGTGGCGAAAACTCGAAAAAGACATACGCTCCGCTTATCTCGATTTCGAATACCATCGAGTCTATCACCTGGCCAATTCTTACTGCACAGTCAATCTGTCGGCGCAGTTTTTCGATATTCTCAAAGACCGCCTGTATACCTTCGCCAAACGAGGCCTGGCGCGCCGCAGTGCGCAGACTGTGCTGCTCGAGATCTCACGCGGCCTGTTCCGTGCTTTGTCCCCGCTGACCAGTTTTACCAGTGAAGAAGCCTGGCAGGCTCTGCATCGATTGAATCTGGTGCAGGAAGAGAGTGTGGTCCTGACAGCCTGGGATATTAAAGAGGCAGGCCAGCCGGCTGAAGAAGAAAACCTGATCGAGACCTGGAACTGGCTGTTCGCTCTGCGTGACCAGGTCAATGCCGCCATTGAGCCGCATCGCAAAGCCGGCCGGATCGGCCAGTCGCTCGAGGCGCGGATCGACCTCTGGTTCGATTCGGATGACCAACGCAGCCGGGTGGAATCGATCCAGGGCCTGCCATCGGGAACCGACCTCAATTCGCTCCTGATCGTCTCGGAAGTCGAATGCCATTCCGGAAAGGCTCCAGAGGAAGCCCATGTCTCCCAGGATCTCCCCGGAGTGGCCATTGCTGTAAGCCGATCGGACCTGGCCAAATGTGTCCGCTGCTGGCGTTATGTCCGGCAGGTGGGCACCGATTCCGCTCATCCGGAAATCTGTGACCGTTGCCTCGAGGCGGTGAAAGCGAGTGAGTAATCTCCCCGAAGAGCCGCTCAGCGAAGGCAATGGCTGGATCGAGGTCGAAGAACCTGAGTGTGGAACAGGGAGAAAAGTGACCTTCTTCTGGCTGATCGCCCTGGTGGTCCTGTTGATCGATCAGACATCAAAGGCCGCAGCCCTGGCCTTTCTGGATCGGATGCACCCATTCCCGGTCATCCCATCACTTTTCGAGTTGCGGCTCGAGTTTAACAAGGGGGCAGCCTTCAGCCTGTTTGTGGGGGGAAGGTGGATCTTTGTGGCTGTATCGATTGCCGCTCTGTTTTTCCTGCCGCTTTATCTGCGCAGCCTTTTCCAGGCTGGTGAAACCAGCTGGGTCTACCCGGTCGGGATCGGCCTGATACTGGGGGGCGCCATGGGAAATGCCCTGGATCGCATCTTCCGGCATGAGGGACGGGTGGTCGATTTCTTTCATGCCTTCTGGGGGCGCCACAGTTTTCCTGTTTTCAATGTCGCGGACAGCGCCATCACCATCGGCCTGTTCTTCCTCCTGATGATCCTCTTCCTCCCCGGATTGTTTGCAGCAGGCTTCTCCGAGAAAGTTGAGCAAGATGTGGCCGATACTGTTCAGGATAGGTGATTTTGAAGTCGGCACCTTTGGCCTGATGGTCGCCATCGGTTTCTTTGCCGGTTATGCCACAGCTGTCTCTCGGGCCATCCGGGCCGGTTACCCCGAAGAGAAAATCTCCAACATGCTGATCCTGTGCCTGGTGATGGGTGTGCTGGGAGCCAAGATTCTGCATGTCATTGTTTATTTCAATGAGAGCACCCTTTCGGAGCTGGTCTTCTCACGGCGCGGGCTGGTTTTTTATGGCGGCCTGATCGGGGGTGTCCTGACCGGGTGGTGGATTGTCTGGCGCAATGGATGGAATCCGGCTGAGGTGGCGGACCTGCTGGCTCCCTCGGTTGCCCTGGGTGAATTTTTCGGGAGAATCGGCTGCCTGTTGAATGGCTGCTGTTTCGGAAAGATCTGCTCGAATCCCCTCGGAATCCGCTTTCCTCGAATCGAATACAAAGGCGAATTGATCGGGAGCGATCCCTTCTATCATCAGCTGGTCCATGGGCTGATCCCGCTGGATGCAGCACAGTCGCTTCCGGTCTATCCGACCCAGGCTTTCTCTTCTCTGGCGGCTCTGGCGACCTTCCTGTTTCTGGTTTATGTCCTGTTTCCCCGGCGCTCATTCAAGGGGCAGGTCGCTCTCACGTATCTGATTCTCTATTCCGTGTGCCGGTTTCTGATCGAGGTCTTTCGGGATGATCCACGGGGTTCCTGGTTCCCTGGATTGTCTACCTCGCAGGGGATCTCTGTGGGGGTTCTCATTGCGGCAATTGGAATGTGGATTTATCTGAAGAGGCAGGATCATGCCGCCCGAAAAGATGGCGCCCCACAGGCACAGCCATGAACGAATTGAGGGCTGCCTCTCCCCAAACCGCTGTTAAAATTGAATTTGAAAATCATTTCGCTTCAGGGCATGAAAAAGGGTTGCGAGAACTTCGCGGGTGTGTTAATTTCTCTAAGTCCAAAGGATCGAACGGGTTGTGCACAACTTGTGAATAACTTGGCTGAGTTCCGGGGCATGGCTGGGGGAGAAAAGTCATGCATCGGAAGTCATGATCTCCGGGCCTGATTGATTCTTGCTTTTGCATGTTTGACAAAATGGTTTTCTGTCTTGCGTTTGGTCGAGACTGAAACCAGGTCAGTATTGTTGGCTTAACCTACTCAATTTGTTGAAATTAGCCAAC
>JAANMV010001713.1_pt1 | contig 23466 bp, 18 predicted proteins | sample 7279661 | NCBI WGS metagenome assembly JAANMV01 (sample SAMN14094540, study PRJNA606508) | bioreactor metagenome | isolation source: A lab-scale SPAN reactor treating ammonium-rich wastewater day 121 | place: Ireland: Galway | collected 2017-05-16
GTTCGGTTCGCCTCACGCGGAGCGTGAGGACTACTTGGGCGGTAAAGGTAGCCATCTCGCTCCGCGAGATGAAAGGCTGTTTTGATTGCGGCGCGGGGGCGGGTTCGGTTCGCCTCACGCGGAGCGTGAGGACTACCTGGGCGGGGCGAATTGCGCCGACACAACCGTGCGGCCGGCCGAGGTGGTGCGGATGTCTTTTTTCTGGGTGAAGGAACTGCGGGCGTAGCCGCCGGGCTGGACGGCGGTGACTTTCCAGCGGGGCGAACCGCGGAGGTGGCGGATCATCGCCGGGTGGCTGGTGGTGATCGTCACGCGGTGGCCTTGCGCCAGGTGGTGTTCGGCCACGGCCGCGAGGAACCGGCCGCCGATGCCAATGCCTTGGACGTCGGGCAGAACCACTGCCCTGGAGACGCGCCAGGCGCCGCGGCGGGCCGGGTGGGAGAGCAGGGCCGCGAAGGCCACGGGCCGGTCGCCGAGCAGGCCGAGGTAGCAGCGGGCCGCCGGGTTGAGCTGGCTGCTTAAATAGTGATGCGGCGCAAACAGGGACCACGCCGCGCGGCGGCAACGAACGACGGCCAGCGACAGCCGCGGTCGCCGAAGACGCCTCCGGGTGAGCTGGCCGGTGGCCATGTCGAGCAGCCAGTCGGGCTGCAGCCAGGGGGCGACGTCGTCGTGGCAGGTGACCGCGATGAACCGCCGCGGAGTGGCGGCTTGTCGAATCGCCTTGGCCACCGCGGCCGAGCCGATTTGGGCCACCGTGCGATCGACCACGCTGGTGTATTCGTCGAACACGACGAGCGGAATGGAGGCGGGTTGCGTGGGCGGCAACGGCGAGAGCGGGCCGCCGGCGAGCAGGGCGCGGGCCAGGTCGCAGCGGAAACGTTCCCCTTGCGAGAGCACCACGTAGGGCCGGAGCCACGCCGGGGGACTGCTGAAGCCGACCGCCGTGAAGGCGGCCACGATGTCGCGGGTGGAAAGCTCGGGGGCAAAGGCGTCGACGACCGGGCCGGCAGGCCAATCGCCGGGTTGGTAGAGGTGCTCGCCGTAGGCGGCGCGGGCGATGGTCGATTTGCCGCTGCCGGAAGGGCCGACGATCAGGCCGATCTGCCACGGCTCGTCGCGCTGGGGGAGTTCGACGCGAAAGGTGATTTCCGCCTGGGATGCCAGCGGCAGATCGAACATGCCGGCCACTTGGCGCACGCGGAACCGGTCCAGGTCGAGCGGACAGGAAACGGTGGTCGAGAAGAACATGGGAGGAGAGGGGCGAGAGGCGAGAAGAGAGAAGCGAGAAGCGAGAGGCGAGAAGAGAGAAGAGAGAAGAGTGGGGGGATTCCGTGGGGAAGCGTGGCGGGTCGGCGCTGATGGAAAATGAAAATTAAGAATGAAATCCTGACAACTGACACCTAGAACCTAGAACCTAGAAACTAGAAACTCACAGCATTCCGAGGCGCCTGGCGGCAGCGGCGAGCGAAAATTCTCGCTTCTCGCCTCTCGCTTCTCGTCACTCGTTCCTCTTACAACGTGAGCACGCGGCAGGGGTAGCCTTGTTGCTTGAGCTGCTCGAACAGCGCCTGTTGGTCGGCTTCGTCGGCGCACTCGACGAGCAGTTGCCACGCCTGGGGGACGTCGACTTCGGGGAGTTCGTCGGCGGGCGGGGCGGGGAGCGCGTCGGTGGGCGGGGCGGCGAGGGCATCGAACAGTTGCCGCAAGCCGTCGTGGCTGGTTTCGACTTCGGCCAGCAGTTCGGCCAGGCGGGCGTTGTCGCGGCCGGCCAGGGCGGAGAGCGGGTCGAGCGTGACCAGCAGCTTGTCGGCCTCGGCCGGGGTGAGGTCGAGCACCAGCACGGGGACTTCCTGATCGGGCGTGGTTTCGGCGCGGAGGTGGCCGTCGATCAGTTCGAGCGAACCGTCGGGAAGCTCGCGGGCCAACAGGGCGTCGGCATAGCCGATCTCGGCCAGCACGCCGCGGAGAGCGTCTTGCTGCGCCGCCGGGTGGGTGCGCCAGTTGCGCGGGTTGGGTCGGAGCGAGCGCGCCGGCACGCGGCGAAACTCGCGAATGCGATCGCGAATTTGCATGGGAAGGACTCGAGGGAAGAGAGAGGCGAGGGGCGAGAGGCGAGTCGAGAGATGGTGTAGCACGAAGTTTCGGCGCGATTCAAGACATGTTTTTTTTTTGCGTGCGAGGCGAGGGTTTGGAGTGGCGAGTGCGCGGGGGGAGGGAGCGAAGAGTGGCGGTGCATGAAGTAGGTACCGCTTGCCGAGCGGTACCTGAAATTGGTCCCGGCGGTGGAGAATGACGGCGGGCGGCGTTTTGTCCGTGCGCGGCGGCGCGGTGTTTTATCGCGGGTCGAGGTACCTTCCGGCAGAAGGTACCTACTGGGGTTTGCGGGATGGTGCGCTGGTGCCCGGGTTTGGCCACCCACGTGCGGCCCTCCCCCGCACTTCGCTCCTTCGTCGCTGCGCGGGGGGAGGGGGAAAGATTGGCGGTGCATGAAGTAGGTACCGCTTGCCGAGCGGTACCTGAAATTGGTCCGGGCGGTGGAGAATGACGGCGGGTGGTGTGTTGTCGGTGCGCGGCGGCGCGGTGTTTTATCGCGGGTCGAGGTACCTTCCGGCAGAAGGTACCTACTGGGGTTTGCGGGTTGGAAAGCGGGTGCTTGGGTCTTTGCCCCCCACGTGCGGCCCTTCCCCGCACTCGCTGCGCTCGCGGGGGGAGGGAGGAAGAGTGAGCGTAGCCTGGTTGCCATTTCGGAGGATGGGTGCTGGCAACCATCGCCTTCGGGCCGACGTTGTTTCCCGTCTGGCATTCACGCTTGGTGCCGACGGGCAGAATGCCTTGGTGCCCCGAGGCTGGCACGCACCAACCAAACATGGGTCACGCCGGGCGAATGCGATGTAAACTGGGGCTGGACGGTCGAGCCATTCGCGGCCGAGTTCGACCGCGCAGAATAGGTTTTGTTCCAGCGCCGCGCCCATTCACTACGCCTGCTGCCACCAGAGCCAGCCAGCAGACACGCCCCGACCGTGTCTTCCAACGCACGATTGTGCGTGGCCTCGGCGTCCATTCACACTGGCGAAGCCCAGTGGCACCCATTTACAATCGCTAGCGGTCAGTGCCACCCCGCCGGAAGATTTCTCGGGCGTTCCGGAAAAGTTTGCCGACTGGATAGATACGCTCCCCGCCGACCAAATCGACAAGCGGATCAAAGAGTTTGCGAAAATCGTCGTGCAGTTTCTCGTTGACCGAGACATCAAGCAAGCCTTGTTGGATTTGTTTCAAAAGGTTTTGCCCGATACGATCCACGCCATTATTGACATGCTCCCTGACACCAAGATTGGAGATAAGACGGTCAAGGAACTTGCCAGGGAAATCTTTCTTAATCCCACGGAGGTGAAGAAATTTCTTGGCGATGCTTCCAATGCTTACGAACTCCTTCGCGATCTCGTCACTGCAATCGACAATAAAGACCTTTTGGCGCAAGCCATTGTCACACTGGAACTCTTGAGCTTTGCGATCGAGACTGCTAGAGAGTCGCCCCTCGGCAAAGAGCGCGCAGAGTTCCTCGACGAGGCCGAAAAATATGTTCGCTGGACGCATCAAGCTTTAGTGCTGGTTCGAACGATCGCGCAAACGGCCAATCAGATTCGGCGAATGGACTTAAAGGACATGGATCAGGCGAAAGCCGCGATTCAGTTGGTTGGACAACGTTTGCATATTGCTGGGGAACAACTTGGCAATCTGGGAAAAGAGATGGACGCGATCGCCGGAGCCTTGAAGAAAGGCGGGCGAGCGATCAACAACATGCGGCCCGACGTTGAATGGCTGCTGGCCGGGTCTATCGTGGCCGTTGCTCTATTGCTTGCATATAAACCGAATGATAAGTGTCGGTTGTTCCCGGAAGATCACTTCAAAAATCATCCAAGTCGAAAAATCATCAAGCCCAGAGAAGGAATTGTTGGTGGTCCCTGGAATGGCCTGCGCCGCGCCACAGGGGCTGAAGCGCGATTGGATCGAACGAACATCACGGGCGGGCGACCTCCAAAAGACGACCCTCCAGGCTTTCCGGTTGGAGCCCAGCCCGGAGGCAGGGCTTTTGTCGCAAGGGCACATCTGTTGGCAGAAGTTCTAGGTGGCCCAGGAACTGCCGAAAACCTCGTACCGCTTTGCCAGTCGATCAACAAGCAGATGTACGACATTGCCGAAAATGAAGTTCGCATGCGCGTGCTGCGAGGGCAGGTCGTGGACTACGAGGTAGTCGTGTTCTATAACGGGCTCGCTGATGCCGTTCCAAGCGGGATCACCATTTTCGCGGCTTCAATCGAACCTGATGGAACGTGTTGGTATCATGCGCTGTCACTTGTTAATCCTACAAACCTTCGAGAATGCCGGTAGGAACTGCTTGGAGAGCGAGCCATGCATCCGAATGTTGCCAGAATTATCGAATTGCTTCCTCCTCCCGAAGTCCCAAAGTTCAACAAAGGTGATTGGCGTGAAGTCGAAGCGGAGCTTGGCACTCCGCTTCCACACGATTTCATGGACTTCATCGAGGTTTATGGTGCCGTGGGTATTTGCAATGTCTTGTGGCTTCATGATCCATTTTATTTTGTTGGCAAGAATGCTTATATTCCGTTAACGTCCAAGAAACTATCGTTTCTTGAAGTTATCAACGAAGGGCTTGAAGAATTGGGTTCCGTGTCCGGTGGACGCGACAATGTTCCGTTTCCCGACTTTCCAGAGCCAGGGGGCCTTCTACCATGTGGGGCCACGAACAACGGCGATCTGGTCTTCTGGATCACGCAGGGCACGCCTGACGATTGGGGAGTTTTTTTTTGGAGATTCGGTGGGCACCGAACGTTTATCATGAAGGATTCCAACATAACGGATTTCTTGTTAGGGCTTTTGACCCTCGCATCGCCGGTGATTCCGGAAGGTCTCGCACGCGAGTGGTTCGAACCTGAAAATCGCCGAATTGATCAATGAAGGCCCTGGTGGACAACGTTCCGTGACACTGCTCCTTATAACGCATCTCACTGGGAGCAAGGGCACTTGATAGCTTCTCGATTTGGCGGAAAGACGGGATTCTGCAACTTCTCGGCTCAGCATCGTCATGTGAATCAAAGCATCTTTAAACGCTGCGAAAACCGGATTGCAACGGCACTCGGCAAAGGCTGCATCAAGGTTGAAGTCACGGCTCATTTTGGCGACGACCCCGTGGTGCCCAAACGCTTCACGATCAAGGCAACGGGGCTTGAGGGCAACACGTTCAGTCTTGATGTCGACTTTCTCAACGATCCAAATGAACCGATACCTCGGGACTGTAAGATATGAACGACGTGAATGACAGCCTGCTTCGTGAACTCGTTACTGCGATCGCGCCGCCGCCGCATCCGATTGGCTTCGATTCAGCCCCCGATTTGCAATTGCTGCCGGGATTCCCGCCGGACTTAATGATGTTCATGCGCGCCTACGGAAGTGGATGCTTTGACGTTCAGGATAGTTTCAGCCTCGAAGTGCTGAATCCATGGGAAACGAAGTATTGGTTAAAACAATTTCGCTATTTGAACAACATCCGGTTGGCTAAAGAAATTGAGGGTGAGGATTATATTCCATATAGTGTGTATCCTGATTCTCCCGGGCTCTTTCTGTGGGGAACCACTGACAAACAAAAGGATTTCTTCTGGCTAACGGAAGGAGAACCAGAGGACTGGCCGATCTTAGTTATTTACGATCAGGAGGTTTTTACGCGGTTTGACTGCTCAATGCTGGATTTTCTTAAACAGCTTTTGTGTGGTGAAATCGACTGCACCTTTATTGGCGGCGTGGATACGCCAAACAATCGCATCAACCCTTTCGACTGCAAATTTGAGCCGTGGATACTGCCGTGAGCCGAGGTGCCCTATGCAAAACGTAGATCGCGGTAAATTCGGCGGAGGTTCGGTCACGGTTGAAACAAGGTTGCCGCGTCCCGGCGCGGCCGGCATGGACTTGATTTCAGGTTGAGTCGTTTTCACTGTACCGCCGTTCGCCTCGCCAAGCAGTCCAGGTCAAATCGCCCAGCAGGCTTGAATTATTCCAAAAACATGGCTTGAACCGCGCGGCAACTTTCTGGCATTCTACCCGCCGTTAAACTGCATCCTTTCACGCTTCACCCTTCCAACTTCACTCTTCTTCCTATCCAGCGCTCTGCGTTTGCGATAAAGGTACGCGCGCAATGCCTTCCCACTCCGCAATCCCAACTCCGAACTCCGCATTGAATCCGGCAACATCACCGTTGCGCGCAATCCGCGAAGAGTTGCGCGGTTTTCAGGCGCGTTTCGTGAACAGTTGCGCGAGGCCCTGGGCGAACTTGTCGAGTTGCGCTGTTTTCGCGCTCAATCCGCGAAGAGTTGCGCGGTTTTCAGGTGCGTTTGGTGAAAAGTGGCGTTTTGGGTGCATTTCGGCGCGCAAAAGTGCCAAGTTTTGGTCCGGTAACGGCGATTCCGTGAATAGTTGCGTTGTTTTGACGACGACGGCAGCGACGACAAGGCGTTCCTCTACGACTTCGAAAAAGTTCTCAACGAATACGACGCCGTCGGCGGCGAAACCTCGGCCCTCTACACCGATTCGCTCGACGACGCCTACGGCGACCTCATCAGCCAATACCGCGACGCCGCCTCTTCCTACTACGCCTTCGACGGCCTCGGCTCCACCGACGCCTTGCTCAACGACGCCGAAGCGGAAACCGACACCTGGCAATACAAAGCCTTCGGAGAAATCAACGACCACACGGGCACCACGCCCAACAATTTCTCGTTCGTGGGCAAATACGGGTATTACGAAAACCTGGAAATCGGCCTGTACTTCCTCGACGACCGCTACTACGCCCCGGAAGAAGCCCGATTTACCAGCAAGGATTCCCTCGGCCTGGGTCCGGACGACAACCCCTATCGCTACGTGGGCAACAACCCGGTCAACCAAGTCGACCCCAGCGGGCATGAACTCTATGCTCAAAACAGATATGCGGCTGAATACACACAAAAATTCTTGCGTAATGAACTTCGCGTTCATTCGACCATCTCCAGAACCACGCTTGACGTCAAATACAATGATAGGAGTCAACCGGCGTACTTGATCCAATTGACAAAACGCCCTCCCGAGGCATTTGGCAGCAGCTTTTTGAATTGCATCGCTAGGATTCCGCATCACACCGTTAATGATCCACATTCTTACCTGAAGGCAATTCTCGCCGATCTTGACCCAATCGAACATGCCTTCTGGTACAACTTGATTCGGGCGCTAACGACAGACCCTGGTCAACTTATGCGAAGACTGGATGCAATATACCCAAATCAGCAGGATCCGGACGAATACGATCAATGGTTTGGCATAAAAGAGACGTATCATACGCTGGTGATCCATCCGCTCGTAAAAGAGTGCTCCGACAAGGACAAGGACGAAGTCACCGTTTACTATGGAATACGCCTGGAATCTCCGGAGTTCGATCCGGCCAAGGCTCGCCCCAGCGAGCTTAGCATCCTGCTGGATATAATTGCCGAGGCCGGTCACAGCCCCGCGGTTGTCAGTGAAATCGGCGAAATTATTCTGGAGCTATTCGCCGGCCGATTCCAAGATGCGTTTCTACGGGCATGCCGGCTGTTGGAGTCCGCAACAGGGCCTTTGTATGAGAACCTCATTTCCCTCGTCAGCAGAATTCTAAAATGTTGGATTCAACATTCGAGCTTGCCCCAGGAAACCAAGGAACTGTTGATCATCCTTACGGATGCCGTCGCCGACTCCTTGCTTGCCGGAAGCCTGGCGCCGCTCGGCGATGGGCTGGAAAAGATTCTCGATCGGCTCCTCGAAAAAGCGGGCATCCAGGATGAACGGATCCGCAAAGCTCTCACGGCGCTCGTCCGGGCTTTCGTATTTCGCGATATTACCGGATTGAAGAAGCTCGCCGCCGAAACGATCATTGAGTTCATCGACAGCTTGGATATCAGTGATACATGGAAGATTCTGCTCAAAGGTGTCATTCAGACGCTGGCCGACGAAGACCTTGGCCCGCTCAAGAACGTTGCCTTGTACTTTATCGACCGCATGGTCATGGACGCGATTTCTGATTCCTCCTTGGACGATAAATGGAAAGACGCATTCACCGCGGCATGGAAAGCCGTGCTCGCCGGCGCTCGGGGCGGCAAGGACGACGTAATTCGAGAACTGAGCAAGGTTCTCAATGTCGAAGGCCTGCCGGAGCGGGTGGATGCCCTGATCAATGCCGTTCAGGCGGAAGACTACCACGGAATCTTCCGCGAATCTCTGGAGTTAGGCAGTTTCGTGTTGCGCAACATTGCCGAAAAGCAATTGTCGCCAGATGATCCCGATCGCGATCGGCTCCTCAAGATTGCCAAGGGGCTCGATGAACTGAAAGAGTACGTCGACGAGTTTGCGAAAATCGCGAACCGAGACTTCTCCACGCCAGACGAGGTAAGGCAAGCCCTCAATGACGCTTTGAAACTTGGCGACAGATTGGAAGCGGACTTGCGCAAAGTCAAGCAAGACGAAATTGACAAAGTTGCTGACGGGCTCAACTTTATCCTTGGGCATGGTCGGCAGTTGAAGAACGACCCGCTATTTTGGTGGGCCGTTCCCATCTTTATCGCGGCCTTGCTTAATGCTCCCAAGAACAACCCTTGCAACCCGCCCGGCGGATGGAAGGAGTACGGCCCCAGCTTCAGCGTGAAATACACGGACATTCGAGGAAAGACGCACACCGGCTGGTTCGGCCAATGGGCAAAAGCGTACCTCACTCCGAGAAATGTGCCGCAAAGGCCGCATGAAAGATCCGAATTTAGCGAGCGTAATTGGTTCACGGCGCTGCGGGGCATTGTGGGCAACCACAACAAAATTGAGATGGGACACATCATCGGCTCTCAGCTTGGGGGAGATGGCCGTGACAAGTGGGAGAATCTTACACCGCTATTTGAAAAGGCAAATAAACCAGCGATGAGCACCTGCGAAGGCTTTATTTGGCGATTAGTGCATGAGTGTAAGTTCTGTGTTCGTATCGATGTCAATCTGCTCTTTTTCGGGCAAAATCCCTTGGCACCGGGGGAAGGAAAGCGTGCGTTCGCTGAGATTGTCCAAATCATATGGTGGGCTGACACAGCCAAGGGTAGGAAGCAAGACACCATACGCATTACCAACCACCCGAACGAACCAACGCCTGACAACTGCCGCGTCGCCACTCTGCCTTGTCCGAAAAAGAACGAATGACCGGAGCAACGCGATTTTCATTTCGTAATCTCCCATTGGAGGACTCTACAGTGTTCGAAGAGTTACGCGCTTTGATACCGCCTCCGGAATCACCGATCGATATTGCCCCGGCCCAGGTCAAGTTGAACGAGAGCGCTTTGGGAATTCGTTTCCCTAGCGATTATCTTGCCTTTGGGAGCGTCTATGGCACAGGGAGAGTCTTTGTCCATCTTGATGAAGAATCGTTTTATTTCTGGCACATCGTCAGCCCAGGCTGTTCGCGATATTTGGAATTTGTAAAGAAATTTTCTGAGAGACACATAGAGGAACGCGATGCATATGAAAGTTTTGATCTACCGTTAGGGATTTTCCCTGAGTCGGGCGGTTTGCTGCCGTTCGCTCACCGTGATGACCTTTATTTCACTTGGAAGACGGTTAGGGATCCTAATGATTGGACCGTAGTGGCGATTTGGGCCTATGACGAGGGGGGGTATATGACTACTGATCTTAGTTTCTCGGATTTTTTGGTTTTTTTTCTCACGCGAAAGCTTGTAATTAAAGGGTATGAACCATGGAGTACCGAGCAGATTTTGTTCAGGCCGGAAGAATTTTGAAGCTCTAATCCGCTTGGAATCACTGGATTCCAGAGGCTTTAAAACGCGTCCTGTGCCAAAAGTACATTCTCGGGTCGCTCGACTAAAGCAGCGTCTTGATTCCGCCGCAAGCGGGTCGGTACGGTACGCTCTTTGGTATCTCGATCAAGCGAATGCGGCGGCCGCAGGTCGTGCGTCTCGCTCACGGTGCGGTTTCACTGTGGCCGGCGCGTACGGCAACTGTGCGAAGAACGAATCGCGCCGGGGGGAAGAACGGTCGGCTGGTACGATGCCGTGGGCCACGCCCTCAAGGGGCTGGAATCCCGCTGGCCGCGCAGCTTGCGCTGGATAGCCCGGCAGGCGTCGCGGTTCTTCAGCGCCTTGTGGTCGGCACTCAAGTGGGTGGCGGACGTCGGCAAAGAAGTTTTCACGTTTATCTTCTTCCGGCTGCTTCGCCTGGCCGGCGTGTCCGAAGAAACGCTGCGGTACCTCAACTCCAAGATGCGCCACGTGATCACCGCCGTGGGCAAGGAAGTCGCCCAGAGGCCGAAGAAGTTCTTCAACACCCTGCTCGACGGCCTCAAGGACGGCGCCAAACAGTTCTTCGAGCCCGACAGCTTGGTGAAAAACCTGCTGACCGCGGGCCTTTCGTGGCTGGGCATCCGGCCCGACCGCCTGCTGAACAGCAAGCCCGAGTCGAAGGATTTGACCGGCTGGGTGCTGGGCCTGTTGGGCCTCACCGCCCCCGCCCTCAACCGGTTGCTGCCGGCCGGGTGGCACTGTGAACTATTGCATTTTCCGGGTGCCGCCGGCTGTGGCCAGTGCTGGGGGGCCGTTATTCCAACGCCCCCGTGCGGCGGTGGTGTCGCGTGCTATCGTCCCAGGGCTGTTTGCAGGCAGGCGCCGGTGCGGCTGGCGGCGCAGGCCGCGATGGTTTCGGGGGGGCCTTGGCAGACGATTTCTCCGCCCTGGGCGCCGCCGCCGGGCCCCAGGTCGATCACCCAATCGGCGCGCTTGATCACGTCGAGGTGGTGCTCGATCACCACCACGGTATTCCCTCGTTCGACCAACTGCTCGAGCACCCCGATCAGCCGCCGCACGTCGTGCCAATGCAATCCGCTGGTGGGCTCGTCGAGCAGGTAGAGGGTGTTGCCGGTGGCGGGGCGGGCGAGTTCGGCGGCCAGCTTCACCCGCTGGGCCTCGCCGCCGGACAACGTCGTGGAGGGCTGACCCACGGCCAGGTATCCCAGTCCGGCCTGTTGCAAACTGGCCAACGGCCGATGGACCGGGGGATGGTTGGCGAACAGTTCGGCCGCTTCGTCCACGGTCAGTTCGAGCACGTCGGCAATCGAATGCCGCCGATATAAAATCTCCAGCGTTTGCCGATTGAATCGTTTGCCGCCGCAGGCTTCGCACGGCACGTAGAGGTCGGGCAGAAAGTTCATTTCGAGCTTGCGCACTCCCTGCCCTCGGCATTCCTCGCAGCGTCCGCCGGCCGTGTTGAAGCTGAAGCGGCTGGCCTTGAATCCCCGCAACCGCGCTTCCTTGGTGGCGGTGAAGACCTGGCGGATTTCGTCGAACGCTCCGGTGTACGTGGCGGGGTTGCTTCGCGGGGTGCGGCCGATCGGCGATTGGTCCACGCGAATCAGCTTGTCGATCTGCTCGGCGCCGGCGAGCGAGGCGAAGGGCGCGGGCGCGAGGGAAGTTTCGCCGAGGACCTGGGCCAGCGCCGGGGCCAAGGTTTCGTTGAGCAGCGTGCTCTTGCCCGACCCGCTCACGCCGGTCACGCACACCAGCCGTTGCAGCGGCAATTCGAGCGTGACGTGTTTGAGATTGTGGCCCGACGCTCCGGCGAGCGCGAGTATTTTTTGCGGATCGACGGCGCGCCGCCGCGACGGCACGCCGATGGACTCGCGGCCGGAAAGGTAGCGTCCGGTGAGCGATGCGGGATGTTGGGCGACCTCGCCGGGCGTACCTTGGGCGATGATTTCTCCGCCGTGCCGTCCCGCGCCGGGGCCCAGGTCGATGAGGTGGTCGGCCGCGCGGATGATGGCTTCGTCGTGCTCGACAACCAGCACGCTGTTGCCAAGCTGCTGAAGGTTGCGGAGCGCGGCCAGCAGTTTCTGGTTGTCGTGAGGGTGCAAGCCCAGCGATGGTTCGTCGAGCACGTAGCACACGCCCACCAGGCCCGATCCCAGGCCCGAGGCCAGCCGCACCCGCTGGCTTTCGCCGCCGGAGAGCGATTGCATGGAGCGATCGAGGGCCAGGTAGTCCAGGCCCACCTGCGCCAAGAACGTCAGCCGCGAGAGGATTTCGGGCAAAATGCGGAGGGCAATCTCCCGCTTGAGCTGGTCGGCGAAGGGAGGCGTTTTCGCCTGCTGGGCGTTGGCCAGCGTTTGGGCAAAAAACTCGGCCGATTCGCCGATGGGCATCGCCGTCAGTTGGTGGATTGCCTTGCCGGCGAACGTGACCGAACGGGCTTCGGCGCGGAGCCGGCTTCCCTCGCACTCGCGGCACGGCAGTTCGCGGCGGAATGCATCGAGCCGGGCCTGGGTTTCTTCGTCGTCGGCCGCGGCCTGGTATTCTTCTTCCAGCAGGGCCAGCACGCCGGGGAACTGTTTTCCATCGCCCTCGAACAACTGCCGCCGCGCGTGTTGCGGCAACTGGGCCAGGGGGGTATCGGCCGCGGCCCCGGTGTGTGCCAAGAAGGATGCCGCCGCCTCGCGATGCGTTCGTTCGAGCTTGGGCAACTTGCCTTTGCGGCGCCACGGGGCAACGGCGCCGGCGGCCAGCGAACGCGCGGGGTCGGGCGAAACGGCGGCGGGATCGAACCGCACCAGCCGTCCCAAACCCTGGCAGGCGGGGCAAGCGCCGTAAGGGCTGTTGAAGCTGAACGTGCGCGGTTCGAGTTCCTCGAAGCCGCCGCCGCACTCGGGGCAGGCAAACCGCGTGTTGAACAGCCGGTCTTGCCACTCGCCCTGCGGGGTTTGAAAGCAGCAGATCACCACGCCGTTGCCGTGCCGCAGCGCCAGCTCGAACGACTCGGCCAACCGCGACCGCGCGTCGTGCCGAATGACCACGCGATCGACCACGGCTTCGACGGTATGGTTTTTTTGCCGTTCGAGGGGAGGAACCCGCTCGATGTCGTAGACCTGGCCATCGACCCGGGCGCGGACGAAGCCGGCTTTGCGAATTTGTTCGAGGGCGTCGGCATGTTCGCCGCGGCGTCCGCGCACCAGGGGCGCCAGCAGCATGGCTTTCACGCCTTCGCCCAACCGCAGCATTTCGTCCAAGGCTTGCTCGGGCGATTGCTGGCTGATGGGAGCCCGGCAGCCAGGGCAGAGCGGCGTGCCCAAGCGGGCCATCAGCAGCCGCAGGTGATCGTAGATTTCGGTCACCGTGCCCACCGTGCTGCGCGGATGGTGGCTGCCCGCGTGCTGGTCGATGGCGATGGTTGGTTCGAGACCTTCGACCAGGTCGACGTCGGGGCGCTGCAGTTGGTGGAGGAACTGCCGGGCGTAGGTTGAAAGGCTTTCGATGTACTGCCGCTGGCCTTCGGCGTAAATGGTGTCGAACGCCAGCGAGCTTTTGCCCGACCCGCTGGGGCCGGTCATCACCACCAACCGCTGGTGCGGAATATCGACGTCCAGATTCCGCAAGTTGTGCACGCGCACGCCCCGCAGGCGGAGCGTCTCGGGGGCGTCGGGCGCGTCGGGCGAGCGGGGGGCGGTATCGGGCGCGGCCAGGTTTTCGCTCCGGCCGGAGGATGGTGGCAAGGTTGTTCTCGTTCTTATAATGAAGGAGCGGCCGGCAGAGATCGTTGCCGCGAGGGAAGCGGTTCGCGCCCTGGCGAACCTACCACAGCCTTGGAGTCCTCACAACCTGGCGCGGCGGCGGCTTGGCCGCGCCGTTTTGCCTGGCATCACCACCGTGAGAATGGGATTGAGTACTGCATACCAGGCCGGCCTGGAACTGACTTCGGCCAGCCAACGCGTGCTGACCGCGGCTGCCGAGGCGGCCCGCCCCGGCAGCGGCTGGTCGTTCCCCGAATTGCTGCTGGCGCTGCTGCGCGAGGGGGAATGCCGCGCGGCGGCCATGCTCCGCGAGCGGGGCATCACCGAGTCCGTGCTGTGCGAGCGGTGGACGCAGTTGCCGCCCGCGGCGGAATTTGGGGATGACGAAAAGACGGCCCCGCGGGCGAACCGGGGCGCCAACTCGACCGAGGTCGATCGCGCGTTGCGGGCCGCCGCGCGGCGCTTCCAAGGCATATCTCCCCCGCTGCCGCTGGCGACCGAACACCTGCTGCTGGCGATTCTGGAGAGCGACAGCGACGCGGCCGAGTTTCTCAGCGCGCGGGGCCTGGTCGCGCAGGCGATTGTGGACGGCACCTGGCAGCAGTACGAGGTGTCGCACGAACCGCTGGTGCTGAACGAGTTGACCGAAGCGTCGCCGGCCGAGGGAACTTCGCCCGGCGGCGAGCCCAGGCAAGACAGCCACCCGGCCGTCAGCGCAGCGGCACCCGATGACGCAGTGGCACCCGATGACGCGGCGGAAGCTGGCGGGCCATCGCCGGGCAACCTTCCCCTGGTTGTCTGGCGGATTCTCGACGCGGCCGCCAATCGGGCGCGCGAGGCGTATCGGGTGCTGGAAGACTACGCGCGGTTCGCGCTCGACGACCGCCACTTGACCCAGCGGCTGAAGGAGTCGCGGCATCGGTTGGCGGCGGCGCTGGCGCGGTTTCCGCAACGCAACCTGCAAGCGGGCCGCGACACGGCGGCCGACGTGGGAACTTCGCTGAGCACGCCCGGCGAGGAATCGCGCGGCGATTTGGCGGCGGTGATGGTGGCCAACGGCAAACGCCTGCAAGAGTCGCTGCGCAGCCTGGAGGAATACGCCAAGCTGGCCGACAGCGAGTGCGCGCGAACCTTCAAGGCCTTGCGTTACGAAAGCTATACGCTGGAGCGCGCCTTGCACGCGGCCACGCGCAGCTTGCAAAAGTTGCGGCACGCGCGGCTGTACGTGTTGCTCGACGCCCGCCGCAGCGAGGAAGAATTTACGCGCGTGGCCCGGGGGCTGGTCGCCGCGGGGGCGGGCGTGATTCAGCTGCGGGACAAGCAAGTCGACGATCGCACGCTGCTGGCCCGCGCCCGCCGCTTGCGCAGGCTCACCCAAGACAGCGACACGCTGTTCATCATGAACGACCGCCCCGACCTGGCGGTGCTGGCCGACGCCGACGGCGTTCACGTAGGGCAGGAAGAACTGCCGGTGGCCGAGGCCCGCAAGATCGTGGGCCCCGACCGCCTGGTGGGGCTTTCCACGCATTCCCTGGAGCAAGCCCGCGCTGCCGTTCTGGCGGGCGCCGATTACATTGGCGTGGGGCCGACGTTTCCTTCGCAAACCAAGCAGTTCGACGCGTTTCCGGGGTTGGAACTGGTTCGGGCCGTGGCCGACGAAATCGCGCTGCCGGCGTTTGTGATCGGCGGCGTCACGCTCGAGAATCTGCCGCAGGTGCTGGCCCAGGGCGGACGACGCGTGGCCGTGGCCGGCGCGATCGTGCAGGCTCGTCAGCCGGAAGAAGCGGCGCGGCAATTTCTTGCGCAGTTGCGCGGCAACCACGGATAGCCGTTCCAAACCCTCCCCTCTCCGCTCGCGCGAGAGGGGTTGGGGTTGAGGGGGCCGGAGTTTTCGGATCGGCTTTCACCAGGCGGCGGGGCGCGGCGCCTGGCGGCGCCGCGCACACCGCTAAGCGAGGTTTACCCTTCGTTCTTGTTCTTGTCTTTGAGCACTTTGCTGACGGCCGGCTCGATCGCCTTGGCCCAAATGGCGTAGCCTTCGGGGCTGAGGTGCAGCAGGTCGGGCATGATTTCTCGGGTGAGCGTGCCGTCGTCGCGGAGGAAACTGTTGCCGATGTCCAGGTACTGTACCTGTTTGCCGTCGGCCAGCTTGGCAATGATGGCGTTGGCCTGTTTGTTCACCTGCCGCAAGGGGTCGTTCTCGTCGGCGCCCCGGGGAAAGATGCCGAGGATGAGCACCTGGGTTTCGGGCAGCTTGGAGTTGAGCTTGGCGACGATGGCCTTGACGCCGTCGGCGATTTCTTCGGGTTTGTTGGCGCGCGCGTTGTTGGTGCCGATCATCAGCACGGCCAGCTTGGGCGAAATGCCTTCGATGTTGCCGTTTTCCAGCCGCCACAGCACGTGCTGGGTGCGGTCGCCGCCAATGCCCAGGTTCACGGCGTTGCGGTCGCCGTAATATTTGGCCCACACCTCCTTGCCCGAGCCTTCCCAACCTTGGGTGATGGAGTCGCCGATCAGGAGGAGATCGACGTTGCCTTCTTTCACGCGGCGGTTCATCGATTCGTGCCGCTCCATCCAGCGTCCTTCGCGCGGGGCGGGCGTTACCGCGTCGTGCTGGGGCGCCTGGGCCAACGCCACGGCCGGCAACGCCAGCAACACCAGAGCCGCCCATCTCCAACAACCAAGAATGCGCATCGCATCAACTCCACAAGAAAAGAAACGCCACGGGCCAAATGACCGCAGCCGGAGGCAAGGTACTCGAACGGCCACCAGAATAGCCTGCCCGGTTGCGAATGCAATTCTTTCGGGCCTGGGCGCGGTGTTCCGCGTTTACGCGTCGGCCAACCGCTCGAATCCTTGCACCGGTTCCTCGTATCCTCGGGCGGCCGACGTGTAAAGGGCCTCGAGCATGGCAATCACCAACGCGGTTTGCTCCGGCGGAATGGGCACCGGCCGATCGTTGAGCAGGGCCTCGGCAAAGGCTTCGATGGTGGCATGGTGGGCCTTTTTGCCCGGCGCGACAGCCAGTTGCAGATCCCACGGCCGATGACCCCGCTCTCCGGAAATCCGGTTCTCCGGCCACACAAACCCCAGGTGCTCGCCAAAAACCTGCAACCGGCGCAGCTCGGCCTCGGGCTGCATCCCCAGCCACGAAGCCTCCAGCGAAAGCAGCCCGCCGTCGGCAAAGCGGATGATGCCCGCCGAAAAATCCTCGACGTCGATCGTTTCGTGATTCCAGTCGCCCCATTCGCTGCCGACCTCGCCGCTGCGTGCGAGGAGGTTGAACACGCCCCCCGAGGCCGCCACGGGGCGAGGGCAGCCCATCAGCCACCAGGCCAGATCGAGCATGTGCACGCCGATGTCGTACAGGGCGCCGCCGCCGCTGAGCCGGCGGTCGACAAACGCCGGCTTGCCGGGCAAGCGCCGCCGCCGGAGCCATTGCGCGCGGCTGTAGTAGACGCGGCCGATGGGGCTGCCGCTCAAGAATTCGCGCAGCGCCAGCACGCTTGGCTCGAACCGCATGTGCTGGCCGATCATCAGTTTTTTGCCCGACGCCGCGACCGCCTGCAGGATGGTGTTGGCGCCGGCGCGCGAAGTCGCCATGGGCTTTTCGCAGAGCACGTGTTTGCCGGCTTGCAGGGCGGCCACGCACATTTCGGCATGCAGCGCGCTGGGCGAACAAATATCGACCACGTCGATCTCGGGATCGTCGAGCAGGCGGCGATAGTCGGTTTCGCGGCGTTCGATGTTGAATTGATCGCCCGCATACGCCAGCGCCGATTGCGATACGTCGGCCAGCCCGATCAGCCGGCAGTGCGGAATGCCTTGCCAGGCCGGCAAATGCTGGTCGCGGCTGATGGCTCCGGCGCCGATCACCGCCACCCGCAGTTCGGCCAGCGGCGACGATGTTGGCGTGAGGGCCGTCGGTTGGGCCGCGTCGTGCTCAGACTGTCGATCGTACATGCTGCTCCCAGGCTGCTGGTGTTCGTTTCATTCGCTCGCCCAGGCAACCGCCGGCCGCCCGGTGATTTCTTTCGCGAGGGGGGCCGCGCCCGTCCACCGCCTGACCATCTTGGCCCTACGGCAAATGCACCACGCTTTTGCGGTACGCCTGCTGCTGTTTTTCGATTCCCCACCGATCGGTGATTTCTCGCCAGGCGGCGGCCGCTTGCTCCAAGGCCTGGGCGCTGCTGGCCTCGCCCGACACCGCCTGGGCAACGGCCCGATCGAGGGCCGCCAGGTATTCCGCATGGCCGGGAATCCGCAGGGCAAACAGCACGTCGGCACGCGAAAGATTGTCGGCCTGGGCCGACGCCCAACCGCGGGCGGTGGCCACGTCGCTGTGGGGCGCCCACTCGCGCGCCGCGCCGATCTGGCTCCGGCGAAAGGGCGACGTGCGCTCGCTGGCGGCCGACACCTGGTTTCCCCATTCCTCGCCCGACAACGCCAGCAGAAACTGCACCGCCGCTTCGCGCACCCGCGACTGCTCTGTCACCGAACCCAATCGTCCCCAGCCGGGGAGCACGGGCGCCTGGTTCAGGCTGCTGCTTTCGGGCGCGCCCTTGGTCAAATACACGGTTGTGGCGCCTGGAAGCGGGGCAAACTCGATGGGCGCCGTGAAGGCCATGCTCGGCGCATCGCCGCCGGCTGTCGCGCGCGGCAGCGTCCACCCAATCGCCATCGCGCATTGCCCTCGCCGCAAGCGGTCGAAGGCTTCCTGGCCGGTGAGCTTTGGCGGGGAATCTCCCGCGAGCCGGGCTGCGGCCGCCAGTTCATCGAGCGCGCGGCGAAAGGCCGGTTCGGCAATTCGCGGGGCCATGGTGTCTTCGTCAAACAGCGTGAAGAAATAGGCCGGGTGGCGCACGTATCCGGCCACGCGCGACAGCAGCAACTGCCCTGCCTCGCCGTCCGCCAGCGGTTCGCACGTGCCGCTCCAGGGCTGCTCGGCGGGGGGCGCGCTGCTGCCCAGGTTGGCGCGATCGTGAAAGAACGCCGCCAACGCCTGGTATTCGTCCCAGGTTTGCGGCGGCTGCTTGTTGTGGTGTTGCAGCAGGTCGGGCCGATACGCCAGCACGGCCGTGGCCGAACCGAACGGAATCGCCAGCACGTCGCGCCCCCACACGCCTTCGCGCTCGCGCAGCAGGGGAAAGATCTCGCGGTAGCGATACTCTTCGTCGGCCAGGGCCGGAGCGGGCAGCTTGGCCAGCGTCCCCTGTTCGGCCAGCGCCCCCAGCAGATGCGCCGGATAGAGCAGCACGTCGGCCGATTCGCCGCCCGAGTTCAACACCTCGTCCACGCTGGCCGAGGCGACCGAAACCTGGGCCCCGGTTCGCGCCGACCATTCCCGGCTCAATTGCTCCACGACGGCCGTCAGCGGGGCGTCGTCCACCACCAGCACCTTGAGTTGCTGGCCGGCAAAGGCGGGCCGCGCGGGCGCATCTTCCGGCGGCCGATCGGCAGAACAACCGGCCAGCAGGGCCAGCGCCAACCAACACCAGATTGGCCGCGGGTTGCGCGACGAACGAATTTTCACACGGCTCGGGCAGGGCAAACAGCGGTGCAAGATCACGCCAGCAAACTCCACAACAAACGCCATCGTTACCACGCGCCCCCGCCCCCTGCCAGTGCCTGCGCCGCGGCGTTGCCGCCAGCGCCGCGCCGCTCGTTTGTTCCCGCCAACTTGGCTACAATCGGAACGTCGCCAAGCCATCGCCAACCTGCCGCCGGCGTGGCGCGCCGCGTCCATTCTCCAACATCGCCAGGCACTTCATCATGATTCTTCTGGGCATCGACATCGGCACGTCGGGAACAAAAACCCTGGCGATCGACGAAACCGGCCGCATTCTCGCGCAAGCCTCGGCCGAATACCCACTGTATCATCCCCAACCGCTGTGGAGTGAGCAAGACCCGGAAGATTGGTGGCAAGCCACGGTGGCCACCGTGCGCAAGGTGGTGGAAGCCCTGGGCGGCGACGCCGCGCAAGTGCGCGCCATCGGACTTTCGGGCCAGATGCACGGGTCGGTGTTCCTCGATGCCCAGCATGCCGTCATTCGCAGAGCCCTGCTCTGGAACGACCAGCGCACCCAGGCCGAGTGCGACCAAATTGAATCGGCGGCCGGCGGACGCGACGCCCTGCTGCAAATGGTGGCCAACCCCGCGCTCACCGGCTTCACCGCCCCCAAAATCCTCTGGCTGCGAAATCACGAGCCCGCCCACTTCGAGCGGCTGCGCAAAGTGCTGCTGCCCAAGGATTACATCCGCTTTCGCCTGACCGGCGAATTCGCCAGCGAGGTGAGCGACGCCAGCGGCACGCTGCTGCTGGACGTGCGCAAACGCGACTGGTCGCGGCAGTTGCTCGACAAACTGCAACTCGACCCCGACCTGCTGCCGACGTGCTACGAATCGCACCAGGTGACGGGCACGCTCGCCGGGCACGTGGCCCGCGAGCTGGGGCTGCCGACCGATTGCAAGGTGGTGGGCGGCGCCGGCGACTGCGCCGCCGGCGCGGTGGGCAACGGCATTGTCACCGCCGGCACCTTGAGCACTTCGATTGGCACCTCGGGCGTGATGTTCGTCCACGCCGACCAGGTGAAGGTCGATCCCCGCGGCCGCGTGCATACCTTTTGCCACGCCGTTGATGGCTGCTGGCACATGATGGGCGTGAATTTGTCCTCGGGCGGCAGCCTGCAATGGTTCCGCAACACGCTGTGCCAGTCGCTGGTGCAGTTTTGCCAGGCCGAAGGCTTCGAACCGTACCACCTGCTGGGGCTCGAGGCCGCCAAGGTTCCGCCGGGCAGCCAAGGGCTGTTCTTCCTGCCGTATCTTTCGGGCGAACGCACGCCGCACGCCGACCCCCACGCCCGCGGTTGCTTTCTGGGCCTGACGTTGTCGCACGGCCGCGGGCACTTGTCGCGGGCGATCATGGAAGGGGTGGCCTACAGCATGCGCGACAGCCTGGAAATCATTCGCGAGTTGGGCGTGCCGGTGGACGAGATACGCGCTTCGGGCGGGGGCTCGCGCAGCCAACTGTGGCGACAGATTCAGGCCGACGTTTTCGGCCAGCCGGTCAGTTCGCTCCGCGCCGAGGAAGGCCCCGCGTTTGGCGTGGCCCTGCTGGCGGCCGTGGGGGCGGGCGCTTACTCGCACATAGCCGAAGCCTGCCGGGCCACGGTGCGCGTGGTGGGCCAAACGCCGGTGCACGCCACCGCCAGCGACACCTACCAGAAACACTACGCGCTGTTTCGCAAGCTGTACCCCAGGCTGAAAGACACCTTTGCCGAAATCGCGGGGCTGTAAGGCGGCTTGCCCGGGCGACTGCATCGGCAGTGCTTTCACCGGATGCAAGGATTGGGGCTACGGCTGCTTCCTTCGTCGTCCGCAGAAAAATTTTTGACCGCGTAATTCCAGCATCGCCACTCGGTGCAAAGTTGTTCTAGCAAATCGTCCTCCAATTTCTCCGATTGGTGTTCACCAAACAATTCCGACGACCGCCATTGCATTTGCCGAAAGCAGCGGCGAATTTCGTCGTGCTCAAATTCGTCGTGCGTGCCATGGCGTCGAGTGCGGCGAAACACCTCGAAGATCTTAGGTCGCACTTCCGATAGGCATTTGACGTGGTGCCCAGCCGGAAACAAGCAATTCTTGAGATTGGTGGCTACTCTGCGGCGTTCTTGAACGCGATTCTCGTACTTCGACTTTCGACACGAATTGACCGATCCGACACTTCGAGCGGCTTCGGCAATAACTGCGTAATCGGCACCCATCTCTGGGCCAGCGCAATCGTTCGGACCGAGAAGTGTGACAGACCACTCCTTGCGATGCCAGTCGCTATTCGTTTCGATCAACGCGACGTTCGGAGCGTCAAAGAATTGCCCCAGGGTAATGTCGATGTCTATTTCGCCGGAGCGAACCCAAATATGGGGCGAGGAGGAGGTTTCGCACGTTCCGGTAGTGGCGCGTTCACCTTTGACAAACTCAATGGACTCGACACCCTCTTCGCGCAAGAAACGCGCCAAACCCTTGCACGTCCAATCGCATGCGCCGCAAGGAAAATCCGACGCCTTATAAAAGTTCAAAACGCGATTGCTCTCGATGCAGTTAAGAATTCCTTCGCGAAATCGCAATGCGAATTCCTGGATGAAATTCAACGTCTCGGCAGACATCTTGCACCAGCGGATGAGGGTGTATTTAACGACTTTTAAGTGCGGCTGATTCAATGCGGTGAAGTGTGCAAATGCCGACCGGCACTTTCGTGGCGAGCATCCGGGGCGACGCAGGCTACGTTCGCTATGATCGCCTGCGTTTGCACTGTTTCTGAATCGTGTCTTTCAGAACATGATACGCCCGGCCTCGCGGTCCGCCCTGTCCAAAGACCCGCTTCATGTATTCCAGCGGATTATCACCGTTAACATCCTTCTTACACACGTCTGCGCCGGCAATGATCAGGCGGCAGATGCTGTCATAGCTTTGACCTCTCACGGCATGGTGCAATGCCCCCCTGCCAGATTGATCCACGGAATTCGCATCGGCATGGTGCTGGAGTAAAACGTCCACAATGCGAGGCCAAGAGGCGTTGGCCGCCGCCATGAGAAGAGTCACCCCCGCCTTGTTTCGCAAATTCGGGTCACCGCCAGAATCTAGGTACACTTCTACTTCATCCACCGCTCCGGCTTGAACACTCCTGAAAACGGGGATGGCGTCGTGCGGCGGATCGCGGTCAGGTGACTGATATAGGCTATCCAGAAATGCAATAAACGAATCTGCCACCAAGTAAATGCAGCGATCTTCCACTTCCTCTGAATTCAAACTCACGAACGGGGCATTCCCCTGTTCATGGGATAGCAGGTCTAACTCGACGGGATCGAAGAAATAAACCTTTTCCCTGTGATGCCGACTCAACAGGATCATACCATTTCCAGCAGATGCGATGAAAATGAAGTGATCTGGAATGCTGCGATCCTTCCCGTACGATTGCATCGCCACCAGCTCACCCCAATCCGTTTCCGACGGGATCGATCCCTTGGAAATGTGAAAGAATGAGGTAATCGCGACTGGGGCTTCGGGTTTGCCTTTCAACGGAAATGCGACCAGGTGAGGAAAGTCGCCGCCGTTGTACTTGAGCATGAACGACCGGTACGATTCGGGCAACTTCAGCTTCAGCCGGCATTCAATAGCATCCAATTCAAGCGCTGTTACCGGCGGAAAGGAGTCCTGCAGCTCTAAATCGAGCAGGATCTTTGCGTTGTCATTCTTCATCATTTGGAGCTCTGCTGCAGCGGGCGTACGGCGTAGTTGTTGGGCTGAAACGTTGCGTTGCGATGCCAGCGATCGTTGCCATAGCATACCGCTGTGAGCAAGCTCCGGCGCGTTCGCAGCGAAGGCGCGCTTCACGGTCATCGCCCATGTCGTGGTGCAACGCGTGAAGGATTGGCCCTGGTTGTCGTTTCGCCGGTATGGCGCGTTGGGCGAATACGATCCAAATCGGGGCAGTGTGATCGAGTCCTTCGCAGCCGAGTTCGACCGCGCAGAATCGGTTGTGCTCCAGCGCCACATCGATTCTGCGCCTGCGAGCGGGGGAATAAAAAGATGAGCCGGACGGGGGGCAGAACCGTCCGGCTCGGGCGGCCTCGATGGGGCAGGGATCAAGACCACAACCGAAAATGGTAATCGGCGCACGGCGGCGGGCCAACCCAAAAAACGCTGCCGCCGTGACGACCGGATCAGGCACGGCCGCCGCGGTTGTCGGTGGCGAGGGTGGGCGGTGGTTGCGATCGATTTCGGACCACGAAGCGGTCGCCGACGACTTCCACGGCCAATTGGCGCATGAAGTCCAGCATCTGCACGCTGAA
>JAANMV010001719.1_pt1 | contig 23397 bp, 16 predicted proteins | sample 7279661 | NCBI WGS metagenome assembly JAANMV01 (sample SAMN14094540, study PRJNA606508) | bioreactor metagenome | isolation source: A lab-scale SPAN reactor treating ammonium-rich wastewater day 121 | place: Ireland: Galway | collected 2017-05-16
TCGCGCTCCTGCGACCGGACCGTGCGCCGTCCCGGCGCGCAGCAGCTCGGAAGATCCCGCGTTTCTCATTCCTTGAAAACTGCGCCTATCCGCTGTCAAAAGACTACCCCCAACCTTTTCCCACTTCCCCTGTCGGGTTTCGGTCCCAAACGGCGCATGTAAGAGATGAAAGCCAGAAAACCATCAATCGAACCGAGCAAAAGGTAAACGAACCATGAACTGCAAATTATCCAACCTGGGCGCCGGCATGGCCGGCATTTCACGCCGGGCACTGCTCGGCATCGTCACCATCGGCCTGTCACTGGCCTTGAGTTTGCACATCCATGCCGCTGCGGGCGGCAACGGCAAACCCGGCGGGGGAGGTGGTGGCGGCGGCGGTGGCGGCGGAAATACTGCCAACAGCGCCATCGCCTACATCGGCGGCGGCGCGTTGAAGGTGATGGATGCCGACGGCGCCAACCAAACGCAAGTCCTGGCCGCCAACTCGAAACACGCGTATCAGTACCCAACCTGGTATCCCAACGGAGCGCAACTCATCTTCCGAACGACCGTAAACGGGGCCGGATTCTATCGCGTCAACCTGGACGGCACCGGCCTGACCAAAGTCGTGGCATTGAACAGCACCGCCACCTACAAGCGCGCGGAAGTTTCACCCCTGCCCGGCGCGCACGGCCAGCATCGCATCGTGTTCACCGACACGGACTCGTCGGGAAATCGCGGCGTCTTCGTCGCCAACGAAGACGGCACAGGCCGGACGCAACTGACCACCGGCTCCAACTATGACCCCACGTGGTCGCCGGACGGCCAGCGCATCGCCTACATCCACAACGCGGACGGCAACATCGTCACGCCCGGTGTGGACGGCCTGCGCCTGTTGACCCTGGGCGAAGACGCGAACGGGAACGTGACAGTGCTGGATGACGTCCTGGTTCTCGAGCAGACTGAAGATCCCTACACCATGTTCATCCACCTCTCGTTCTCGAAAACGCAGAACAAACTGTACTTCCACGCGGAAAACTTTTCGGCTGACGACGTGTGGGCGCTGCACCTGGACGAATTCTCCAACCCGGTGCTGCTGGAGCAATTGACCGCCACGCCCAGCGTGATGGAAAGGGATGTTTCCGGCTCGTCGGACGACAGCAAGATCGCCTACGAAAGCGGCAACACCACCTACGTGGCCAACAGCGATGGGAGCAATCCGGTGGCGATGCCGATGCCCGTCGTGAAGGGCAAGAGCGAAGTTCACCGGCATCCGTCGTTCCGACGGTAGTGGTCGCCGCATCGCATGGATTAGATGAAGCCAGAAAGCGTTGAGTCATTTACATCGTAGAATGAGAAAGGAAACCCAATATGAAAACGCCAGGTCATATAGCTGGTCAGTGGTGTAAGAAACGTGCCGCTTGCCTTGAGCGATGGCAGATCCTGCTGCTCGCAATCGCTGCGCTTCTGGCAAGTCCACCGTGGAGAGCTCAAGCACAATGCGACACTTGGCAGCCGCTGGGCCTCGGCAGCGGAGGCGGAACAGCAAACGGCATTGAGGCGATGGCTGTGTTCAACGAGAATCTTATCGCCGGAGGTTGGTTCACAATGGTGAATGGCATAGTCGCAAACCGGATCGCGCGTTGGGACGGATCCCACTGGCATCAACTTGGCGACGGAGTCATCTGGACCGCCAACAGTGACGCTACCGCAGTGTTTGCCCTCACAGTTTGGAACGATCAAATTATTGCGGGCGGACGATTCGATACCGCAGGCGGTCAACAGGCGAAGAGCATTGCGCGGTGGGACGGCGCCTCATGGTCTTCCGTGGGCAACACTTTGTCGTGGGCAAATGTGCTTGCCTTGACGGTGCATGGAGGCGAGCTCATTGCCGGAGGCAACTTCTTGGTGGGGGCAAATCGCCCGGTCGCACGATGGGATAGGTCCCAATGGCACCCGCTCGGCAGTGGTTTCGATCAGTTCGTCCACGCTCTCATCTCCTACAACGGTGAACTCATCGCTGCGGGTAATTTTCAAAATGCAGACGGTGTGCAGGTGAACAACATCGCCCGATGGAACGGGGCCGTCTGGAATCCGCTTGGGCAGGGCGCAAACGGTCGGGTCTCTGCGCTTGCCGTGTATGGCGCAGATCTAATTGCTGCCGGTGCATTTACAGAAGTGTCAGGTGTGCAAGCGAACCAGATTGCACGTTGGGATGGCTCACAGTGGCATCCCCTGGGACCGGGACTGAGCGGCAACATCGAATCAATGGACGCCCACCACAGTGATCTCATTGTCGCAGTTGGTGGCCCAAACAGGTTAGTTCGCTGGAATGGCAGTGTTTGGGAGACATTTCCCTCTATTACCGGCTGGCCCCTTAGCCTCACGACGTTTGGCTCAGAGTTATTTGTTGGCCATGCAAATGGCGGGATCGCCTCGTGGACCGATTGTCCACCGAATCCCGACACCGACGGCGACGGCCTCACTGATGCCGACGAAATCAACATCTACGGCACGGATCCCCACAACCCCGATACAGACGGCGACGGCCTGCTCGACGGCGTCGAGGTCGAGATGGGCTGCACGGATCCACTTAATCCCGATACCGATGGCGACGGCCTCTCCGATGGGTATGAAGTCAACGTCCTCGGCACCGATCCGTGCTATGCGGACACAGATGGCGACGGTGTGCCGGACGGCATTGACCCGCTGCCGCTGGATCCCGGCGTAACGCAGGACTTCCTCGAAAGCTGGTTGCGGGATCTGGCGGACACCATCAGCGGCTTCGATCTGAACCAGTTCACCGGACCAAACGCCAACGCGAACAAGGGCCGCCAGAACTCACTGGCCAATCGCGTGCGTAATGCGTCCAAAGCTGCGGCGGACGGCGACTACGCCAGCGCCATTGATCTCCTGCAAGGCGTCCTGGAGAAAATTGACGGCAACGAGTCGGATGCCGATTGGATCGCCGACTCGCCGCAGAAGTCGAAACTGGCGGCGGAGATTCAACTCATCTTGGCATTGCTGCATAATTGAAGGTTTTTCCCCCGCCGTGTCGCATGGAGGCGGTGAATACCAAAATACGTTCCCAACCAAATAAGAAAGGAAACCGATTATGAAACCTGCACATCTTAAGCGCACCTTCGGGGCATGCTTGTTCCTCGTGCTCGCATTGGGTGCGGCTGGCCCGGCCGGCGCGGTGAATACACCGGCGGGCAACAATGTAGCTGTTCACCTGGAGGACCCCTTCCCAGGGATGGACACGGGGATTGCCTCCATGAGCGTGACGTTTGGGAACGTTACCGAAGCGGGCACAACAACAGCCACGTTAAGTGACGCCAATGCCCAGCCACACCCTGAGTTTTTATTCTTCGAGAGCTGGCTGCCGGCGGGCATTCCTTTCAGCCGGGAGGCATACTTCAACATTTCGACAACGGCCAAGTACACCGGACCGATAACCATCTGCATTTACACGGAGGACCAGGTTCATCAGAAAGCGGTCTTGCTGTTCCATTGGGAGAATGACGAATGGGTGGACACGTGCCCGGAACTGGAGTGGCCGTGCGGCGATGAATTCACCTACATGTGCGGCAACGTAAACAGTCTTTCGTCCGTCAACACGCCGGCAGGCAATCATGTGGTGGTGCAGGTGACGGATGCCGAGACGGAGGTTTCCATCACGCTGAATTTCGAGCACGTGGCCGTTGCGGGCACAACTACGATTGCGTTCAACCAGGACGGCCCCGAGGCGCCCGCTGGTTTCCTGCTGCTACCCCTGGGCGGGGCGAACGGCCCCATCTATCTGGACATCACCACCACCGCCGAATTCTCCGGGCCGGTTGAAATCTGTTTGAGCTTCGGTGATTTGCCGAGTGCCGCGGTATTGCTTCACTACCTTGAGGACGAAGCAACTTGGGAACAAGTCGGCGCGTTTGATGGACAAGAAGTCTGCGGTAGCGTGACCAGCCTGTCGCCCTTCGCCCTCGCCGTGCCGCTCAAGTTTTATTTCACCGACTCATCTCATGGTGGCACTGCACTCGCCCGAGTTCAGCGCGCGAACCTGGATGGCGGCGGGCGTGAACCGCTCGTGCCCTTGGGGTTTGGCAACGCCCGTTTCATCGCTCTGGATATGGCGACGGAGAGAATGTACTGGACAGACAGCGGCACCATTTTCAGCGCCAACCTGGATGGCAGTGACGTTCAGGATCTGAACATTCCCGATGGATTCAGCCCCATGGGCATCGCGCTGGATATAACGGCCGAAAAGGTTTATTGGACCGATGAAACCGGGCATGGCAACAACATCCGCCGGGCCAACCTGAACGGCTCCGGTGTCGAAGTGTTGCTGTCCGGCCTCGGTCTCCCGCGCGGCCTCGCGCTGGATCCGGATGCCGGAAAATTGTATTGGACGGAAACAGGCGGGCAAAGGATTCGGCGCGCGAACCTGGATGGGAGCGGCCTGGAGAATGTGGTGGAAGGTCTGTCCTTTCCGCAAGGCATCGCGCTGGACGTCTCCCATGGCAAAATGTACTGGGCGGACGATGATCGAATTCAACGGGCCAACCTGAATGGCAGCGATGTTGAAACGGTCGTAACCGGGCTGGGCAATCCGCTGGGACTGGCAATTGATCCTGCTGCGGGCAAGGTCTATTGGACCGATATCGCGGCAAAAAAGATTCAACGGGCCAACCTTGATGGCAGCGGCGTGGAAGACCTGGTCACGGCGAATTTGGATACTCCGTGGGGAATTGCGCTGGAAACGCAAATTGCTACGGTCCCGGTAAACACCCCGACAGGCAACGACGTGGTGGTGGAATTGACCGATCCTGATACGGAGGTTTCCGTTACACTGAGTTTCGCGAATGTGGCCGTCGCGGGCACAACCACGATTACAGTAAGCCAGGATGGGCCTGAAACTCCCGCCGGTTTTCTGTTGCTGCCCCTTGGCGGGATCAACGCACCGATCTACTTGGACATTTCCACCACGGCCGAGTTTGAAGGCCCAATTCAGATATGTCTTACCTTCGGCGATGACCAGCGTCCGCCGAATGCCGCGGTGTTGCTTCACTACCTCGAAGCGGTGGACGCATGGGAAGAGGTTGGCGTCTTTGATGGGCAGCAAATCTGTGGAACGATCACCACTCTGTCGCCTTTCGTCCTCGGCGTGCCGTTGCTCAGCGTCCAGATTGACATCAAGCCCGGCTCGTATCCGAACTCGATCAATCTCGGCAGCAAGGGAGTGGTGCCGGTCGCGATTTTCAGCACCCAAAACTTCGACGCCACCCAGGTGGATCCCACATCAGTCACGTTGGCTGATGCGGCAGTGAAGGTGCGTGGCAACGGCACGCCGCAGGCGTCGTTCGAAGACGTGAATAACGACGGGTTGATAGACCTTATAGTCCATGTAGATACCCAGGGGCTTCAACTCACGGCAGGCGATACGCAAGCCGAGTTGCGCGGCATGACCCTCCACGGACAACACATCCGCGGAACAGATACCGTGCGCATTGTAAAGTAAGAACAAACGAGAACCCCGGATGGCACCGGCGGGTGCCGGCGTCATCCGATTCAAGCAACGCCAAGAAAGTCATTCATAAACGGAGGATGAAATGAAACAGCAATCAATGAAACCAACACGATCCTGTCGGACGCGGGCCTCTGTCTGCGTTCTCACACTGGTGCTTGCCGGTATGTCGGCGGTGGCCCAGGAATTCCTGGGCAAGTTCATCCCAGCGGAGGTCGCAGCATTGCACCGATTCGGAGAGTCGGTGGCTATTCTCGGGGACTTGGCTGTTGCTGGCGCCCGCCAGGAGGGACGCAGCGCTCAGAACGCAAACCAGGCTTATGGAGGAGCCTATATTTTTCGCCGAGTTGGCGATGAATGGAGGATCGAGCAGCGCATTGTGTCGCCGAACCGGCCAGCTCGCGAGGCAATCGAGTTCGGCGAATTGTTCGGACAGGATGTGGCAATCACGCGCATTGGCGACGTTGAGTTCGTAATTGTCAGTGCCCCCTTAGGTGGGTCGGGTTATGGACTACTTCTGGGGACTGGTGCGGTGTACATCTTCAGGAAGGTTCCGGGCGGTTGGGACGCTGTGCAGACATTACAGGAGCCGAGTCTCGATGGTGACTTGGCTTTCTACGGATTTCAGATCGCGGTCAGCGGAAACCTGCTGGCGGTGGGTGCGCCTAATGCGGACTTCGTCAGCGATGGCATTACGCACATCAACACAGGAGCTATTTTTCTCTATCGTTACAATGGGAGTTCCTGGGTTTTAGAGCAGGGGCCAATCTTCGCGCCGACTCCAGAGCAGGGCTTCCAATTCGGTGATGCCCTCAGCGTCCATTCAAATGAGGCAGACGAGTTCCTCGTGTCCCGCCACCATACAGCGCAGGCGGGGACATTCACCGGATCGGCGTTCGTTTATCAGCCCCTCGAGGGAGAGTGGATGCTCACTCAGAGCATCACTCGTCCGGAATCACTTGCCGGAGACTTGTTTGGCGCGCCCGTAATCAACGGCAATAAACTGTTGATCGGCGCGCAAGGGCGCGACGATGCCGACCCTGGCAACGCAGCCTGCAACTCGGGAGCCGCCTACATGTATCGCTTCGATGGAGCGGCCTGGAGTGGGGAACAAGTCCTGGAACGGCCGGACATTCCTGCCTGCGGTGATCTGTTCGGGCAGGGAGGGGGTGCCCTCGCCATACACGGCGACATGCTCGCGGCAGCGAGGCTCGGCACTCCCGGAAACCCGCGAAGCGGCCTCTACCTCTACCGATTCGATGGAACATCATGGGTGACACCATTGCAGCCGCTCTGGGGACCAGACACCGTCATAAGTGATGGGTTCGGGGTTGTCGCAATTGATGGCGAGTGCATGATTGTTGGAGCGCCGAACAACGACGAGCGCGACGCGGATGCCGGGGCGGTTTACTTCTACCGCGTATTCAACACTCCCGCCGCCCCCGGCCTGCCGGTGACGGTCAATCCGGCGGACGCGGCCACGGGCGAAGCGCCGGCCACGTTGACCTTCACGGAGATCACCAGTCCGGGCACAACGACGATTCAGATTCTCGAAGAGGGTCCCGAACCGCCGGCGGGTTTCCAGTTTCAAGGGCAGCCGGTTTATTACGAGATATCCACCACTGCCGAGTTCGACGGTCCCATTACGGTTTGCCTCAGTTACGCGGGCCTGGACGTGGATCCGGCGACACTCGAACTGCTGCATTTCGAAAACGGCGAGTGGGTGGGAACGTGTCCGAACCAGGAGGACCCCACAACGTGCGTGAACGCGGAGGCTCAAACCGTCTGTGGAGTGGTTTCGAGCCTTTCACCCTTCATCATCGTTCAGCGCGAACCGGTGTTGGCAGTCGAAATTGACATCAAACCCGGCTCGTATCCGAACTCGATCAATCTCGGCAGCCACGGCGTCGTCCCGGTCGCCATCTTCAGCACTGCCACCTTCGACGCCCGCCAGGTGGACCCGATGACAGTAACGCTGGCCGACGCGGGAGTGAGAGTGAAGGGCAAGGGTACTCCCCAAGCCTCATTTGAAGACGTGAACGGCGACGGCTTGCTGGACCTCGTGATGCATGTGGAAACCGAGGGCCTCAATCTCACCGCCGCCGACACGCGGGCCGTGTTGCGTGGAAACACTTTCGATGGCACCCGCATCCGCGGCACAGACACCGTGCGCGTGGTGCAGTGACAGTTAAGCAGATCGAGACGTGCTGCGACCGGGGGGCCGTGTCGCGGTCCGTGACAGGACCGCGCGCCGTCCCGGCGCGCAGCGGGTGCGACTGCAACGAGACTCTGAACAGCTTCGGCCCACTCATGCACCTCGGCGTGCTGCGACCGAGGGACCAGTCGCGGTCCGTGACAGGACCACGCGCCGTCCCGGCGCGCAGCGGGTGCGACTGCAACGAGACTCCGACCAATTTCCAGCCGTTTATGCATCTCAGCGTGCTGCGACCGGGGACCGGTCACGGTCCGCGACAGGACCACGGGCCGTCCCGGCGCGCAGCGAGTGGGCGTGCAACACCATGCCAGATTCCGCAACGTGCTGACCATCCGACGTGCTGCGACCGGGGACCGGTCGCGGTTCGTGACAGGACCACGCGCCGTCCCGGCGCGCAGCAGGTGCGAGTGCAAAGAGACTTTGAACAGCTTCGACCCACTCATGCATCTCGGCGTGCTGCGACCGGGGACCAGTTTCGGTTCGTGACAGGACCACGCGCCGTCCCGGCGCGCATCAGGAGGGCGTGCAACACCATGCCGGGTTCCGCAACGTGCTGACCATCATCCGACGTGCTGCGACCGGGGACCGGTCGCGGTCCGTAATAGGACCGCGCGCCGTCCCGGCGCGCGGCGGCTGGAAGGCGCCAGAGCGGCCGTGATACGCGAACCACTTCTTCTACCCGAAGTGCTGCGACCGGGGACCGGTCGCGATCCGTAAAAAGCCCTGCTCAAGCTCTTTTCGCCAGTGGATGCTCACGGTTGACGAGTGGCAACTTGACACGGTCGCCGGAAAGACCGGCGGCGAAGACCGCGTGCGCCATCTCCAGGGCGCGCATACCGTCCGCACCGCTGCAGGCCGGTGCGCGGTTCGTTTCGATTGCGTCCAGCCAATCGTCCACCAGACGCTGGTTGGCGCGGGAAACACTCTTTTCATCGCTGGTCCAGTTCGCGGTCGGATCGCCGTCAATCGGTTGCCAACGTGCCGCGAGTCCCGCGTCACTCCAGTTCCCGTCGTCGCGCTGGTAGATTCGGGGACAGATATCTGCGAGGATTTTCACCGCCCCCCGAGTGCCGATCAATTCCATGCCCCACGGTCCCGCCGTTGCGTTCTGTCGCCGACTGGTGAAGGTGGCGTTTACTCCGTTGCTGAAGGCAAATTGAGCGAAGATCGCATCGCCAGCCACCATCCCGATGTCTTCCGTGGCGGGGTGTGCGTCTTGAAGCATGATGTCGCGACCTTCGTGCAGGACGCGGGCGGAACACCAATGTGGATCGCCCGCGAAGAGCCGCATCAAGTCGAACAAATGCACGCCGAGCACCATCAGGTCTTCGCCCCCGGCGCGATGGTCCTGCTTGCCATGCGCCCGGAGCTCCAGCAGATCACCAATCAAACCCGCGTCCATTCGTTGCTTGAGAAAAATGATGTTGGGTGCAAGCCGCATCTGATGAGCGACCGCTATTCTCAGGCCTGCTTTGCTGGCGAATGAAAGCAATTCATCAGCTTCAGTCAAGGTGCGGGTAATGGGTTTCTCCATGAACAAATGCGCGCCGATCCGCAAGGCCGCCATTGCCATTGCGTGGTGTTGATCCGTCCATCGCGGCGCCACGCTGACCAGATCCGGTTGCTCCTTCGCAAGCATTTCGTGATAATCAGCGTACTGCCGTTGGGCGCCCGTCCTGCTCGCCGCGCGCTGCCGCCCCTCCGCCGACGGGTCTGCCACCGCCACGACCTCCACATTCGCCCGCTGCGCAAAGATCATGTCCAATCCATGCCCATACCCGCCGCGACTTGTATCGCCTATGATTGCCGCCCGAAATCTTCGGTCCTCCGCGCGCAACATGGAGCTTCGCAGCAGCGGCGAAGCGGCAGCCAGCACGCCAAGTCGCGTGGAGGCCAGCATGAACTTTCGACGGGTTTGCCTCATGGGGTAATGGGTCAATTCAATGGAACTTCGTTTCTCAAACAGCTCATGACTCCACGAAGGAGCGGCTATGCGTTTGCGTGTATGAATTATGCCTTGCCAAGCGGGCGGCAGCCAAGTTGAATGTGCCTCCACGCTTGGCAGGCTGGATAGCTCAGTCGGTAGAGCAGAGGACTGAAAATCCTTGTGTCGGCGGTTCGATTCCGTCTCCAGCCACCACTCCTTCAAGCACGAATGGAGACTTCCTATACGGCCGATTCCGGTGTGTCGGCAGCAACCGCCGCAATCGAGTGACGGTAGATTGCACTTTCGTGGAGTTGAAATCGAGGACGGGAGAAGTGAACGGAAGACGTTTGGTGGAGCCTAGGGGATTCGAACCCCTGACCTTCTCATTGCGAACGAGACGCTCTACCAACTGAGCTAAGACCCCATCCACACAAACACTGACGGCCAGACTCGCAGCACCAACCTCTTTTACCTCGCGTTTGAGTGGCCAAGCAGCGTGGTTATCCTATGCGTGGAAGATTTCCCGGTGCAAGCCATTTCACCATGATTTCCCCCTGATTGTCGGCCGAGACCTTGCGACACTGCCTGCGGAAACACGCGCTTTTGAGTCACGCCTCGCTATTTCAACCTTTCGACTTGACCCTGCGCCGATGAATTCTGGATTCTTGCAGCAGGAACAGTCGTAAGCTCGGGCGGGCTGCCACAATTCTGGCTCAGTTTCTGGCTAAAGACTGCCGGATTGGATCCGCTTGCAGGTCCGCTGTGAATCTTGCGCTGTGAAGGACGCGGTGCTTCCGGGCGATGCTTGTTGGGGTTGGAGAGATGGCCGAGTGGCTGAAGGCGGCGGTTTGCTAAACCGTTATACGGTCAAAAGCCGTATCGGGGGTTCGAATCCCCCTCTCTCCGCCATTTTCACCCGCCAGCGGATGTTTTGGGGCCTGGCCTGATGCTACGAAGCAAGGCAAGGCTCTTTTCACCGGAGGATGCGGCTTATCCACCCGCCACTTCGCAAAGGTCCACATTGTGCAAAGTGACGAATCCTGGTAATTCGCTTCGCGTGAAGTCAGATGAATTGACCCATTACCCAGGTTGTGGCACACAGCAAGTGTCCGTATGGGAAATGTGAAGTATGAAACACTCCAAAAACAAATACGCAAGATCAACGGTTCGCCTGACCGACAGTCTGAACCAAGTGCTGGCTGATTCGTACGCGCTGATGTCGCTGACCCATCTGGCGCACTGGAACGTGGAGGGACCGGGTTTCTTCGCGCTGCACACGGCTTTCCAGACGCAGTATGAAGAATTGTTCACCGCGATTGACGAGATCGCCGAGCGCATTCGTGCGCTGGGAGCTTATGCCATCGGGGGATTGGGCACCTTTGCCGGGGTGGCGCACATGAGGGAGTTCGCCGCTCCATTGGCGCAGGAGGACTATGTCCGCAAGCTCGTCGTTGCCAATGAGAAACTCGTCGCGGATGCCACGCAGGCGCGCGATCTGGCCGGGCAGACCAACGATCAGGAAAGCCAGGACTTGATGGTGACCCGCATCACGCTGCACCAGAAGACCATCTGGATGCTCAAGAGCTTCCTGAAGGATTAGGCGAGTCAAAGAAGCGGCGGCAGGGCCGCGGGTTGCGATGGTTAAACCGCGCGAAACGCCCGCGTTCCATGGTTGCTCTGCCGCCGTCACCTCCCAAGGCGAATCTTCCAGAAGCCTGTCTCGTCGCCGCGGGTGGCTGGATTGACTAATCGCTGCTCACGCCGGCGGTTGGGTCGGTGGCGGGCACGCCTGCGTAATCCTCGTGGCCGATGCGGTTGATGGCTTCGACGATCCATGCATCATCGCCTGACTCGTGAAAGCGACACCTATTCTTCACCGAGGGATTGGCGTCGCCGAGTGACGGAATAGAACCGCTGCCGAACCCCGGCCGTTTCCAGATCCGTCCACTGCAAAACCGTGCCGGTTGCAAGCAATGCTGGGGAAGCAATGATCCAGACGGGATCCTTCAGGCTTTCCTTGTACCCGACGATGTAAGTCTCCCCGGGCAGAGCGACCCAGGAGAGCGCCACTCCTTCGGCTGTCACTACCAACTGCGAGATGCGAAAGGTTGAGCCGGGGTCACTGGGAATGCTCGGCACGGTGTAGGCAAGCTCGCTTGAGGGCAGGCTCTCCACGCCGTAGTCAGTATAGGCCACGGCCACGAAGTAATAGGTGGTGGATTCGATCAGTTCGTTGATTAAAACCGTCGTTTGGTCGCCGGCATCAACCCGCGCAGTGTAGCTTCCGCTATTTGTCCCGTAGTAAACGGCATAGCCGACGACATTGGAACTTGTACTGGGGTCCCATTGCAGCGTAATGCTCACAGCCTCGGCGCCGCAGGCGATGAGCATCCAAATCATCACGCAGATCGTTACCCTGCACACTCCATGACTGAACCGTCGCGCGTTGTTGCCAAGCAATTTCATAGGCCGTGCCTGTGCGGTTATCGAATTAAAATGGACGGGGCGGTTTACTTGCGTTCAACTCATCCGGGAATCATGGCCCGATGGCTTGCAGCCACCTGCCACTTGCAGCCCGAACTCAATCACAATCCGCGTTGCCAAAGGTCGCGCGTGAACTGGTACGCATCGCAACCGAAGGAAGTGCAGAAGTGATGCCGCCGTTGGAAACGTTGACTGACAAAGGAATGTACAGGGGAAAGGGCGTGCGCGTGGCACATTTGAAACCACGGCAGGGAACAAAAGGATTCAGACAGCGGTGCGCGCGGTTCGCTTCCGCCCGTGACTCTACTCGCTTCGCCCTTCGCGTCCCGGGTGAAGGCCAAACTCAGTCAGTTTCTCCCGCATTTTCAACCGGGTAACCCCCAGCCAACGGGCTGCCCTAGCTTGATTGCCTTGTGCCAGTCTAATGGCCTGTTTGAACAACTCTGGTTCGAGGTGGGCAATCATCTGCGCGTAAGCATCCTGCGTCTCGCCGCTCTGCACCCGGGCCAACAGTTCCGTAATGTAAGCCGCATGAGTCTGCGAGGATTCGGTGGCAGGCTTCCTGGCCTTGGCCAACACCTGCTGAACATGTTCGAGGTTGATGGCGAACGGGCGGGCCAGGAGCAACGACTGGCGAATGACGTTCTCCAACTCGCGCACATTGCCCGGCCACGGTTGACGCTGGAGATACGAAACCGCCTCGGGTTGGACAGCCGGCGCATCAATTCCAAGTTCCCTGCCGTAACGGCGGATGAAGTATTTCGCCAGGTCAGGGATATCCTCCGGCCGCTCGCTGAGTGACGGCAGGGTGATGGTCACGACGCTCAACCGGTAGTACAAGTCTTCGCGAAACTCCTTTTCCTCGATGGCTGTTTCCAGGTCACGATGCGTGGCGGCCAGTACGCGCACGTCCACGGGAATGCTCAACTCACTGCCCAAGCGTTGAATGGAACGTTCCTGCAAAACCCGGAGCAATTTGCCTTGGGTGTTGGCGTTCAAGTCGCCGATTTCGTCGAGAAAGATGGTGCCGCCTTGCGCTTGTTCAAACCGGCCAATGCGGCGGGCCTGGGCGCCGGTGAAGGCGCCGCGCTCGTGGCCGAACAACTCGCTCTCCAGCAGCGCGTCGGGAATGGCGGCGCAATTCACGGCGATGAACGGTTTGTCGGCGCGATCACTGTGCAGATAGATGGCGCGCGCAATGAGTTCCTTGCCCGTGCCTGTGGCACCGCGAATCAGCACTGTCGCCGGCGTGGCGGCGACGCGCCCAACCTCTTTGTAGATTGCCTGCATCGCCCGGCTCTTGCCGACGATCGCCGAGCGGTCGGCGTGTGACTCGCCCATTTCCACCGGCTCGCTCATCAGCCGGCTGCTGGCGACCGCGGAGGCGACAAGGTCGAGCAGTTCGTCGGCTTCGAACGGCTTGAGGAGATAGTCACACGCGCCGCGTTTCGTGGCTTCAATTGCGGTCTCAGTCGTGCCGTGGGCCGTCATCAGAATGATGGGCTGTTTGGGTTTCGCTGCATGGAGGGCGGCCACCAGTTCGAGTCCGCCCAGACCGGGCAGGCGCAAATCGGTGATGACAACCTGAAAGTCCTCTCGCTGGGCTCGGTTCAGGCCCTCATCTCCGCGGGCGGCGAGATACACGTCATGGCCCTCGGCGCGCAGTACTTTTTCCAGTGAGGCGGCCGTGCTGGCATCGTCTTCAATAAGGAGGATTTTAGACTTCATGTCCGTCAGTATGGGGCAGCCAAATGGAGAAGGTGGTGCCGCGATTGAGTTCCGTTTGGTAAAGCAATTGGCCGCCGTGCTTTTCTACAATCCGCGCCGCGATGGGCAGACCCAGCCCCATGCCACCTTCCTTGGTGGTGAAGAAGGGATCGAACAGGCGTCCCTGCACTTCCGGCGGGATGCCTTTGCCGCTGTCTTGGACTTCAATGCTCACGCTATCCGGGGCGCTGCCGCCGGCGGAAGTGCTGCCATTGCGGAGCCGCAGCGTAATCGTGCCCTCGCGCCCGATGCTATCCGCCGCATTCTGAATCAAATTGATGAGTACTTGTTTGATTTGCTGCGAGTCCGCGCGCACCCAGACCGGCGGTGACGGCTCCAAGTTCAACTCGATCGCTGACTTTTGGAGCTGTGCTTTCATCAGCGTTTGGACCTCCTCCAGAATGCGATGAGCCGGAATGACCACCAGCGCCGGATCGGAGGGCCGCGCGAACTGGAGAAACTCATAAACGATCCGCTCCAGACGGTTGATCTCGCTGGCGATCACCCCGGCGTCTTCGTTGTCCACGCCGTTATCTGGCAGCGTTTTCTTCAGGCTGAACAGGCGAAACTTGATTGCGGTCAGCGGATTGCGGATCTCATGGGCAACCCCGGCGGCCAGCACGCCCAGCGACGCCAGTTTTTCCTGGCGCGCAATGATGGCTTGGCTTTCGGTCAACTGATGGCGCAGGGGAGCGATCATGTTGCGGTAGCCGAGGGTCACGAGCGCCGCGGCAAGCGCCAACAGGAGTATCAGTGACAGTTTCAACAGCGTTTCAAAGTTATGGAGGGTTCGCTGGGATTCCTTGAGAAACTCAGCGAAAGCGGCACGCTGTTCCTCAACGAAGGTATCGCAAAGAAAAAGCAGGTTCTGGGACTGCTCTTGAACCTGCTTGTAACTGTCCTGAAATTCGCGCGCCTGGGTGGAGGACCAGCGTGCGCGGTTGGCCTCCAGCACCGCCATGCTGTCTATTACGTATTCATCGTAGGCGGCCCGTATGTGGGTGAAAAAGTCGCGCTCCAGGCCAGACACAGCCAAAGGGCGGCTTTCCTCGAGCCATTGCCCCACTTGCACCGCTTCGTGCTTGAAGTACAGATAGTCGTTGGTGTCTCCCCGCAACCGGTAGCGTAGCAGCGTATCATTGAGTTGTTGAATGTGCCCGCGCATTCTCACGCCAAGGTAAAAACTATCCGCCTTCAAAAGGGCAAACTCGCTCTGCAACTGCGCCACCCGTTCCCAGGTCGTCCGGTTGACCCAGATGACGACGAGCGATCCCACCAGCGCCGTAATGATCAGGCTGGCCAGTCGGAATTTGACCGCTGGTCGCTTGCCTGTGATACGATGCAAACCTGGCTTGGAATGATTTGTTCCATGATCGGATCTCATGTTCATGGGCCTCCGCTCAAGAATGCGCACAAATGCCGGTTCTTCCGAGGGGCATCCGGTTTGGCACGGCAACCGCTAAACTCAGACTGGCCGGCATTGGGTTCATTAAACAAGCAATAACCTGAACGATACAATCAATGAAAGCTCGAATTCATTTACATTCGTTTGAAGCCTTGGCCTACGAGCTATTGGTGCCGTCGTCGGTTGGCTCTGGAAGTGCGAGCGGGCGGGGGACTGCCTCCGCGTTTGTTGGGGGTGAACACGAGGAGCTGTCGCTGACGCCACGGCAACCGGCGCCAGATTGGATGGCAGCGGCCGACGCAGCGCACCCGCCCAATGATCCCGTGGCTTCAGCGAGTCCGCTGAATGACCTGTGACTCATTCCTAATTTCCTCCCAGACCTGTAAATAGAAAGATACCTTATGAAACAATTTTGCCTCGCAATTGGAGGGTTGATTATCATGGTCACCTCAACCTTGGCCCAGGAATTATCAGGGACGGCAGGCAGCGCCCCTGCCATCATTGCCGATGCGCCAAGCTCCGATCGCCTGGGTATCGGATTGATCCTTGGTGAGCCGACAGGACTTTCTGCCAAGTATTTCTTCACTGACCAATTTGCCCTCGACGGCGCCGTGGGTTGGTCCTTCCACCGGGAGACGGATCTGCATCTGCATGCCGACGCGCTCTGGCATACGCATGACCTGTTCGATATCAGCGCAGGCCGTGGCTCGCTTTATTATGGCGTGGGTGGCCGGGTGAAGTTTCGTCACCGCACCGAGGATCGTGTTGGGGTGCGTGCGCCCGTCGGCGTCTCGTTTAAGTTTGACCGCGCCCCGGTGGACTTGTTTGTGGAGGTGGCCCCGGTGCAGGATGTTGCGCCTTCAACCCGGGGTTCATTCACGGCGGGAGTTGGCGCGCGGTTTTGGTTTTGAGGCAGGCGATGAGTGCCAGAGCCGTTCTACCGCAAGCGCCGTGCAAAATCCTGATGGTGGATGACGACGCCGGGGTTCGCGAGTCGGTGCAGAAAGTTCTGCGTGAGGCGGGCTACGAGTCATTGACGGCGGCGGACGGCACGCAGGCGTTGGAGCAACTAGAGTTGCGGAAAATTGACCTGTTGTTACTGGATCTCGGGCTGCCCGTCAAAAACGGCTGGGCGTTGTTTGGGCGCGTCAAGTACGAGCACCCGACGCTGCCGGTCATCGTCATAACCGGGCAACCCAATCAGCAGTTTGCCGCGTCTCAAGCTGGAGCGCGCCTGCTGATGGAGAAGCCACTGGACGCGCAGCGGTTGCTGACCGCCATCCAGGAATTCCTGACCGAACCGGCGGAAGTTTGAATACGTCGCCAGGGTGAGCGGACGGGGGGTTCCGGGGCGGATCACCCGGGGTTGGATGCCTAAGCGAGTGGTTCGCCAGTAGGTATAGTCCCACTCCCAGTTTGCTCTCCGGCGAACGAACGTGTACAGTGCTGGGTCGAAACGAGCAAATGAAGCATGGGCAACCAAACGCCTGGCGCTGAACCCATGAAACCAGATTTCGTCGGCGCCTGTCCCTGATTCGGCGGCAGAACCGATGGACCAAAGAAGGACACAAACATGAAGCATAAGACCCTTGCCGCGTTGGTCGCTATAGGACTGGCCTGCGCGTACAGCTCGACCGCCGATTCTGCTGGCACTGCTGTCAGCATTACCGGGGAGGGAGCCTGCGCCAAATGCCAGCTCAAAATCGGCAATGAATGTCAAATCACTGTCACCGTGGCGGGCGAAGGCCAGGATGTCACCTATTACCTTAAAGAGAATGAGGAAACCAAGAAACTCGGCAAGCAGCTGTGCGCCGAACGTAAACAGGTGAAGGCCACCGGTACGATCAAGACCGCGGACGGTAAATTCGAACTCACGCCCACCAAGGTCGAGATCGTAACCGCCGGACGCCCGGACTCATTGTAAGTTCATCGCAAAGGCGCGTGCGCCTTTGCGTCCGCGCTCCGGTTCCGGTTCAATCCAGCGCCGTCCGGATGACCCCGGGCGGCCATTGTGTTTGGCAAGAAACTACCTGCTGGTTTCGCCGGGCGTGGTCAAGCGTGGCGACGGCTGGAGGCGGGCGCGATAATTGAACCGGTCGTTCGGCGCAACGTCGCCGTTGATCGTGAAGTCGGTCCAGTCCCCCTCGGCGATGCAGTTATCGGCCCATTTGAAATCGAGGGTCCCCGCGGGTGATTTCAGCCCGAGTGCTTTCCAGGGAATTGCCAGTTCCAGTTCGTTTCCGGTCACGAACGAACTCAGCGTGTCCACGGAGAACCAGGCAAAATCGTTGCCGACATTCCGTTCCAGCGAACCTTTGCCGGTGCGATTGATCACGAAATCGTAACCAAGCCAGCCGGTTTTGGGGTCCGCGTCCGCGTCGAGAAAAAGCAGCATCCAGTTCGTTGCTTGTGGCGGTGTGATCAGCTCGCGGGTGCGGACGTAGAACCACGCAGTCTGTTCGTCCCAACTCAACTTGGCGGCCACAATGTCATTGCGCCCCGTGTCGTTGCGGTAAGTGACCTTCGCATCCCAACCGCGATGGTCGCGGCGCACCGGATCACCGATCGTGTCGCGGAACTCCGGTTGAACGTCGTGCCAGTCGTCGAACTGCCCGTCCATGCGGATCCGTCTCGGTGCGAGAGAGGGCAGGGGACGCGCGCCCTTGTAGCGGCGCACGTAGCTGACGAACTGGTAAAAATAATCGTCACCGTGTCCGCCGCGCATGGGTTCGATGTCGCGGCTGTGTTCCTGGTCAAACTGATCCACGAACATGACCGGCAGCTTTATGCCGTTGAACTCGGCAAAGCGGCCCATGATCCATTCATTCCAGCCGGTGAAGAAAATGAAGCGTGGGTCTGCCTGCAAAGCGTGTTGCCATTGCTCGGTGACGTTCAGTCCGTAACGCACCGCGTCCGTACGCGTGTCCTTAGCGCCACGATGGAAGCTGCGACCATGCGCACCCGCCTCGCTCATGGAACCGAGCCGGCCTTTCACGGCGTTTTGTCCCACGCCAACGGACATCTGTTCCTTCTGCCCGGCGGCATTGGTGAAGACGTGTTGCGGATACACTTCCAGCCAGCTCCACATATCCGGTTTGGTCTGGCCGCGAAAATAATCCGGCTGCGGTGCGCGAAACGTGAAGAACTCCAGCATGGCTTGTGTGTCGGTATCTGTCTGCGTGAGGCGCAAGGTCCGGTCGCCAAGTGCGGCCGTGCCATCAGTGAACGCGGTGCCACGGGCGAACTTGTCTTCCGTGTGACTCCACCAACCGAGGCGACCCTCCGGCTCGGATGCTTCGAGAAAATACCTTCCCGCCGGGAGAGCCTCCTTGAACGTTAAGCGAAGCCAAGTGTTGTCACCCACGTTTTGGAATCGTTGTGAAAGCAGTTGTTTGCCGGCCGGTCCGTTGCTCCGCAAGGTCAACGTCACCGCACTGGTCGTGGTGTGCCAGGTGGCGAACCGCGCACTCACGGCGTGAAGTGCGTGTTCGGTGGTGAAGGTTTGACCGAGCGTGTGGCCAGATTGAACTTCGGCAGGAGTATTCTGGTGCGCATTTTCTTCGCCGGTAAAGATGAGTTCCGGGTCAGCGAGAATCAGCGGTTTGCCTTCCCAACGAAACCACAAGTCGGGATGCAACCCCGGCTGATAGAGGTCGCGCCAGAGTTCGCGCACGACTTTCGACGGACTCCAGAAAGGCGTGAGGAAGGCCACCTGCGGTGTGCGATTACCCAGTCGCCGCATGTCTGCCCAGACACGCAGCAGCGCGCGATACCAGTCGCGGTAAGTGATCTGGTTGGTGACATCGAAGATCACCACATCCACGCCGGCGTCGCTGAGCATTTGGGCGTGTTTGCGCAAGACGCCTTCGTCGTTCGTGAGATAGTAGCCAAACAACGATTCGCCCCAATGATGCGGCGCGTGCAACGGTCCCCACAGCGGGCTGTCGGGCTTTTGCATTGCGTCGGGATCGGCTGCGAGAATCCTGGTCACGTCGAACGGTCCGCCACGAATGTGTTCGCCAAGCCACAGGAAGTAAAAAATGCCCACCGTGCGGTCGCCGCGAGGTGCGGGGACTTCGGGATAAGTCGGCACGGTGCGGCCCAGCGCATCGGTGGCGACCCAGGTGTCGGAGTAATTGTCCCAGGGTGCTTCACCGAATGAACGAGCTGTGGCGATTGATAGAACTACGAAGAACAGTACCCCTAAACGCTTGGAAGAGTTAATTTGCATCCGAAGAATCCTGTGATGAGTCACGTCAGAAATCGGACGGAAGATTAAGACCTTGGCGGATGGATTTCGCCTCTGCCAGCGTTCTGTCTGCAGCTTCCCAATCACCAGCGGCCCTTAAGATTTCACCGAGTTGGTGCAGAACCCGAGCAAGAGCGAAAAGCGCATACGGACTTTCCAACTTACGGCGGTATTCCACTGCCCGGGACATTGCCACCTGCGCGCTCGCAAGCCTTCCATTCTGTTTCTCAAGCTGGCCTTTGATTTCCCACCAGTTGGCCAATGTCGCCATCGGTCCTGGCAGCGCCTTCGTTGCAGGGTGAGCCTGGAGTAATTCCCAGCTTGTGGTGAGTTCACCCTCTGCATCCGACAGTTCGCCGCAAGCCACCAAGCAGCGCGCGCGGTGCGTCAGCGCCTTTGCACGCATCGAATCATACAGTTTTCCAGGTTCAATGACTTCCACTGCTTCAGAAGTCAGGGCCAAAGCTCTTGAAACATTTCCCTGTTCCAGGGCACACCAGCTCTCACACTCCAAAGCCATGACGAGTACAGGAAACATTTCTGCGCGGCGGGCGGAGGCAGTCGCAGCCGAGGCAAATTGCCAGGCCTCTTCCAACCGACCTAGTAAGCGCAGCAACCCACTAAGATCCATCTGCGCTTTGGCAAGAATCCCAAAATTCTCCATCGTCTCTTTCAGACTCAGGATTTTTCGGCGAACAACCTCCGCCTCCGTCCAGTTACCCTTGCTTTCCAGTTCGTCAGCCTCCACATGGAGCAAGGTCGAAGGAGTCGGATTCTTGATGGCTTCCTCAGCCGCCATGAAGAAAGCCTCCATCGCAGCGGCGTTGACTTTCTCAGTCTTGTCCGCCAAGGTGGCAGCGGCCCACGAGTTGATGAGGGCTTCGAACTGCTTCATTGCCTGCGGATCAGTAGCTCCGTTTGGGGTTTCTGGTTGGACTGGTGGATGCCGGGGATCATCATTCACGACTCAGTAATATCGCGGCGGGCGCGCAGGCGCAACCCGCGTCGCCTACGCGGTTCGACTCGAGCCTCAGGGTTGCCGGTAAAGCTGGTTGCCCACCTCGCGGCTGGAGGCGATTGTCTCGGCGTAAGGTGTATCGGCGATGTCCACGAAACCGATCTGATAATTCTCCTCGTCGTAAACCCGGCCCGTGGTGGGTTCGTCCATCCACTGAAACCAATGCGTGCCGACGAACTGTGGATGCTTCAAGGCGCCAAGCACATAGTCCTTGTAACTCTGCGCCCGGGCGGCCTGGCTCTCCACGGGCACCAATCCGGTGTGAAACATGCCGCGGTCCAGGGCGCCGAAATGAAATTCACCGATGATCAGCGGCTTGTCACGGCTCGGATTCTTGAATTCGGCCACGCTGCGCTGGTAAAGATTGTAACTGATCACGTCGCAATACTTGCCCGCGGCCAGATCCGCCAGATCGTTCACCCACGCAAAACGGCAGCCCAGATAAAGTTGATTGGGGGCAACCGCTTTGATCGCATCGCGCACGGTGCGAAAGTAGGTTTCCGCCGACCTGGTGTAAAATGCGGTCAGATCAGCGCGCGCCTTCCGTTCGTCCGGAGCGTTGCGAGTTTCGAGCAGTGCGTCCCAGGAAGTGTGGGTCGTGCCCCAGGCCGCGTTCAACTTTTCGATGCCCAGGTATTTGGCTTTCAAATCCGAAATCAATTCCAGCTTGGCAGCCTGATCCGGCGGCGACCTCAGCGCCGCCAAAGCCAGGGAAGTCTCATTGCCCCAGGACATTTCGTTGTCCGAGAAATAGCCGATGCACCACGGATCGTTGGCGCTGGAGTTCCGTTTGCCGGCCATCGCGCGACGGACACTGTTGGAAAAGCTGGGATCAAACACATCCGGGAACTTGCCCCAGTAACCTTCGCTGCCCTCGATCCTCTTGGTGCCGCCTGAGCCGATGTTGTCCGTGTAGGGCGTGCGCCGCATGAGGAACACCGTGGAGTCCGACCAGTTGGCGATGGTGTTGAGTCCCCAACTCCGCAAACGGAGATGAATCACTTCCGCATACGTGGTTCGCCAGTCGGCGCCGTACTTGCGTTTCAAATTCGCCGAGGAGAAGGCGAAGGATTGTGGCGAGCGCCCGGCGTAATGCCCTTTGAGCGCATGACCTTTCGACAGGAACTGCCGAAAGTCGTCCTGAGTGCCGTGGAAGTCCTCGAACCAATGCTCGCGCTCCTCGATGGGTGTGAGGTCCATCAGGCGCACACAATCAATGCCATGAGAGAAGAACAGCCGGCCCTCCGGGTCCACGAGCCAGCATTTGCCTTTGTATTTTTCCGTGCGGAAGAAGCCTGTGGCTTGAAGCTGCGGCCCGTTCGCCCAACCACCGTATTGATTCCAGTCTTCTGGTCCGGGTTGCGCGGCGAGTTCCCTGGCCTCGGTTTCGCGGCGCTGCTGAAGCTCGGTCAGCGAATGAACCTTGCCGGGCCAGTCCTTGTGCTTGTACTGGCCGAAAGTGTCAATCAGCGGAAAGATCGGATCTGCATCCGTTACCCAGGCCGTGGGTGGCGTGTAGCTGCCGGTGGCCTGAACCTCGCCAATCTCGAATACGTGAACTTCCTTGGGCTGATTCACGAAGAGCAGGATTTGGGTGATGTTGGATACGTTCACCGTGCTCGATCCGCCGGCCGACACGGGATAACCGCGCAGGCCAAACAGTTTCCCGCCCAACGTGTCATCATTGGCGCGGCGCAGATGGATTCGCAACACGCCGCCCTCGCCGGGGTTGAGCGACAGCGAGCCGTTGACGCAGTTCTTTGTTCCATCCGCACCGGGATTGTCCACGCGACAATTCAACGTGGCGCGGTTCGTGCCAACATTCCGCACCTGCACCACCACATTCGCGAACGGCGACAAATCCCAGTGTCCAGCGGGCGCCGGAAGCGTGACCCCGGGCCAGCGTTCCTTCGTGCCGGTGGTCAGTCGCAGTGCGGCGACTCCGTCGGGCTGCACGACCACGACCTTCGCGTCGCTGGTGGGAAACCGCGCGAGGTCCGAGGCGCGTTCGAAGCGAAGCAGAGGTTGGTCCGCGGCGAGTGGGGACGTGACGCCCAGGAGAGCGAGCAGTGCCTGCCAAGGAAATTTTCGAATCTTCATGAACTTCACGACGTTGAGGATCGCCCCGTAATTCGGAATCAAACCCCGCGATCCCTTGAGGTTTCCGTGGACATTGAAACGCAGCCACAACCACTGCGCAAGCGCCAAGGTCGTTGCGATAGCCAACGATGCGGTCGGCGCGTCGGGAAGTCGGCCTTGGGCGCGCGGCCATTGGCGTCTGAAACAGGCGTCGCGCCTGTCTCTATTCTTGGCCGCAAGTAAGCATAGTGTGACAGTGCGTCCCGACTGTCCGCACGAACTGGGGAACAGCCTCCAGAATCGGCAGGGGAATGGACGGCAGTGGAATGAAACTCATCCAGATTCCCCTGCCGACCCTTCCTTTCGCCTTGGTAATCGCTGGTTCACCTTCTTCCTGCCATCAAGCTTCCTGTCACAAGTCCTGCAATCCGATTTACTCCCGCAAACAACTACGGCCCAGGTCCTGCCCCCATAATCTCTCGAAAGATTTTTTGAAAGATTCCCTGAAATGAGCCGTGTAGATGACAGTGACGATGCACCGGACCAATCCGGAATGATACCGTTGATAGGTTCGTAGCGCGGATTTCCAATCAGTTGTGTTCGGCAGACGGGGTGCTGGGAGGGGAGTGGGAGAATTCGATTCCTTGGTGTGAGCGTCACGCGAGGCCTTGGGACGTTTTGTAACAATTGTCACACAATTGTAACTTGTACAAATTTCGCCACTTGGCTTTACTGCGCGCGTGCGGCGCA
>JAANMV010001727.1_pt1 | contig 23272 bp, 21 predicted proteins | sample 7279661 | NCBI WGS metagenome assembly JAANMV01 (sample SAMN14094540, study PRJNA606508) | bioreactor metagenome | isolation source: A lab-scale SPAN reactor treating ammonium-rich wastewater day 121 | place: Ireland: Galway | collected 2017-05-16
GCCCGCGCGCGTGGCCGTCGGTGGGCATCGTCGTCATCAACTACAACGGCTGGGCCCTCACGGACGACTGCCTGCGGTCCCTGGCCGACCTGGACTACCCGGACGCGCAGGTGATCCTGGTGGACAACGGCTCCACCGACGACTCGCTGGCGCAGCTCCGCGCCCGGCACCCGGACCAGCCGGTCCTGACCATTCCCCGCAACGTGGGCTTCACCGCCGCGAACAACGTCGGGACCCGCGAGGCGCTGCGGCGCGGCCTGGACTACGTGTGGCTGCTGAACAACGACACGGTCGTCCCGCCGGACGTGCTGCGCGAACTGGTCAAGGTCGCCGAGGACCACCCGCGGCTGGGCGCGGTCACGTCCGTGCTGTACCACCTGCGCCGTCCGGAGGAACTGCAGAGCTGGGGCGGCGGGTACGTGGACCTCTGGCGCGGCAGCGCGGCGCTGTTCGAGTCTCCGGTGGACTGGGCGCGGCTGGATTTCCTGGCCGGCACCAGCCTGCTGGTGCGCACCCGGGCCCTTCAGGAGGTCGGCCTGCTCGACGAGCGGTACTTCATGTACTGGGAAGACGCCGACCTGTGCTTCCGGCTGCGGCAGGCCGGCTGGGGGCTGGGCATCGCCGAGCAGGCCCGGACCTGGCACCTGGGCGCGGCGTCCATGGGCATGAGCACCATGACCGACAAGAGCACCGCGTACGAACTGCAGTTCACCAAGAGCGCCGTGCGGTTCTTCCGCCGGCACGCCCCGGTCCCGGCGGTCGCGCTGCTGGCCGGACCCGGCACGTACCTCGTCAAGCGCGTGCTGCGCGGGCAGTGGCAGCGCGCCGCGGCGGTCGCGCGGGGTGGCTGGATGGCCGTCCGCCCCGACCCCCGTTGATCTCGCCACCGGCGTCAAGGAGGAACATGTACCGAGTCATGGGAGTGGACACTGAAGGCGACGTGGACTTCCGGGTGGTGCGGGGCCGCAACCTGTCTCTGTACCGGGCGCTGTCGGCCCATGCGCAGATCGTGGACCGGTTCACGCCCGCCCTCAGCGGCATGCCCATGATGATGAACTACGCCTCCAGCTTCCGGCCGCATCCCTACCGCTGGAAAGGCGTCGCCAACCTGAATCCGCGCACCTTCCGCGTCCGCAGCGACCTGGCCCTGCGGCGCCTGAACGCCCGGCGCGGGCAGTTCGACGTGGTGCTGCAGATTTTCGGGATGTTCTCCGTGGCCGGGCACGGCTTCCCGGTGGCCCTGTACCTGGACAACACCATGGCCCTGACCATGCGGCACTACCCGCAGTGGAACCCCATGAGCGACCGCGAGCGGCGCGAGTGGCTGGTCCTGGAACGAGAGGCGTACCACGCCGCCGACCGGATCTTCGCGATGTCCCAGGCGGTGCACCGGTCCCTGCTCGACGATTACGGCGTGCCGGCCGACAAGGTCCTGACCGTGGGCGCCGGGGCGAACTTCACCATCGACCCGGACGGCAAGGACGCCTACGACCAGCAGACCGCGCTGTTCGTCGCGTACGAGTTCGACCGCAACGGCGGCCGGACGCTGCTGGACGCCTGGCGGCGCGTGCGGGCCGACCTGCCCGGCGCCCGGCTGCAGATCGTGGGGCCGCGGCGGCCGGTGGCGCTGGCCCTGCCGCCGGGTGTGGAGTGGTTCGGCCCGGTCAGGGACCGGGAGCGGCTGCGGTCACTGTTCCGCGGCGCGACGGTGTTCGTTCTGCCCAGCGTGTTCAATCCCTTCCCTCACGTGCTGCGCGAGGCGATGGCGGTGGGCCTGCCATGCGTCAGCACCAACCACGTCGCGATTCCCGAGATCGTGATGGACGGCGTGACGGGCTCCCTGGTGGCGGTGGACGACGTGCCGGCCCTGGCCGGCGCGCTGACGGACCTGCTGGGGCAGCCGGCCATGGCCCGGCAGTACGGGCAGGCGGGGCTGGAGGCCGTGTCGCACGCCATGTCGTGGGATCAGGTGGGCACTCTGGTGGCCGATCAGCTGAAGGTGCTCGCCGCGCGGCCTTGAACGGAAAGCCGCAAAGCGGCCCCCGCCCGGTGAGGGGCGGGGGCCAGCAGGTCAGGCTCCAGTGACGGTGCGGGGGGTTACTGGCAGGTGACGGTGACGCCGGTGCCGGTGTTGCCGGAGCAGGTGTTGCTGGTGCCGGAGTACACGATGGCCTTGCTCACGGCGCTGAAGCTGTTGGTGGTGAAGGTGTTGTTGTTGTTGCCGGTGTTCGCGGCGTAGATGCCGGTGCTCATGCCGCTGAAGGTGTTGCCGCTGAAGGTCGTGCCGTTCACGTACAGGTCGAACATCACGCCCATCTCGCCGGCAGTGGCGAAGGTGTTGCCGGTGAACTTGTTGCGGGAGGCGTTGCGGTTGAAGATCACGCTGGTCCGGGCGCTGCCCTGGAAGGTGTTGTTGGCGACGGTGTTGTCGTTGCCCATCAGGCGCATGCCCACGAAGGAGTTGCTGACCTTGTTGTCGCTGATGGTGATGCCGCTGGGCACCGGGCCGCTGCCGTGCGCCTGGAGGCGGATGGCGTCCTCGTAGCCGTAGGGGGGCTGCTTGCCGCTGCTGGCGCCGAAGGTGCCGTAGGTGGTGTTGCCGCTGACCCGGCCGCCGATCACGCTGCTGATCTGCAGGGCGGTGGAGCCGTACTGGTGGGCGCCGGAGAAGCCGCGCACGGTGTTGTTCTCGATCACGCCGTTGCTGACCTGGCTGACGCCTTTTTCCGGGAGGGGCATGATCTTGATGCCGTCAGTGGCGAAGCCGTCGAGGTTGTTGCCGCGGAACACCACGTTGGAGGCCCCTTCGGTCTTCATGCCGGTGTTGCCGATGGCGCTGACCACGTTGTTCTCGATCAGGTAGTCGCCGCCGAGCTGCCCGAGCAGGCCGATGCCGCCGGTCAGGACGGTGCTGCCGTGGCCGGTGATGCGGTTGCCTCGCCAGGTCTGCTTGCTGGACGCGGAGCTGAACACGCCGTGGTACTTCACGCTGGAGACGGTGTTCGTGCTGACGGTGGTGCCGGTGGTGTTCTCCACGTACACGCCGCAGCCGCCGAGCTGGCTGATGGTGTTGCCGTCCACGACCGCGCCGCTGCCGCCGCTGACGCGCACACCGTCGATCCAGCCAGTGCCTTCACCGGCGCCGATCACGGTGAAGCCGCGCACGGTGGTGTTGGTGGTGTTGGTCAGGTGCAGCAGGGCCGCGCCGGTAAAGCCGCTCTTGGCCTTGATGGTGGCGCCCTGGCCGACGTAGGTCAGGCCGCTGACGCCGCTGAAGGTCACGGCGCGGCTGACGAGGTACGTGCCGGACGGGAAGATTAGGGACTTGCCGCTGCTGGCCGCTTTCTGCAGGGCGGCGGTGTCGTCGGTCACGCCGTCGCCCTTCGCGCCGAAGGTCTTCACGTCCACCGCGTCGGTGGGGGCCGGGGCGGGCGTGGGGGTCGGCGTCGGAGTGGGGGTCGGGGTGGGCGTGGGCGTCGGGGTGGGTTCAGGCGCGGGCGCCGGAGCGGTGGTGGCGACCGGGGTCAGGGTCAGGTAGTCGATGTAGGCGTTGCGGTCACCGCCGGCGCCACTCAGGTCGTTCACGAATACGGCGCTCAGCACCTGCCCGGCGGTGAGGCTCAGGTCGCCCAGGGCGAGGGGGGCGTAGGTGAGGCTGGTGATTTCCACGCGCTTGCGCTCGGTGCCGTTCACGCGGATGCTGAGGATGACGTTGCCCTGGTACGCGGTTTCGCGGGCCTGCAGCGCGGCTGTGAAGGTGCCGGTGCTGGGGACCGTGAAGGTCGCGGCGTTCCCGTTGCCCAGCAGAGTCACGGTCTGCTGGCCTTCGGCTTTGGCGTCGTACTCGGTTCGGCCGCCACTGGCGACGCCGGGTTGCACCTTGATGGGCGTGCTGGACTCGGCGTTGATGGTGGGGCTGCTCACCGTGGTGTCACTGGTGGGGGCGGTGACCTGGTCCTGGGCGGGGGCGGGGGTGCCGGTTCCGCAGGAGGCGAGCAGCAGGGCGGTACCGAGGAGCGCAAAGCGGAGGGCGGCGGGGCGGGCGGCGAAGCGGTGAGACACGTGTTTCTCCAGAGCTGCAGGGTGCAGGGCGGGCATGCGGTGGTGCATGCACGAGCGGGGTCGACAGTGAGGATGAACGGCGCGTGGGTGCGCCGCTGGGCCAGGGCGTGCTGGTCGGGTGGATCTGACCGGCTGCTGATGGTGAATTTAATCTGGCCTTATGGAGACCGTAATAAAGAATTTCACTTCCCTTAATCTGAGTAACTCATGTGAGAAGCTCAAAGCAATCTTGGACTGTCTTCAGCCCTGTCTAGACGAATTGTCTCTCATGCTCGACAAATCCAGAATTTCGTGGTTGCAGCATGCGACAACATCCAGGCGGGAGGGAATCCCTCCCGCCTGGACGGCATTTTTCGTTGGTCGACTACGCTTTTTTGACCCTGGAAATGGCCCCTACTCCTTCCCAGAGTATGTCCAGAGCGAGCTCCAGCTCAGTTGCGCGGGGTCAGTGGGGTCACGGCCTGTTCGGTCATGGCCTGCAGCCAGTTCACCGGCAGCGGATCATCCAGACTGGCCACAAGATCCTTCGGCGCACTGGTCTGCAATTCATCGGGCGCGGATACCGTCGGCTTGGGCGCGGCCTCACTGACCACAGGCGCCGCCGCCGCAGACACGGGCGTCGTATGGTTCGCCATTTCCCCACTTCCCCTATGCAGGTCCAGGGGCCTGGGAGCACTCACGGGCGCCGCGGCGGCTGGGGTCCGTGCTGGTGAGCTCAATGCCGCCACAGCCTCTGCCGGGTCCAGGGGAGGGCCGCGCAGGGTGACGGCGAAGTCCGCCACGAACTGTGTGTTGCCCGGCGAGGCCTGCAGCGCCTCCAGCACCCGCGGGGTGACCAGCCGCCCCACCCCGGCCATCATTCGGGCGATGTCCAGCGTGGCGGTCGGCCGGTCCATGGCACTTTCCGGAATGATGTACCCGGCGGCCCGCGTCAGCCTCAGGACCACTTTCCGCGCCTCACCCGTGATGGGCCGGGCGCCCGCACTGTCCGGGGCGGGCGTGACCGCTGCCGAGCCGGGGCGCCCCCCGGGCCGGCTGGGCTGACCGTCCACCGCCGGAACCTGCGCCGCTGCGGTGCCTGCCCTGGAGGTGGAGGCGGGCGTCTGCTCCTGGGCAGGGACCGCAGCTTTCGGAGCGTCCCCGGGCCCGGCTGCCGGGGGCAGCGTCAGCACCTGCGCGCGCAGCTCGGCCATGCCGGCCAGCGGCGTGCGCTGACTGACAGTCACCCGCTGAAAGCCGACCACGGCACCCAGGCCCGCCGCGCAGACCGCGAGCACGATCATGCCGTCGGAGACCGTGCGGGCGAGCGCCGGCCGGAGGGCCAGGGCGTTGCGCATCCGGTCCAGCGGCGTGGCGGTCACCACTGGGCGGGTCACCGCCGGCACCCGCTGCGCGTTCAGTTCCTTCAGATCGGTTCGGTTGACATTACGGTCCATGCGGGTCACCTACAGAGGTGCGGGTACCGGGGGCGGTCACGGCGTCCCCCCAGGGTAAGGGCTGGGCGCCCACGGCCGGAATGACGATCCGTCATTCATGCACCGCCCTTCACGCGCTCAGGTGCGGGACGCGGCCGCCGTCCGGGCGCGGCGGGCGCCGCGACTCCATTCGATGCTGGGTCGCTCGACCGCCCGGTATGCCAGGGTCGAGACCGGAATCACTGCAGCTGCGGTCAGCAGCAGCAAGGAGCCCAGGGGCAGGTGCGTGCCCAGGCCGTACAGGAAAGCCAGCAGCACCACGCCGTGGTAGAGGTACAGGCTGTAGGAGATCCGCCCCAGGAACTGCAGGACGGGCCACCGGGAGAGTCGCAGCAGGCGCGGGGAGTGCGCGAAGACCAGGACCAGCATCAGCGCGCCCGGCAGGATCAGCAGGTCGCCCACCCGTGAGGTCACGCCCAGGTGCGCCATCAGCGGCTGGCCGTACGTGAACGAGATCAGCCCCACGCCGATCAGGGCGCCCTTGCGGGCGGGACCGAGCGCCGCGTACCACGCGCCCACGACGCCCCGGTGCCGGGCCATCAGCGCGCCCAGCGCGAAGAAGATCAGGTAGTGCAGGGTGTTCAGGTAGGGCGTCAGGACGAACGCCGCGTGCGAAGCCCGGTGAAGCAGCAGGTGGGTCACGGCGTTCGCCCCCAGGCTTAGCAGCAGGCCACCGACGATCACGTGCCGCGCACGGCATCGCACGATCAGCAGGTACAGCAGCGGGAAGATCAGGCTGACCTGCATTTCCTGCACCAGTGACCACAGCACGAAATCGTACGGTTCACTGTTGGGGTTGCCGATCACCAGCACGTGCTGCAGAAAGGTCTGCAGGTCCGGCGGGTGCTGCCACAGGGTGTTCACCCAGGCACCGTACCCGGGCAGAGCGTGCCCGCCCAGGGTGTCCGCCAGGCCGATGCTGACCAGCACCGCCACGAGATACGGCGGGTACAGTCGCCACAACCGGCGCCGCACGTACGTGCCGTAGGTCATGGGTCGTCCGGCCAGCATCAGGTACAGCACGAAACCGCTGAGCAGGAAGAACACCAGCACTGCCTCGGACCCGGCGAACAGCAGGAAGGCCGGCGTGAGCCTCAGCGCTCGCAGGACCTCCTGCAGGGCCGCGTCGTGCGGACTGAGGCTCTGGTGCACCAGCAACGTCAGGTGAAACACCACGACCGACAGCGCCGCCAGACCGCGCAGGGCGTCCAGGGCGCTGTGGTGTGGGGCGGGCGGCGCGGCGGGTTCGGAAACTGGGGCGGACGGGAGACCCTGAGTGGGAACGGTGCTGAGCATCGGTGCACTCCTTTCAGGCAGAGGTGACAGGATCAGGCCCTCATCCTCCCTCATCCGCGAAGGACGTGTGGGCGCACCTTCATCTGACCACCCGTTGCTCTTCCGGCCCTTAGTGAACCGGTGCAGGTCGGAGGGGCAGTCCCGGCCAGGGAGAACAGGGTTGTGATGGGCGTACTGAGGAGCGGCCGAACCTCCTGGTCGGTGGCAAACTCTCAGCGCCGCCCCGAGGCAAGGCAGAACGTGAAGGACGCCTGTGCGTGAGTCAGGTGCCAAAGCCGAAGCGCTGCGGGTGAAGCCCCCGCTCGGCGATGGGTACTCCCTATGTTTGTGCCGGCGTACACCAGGGGAACCGTGCCGATCGCTACGGCGGAAAGCCCCGTCATTGGGTGACGCCGGCAATCGCGTTCGGCAGGTGTTTAGGGTGCGTGGGTAATGGTTCCGGAAGTCGGCGCACATGGACCAGGGGATGGTTGTAGGGTCTCGGGCAGGCCACATGCCAGGCTGAGCATTCCGGCCGGGAGTCTCACTGCCTACCGAAAAAATTGTCAAGTAACGAAATGTCAGTAGTGTAGGATGAGCGCCGATGACCACGCCCACGCCACGGCGCCGCCGGCTCCAGGCCCAGGATCGCCGCACCCAGATCCTCGACCAGGCCGCCGCGCTCTTCATCGAACGCGGCTTCGAAGGCGTGAGCATGGCCGACATCGCCCTCGCCCTGCACACCTCCCGGCCCACCATCTACACCTACTTCCCGTCCACTGAAGCGATCCTCGCCGAACTGCTCGACCGCCGCCTCGAACACCTCCCAGAGCGCCTGGCCCAGCACCTGCACACCGAGGACCTCACAGCCTTCAGCGAACTCTTCCAGGCCATCGTGCAGGAGAGCGAACTTCTCAAGCTCCTGCACAGTGGCGGCGGCCCGCAGTTCCGCAGCCGCCGCGCCGAATTCCTCAGCGCCCTGCAAAGCCGGCTGAACCTGGAGCAGCTCCCCGGCCTGAAAGGCGAGACCCTGAACGCCCACCCACTGCTCCTGCCGCTGCTGCTCGACCTGATCACCCAGGTGGCCTACCGCCAGGTCACGGACCCCGCCCCCGATCCGGACGGCCTGCTCCCACTGCTCAACACCTTCATCCGCGGTGGCGTGCACGCCGTTGCCGTTCACGATCCCCGCCCCTGACCGGGGGACGCCCTCAGGGCGTCCAGTGCATCGCCACATTCAGAGTGTCGTCGCCCACCTCATGAAACCCCAGGCGCCTGTACAGCCGCCGGGCCGGCGAATCCGCGCGCACGTGCAGCCGCACGCCGCCCGGGCCGCACGTCGCCTGCACGGCCCGCAGGGCCGCACTCGCGACGCCGCGGCCCTGCCACGCCGGCAGAACAGCGAGATCGACCACCAGCGTGATCTCCTCCTCTTCGGCGAGCAGCAGCATGCCGACCGGCCCAGCTGCCCCCAGCAGGATTAGGCGGCGGGCATGCGGATATCGGGCCGCGTACCCGGCCGCCCGCGCCCGGTACTGAAGGTCGAGCAGGACGCCCCGCTCCGGCAGGCCCTCGAAATCCACCTGCGTCTCCGCGTGCAGCGTCCGCAGGAACGTCTCGTCCTCCGACGTGGCCGCCCGCCACAACCGTGACGGGTTGACCGGGTGCCCGGGTTCAGGCATGCAGGTACGTGTACAGCCACCCACTGCGCAGGTCCTCGCCCCGGTGCAGCACGGCCGGCCCGTCGGCCAGCGGCTTGTCCGGCAGTCCGCCACCGCGACGCCAGAGGGGCGTCCCCGCCAGCCCCGACTCGTTCGCCCGCAGCGGCCCACGGGCACCAGGGACAGCCGCGTGCATCAGCCCGCTGTACTGGGCCAGCGCCCCGGCCGTCGCCGGCAGTGACGACAGCCCGGCAACCATCCAGCGCCCGGCGTCAAAGCCCAGTTGCGCCCCCGGGTGTCCGGCGTCGTCCCCCAGCGCCGCGCTCGCCAGGCCGTCCGCTCTGGAGGGTGCGGCCAGCACCGACGGGACGCCCGCCAGCCCGGGCGCCGTGAGCCCTCCTTTTGTCACGCTCAGCCCGGCCTGCTGCAGGGCCAGGATGACTTCCGCGCCCTGACCGCTGGCAAGCACGTGCGCCGCCCGCGCGCCGCTGACCCGGACGGCGTCGACCGCGCCGGCCACGTCCGGTCGGCGCGAGGCGAACACCGTGGAACCGGCCAGCGTGCCACCCGCGGCCGTGAACCCGGCGCTGAAGGCATACGGAAGATCGTACCCGGCCTCCACATCGGACATCAGCAGGTGAACGGCCGCGCCGGACGCCGAGCGCGCCAGCGCCTGCCCGTGGCCCCACTCGGCCTCCCAGGTCCGCAGGGAAAGCGTCACAGTCAACGGCGCCGGACGGTGCGTGCCCGGCAGGAGCGCGCCAAGTTCCGCGGCCAGGACCGGGACCGGCCGGGCATGCAGCAGTCCGGCCAGCGCGGCTGCCAGCCCGTCGCCCAAGAGAATCAGCGCCTCACAGCCGTCGTCCAGGGCCGCCTGCGCGGCCTGCGCGGCCTCGCGGGGCAGCGGGCCGGTGGAGTAGGTCCGCAGCTCAACCGCCTGCCCGGGCGCCCCCGCCCGCACGCCCCGCGTGAAGGCGGCCCCCAGGTCAGGGTAGAGGCTGCGGGCGGGCAGGACCAGCCCCACACGCAACGGCAGCCGCGGGGTGGCGGAAGGGGCCGCGAGGGCCGACGGGGCACCACCGGTCACGCTGAGCGCCCCCAGGGCGGCCAGCGTCTTGAGCAGGCCCCGCCGGGTGGGCGGGGTGGGGGCGGCAGAGTCAGGCAGGTCGGTCATGGAAGGCCTCCACGGATAGCCGCAGGGCAGCTCTCCGGTCGGAAATGTGCGGGCGCGCGGGCGGTCAGGAACGCGGCGGGAAGACGCCCTGCAGGGCGATGATGAACGTCAGCATCAGATATGGCGCCTGGTTGTTGTGAGGCTGGTTGCCGCCAGCGAGGTTCACTGCGCCGGGATGCATCGCGACGTTGGCCGCGCCGGCGTACGGCGTGAGGTTCACGCCCCGGGCCAGCGCCTTCCCGGCAGGCACGGCACTCTCAGCCGGATCGGGCAGACCCCGCACCTGGTGGGTGTGCGCCGGCATCTCTGTGGACAGCAGGGTGACGCTGTCGCTGCCCCCCGGCTCGCCGAGCGGCCGGAGCGAGAGACCTGGGCCCTGTCCCTGATGCACGGGCACGCGGTTCCGCAGGTCCGGCAGGGCGAAAGTGGTGCGGCCGTCGCCGCCGTAGGTGGTGCCGAGCAGACTGAACAGCGCGGTGTTCTGCGAGATCGGGAGGATCTGGCCATCACACCTGGCCCAGCCCGTCGGGGCGAAATTTCCGGCGAACAGACGGATCTCTCCAACAAATGGGTCCATGACTCGGTCCTTTAGGCCTGGCTCGGGAAGATCCCGTACAGGGAAATGATGAAGGAGAGGGGCAGATAGGGAGCCATATTCTCGTGCGGCTGGCTGCCTCCGGTCCCGCCCAGAGCGGCCGCGTTCATCGCCATGACCGGCATGTCGTCCAGATACGCCTGCCCGGCCGCCGGGCGAGCCAGGACCCGGCCCTGCGGCGCACCGCTGGTGGCCGGCGCTCCGCTGGCCATCAGCGCATGGGAGTGTGGGGGCAGCTGAGCCTGCGTCAGGGTGACGGTCTCGACGCCGCCCACAGCGCCCATGGGGTAGGGAGTCTGAATTCCAGGCCCCTGACCCTGATGCAGCGGAGAGCGGCCGCGCAGGTCAGGCAGGGCGAATGTCGACTGCCCGTCGCCACCGTAGGTGGTCCCGATCAAGGTGAACAGGACGTCATTTTCGGAGATCGGCAGAAGCTGCCCGTCACAGAAGGCCCAGCCGGCTGGGGCAAAGTTTCCGGCGAACATGCGGATCTCACCGACGTAAGGTTGGCCCATATCAATTCCTTGAGGGGAAGATCCCCTGCAGCGCGATGATGTAATTCAGGACCAGGTAAGGCGGCCGGTTCTCATGGGGTTGACCGCCGCCGACGGCCTGAACGGACGATGAGTTCAACGCCACGCTGCCCGCACCATCCGTGTACAAGGCGACCTCACCTGTCGCGGCGAGCACGTTCCCGGCTGGGCCGATGGCGCTGCCGGGGCTGCTGCTGGCGTTCAACGCGTGATTGTGCGCCGGCACCTCGTTGATGCCCAGCGTGTGTACTTCCTGGCCGGCCATCTGCCCTGGGTAGGGACCGCTCGCATGCATCGGCCGGCGCCCCCGCAGGTCTGGAAGGGCGAAGTTCGTCTGCCCGTTCCCGCCATACATCGTGCCGAGCAGGGAAAACAGCGCCTGATTCTGGTTGATGGGCAGCAGCTGGCCGTTACACATCGCCCAGCCTTTGGGCGCGAAGTTGAAGCTGGTGAGGCGGATTTCCGCCAGGAAGGGTTCAGACATGCCGGTCTCCTGAAAACTGAGGTCGGTCCCTGCCGTTCAGGGCAGGGTGCAGGTGCCGTTCTGCGGGTTAAGGGGGGCGCTGCGGATTCGTGCAGTGGACGGAGAGTTCGCCGCCTGAATAAAGCTGATCGCTCCGGCATCGCTGGTGTTCGTGATGCCGGGCAGCACCAGGACGCTGCCTGAGCGTTTCCGCAGCGCGAAGCCGCTCAGACCGGACCCCGTTGCAGCCTGGACGTTGTTGGCCACAGCATTCAAGCAAAGGGTACTGGTGTCGGTGGTGTTGATGCCGGCCAGCACCGACACGCCATCCAGGCCGTTCCCAGCAGGACTGGACACGGTATTGCGCTTCAACGTCACGTCCAGCCGGCCGCTCCCAGGCTCGCCCGCCGACAGGCTGATGCCGTACGTGCCGAAGGACGTGACCTGGTTGTCCGTGACGCTGAACACGCCGTTGCCCGGACCGGCCTGGGAGAGGGTGATGCCGTTGCCTGTGCCGGTCGAGGCCATGCTGAAGGTGTTGCCCGTGATCCGGCCCCGGTCAGTGGCGCCTGAGCTGCGACTCTGGGCACTGTAGACGAGCCCGCCACCTCCGCCTGTTTGAGTAAAACTGCTGGATTCGATGGTGTAGTCGTTCGTGCCGCTTCCACCAGGACTGAGGAGCAGGCCTGTTCCGTTGTTCACGAAGCTGCTTTGTCGTACAAGCAGATTGAGGCGACCAGGGGTAACGGCTGGAAGCTCGTACGCCAGCCCGGTGGCACTGTTCTGAACCTTCACGTCGATAAGCTTCACGTCCAAGAGGCCGTTTCCTGGCTCGAGGCGGTAGCCTGCACCTCCAGTGGACTGCACGGTTCCACCAGAGCCCACCGTCCCCGCACTGCGGACCGTGAAGTTCCCCGTGAGATTGGACAGCAGGACGCCGGGAACCCCGCCCGTGCTGGCTGCATCGACACTGCTGATGTCGGCGAGAATCTGACCGCCGCGCAGATCCAGCGCTGGGCCCGCCGTGGCGCGCACCACATCAGCCAGCAGGGTCAGCTGGCCGACATTTGCTCCCATGACCCCGCCAGTGGTGCCAGTGATGCTGACCCCCTGGACCTTGTTGCCGGTCGCCAGGGTGAGTCCCACGCCCGCTGGGTTGTTCAGCACACTGAATTGCGGCCCGAAGGGCACAATGAGTGTGGAGCCGGCGCGAAGCTCTGCTCCCTCTCCGAGCAGACGCTGATTGTCCTTCAGGGCCAGAGCACCGTTCATACCGCCCGTGCCCCTGAACAGGTAGAGGGTGTCACCGATCGCTGAGGCGCTTTGCAGGCTCGCCACCGTGTTGAACGGCGTGTCCTGGCGGCCGTCCCCGCCGGCCGCGGCCGTGTCTCGGGCGAACCATACGCGTCCACTGACGCTCACCGGGGCAGTCTGCACCGGACTGGTGCAGCCGTGTCCGTCGGAGACGGTGTACTTCAGCTGGTCGGTCACAGCGGGCGCGCCGTCCCCGACCTTGGAGGTGAACGTGAAGGCCCCATCACCTGACATGTTCAGCTGGCCGCCACGGGCAGTGCCCTGACCAGCGAACGTCAGCGTGGTCGCTGGCCCGGAGGGCGTGGTGGGGTAGGCGGCGTAGTACTGTCCCAGGCCGGTTTCGGTTGGAACGGGGTAGTTGACATTCCCGGGCGTGAAGTAGGAAGACGGCAGGGCCTTCAGGGCGACGTCGCCGCCCAGGTGGGTCAGGCGGCCGTTGCCGGGGGCGCCGGCGGTGGTGGCCGAGCCGATGAACAGCGCGTTGCTGCCGGTGTACGAGCTGCCGCACAGCAGCGCCACCTGCGCGCCGCCCAGCGCCGTGGCGCGGGCCTGGACGTTCCCCAGGGCCTGTTCCTCGGGGCTTTCGGTCACGCGGGTCACGCTGTCGTCGGCCACGGCGAAGGTCATGTTGAAGGAGTACGGGTCGTCGGCCACGCTGGCCTGGAGCGGGAGTTTCAGCCCTATGGTGACCACGCCGGCGTAATCGTCTGCGGCCGGAGTGGCAGGCAGGACGCGGCTGGCAGTGTTCACGCGGTGGCGCACCACGTACCCGAAGGGGAAGGCGCGGGTCACGCTGCCGGCCGTGAGGGGCTGAACCTCGTCCTCCGCGAAGACCTGCAGGTCCTCCCCGCCGGGCAGCAGGGTGGGGCGTTCGGTGCCGCGGTCGAACATCAGTCCGGCGGTGGGGGTGATGGTCGTGGCGGCGCTGGCGTCAGCGGGGGAGCCGTCGTATTTCAGCAGGGCGCTGTAGGGCGTGTTGGGCACGGTGCCGGCAGTGCTGGCCGCGACCAGCGTGAGGTTCTGCCGGGCGGTGGGGTACGCGGCGCCGCTGCCGTCGGCGTTGCGGACGAGGAAGGTGGCGTACAGGTACCGCACGCCGTCCACGCCGCGGGTGCCGGTGGTGAAGGTGCCGTGCGACAACACTTTCAGCTGCACGCTGCTGCGGTCGGTCAGGGCGGCCGGGCCGAGCGCCCCGGAAGCCGGGACGGCCACCTTCAGGCCGGCCGGGTCGGTAAGGCCGCTGAAATTCACGGTGACGGTGCCCAGGGCCTTGAGGTCACTGCGGGCGGGCGGGGGGACGGTGCCGCTGGTGGGCGGCGGGGGCGTCGCTGGGACCGGGGCGGGGGCAGGCGCCTGGAAGCAGGCGGACAGCAGCAGGGCGGGCAGCAGCGCACTCAGGCGCAGGGCGGCCTTCGGGTGGGTGGACCGTGCGGGGCTGGTCATGGGCAGCTGCTCCCTTTCACGAGGTACGTGGCGGCGGGGTCGCCCGCCTGCCCGGCGATGCGGACTTCCGGAATGCAGCGGGCCGGGACGGCGCCGGTCACGCCGGCCGGATAGCTGCTGCCCGGCAGGACGTTCACCTCGGTGGCGCCGGCCAGGGCAGCCCGGACGTTCACGGCGGCGTTCCCGAGGGCCTGTTCGTCCAGGCTCTGCGTGACCCGGGTCACGTCGTCCTCCACGACCAGCAGCACCATCCGGAACCCCCATGGGTCGCGCTTGGAGCCCTGGGAGGGCGTGCGGGCGGGGTCGTCCGGCTGGAGGGGCAGGCTCACGGAGAAGGTTACGCGGCCGTCGAACTGAGCCGGGGCGGGGCTCGCGCTCAGGGTGCGGCCACCGGACAGGGTGCGCACCACGAATCCGTACGGCAGGACGCTGTTCACGCCGAGCTGCGTGTACGTGAGCGGCTGTCCGGCCGGGTCGCGCAGCGCGCCGGGGGCGACCTCGCTCTCGGGGTACACCTGCAGGTCCTCCCCGCCCGTCGAGAGGACCGGTGCGGCGCGCAGCGGGTCCATGCGCATGGCGTGCGTGGGCAGGAAGGTCCGGGCCAGTCCGGCTTCGGCGGCCGATCCGTCGAAGGTGGTGACGGCGCGGAAGGCGGTGCCGTCCAGCGTATCTCCGGCGTTCACGGCGATCAGCGTGATGTTCTTCCGGGGCCGGGCGGCGGGGGTGCCGTCACTGTCGGCGTTCCGGACGCGGTACGTGGCGCTGACGTACCGGCGGCCGTCCACGCCGCGGGTCCCGGTGTTGAACACGGTCAGCGTGAGCGGCTCCAGCTGCAGGCCGCCCGCCTGGTGGGTGGTCGCCTGCGGGGTCAGGGCGGCGGGCGGCTCCAGGCTCCGGACGGACGTGGCCGGGGCGTCGGTGCCGAGCCCCTGCAGACTGACCTCCACCAGACCGAGGACCTGCGGTCCGGGGGTGGGGGCCGGTGCCGGGCGGGGGGCGCCGCAGGCGACGAGGGGCACCGTCAGGCACAGGCTGAGCAGCCAGACGGACCTGCGGGGGCGGTGCGCACGCGGGAGGGTCGTCATGAGGACTCCTTGCGGGATGGGTGGAAGGTGGCCCGGGGGCGCGTGGCGGGGCTCAGGCAGGCTGGGAAGGAGGGCCGCTGCGGTAGCCGCCGGGGCCGACCGGCACGCTGACGGCCAGGGTCAGGGCGTGCCAGGCGCCCAGACTGGTGAGCTGCGGGGCGTGGTAGGGGCGCTTCACACGCTGTGCGGGGGCCGGCTGAGAAGGAAGGGTGGGCTGCATGGAACCTCCAGAAGTGGGTGGGGTCAGAAGGCGGGGAGGCGAAGCGGACGGCGCCTGCGTCACAGCCTGACTCTGAGGACTTTATGAAGTATATCTCATTCCTCCCCCTCATGAGAAATCAGGTCTATCTATGTGATGTCATGACCTCCCTTATGAGCGCTGTCGGCGTGGACACCACAGAATCGTCACTGGGCGCCACATGAACTCCACACGGGATCCTCAAGCCCATGGGAAATGAGCAAAGGGTGTCCAGCAGGGCATCCGCTGCTTTGCGCTGGCTTGAGGTTCAGGCAGGGCATGGCAGGGACGATTCAGGGGATGCGTAGAAACTTCACTTCCACCGAGCTGCCGGAATGAATGGCGTCTTTCTTCATCTATTCATCAGATTCGAAAAGAGTGTTTTCTCCACGCCAGAACGGAACAGATCAAAGCGGCTAGTTCTGACAGGACTGCATAGGGGGTCTTACCCGCACGTGTCAGACCGCGTGAGTCCAGTGTCCGGCGGTGATATGGCAGGCCACGCCGCGCTTGCGTTCAGCGCGGCGTCGACGGGCCTTCGGCTTCGACCGAATGTTGCGCTGCCGGGCGGTAAGGGGCGGCTCAGCCGCCCACTTTTACGCTGAGCGCACGATGAAACGCGCCCTGAACCTGCGGAACAAGAGGAGCCTGATCCTGACGGCTATTGCCGCCGCGACGTTCATGACGAGCTGTGGTGGCGCGGGAACGCCGGCGCCGCAGGCAGCGTCGGCGGCGACCAGCACCACCCAGCCGATCACCTGGGCGACGCCGCCCCTGGTGATCCTGTCGCGGGACGGCCAGCAGGCCCTGAACCTGCTGCGCAGCGCCGGCAGCACGGACTACACCGAGAACGATTACGTGAACGTCGTGGTGACGACGCCGCTGCCGGGCGAGTACCGCCGCCGCGTGCAGAGCCGGCCGCAGGTGTTGGGAATGCACGAGTGGGTGAACGACACCATCACTGACCTGCACGCGCCCATTCAGGCCCGATGGGTCCGGGCGTACCAGATGCAGGCGGGCCTGACGCCGGCGGAGGTCGTCGCCAACTGCCAGGCGGATCAGGCGGGCGGAGACTCCTGCGCGGCGTCGATGCAGGGGGCCAGCCACGCTTCCGTAGAGCGGCAGATGGAGGCGGACAGCTGGGTGCTGATTCTGGCGTCTATCGATCAGCCGATCCGCATTCAGCCTGGGCGCTGACTGCCAGAGCCCCTACCGGCCCTGCCTCTGCGCGGGGCTTTTTCGTTTCGGGCTGAGGAAGGAGAGGTTGAGCGTAGGGAAGTGCCGGCCCGGTCTGTTCGGGTGGGGAAGACGTGCCGCACAGCCAGAGCTGAGCAGAGACCTCAGGACAAACTGGACATTGACATCTATTTTTCCTGAGCCTACACTGCCGCCAGATAACTGGATAAAAATATCCAGATTAGGAGAACGCCATGTCACACGCGACCTTTGCCCCTACCGCCCAGCCCTACACCACCCAGACCACCGTCGGCCAGCTCGTCGCCGACCGGCCCGACCGCTCCCGGCTGTTCATGAAACTCGGCATCGACTACTGCTGCGGCGGGAAGCTCACCCTGCAGGACGCCGCCGAGAAAAAAGGCCTGGACGCCGCCAGCATCCTCGCGACCCTCACCGCTCTGGAAACCCTGGAACCCGCCGGCAGTGCCCCCAACCCCGCTCAGATGAGCCTCACCGAGCTGGCCGACCACATCGTGGGCACCCACCACGCCTACCTGAAAGAAGAACTGCCCCGTCTGGCCTTCCTGACCCGCAAGGTCGCGGCCGTCCACGGCGACGACCACCCCTGGCTGCGCGAGGTGCACGCCGTGTACACCGGCCTGGCCGAGGAACTCAGCAGCCACCTGCAGAAAGAGGAGGTCATCCTGTTCCCCGCCATCCGCAACCTGGAGCAGACTGGGGACTCCGGCGCGCCCTTCGGCGCCGACCTCTCGCATCCGGTGCTGATGATGGAACACGAGCACGCCGAGGCCGGGGAGGCCCTCACGAAACTTCGCGCCCTGACAAACGACTTCACGCCGCCGCTCAGCGCCTGCAACTCCTTCCGCGCCATGCTCGACGGCCTGGAACAGCTGGAACGCGACACGCACGAGCACATCAGCAAGGAGAACAACATCCTGTTCCCGCGCGCCATGGCGCAGTTCCAGGGCACCCACCATGCCTGAACCCGCCCCAGCCCGGCGCCCGGCCCGGCCCGGCTCGGACCTCGGGGCCACCCTCGGCATCTTCGCCGCGACCTTCCTGCTGTCGCTCGGAGGCGGGTACCTGCTGTTCAACCGGCCCGCAGCAGCCAGCGCCCAGGCGCCCCAGGCGACCGCCGCCCCCGCCCAGACCACCCAGGAAACGCACCCGGACACGGCGCACAGCGACACCCCTGCGGAGGAGACCGGCACGACCACCACTGCGGCCGCTCCGGCAGCCAGCGCGGAGATCTTCACGAAGCGCGGCTGCGTGGCCTGCCACTCCGTCAGCGCCCTGGACGTCCAGGGCGGCGTGACCGGCCCGGACCTGTCCAGGGCGTACCTGAACGTGGCCGACAAGCACGGCGTGCCCGTCGAGGACTTCCTGAAGAAACCCACGTCCGCCGTGATGTCCAGCGTGCTGGGCGCCAACCCGCTCACCGACGAGGAACGCGCCCAGGTGCTCAGCGCCCTGCAGGCCGCGTCCGGGAAGTAAGGAAGGACCTGAGCCATGAACAAGCTTCTGACTGCTCTTCTCGGCCTCTCCAGCGGCCTGCTGGTCTCGGTGCTGTTCTTCTCCGACGTCGGCCGGCAGAACGCCCGCGCCAGCACGCCGGACGGTGAGCTCGCCAGCGCCGCGCAGAAGGTGTACGTTCCGCACGGCAAGAAAGACGAGTATTACCTGTTCTCCTCCGGCGGTCACTCCGGGCAGCTGTTCGTGTACGGCGTGCCCTCCATGCGGCAGATCCGCATCGTGCCGGTGTTCTCGCAGGACGCCGCCACCGGCTACGGCTTCGACGACGCTTCCAAGAAGATGATGGGCGGGTACACGTGGGGCGACTTCCACCACCCGGCCATCAGTGAAACCGCCGGCGACTACGACGGGCAGTTCCTGTTCGCCAACGACGTCGCCAACAACCGCATCGCCGCCGTGGACCTGTCCCTGTTCCATACCACCGACATTCTGAAGATGCCGAACATGGGCGGCCCGCACGCCGCCGTGTTCGTCACGCCCAACACCGAGTACATCGTCGCCCCCACCCGCTTCGCCCGGCCCCTCGGGGACGAGTACGCGCCGCTGGACAAGTACAAGGAGAAGTACAAGGGCGTCGTCACGATGATCCAGTTCGACCGCGCGAAGAAGAAACTCAACCTCGCGTACCAGATCGTGCTGCCGCCCTGGTCGTACGACCTGTCCGACGCCGGGAAGAAGATGTCCGACGGCTGGGTGGTCATGACCACCTACAACACCGAGTTCGCCACCACCAACCTGGAAATCAACGCCTCCCAGAAAGACCGCGACTACATCGTGATGGTCAACTGGAAGAAGTTGGAACAGGAGGTCGCCGCCGGCAAGGCCAACACCGTGAACGGCGTGAAGATGATCGACCCGCGCGACGTGCAGGGCGCCATCTACGCCATCCCGGTCGCCAAGTCTCCGCACGGCGTGGACGTGACCCCCGACGGCACGCGCTTCGTCGCCTCCGGGAAGCTCGCGCCGCTGATGACGGTGTTCTCCTTCCAGAAGGCTTTCGACGCGATCGCGAAGAAGGACTTCGTCGCCAACGAGTTCGGCATTCCCGTCCTGAAGTACGAGAGCGTCATGGAACGCGAGGTGGACCCGCCCGGCGCGCTCGGGCCGCTGCACACCCAGTTCGACGACCGCGGCAACGCCTTCAACACCATGTTCATCTCCTCCGAGGTCGTGAAGTGGAAACTCGACACCGGCGAGGTGATCGACCGGCAGCCGGTGTTCTACTCGCCCGGGCACGCCACCGCCGCCGAGGGTGACACCGCCGCCCCGGACGGCACGTACCTGATCACCGGGAACAAGATCGCCAAGGACTCCTTCCTGGGCGTGGGCCCGTCCCACCCGGAATCGCTGGACCTGTTCGACATCAGCGGCGACAAGATGCAGCACCTCATGAGCGTGCCGATTCCCCCGGAACCGCACTACTCGCAGATGGTCAAGGCCGACAAGATCAAACCCAAACTGATCTACGACAAGGACGAGACCCGCCCCGACTCCGTGTGGAAGGCCGACGACGCCCGCATCGAACGCAAGGGGAGCGAGGTGCACGTGTACGGCGTGGCCATGCGCTCCAAGTTCATCTTCGACGCCAAGGCCGAACGCAAGGACTCCTTCACGGTCAGGCAGGGCGACCGGGTGTTCCTGCACATCACCAACATCGACCTCGACCAGGACATCACCCACGGCCTGGAAGTCATGGACTACAACCTGAACTTCGAAATCCAGCCCGGGCAGACCAGCACCCTGAGCTTCACCGCCGACAAGTCCGGCGTGTTCCCGATCTACTGCACGAACTTCTGCTCCGCGCTGCACCAGGAGATGAGCGGGCACCTGCTCGTCCAGCCGAAGTAAGGCCTGGCCCTCAGGGAGCGGCCGGGCCCCTCAGGCCCGCCGGCTCCCTGACCCCTTGAAGAAGGTACGCATGAAACGTGATCTGAACCTCTGGGCCACCCTGAGCCTGCTCACCGCGGCAGCCCTGACTCTCCTGAGCCTGTTCCTGCCGTGGTGGGCGATGAAGTTCTACGCCCCGCAGTACCCCGAGGGCCTGAACATCGTCGTTTACCCCAGCCGGCTCGCCGGGGACATCGAGATCGTGAACGGCCTGAACCACTACATCGGCATGGCCCCCTTCTCCGAGGCGTCGTTTCCGGAACTGAAGGTGCTGCCGGTGGTCGTGGTGGCCCTGGCCCTGCTGATGGCCACCGCGGGCGCGCTGCGCCGCCGCGTGCTCGCCTGGATCACCCTGGGCCTGTTCGCCGTGGTGGGCGTGGGTGGCCTGTGGGACATGGCGCGCTGGCTCCGGAAGTTCGGCACGGAACTCGACCCGCAGGCGCCCATCAAACTCGATCCGTTCGTGCCGCCCATCCTCGGGAAGAACACCATCGCCAACTTCACCACCTTCAGCACCTTCCAGGTCGGGGCCCTGGCCCTGCTGCTGGCGGGTGCCCTGCTGGTCCTGGCCCTGACGCTCCGTGACCGCCCCGCCCGGGTGGCCGCCCGGACCGCACCTGCCGCGGAGGTGAGCGCCGCATGATCCGAGCCCTGAGCCTCGGTGCGCTCCTGAGCCTGTCGCTCGCCTCCGCGCAGGTCAGCGAACTGCAGCGCCTGGTAGACCGCGCCGCGCCCGGCAGCACCATCCGGCTGGAGCCCCGCGTGTACCCCGGAAACACCGTGATCGGCAAGGCCGTGACGGTCGTCGGGCAGGCGGGCACCGTGCTGCAGGGCGACCACACCTCGAACGTGGTGCGCATCATCGCCCCGGACGTGCGCCTGGAGGGCCTGACCATCCAGGGCAGCGGCCAGAGCCGCAGTTCCTCCGAGGAGCAGGCCGGCGTGCGCGTCATGGCGCCCGGCGCCACCCTGAAAGGCCTCACCCTGCGCGACAACTACCACGGCATTCACCTCAACGGCGAGGCCGGCGGCGCCACCGTCGAGACCTGCACCGTTACCGGCGTGAAGGTCAGCACCCGGGGCGCGCAGGGCAACGGCATCACCATCATCCGCAGCGGGAATCACCGGCTTCTGAACAACACCATCACCGGCACCCGCGACGGCATGTTCTTCGAGTACTCCAGCGGCGACGAGATCCGCGGCAACCGCATCCGCCACACCCGGTACGGCCTGCACTACATGTACTCCAACGACAACGTCTTCACCGGCAACCACTTCTCCGGGAACCTGGGCGGCGCGGCCATCATGCACAGCGAACGCCTGACCCTGGAACGCAACGAGTTCTCGTTCAACCAGGGCACGCGGTCGTTCGGGCTGATCCTGCAGGGCAGCCGCAACATCCACGTGCGGAACAACGCCTTCCACCTCAACCAGCGGGGCCTGTACATCGAGCAGACCGTCGGCAGCCGCATCGAGGGGAACACCTTCTTCCGCAACGGCGTCGGCATCGAACTGTGGAGCAACTCGGCCTCGCAGGTGTTCAAGGAAAACCGCTTCGACCGCAACACCGCCGCCGCGGTCCTCGTGGGCGGCGAGTCGAACAACCAGTGGTACGAGAACGGCGTCGGCAACCACTGGAACGTCCCCGCGCTGGACCTCGACCGCAACGGCGTGGCCGACGCGCCCATGCGCTACCACTCCGCGCTGGGGTGGCTGATCGAGCAGAACGAACTGGCGTACCTGTTCATCTCCAGCCCCGCCCTGGCGCTGTACGAGAAGACCAACCAGCTGTTCTCGCACGACCTCGCGGTGATCGCCGACGAGTACCCCCTGGTGGGCCGCGCGGCCCGGCCGCCCCTGTGGCTGCTTCCCCTCGGCCTGCTGGCCGTGGCCGGCGGCCTGCACGCACGAAGGAAGAACCCCTGATGCCTTACCTCTGGAAGGAAGTCCTGGAGCAGACCCGCGGCAAGGGCCTGTGGCTGGGCCTGCTGCTCGTCGCCCTGACCTCGCTGTTCCTGCTGGCCCAGGCCCGCAGCTACCCCGCCGACCTGGGCTTCGAGGCGATGCTGCTCAGCTTGTTCGACATGAACGTGTACCTGCTGCCCCTGCTCGCCATGTTCCTCGCGTCGTTCTCGGTGTACCAGGAAAAGGAACTCAAGACGCTGCTGATGCTCGTCACCAAACGCGAGTCCGGCCTCTCGTTCCTGACCCGCAAGTCCCTGGCACTGCAGACCGTGCTGATCGGCGCGTTCGTGGTCGCGTACCTGCTGCTCGCCTTCCCGATGAAGTTCCTGCTGAACTTCCACGCCGCGAGCTTCGGGGCGTTCCTGCTGGCCCTGCTGATCTTCCTTGCGGTGTTCGTGCAGGTGGGCGTGTTCCTGGGCGTGGCCAGCCGCAACAAGATGCAGCTGATCGGCGCGAACATCCTCACCTGGTTCGGCGTGGTGTTCCTGCTGGACCTCGCGTACCTGTACTTCCTGCCGGCCGTCACCGCCGACAACGCCCGGGCGTTCGCGTGGGCGTACTTCCTGAACCCCATCCACGCCGTGCGGATGATGCTCGAACACCAGCTGGGCCTGTTCTCCCTGACCGGCATGTCCCGCATGATGGAAAAACTGGTGTTCCTCGACCCCCTCGCCTTTGCGCTGATCAACGCGCTGCTGTGGCCGGCCCTGTTCTTCGGCCTGGCCCTCCTGATCCGCAACGCCGGAGCCCACCATGACTGACCTGAGTCTCCCCGCCGGCATGATCGACGTTCGCGGCCTCACCCAGGCGTACGGTGACAAGCGCGTCCTGGACGACGTGAACCTCAGCGTCGCCGAGCATGAGCGCTGCGCGCTGGTGGGCCGCAACGGGGCCGGCAAATCCACCCTGATCCACAGCCTCCTGGGCCTGCTGCCCGTCCGGCAGGGCCGCGTCACCCTGCGCGGCATCCCCGCGCAGCAGCACGCCTGGAAGAAACACGTCGCGTACCTCCCGGAGAAATTCCAGCTGTACCCGAACATGACCGGCACCGAGAACCTGCACTTCTTCAGCCAGGTCACCGGGCACGCCCTGAACGAGGACCGCGCCGACGAGGTCCTGCACGCCGTGCACCTTCAGGACGACCGCGACCGCCTGACCGGCACGTACTCCAAGGGCATGCTGCAGCGCCTGGGCCTGGCCCTGATGCTGTACTACGACACCGAGATCATCGTGCTGGACGAGCTCACCAGCGGCCTGGACCCCATCGGCCGCGAGGAGATCCTCGGATTCGGCTCCACTGGAATCGCCCGCATCATCGCCTCCGGCGGCGGCTCGTACCAATTCACGATCCGCCCATGCGCGATGATCGGGT
>JAANMV010001731.1_pt1 | contig 23244 bp, 19 predicted proteins | sample 7279661 | NCBI WGS metagenome assembly JAANMV01 (sample SAMN14094540, study PRJNA606508) | bioreactor metagenome | isolation source: A lab-scale SPAN reactor treating ammonium-rich wastewater day 121 | place: Ireland: Galway | collected 2017-05-16
GGCGGCCGCCATGATGCCGACCGGTCTGCTCGTCCATCGCGTATATTTCCGGACGTTTTTCGTGCTCGCATGGTCATTCTTGCTGCACGCGTCATTGAGCGAAAAAAACAGCGTCCGTTTTCGTGTTTGGTCGGCGATTCTTGCCGTGCTTTCATTCCTGATGATTGTCGGCAGCTTTTCGAGAACCGCAATGTTAACCGCGCTGCTGATTTGCGCCGTACTTCTTTACAGGTGGTGGCGGGAAGGCGGGGCGCAGAAAACATCCGCCGCAGTCCGTTATGCCGCAATTTCGGTAATACTGGCTCTGGTGTTCACGCTTGGCGCAATCGTTTATTCGCTTCAGCAAAACGTCAATCTGAACCTGCTCGACACCGAAACGCTGTTTCAAACATCAACGTACGGGCGCGTAGGCAATTGGATTCGAGTAATAGATACGATTGACGCAAGAAACGGCTGGCTTATCGGCGCGGATTTCGCCGAGCCTGAAGTTTCGGCTTCGCGCGGAGAAGCCGTCTGGAGCGAGTTTTTGTTCGTCGCCAGCGACAACCTGTTTCTGGACCTTTTGTTTCGCGGCGGGCTTTTGCTTCTCGGCGGATATCTCGCGTTTTTGTTTTTCGCCTTCCGCAACATTCGCGAGGCCAAACTCGAACCCGATCTTACGCTTTTCGTCGCGACGCTCCTGATTTTCGGCAATCTCGAAACGGGAAATACGCTCATTACAATCGTGATGCTCATCGCCGGCGCGCGTGCAGGCGATTATGTATGGAAAAAGACCGCCGAAAATAAACCCGCATCGGCGCCAGTTCTATGACGGACAAAATCAAAGTTCTGCGCATTCTTCCGACGCTCGCCACCGGCGGCACGGAAAAACAATGCATGGAAATCCTGTCCGAGTTTTCCGCCAATTCGGACAAATACCGCTCCCGAATCGACGTCGCAACGTTGTACGGGCCCGCTGAAATCCACGTTTTGAAATTACCGGATGGGATTAACCGAATAAGCCTCGAAAAGCCGTGTTCGAATGCCGGGCTTGCCGCCGCGGCGAAAGAACTAAAGGAGATTATCCCCGGCTACGACTGCGTTCACGCGATGTTATGGCCGTCCGTCTGGGCGGTTTCGATGTCAGGTGTAAATTCCGTTCCGTTCGTCGCGTCTCTGCATGGCTCCGGAATGGCGAAAGGCCCGCTCGGCATCAAGCGCGTGGCGGACGGATTTCACTTCCGAAAAGCCGGCCACGTCGTCTTCAACAGCCACGACGGAAAAAAACTTATCGCGCCTTCGCTCGGTTTAAAGGCAGATAAAACTTCCGTGATTATCAACGGAAAGCGGGTTGTCGAGCGCGAAGTCGCCGAAAAAAAGACATTGATGTGCGCGGCGCGTGTCGAGCCGCCCAAGCGCCACGACCTTTTAATCGACGCGCTTGCCTTGCTCCCCGAAGAATCGAGAATTCCGGCTGTGTTCATCGGCAGGGGAACCGAAAATCGATCGTTCATAGAAAAGCTAAAATCCAGGGGAATCGATAACGCCGAATGCACGGGAGATATTCCGGACATTTCCGGCCATTTAGCCTACGCTTCCATACTCGCGCTGCCGTCGGACAACGAAGGCATTTCGAACGTGATTCTCGAAGCTTGGATTGCGGGCGCAGCTGTTATCGCCAGCAAAGTGTCCGGCGTAACCGAACTTGCAAGCGACGGACGGGATGCGCTGTTGGTGGAAAACACGCCGCAGGCATGGGCGGAAGGTTTGCTGAAACTTATTTCGAGTTCCGCTCTTCGCGAAAAACTTGCCGCGGAAGGTTATCGCCGGGCGTCGTCCGAGTTTTCCGTCGAATCCGCGGCGAAAAAATGGGACGATCTTTACTTCAGGCTGGTTTCGGCCAAAAAGGCATAGCCTCGATAATCCGATTATTGCCCGGCCGGAGCGGTTCTGCTTGCGAAAATCTGGCGCAAGAACGAAAGCTGTTGCCGCTGCGGCTTTCCGCCGAGCCGCCAGCATACGAATGTGACGGCGAGATAAAAAACGAAGTAACCGATTCCGTAAACCAGCGTTACCGCGAATCCATGCGGAGCGGGCAAGACCGAGTTCGCAAGCAGCAAAGCCGCCACGGGGATAGGCAGAATCAGCAGGTTTGAAAGCGCGGGCCGCCACTGAAACAGCTTTTGGCCGCCCAGATAAGTGCTGAAAACATAAATCGAGTAGGTGAAAATCGCGGCCGCCGCCGCGCCGTATTCGGCGTATCTAGGAATGAGGAAAAAGTTCAGCGCCACGTTTATGCCGCCCGCACCGAGCGTATAAACCGACAGCATCGCCGGTTTTTTCGGAAACTGAAAGCTGCGCGAAAGCGTGGGATGAAGCGCGACAAGCGCGACCGTAGGGCCGAGCATAGGGATAAGGCTGGCCGCCGTCGCATATTCCGGCGCAAGAAGCGTGCCGACGACTTCGTTTCGCAAAAGCACCAGCGCAAGCGTTATGCCGGTTCCGAGATACAAAATCAGAGTAAAGTACTTCGACAAATATTCTCTGGCGCTGTTTGCCCCTTCGTGCTCGTATAGCCTGAAAGTCACCGGCTCGGACGCCTGATTGAACGGAAGGAGCGGAATTTGAATCAGCGTCTCGCAAAGCCTGAACGACACTTCGAATATGCCGACCGCCGCGGTTCCCGCAATCGCCGTCATTATGAGCTTGCTTGCGGAGCGCATCAGCCAGCCGCCCGACGCCACGAGCGCCACCGGCCCGCCATAGCTCAAAATGGGCTTGATTTCCGCCCATCTGAAATGAGACCGGAGAATTTTTATCGGCTCCTTGACGCGAACCGCCGCGAACGCAACCGCAAGCAAGTGCGCACCCGAATGAACGGCCAAAAGCGCCATACCGCTGGCGGAAACGTGGGTTAGAAACCACCATCCGAGTAAAAGTCTGCCCCACGTCATTATCAGCGCAGTCGCCATCCAGTCCACGGCCTTGCGCTGGGTGCGCTGAAGCGCCTGAAGAAAGCTGTACGCGGAAATGACGATTACGAGCGCGAAAATAAGCCAAGGCGATGCGGAATGCCAGCCGATAACTCCGGTAAGCGCGCTTAAGATAAGCGCGATAAAAAGCAAAATAGCGAATGAAATTGCGTATGAAGCGACGACGCGACCGAGGAAAAATCTTCTTTCGCCGGCGCCGAAGCTTGCGTATAGCCGGATCGTCGTTAGGTTCACCCAAGCCGTCGATAGCTGCGCCGTAATCTCGACCCCGGCCAGCACCGCGAAGTAATATCCGTATTCCGACGGGGACAGCAGCCGGGAGAAAATGTACATCGAGCCGAAACCGGCGGCCGCGTTCAAAATGCTGGTCAGGGCGTAAATGAACGCGTCGCGTCCAAGCCCGCGCGCTTCGCTCACGCCGCCACCGCCGCTCGAATAGGACTGATTTTCGAACCTGAACGCAGTTTGTAAATCTGAATCAAGGCGCGCATTATACCGGAGACCTCGCTTTCTACGTGCGGTTTGCACTTCTTAACAACTGCGCTATACTCATTCGCCCCGGCGTCCGGTTCCATCGGCTGCCGGCTTGGAGCGTAAAATGAGTTTGTATTTGGTGACAGGCGGAGCGGGCTTCATCGGAAGCAACCTCGTGCGTAAGCTGACTGAACTGGGCGAGCGCGTCCGCGTTCTCGACGATTTTTCCACCGGGCGCCGCGAAAACCTCGATGGCATTGATGGTTTCGATCTTATCGAAGGAACGATTACCGACCCGGAAATGTGCCGGCTCGCCTGCGACGGCGCGGAGTACGTCCTCCATCAGGCTGCCCTGCCGTCCGTGCCGCGCAGCGTGAAAGACCCCATTCAATCCGACTTCGTAAACACGTTCGGCTCGCTGAACATGCTTGTCGCGGCAAGGGATGCCGGAGTCAAGCGGTTCGTTCTCGCCGCGTCGTCGAGCGCGTATGGCAACACTCCCACGCTGCCCAAACACGAAGAAATGATGCCGAACCCCATGTCGCCATACGCAGTCTCCAAACTCGCTGCGGAAAATTACTGCCGTGCGTTTTTCACATGTTACGGGCTTGAAACGGTAAGCCTTAGATATTTCAACATTTACGGCCCGAATCAAGACCCTAACAGCCAATACGGCGCGGTTATTCCGGTTTTTTGCAGTCACCTGTTGGCAGGAGAACAGCCGCCGGTTCACGGCGACGGCAGCCAGACAAGAGACTTCACTTACATCGACGATTGCGTGCAGGCGAACTTGTTGGCCTGTCAGGCGCCGCCGGATTGCGCCGGACATTTTCTGAACGTCGGCGCCGGCGGCAGAACGAGCGTAATCGCAATTTTCGAAAAACTTCGCTCGCTGCTGGGCAGGCCGGAAATCGAACCCCGCTTTGCGCCGCCGAGGGAAGGCGACGTAAAAGACAGCTACGCTTCGATTGAAAAAGCCGCGCGCCTTATCGGCTACGAGCCAAAATTCGGCATCGAAGCCGGGCTATCCAAGGCTATCGAATATTACAAAGCGGTTTGCGCGAAAAAGCCGGTATCGGCATAATCCGGGCGAAGTCGCGGCAAACGGAATTCTCCCCGGCGGCTGCGCGAAAAATCGGCAGAAATACCCGCGCGGATATTGCATATCCGCGTTTCATCTGGTAGTATGCTCGTTCGCATTTTTTTCTCGGTGGTATTCGGTGGAAATCAAGTATAAAGAATATGAGGCGATGGTTATCTTCGAGCCTAACACGCCCGAAGAAACGCTGGCGGAGACCTGCGCGAAGGTCGAGGAGTTCGTCGCGCAATACGACGGGCGGCTTCACCGCACGGACAGGTGGGCGAAACGCTATCTTGCGTATCCCATAGGCAAATTCACGGAAGGGCTGTACATTATCTTCCGGTTCAGCGCCCCTCGCGATATCGTTGCCGAGCTCGAATATATGTTTAAGTATCACGAGAAAATCCTGCGCCACATGATTGTGGACTACACCGAAAAATCAGAAAAGGCCGCCCGCCGCAAGGCGCGCACCGGAGCAAGGACAAAGGAATAAATCATGAGAGTTTCAAGGTCTCAAGGCGTAAAAAGCAAAGTTAGAAGCAGAAAGTCCTGCCCGTTCAAGCTTGAACCGGATCTGCCAATCGACTATAAAGCGGTAATGCTTCTCAAAAGGTTTATCAGCGACAGGGGTAAGATTCTTCCCCGGCGCAGGACCGGCGTTTCCGCAAAGTATCAGCGCAAGCTTGCACGCGAAATCAGGCGGGCGAGATTTATGGCGCTTCTTCCGTACGTGCACAAATAAACCGGCGCGTCCGTGCCCGGAGGATTGATTATGAAAGTAGTACTACTCGACGACGTGGATAATCTCGGCGAAGCCGGCGACGTTGTGGACGTCAAAGGCGGCTATGCCCGCAACTTCCTCATTCCGAACAAACTCGCGGGCGTCGCAACGAAAGACATCGTCAACCGCATCGAACAAATCCGCAAGGCCGGCGAAGCAAGACGTCTCAGCCGCCTTAAGGAAGAAAAAGCGATTATCGAATCGCTATCCGGCAAGACGATTTCGATTTACGCGCGCGCCGGAAACGAAAGCAGGCTGTTCGGCGCGGTCACGAACGCAACGATCAGCGACGCGATTGCAAGTTCGCTCGGCGTCAATCTCGACCGCAAGTTCGTGCGCTTGGCCCAGCCTATCAAGCATCTTGGCGAATTCGAAGTCGAGCTTCGCGCATCCCGCGATATCAAAGGCTCGATAAACGTTGTTGTAAAAAGCGACGAGGAACGCGAAGCCGAGCTTGCGGCCGCGAAATCTGCCCCCTCTACATCGAACGAAACCGCCGAAACTTCGGACGAAACCGGCGATTCCGGCGATAGCGAAGCTTCAATCGAAGCGATGGCGGCGGATTACGAAGACCGGGTATAGCAGCTATCGATCGAGAGACGCGGCGCTTCCGCTTGACGTTTTCCATTACACCGATTCAATCGTTTTTGCGCGCTTTGGCGGCGTTTTTCGCGGATTGTTTTGCCTGCAAGGGTTTTCAACCGGATTTGTTAAGTTCGTGTTAGTTAATTCTGGGGAAATCTTAAAGCGGTTTGAAAAGGCCGAAGTTTATTTGAAGTCACTCTTTTACGCATTGCATACGCAAGAATTGGGGAGTAAAACAAAGCCCCGGCAACCGTCCGGATATTTGCTTTTGCGATGATTACGCAATACAATTGTATGCGTAGGAGTATATATGTCTCACGTTCGCGATTTTGAAGTCCGGGATATGACGCGTGTTCCGCCGCATTCGGTGGAACTTGAACAGCTTGTGCTCGGCGCGATAATGCTTGCGCCGGACAAGTTTCAGGCGACGGGCGACTTGCTTGTCGCGGAGTCTTTCTACCTCGAACAGCACCGGCTGGTTTATGAAGCCTGCTTTGCGCTTACCGCGCGCGGCGTGCCGTGCGATTTTCCCGCCGTACTCGACGAGCTAAGGCGCACGGAAAAGCTCGAAAAAGCCGGCGGTGCCGGATATGTGACGGCGATGGTGAACGCCGTGCCGTCGGCGGCGCACGTCGAGCATCACGCCGGGCTAATCGCCGAGAAGGCCGCTCTCCGCAGGCTGATTTCAACCTGTACTCAGGTTATCGGAGACGCGTTTTCACAGGAAATGCCGCCGGAACGAGTTCTCGAAGCCGCGGAGCGGAAAATCCTCGAAGTTACCAGATTCGGCAAAAAAACCGACTACGACGTACTCGGCGACGTAATGGTGAAAATGTGGGACAAGATGAGCGACGTTCACGCGTTCCGCACGGAAAATCCCGACGTCGAATATTTTGCCGGCGTGCGCACGCACTTCGTTGACATCGACAAACTGCTCGGAGGATTTCATCCGGGCAGCCTTAACATTCTTGCTGCAAGGCCGAGCGTCGGAAAAAGCTCGCTCGCGCTCAACACCGCGGTGCAGGTAGCCACTTCGGACGAGAACAAGCTGCCAGTCCTGATTTTCAGTTTGGAGATGCCGAGCGAAATGCTTGCGCTTCGAATGCTCAGCGCCGAATCGAAAGTGCCCGTTCAGCAAATCGAAACCGCGGAAATCGCAGAACGGGACTGGCATGCGTTAAGCTCGTCATTTACAAAACTGAACGAACTAAAGATTCTGATGAACGATTCGAGCACGTTGACCGTCCGCCAAATTGCGGCCACGGCGAGACGCGTGATGAGCCTTCATGGCGGAATCTCGCTAATCGTGGTGGACTACCTTCAGCTGATGCAATCTGACGGAAGGCAGGAAAACCGGGTGCAGGAAGTAAGCTCGATAAGCCGCGGATTAAAAACGCTCGCTTTGGAACTAAGGGTGCCGATTCTTGCGTGCAGCCAGCTTTCGAGGCAGGTGGAGCAGCGCAAGGAGCACAAGCCGGTTTTGTCCGACCTTCGTGAAAGCGGTTCAATCGAGCAGGACGCGGATGTCGTAATGTTTCTGTCGTACCATGCTACGTTGGGCGACACCGCAGGCATGGCGGTAAACACGCCGGAATATGCGGAAAGAATGCGCAACGCACGCGAGCAGTCGAAGACGTCCAAGATTTATTGTACAATCGCAAAGAACCGCAACGGCCCTACCGGAGATTGCCCGCTCCTGTTTTTGAAGGATTACTGCAAATTCGAAAACGGAGATTGGGGCGATTTCAAAACGGGCGTAAAACAGCGCAGGCCGGGGCGCGGAGGTAACGAATGAAGGTTCTAATCGTGGGCGGCGGCGGCAGGGAATGCGCCTTCGCCAATGCATTGCTTCTATCGAAGCAAGTGGAAGCCGTTTATTTATCGGCGACGAACTTGGGCGTTTACGACCCGCACCTCGAAAGCGGCTTCCGGCAGATTATCGAAGGCAAATACAGTTCGAGATACAGAATCGTAAATGCGCCGTGGGACGATTTCGAAGCAATCGGCGCGCTTGCAAAGCGCGAAGACATCGAACTCGTGCTCGTCGGCCCCGAAGCGCCTCTGGTAGAAGGTCTTGCGGATTTTCTAACAGGCAAAGGCATAGCCACGGTCGGCCCGGGCAAAAAAGCGGCAAAACTTGAAGGCAGCAAGATTTTCGCCAAAAAGTTCATGTCCAAGTTCGAAATACCTACTGCCGCCTTCAGGGCGTTCACGGACAAGGAAGCCGAAAAAGCCATCGAATACGGCGCGACGCTCGGCTATCCCGTGGTCGTGAAAGCGGACGGGCTGTGCGCAGGGAAAGGCGTGATAGTTTGCAACGACAAGCGCCAGCTTAAGTCCGCCGTATCGAATATGCTTACAAAAAGCGTTTTCGGCAAAGCCGGAAAGAAAATAGTCGTGGAAAAAGGACTGGAAGGAAAGGAAATCAGTTTTATCGGTCTTTTCGACGGAGAAACTTTCGTGGCATTTCCGCCGGCGACGGATTACAAGCGTCAGCTTGACGGGAACAAGGGGCCGAATACGGGCGGAATGGGGTGCATCGCACCTAGTCCTTTCGCGACACCCGCGGTTATCGAAGAATTCGAAACGGAAATTCTTGCGAGATTCGTCGAGGGCACGAAGGCGGAGGAACTCGATTACTGCGGCTTTATTTATTTCGGCTGTATGCTTACCGAAGAAGGGCTGAAGGTTCTCGAATTCAACGTACGTATGGGCGACCCGGAATGCCAGGCGCTGATGCCGCTTCTCAGAACCGATCTCGCCAAAATGTTGAAAGTATGCACCGACAGACGGCTCGTGAGAGTGAGGGCGGCGTTTACCGGCGACCACACTTGCACGGTTGTAATGGCGTCCGAAAATTATCCCGATGGAAATTCCGAACCGCAGCCGATTTCGGGCCTGGAAAAAATACCGGCATTGAACGAGCGGTTCATGCCCGCCGAGGACGAAGAAGCGACCGAGCTGTTGCTGCATCCGTTCAGGCTTCCGCCCGTAAGCGTGTTCTTCTCGGGCGTTTCGGTGGGCGATGCGCTCAAGGAACACAAAACAAAGGGCGTGCAGCCGCTTTACGCCGCCGGCGGTCGCGTTCTATCCGTAACGGCTCGCGCATCCACTTTGTCCGCTGCCCGTAAGTTGGCGTACGACGGGGTGGGAAACATCAAATTCAAAGGCGCGCAATACAGAAAAGACATCGCCAAACTGCGCTAGGAGGATTTCATGATTTACAGAATTGCCGTGTTGACTGTTCTCGCAATTTTAGGAGCGGCGATGCTCGTCGCGTGCCCCGAAAGCGGCGGAGATGCCGAAAATCCCGAAGTTTCGTCCATGCCCTCCGCGGAAGGCGCGCCGTCCACAGACGCGCCGCCGGAATTGCCGGATTCGCCGGAGCCGGAGAGCGGAGAGCCGGAGCCGATTCTATGGAAAATCGCCGGCGTTGCCGAAGGCGAACCGGTCAAATTCGCCGCGGGGACCGAAGGCAAATTCACGCTTAAATTCGAATTCGCCGAGGGCTGCCATTACAACGAAGAAACGCCTCTCGAACTTCGAGTGTCCGCTCCGGAAGGAATTGCCGTCACACCTGCGGAGCTCGCATACGCGAAGCCCGATGAAGTGCCGGAAATCTTCGAATTCAAGGTGGATGGCGTCGAAACCGGAAGCGCCGGCGAAATCGAGCTTGACGTCGTGGCGTTTTTCTGCAGCGACGAAGGCTATTGCATGCGCAAGATGGACACGATTAAACTCGGCTTTGCCGAAGGAGAGCCGGCCGAAGCGCCGTATGCGATAACTTATCCGCTCGACCCGGACCTTTAAGCGCCGATTGCGCCGGATTCCTTTTTAATTCGTTTCGCTTTCGAGTTCGACAATGGGAAGCCAATCGGCCAAATTCATTTTGTCGTAAATCATCTTGTTCATCTGCGAAAGGTTGGCGACCGAAACGGTAATGCCGAGCCCGTCCACTGCGCTGCGAAGCTGGGAAATCGCGTTCACTACGCCGGTCGAAAGCACCTCGCAATAGCACAAATCCACTACGATTTCGCTCGTGTCGGGGCCGATATTGGAATGGGCGAGCGCGGGAAGCTTCAATACGCCGTTGAGCGTCATCGCGCCTCTAACGACGATTCGCGTACCTTTTAAAGCTTTGGTCTTAACCGCAAACAAGCAAACGCTCCTTACGGATTTTTTTTGGCGGCACGTAATTATATAGCATTTCAAGCATAAACCGACGCTAATCGGCCTTTACGTCGAATTTTCTCAAATTGAACCATTTAAGTTCGGCGTCGGTTTTCACGAGCAAACCTAGCAAATCGCCCGCGAACGCCACGATTTCGTATTCGCCTAGCTCGGATTTCGGCACCTTACGGACTATCTTTCCCGATTTTAATTGGTAAATGTCTATCCCGCCGTCTTCGGAATGCGCGGCTACTTCCGAACCCGCCCGATTGATTGCGAGCGGCTTTTTGGCGAATATCATTCCGATAGGCTCCATATCGAAACTCAAAGTTTGAAGGTTGATCGAAGCTAGGTGGGTAAACGGAATTTCGCCGCTTTCCGTTCTTCCGCCATAATTCTCTTTGGGACCGCCGAGACAACGGTAAAACCGGCCGTCTTTGCTGCGAATTCCGCGCGTGAAATACGCTTCGAGGTTGGCTCGATAACCATAAGTATGCTGGCTAGTGTTCAGCGAAATCAAGGTACATTCCGGTTCGGCGGCCGTACCGGTTTGAAGGATAAACTGGGTAATGCCGTAGCTGGGAAAAATAGAAACCGGGTTCGCGCAGTACACATCCTCAGGGTTCGAAGGGTCTGTCATTCCCCAATATTCGTTTTCGGAAAAATAGTTGAACGCGGTGCTGAAATGATAAACCTTGCCGCCGCTTCCGCCCCAAGCCGTGACGTATTTTCCGTCAGGCGAAAGCCCCGCCGCCGCGCTGCATTTGTCATAGTCGATTCGTACTGCGACTTTGCCCTCCGAAAGCGAGTATAGGTATCCGGCGTCGCTAGCGACCGCGAAAACTGCGTTGCCCGTGTCGGCCATATATAGCTTTTCGGGACGGTGTTTCAACCCCAGAACTTCGACGGCATCCGTGCCGGGCGATTGCACGACCCATACGGCATAGGAATCCGCTATTTTTTTCGATTTATCCACGAACGCGACGCGAGTGCCGCTTGCGTCGCTTGCAGCAATTCGCGGCACATCGTCCGCGGATGACGTCCATTTGTGCAGTACCGTTACCGGCTTTTCGCGGTCCACCGAATCCCAGTCAAACGCACTTTCCAGCACCACCGCATCGGGAAGGCTCGATATCGATTTTCCTCCGTCTTTCGACGCAGGGTTACATCCGGTCATTTGCAGCGCAGCGAGCGCGCCGAGCAATAACAATGAAACAGAGTGAATCTTCATACACCACCGGATAATAAAAGTCGCAAAATTATACCCAACTGAGCCGCGGCGGCCCGGCGGTTTGCCGCTTGCGCCTGAATTAGACGCGGCATTCCTGCGTTTTCAAGCTTTTAATGCCGCGAAAGTGTAAAATCGCAATGTGGCCCGGTTTTTAACCAAAGCTGTATTGATAATAGCCGCCGCAGGTTTCTTCGCCGGCGGCATTCCCGCGACGGCTCAAGACGATCTCGCGCCCGTGCAGGAAGAGGAATCCCTCGAAGCGGCGCGCCGCGAACCCCGGACCGCGGCCGGCGTCGCGGCACAAGCTATTCCGCTACTCGCAATCGGTTTTACGCGCGAAGAAGGCGCGGTGCCGTCTCGCGTTTTCGATGCCGCCGGGATTAGGTTCATTATCCGGGTACAGGACGATTCGCCAGCATTCTCCGACGGCGGAATTCTAAGAGACTATGCGGGAGTGGCCGTTTCGGGATGGTCCTGGCGCGAAATGCCCGGCGCATCGAGGCTCGAAATTCTTGCGGCTGCAACGCGCGGAATTCCGCTTTACATTTGCTCCGAAAAGCCGCGCGAAACGGAAGCTCGAAGCGGCGTGATTTTCAATCCGCAGGGAACGCTGCGCGACGCGACGGAATATTTCGCGTCGGAGGCGGCTTCGCTTGTCGCAAAACTGGATTATATTCCGGCGGGCATCGGCAACGTCGCGGGCGTAGAAAGACGGTTTACCACGACGACTTTTTTCGAGTTGACCCCGCCCGTTCATCCTGCAGCATACAAAACCGCGGCTCAAAACGAAGCGCTGGCGAAACTCAAAGCCGCGGCTACGGGATTCACCGGCAAATATTTTTATGCGAAGACTCTGTTTTCTCGGCCCGAACTGCGATCGGCGCTCGATCAGGGACAGCGCTCGCTCGAAGAGGCATGGTTCGCAGAACCGATGCGGAATGCCGTAAACGCCCAGAAAATATCCACTAGAAAACGGGATATTTTTCGAATTTTCGCGGTTGTCTGTCTTGCCGGGCTTATGTCCGCTCTTTATGCGGCCATCCGGCGCGCAGCCGCCGCCTTCGGGATTGCATACGTGGTTATTCTGTTTTCGTTCGCGCTGACTTCGTGGAATCCGCCGGGCGCGGAATTTTCGCTGAAACATATTCGGCAGGACGACGCTCTAAGAGTCGTGACCGAAGTTCAAGCGGTTTACAGGGTCAACACCGGCGTCCGGGGCGGCGAACCCGCTGGCGCGGCCAGATTCGAATCCTTCGACGAAGGAGCGCCGCGGCACGGGGCGAGCGGAAGCTATCTTAAAACCGAGCGGCGTTTCGGCAGGCAAATTCACAGAAATCCTTATCCGACAGTTCTCGCGGCGCGCCAAGACGAATCGGGCGGCTGGAACTTAGCGCTCGAAAATCGAGGGCGCGCTCCTTTGACCGAAGCGATTATCGGGCTTGGCGGATTCGCCGTAAATCTCGGCGAAGTGCCTGCCGGTCATACGGTAAACATCGCTATTCCTCCGCCACCCGCCGCCGCGAAAATTCGCGAGATTTCCCGCGACGAAGACATTGGCGCCCGTATCGACGCATTGCTTTTTGCGTCATACGTACGAAGGGCCGGTCCGCTTGCGAAGTCATTGACGCAATCGGACAGCTTATATTACGAGCCGCGGCCTCCGGCGCAAGATTCGCAGGTGCTCGCGCCGTATGCGGAATCCGGCACGCTTTTCGACATTTTTCCTTTGGACGCGCCATGGCTGCTCGCCGCGATAAGAGAACCGGCCGGCGCGTTCGAGTCCGTAACTGTTATCGAGCAAACGGGGCTGGTCAGGCGATGACATCCGGTAAATCACCTCACGGACGCCCGAAGCTGCCGCCGCCGCAGTCGAGAAGGCACGGAAACAATGTAAGTCAGCCGAATAGCGCCGGTGCAAGGAGGCTGCCCGCTCCGCCGTCCACGACCTCGGAGTTGGCTGACAGAATTCCGGTTGTGGACGCCGTAGTTTCGTTTTTGCGGGCGATTCCGAGAGAAACTCAAACGGCGTTCAAGCTGCTCAAATGGCATGCGATTGCCGGCCTGATTTGCGCATTCGGCGCAGCCTCAGTAGATTTCGCCCTTTACACCGGCAGCGTGCAGCCCGGTATCTCGCTGCCGCCGGCGATGGGCTGGGACGGCGCATTTCTGACAATCATTTTGTTCATCGCCGTGGACGCCGGATTGAAATTGTCGCTGGCAATGCACCGCAAATTCGACCAGGTATCGCCGCTCGTCGGGTCCGCCCAATACTTCGCCACGGCGACATCGCTAATCTTTCCGGTGCTTCTTCCGTCCGGACTACGTTTCGTTACGGCGGTTCCCGCCGGTTATTTCGGGGAAGGAATGATGCCGTATTTTTTCATCAAGTTCCTTTTCCTTTACATCGCCATAGCCTCTCTCGGCGGGATTGCCTCGCTTATTTCGGCGGGATTTCTGGAGGGCGCCGGCACGCGGATATCGCGCGCCGTTTGGATGCTTATTCCGATCGCTGCTTTCACCGGGTTCGTCTCGCCGCTCGATTTGGGGTTCGGAAGCATACCGACAAGATTCCTGCTTTCGTTCAGTATGGGCGGGATATTAACCCTCGGAAACCCCGAATCCGCTTTGTTTTCCGTTGATATAACGCTCCCGCCCGAAATCAAGCTTGCATTTGCCGTAATCGTGTCGCTGTTCACCTGTCTTTTCTCATACGTGTTCACGTCCATGGCAATCGGCGCCGTTTGCCTTATCGCTCAATTCACCCCGCGGCGCATAGCCAATTCGGCAGTATTTTCAGCGCTGCCCGTTGCGTCGGCGTCGGCGATGGCGGCTGTCGTGGGAGTTTACGCGCTCGTCGGCGAGGATATGATTTTCGGCGCCCGGCATCCGAGCGAATCCACGGCATTTTTCCCGATGCCCGGGCTCGTTCTGACGGGTTTCGGGTTGGCGCTGGCAACTTCGTACTTGCACTCAAAAACCGAATCCCAAATGGGCTATTACGGAAAAAACGGCACGCCAACAGACGGAATGAGCCTAGAAAACGTGCAGTTTTCGGCTTTTCTGCCGTTTTTCACATTCGTGGCGGCAATCGGCGCACTAAACCTTTCACCCGTAATAGACCTTGTAACGCTTCTCATAGCATGGACGATTTCGTTCGTCGCCGGCGCCGCCGTCGTAAAATTGCTTCACGTCACAGTTTCTCCCGCAAAGCGCACGCTTGCAACCCCCGTTTGCGCCGGATTCTTCATCGCGATTTGCACGCTCGGCGCATACGGCACGCCTACATCGGGAAACGCGTTCTGGCGAAACTTCAATCCCTACGAAACCGCGGCGGGACTTCTCGGCCAAATCGCCGAGCTATCCTCGGCGGAAAAAGCGTACTACATAATACTTATCGTCTTGGCGTGGATTGCGGCCTCGAATTTGGATAATTTGGCGGCAGCCCGAAAACGCCGCCGAGAGCTTGAAATCGCCAAGCGTACATAATAATCCCCGCCGCGACCGAAACGTTGAGCGAATCGACATCCTCGGCCATCGGCACGAAAATTCTGAAGTCGCATTTGCCTTCGAGCTTATCCCTTATGCCCTTGCCCTCGCTTCCGAGAACCAGCGCGCACCTTTCGGGAAACTTGAATTCCCAAAATGGCACTGCCGGCTGCCTACCATCCGGCGGTCCGCACGACGATGCAGCCACGCTCCAAAAGTCCATTCTCGCGAGGGTATCTATCGCCTGGCTCAAATTGAGCCTTCGGCATAGCGGAACGCGAAACGCCATTCCCGCGCTGGCTTTGTAAAAAACCGGTCCCGGCTGGGCGCTATTGTGCTGTGGCAATATCACCGCGGTCGCCCCTGCGGCCGCCGCAGTGCGAACTACCGCTCCCGCGTTGCGCGGGTCGGTCACTCCATCGAGCAGGACAACGAGCGCCAATCCGGGCGCTTGCACTGCTTCCTCGATACCTGGATGCGGAAGCGGGAAAATTTCCGCCAAGCATTGCTGATGGCCGCCGAAGTCGAGGTTTCGGTCGAATTCGTCCTTGTTCAATTCCACGACTTTGGATACTCTTTCGGCAACATCAAGCACGTCTTGCCTAATCTCGCCCGTTCGAATGAACAACCGCTTGACCATTCCCAGTTTGTACGCCTCGATGACCGGATTAACTCCTGCGACGAGATTTTCAATCTGGACTTTTCTTCCTCCGAGCGTGTATTCGATGGATTCGTCCGACGCCGTGAACTTTTGCTGGCGTCCCAAAGGTTTAATCCCCATGCTTATGGCCCCCCTCTTCGCGCAAAACGCACGCGCCCCTGATTACGTGAGCGTCCGGACAGCCGTCCACCCCGCAGGGTTCGAGGTGGATGGTAATGTCGCATCCGGGATATTCTTTTCTGATGGATTCCTCCAGCTTGTCGCATAAATCGTGCCCTTGTTGAAGCGTCAGGTGGCGGCAAGCTACAAGATGAAAGTCGAGAAAATACGACGGCTTGTGGCCGCGAATTCTGAAATCGTGAACGCCGACGATGTCTTCGGGAAAATCGCGAAGCATTTCGCGAATTCGGGTCAGAATTTCGGCCTCCTCCTTCGGCGCCGCGTCGAGAAGCTGCGCGCTTGAGCGGCGAAGCAGGATAAAACTAACGTAAATAATGTAAACCGAAACGGCGATGGCGAATATCGGGTCGAGAATGTGTAGTCCGGTGACTTTTATCAAAACCAGCGCCAAAAGAATCGCCGCGCTCGTTATTCCGTCGCTGAACAGGTGAAGAGAATCGCCGCGAAGCGCGATGGAATGCGTTTCTTTCGCCACCTTGTCAAGCCTGTGCGCCGCGGCGAAGTTCGCGACTATCGAAACCGCCATCAGAATTATCGCCCATCCGAGATACTCCTCCCGGACTTCCGCGGTCGTCAGCGTTTTAATCGCATAGTACAGGACGAACATGTACGGAACGAAAATAAGCAGCCCTTCGAGAAACGCGCCGAACGGTTCGAACTTGGCATGGCCGTAATGATGAACGTCGTCCGCGGGCTGCCCGCTCTTTTTAATGGAGAAATAGGCAATCGAGGCCGCGATGACGTCGAGCAAGCTGTGAAGCGCTTCGGAAATTACCGCGAGGCTGCTCGTCAAAACTCCGACGACAAGCTTAAGCACGGTCAGCGTGCCCGTAACGGCGATGCTCATCGCCGCCGCGCCGCGCTTTTTCCTCTGAGCGGCGGCGCTGTGACTTGAAAACGAAATGTCCATCCGCGGAAAGTGTAACACCGCCGCGCCGGCTTCGCCGAAATAAATCCCGATGTGAAAATCGGCCGTAAAATAACTAAGCTTGCGCCGCGCCTTTGGCTATCGGTTCGAGGCCGAATTCGCCCGCAACCTTTCTATCCGCCAAAAACGTTCTAACTTCCGCCGCGCCGGGCAAGCCGCCCCTCCCGCCCATATGCGCACACTTGATTGCCGCGGCAGCATTCGAAAAAGAAAGACTGTCCTTCAAATTCATTCCGGCAAGATGAGCGTAAATGAAAGCGCCGTGAAAAACATCGCCCGCGCCTGTCGTATCGCTAACCGCTATTTCGAAACCGGGTACGTGAACTAATACTTCGCCGCAAACTCCCGCAGCGCCTTCCGCGCCGAGCGTCACAACCGCCGTTTTCGGACCGTATTCCAAAAGTTTGCGCGCAGCCGTTTCCGTGTTTTCCGACAGCCGGGACGCGAAAATTTTGCTGGCGATTACTACATCCGACAGCGAGAGCAGTTCTTCGCTGCCCGTACGCCAGCTTCCCGCGTCGAACACGACGGTTTTGCCGGTTTCTTTGAACTTTTGAGCGGCGAACATGCTTGCCGGAAGCTGATGGCCGTCTATGTGCAAAACGTCGCCCGTCATAATCCAGCCATCGGACAGCCAAAGCGGGTCCACCGTGCAGTTTTCGCCTTTGAACACGACTATGGTTCTCGTTCCGCCTGCGCTTTCGGTTAAAACGACTGACAGCGGCGAGCGCGCGTCTTCGTCCATAAATAGATGCGTACACTCGACATCGCGCTTTAAAAGGTCGGCGCGCGCGAACCTGCCGAAAATGTCCACGCCGAGTCTCGACACGAGCGCGGCCCGAAGCCCGAGCTTTGCGGCCGCGCACATCGCGTTCGCGCTCGGGCCGCCGCCTTGAACGGCAAGTCCGGTGATTTCCGTTTTCGTATCGATTTCGGGAAAGCTATCCAACGGGCAAATCACGTCCACCGTGCAATGACCGATGCCGATAACCTTCGGAGAATTCTCCATACTGGCGTCCTTACAAACTCGTTTGCGCGCGCTGGATTATAATGAACGGGTGCGTGCCGCGAAATACTGGCGAAAGTCGGGCGAAACGGACGTACGGTGCCTGCTTTGCCCGCGAGATTGTACTATACCCGATGCCGGCTTCGGCGTTTGCGGAGTCCGGCAGAACAAGGGCGGAAGTCTTTACGCTCTAAATTACGGGCTCGCTTCCGCGGTCGCGATCGACCCGATAGAAAAAAAACCGCTTTATCATTTTCATCCCGGCACGGCAACGCTGAGCCTCGGCACACTGGGTTGCAACATGCGCTGCGACCACTGCCAAAACTGCGATATTTCATTCGCGGATTTCAAATCCGACGCTTTGCGCGAGCTGAGGAAGCTCGGCCCGCCGGATATCGTACTAATGGCAAAGTCGAAAAAATGCGGCGGAGTGTCTTTCACGTACAACGAGCCGACCATTTGGATCGAATTCGTTCTCGATACTTTTCGGGTCGCCAAGCGTGCCGGCTTATATACGTGTGTAATAACGAACGGCTATATTCATAACGCGCCGCTGGCCGATTTGCTCGATCTCACGGACGCTTACAGAGTGGACCTTAAATTCATGGGCCGGCGGCCGGCGCGCACACTCGCCGGCGTAAACAATCCCGAGACGATTCTTGGAGCAATCAAACAAGCCGCACAATCCAAGGCGCACTTGGAAATCGTAACTAACCTCGTCCCCGGCATAAACGATTCGCCTGAAGACCTCGCCAAAATGGCGGCGTTCATTAGCGAAAACTGCGGAACAGAAACGCCTTGGCATTTGACAAGATATTTTCCGGCGGCAGGCTTCGACGCGCCGCCGACGCCAATCGCGACTATTGAACGCGCGCTGGAAATAGCTCGAATAAACGGGCTAAAAAACGTATACGCCGGAAATGTAAAGGGCTTCGGCGGCGATACGTTTTGCCCGAAATGTGCCGCCCTCGCAGTGCGGCGCAGCGGTTACACTACGAAAATAATCGCCCCGCTGCCGCTTTGCGGAAACTGCGGCTACCGGATGAATTTTGTTGTACGGGCGCGATAGACCGCCGTCAGTTTCCGAACTGCGGATTCATATTCGACAGAATATTTTCGAATTCCTTCCGCTCTTGGATTTCCGGCGGGAAATTTCTGACGATGTATTCGGTATCTATCCATTGCGCGAAAACGGCTTTGTCCAGCATCGCAAGGCTTTTGTCGAAATTGCCTATTTTCGCATAGCACAAAGCGCTTTCCACCGCCGATTCGCCGTCGTAAGTGTTAATCGCCGCCGCCTTTTCGTAAGCCTTAGCCGCCATTTCGAACCGTTCGAGCATTTTGTACGATTTCGCCAGGTCTTTATGAAGCCCGGCATCTTTGTCGATTTCCGCCGTGGCGCGTTCCAAATGGGGAACGGCGTCTTCATACCTTTCCAGCGCGAGAAGCGCTCTGCCCCAATCGGCTTCGATTTGCGATTTGGACACGCCCAGCGCCGCAGCTTTCTCGAAGTTTTCGCCGGCTTCGTTTTCTTTGCCGAGTACCACGAAAATCTTGGCCATTTCAAGATACGAATAAGGAATGGACGGCGCGAGTCTCGCGGCTTCGGCAAATTCCGAAATCGCGTTTTCCAAATCTCCTGTCTTGGCGTACACCCGGCCGCTGACCGCGCGTACTTCGGCGAAAGTCGGAAAATATTCAATCGCCCTGTCCAGCCTGTCTCGGGCTTCGTTGACTCTGCCCGAATCCAGCAATAAATTCGCCCAAGGCGGATAAAGCAGCGGCTGGAACGGGTCGATGTCCGCCGACTGCTCGAAGTAATCCACCGCCTCGTCGAATCTGCCTTCGAAGCTGTAAGTCGTTGCGAGAAGAACCCAGGCTTCGCCCAACCGTCCGTTGTTTTCGATAGCCTTCGTGATGTATTCCCGCGCCTTCGCGGGCTGACCCATCTCTATATATACCGCGGCACGCGAAGACCAGACGGGCGCGTCTTCCTTGAAACTTCTAAGATATCCGGCCATAAGGTTGTCCGCCTCGTCTCGCCTTCCGCCGAATCTGAGCACTTGGCACAAAAGCGATACGGACTCTTGGTCGCTTTCCGAGACTAGCCCGATTTCGTCGTCGAGTTCTTCGAGCGCCGCCCCTTTGCGAGCAAGCTCGATGGCGTTTTTCAAAACCACCGCATATCGAACTCCGGGTTCCAATTTGTCCGGCTCCGAAGCGAGCGCCGCGATTTCCGCCAGGTCTTCCGCCAACGACGTGAATCTGGTTTTGGAGAGAATATATACCGCCCAGCCGTCGAGGTTTTTTTCGCCCTTGAGCGGCACGCCTGCTTCTCCCGATTCTGCCGGCCAGAAAATCTTCTTGAGTTCGCCGTCCCTGCCGTTGCTGTAAAACAGCTTGGCTTTCGATAGCTCGTCCCCGCTTTTGGGCTCGAAAAGCTCGAACGGCGGCATCGAAAGCGATGCGATATCGATTCCAAGCGGGTCGTCCGTTTTCTGTACCCATTCGATAAATCCTTCGTAACTTGCCCGAAGCGAAATGGACGACTTTGTTTGACATTTTCGCAGCGCTTCCGAGGAAATCGTCGAGGGCGAACGCCAGAAAAAGTCCCGTGCGAAATCCTTTTTCATCAAATCCAGCGCGGCTTTATAGGTCTCTTCAACCACCGGATTCAGTCCGGAAGCGGGCTTCGCGTCCGAACCCGCGTTTTCGCCGCCGCCTTTCGGGTTGCAGGATGCCAAAACGAATGCCGCCGTCATAGCCAGCGGAATGAAAAACCGAATCGCCGCAGAATTTGTGTTCATGACCCGGTTATTATAGACGCAAGCCGGCCGCGGATATTCGGCTTTGCCCTGCTTGAAACGGAATTCCGGCCCGCAGCCCCGTCGCGGTTAATGAGCAAAGATAGATTCGGCGGGCTTGCTAACGAGAAACGCCGTAATTGTTTCCATTCCGGTTTGAGTGCCGGCCTTGAATGTGGCGTACACTTTTCCTTCGGCATCCGCTTTCGCGACAGCCGTCTCAAGCACGCCGAGTTCTTCCGACAGGCTGAACTGGACCGAGACGTCTGGAACCGGCATTTCGACAAGATTCAATACCTGCGCGATGACGGTAATCGTAGCCACCCCGTCCGCGGGCAGTTTCGCCGCTTCTTCGTATAGCTTGCCTTCCTTGTCGGAGAAAAACAGCTTTATTTTCGCCGGGCCGGCTTCGAGAACGGGTATCTCCAATATCTTTGCAAGTCCGGTCACGGGCTCCATTACTTCGATTATCGTAGTACCCGGCTGGTCGCCCGATTTGTAAAAGAATTCGAGATTGCCGCTTGCATCGGTCGTTGTTTTTTCGATTAGAAGTTCGCCCCCGCCGCTCACCTTGCGCATCAATAGCGGAATGCCGCCAGCGGGCATCCCGTCGAGCGTGAAAAGCGTTACCGTAATTCTGCTCGTCGAAAATCCGTCAGCCACCAGTTTGTCCGGAAACACGTCTATTTCCATCGTGTAAAGCTGGGTCGCAGTCTGGCGCTTTATGAAACTCGAAATGAAGCGCGCCGGAGAAACGAGTTCGAGAGAAATGGACGCGGAAATCGACGTCGGAATTTCGATTCGCGTAAATTCGCCCGTCGCCTGATCAGTGATTCGAACCACCGCGGTTGCCGCCACGTGTCCGGCAACGTATTCGGCCTCGGCGTATCCGGACTGGTCGGTCAATGGCGAATGCGGCGTTAGCCTGCCGTAACCGGACTCCAAGTAAAACGCGATTTCCCGCTTCTGAAGCGGCGCACCGGATTTATCCGTCACTTTTGCGCGGACGAGCGCGACCGTCTTGCCGTCGGCGGGAAGCATTTCGGGACTTATGCTAACCGAAAAATCGATTGTTTTCGTTTCGGATTCCGGAAAAACTTCCGGCAAAAACTGCACGACCGCATCGCTTTTCTCCGGAGCAGGCGCGTCGCCCGCGCCGGCAAGCGCCATCGAGGAGAAGGCGGCGAATAAGCCGATGATTACCGCCAAAATTTTAAGTTTGCCCATAATTCCACCCCGAATCCCGAAACCGTCGCGGAATTCGAAAAAAAGCGGCGGCCGGGTATATTATAGACTAGTTTTTTGATTGAGTGTTTCAATTCGAAGCGGCAATTTTTTTTGGCGCGATTCAAACCGGCGTCGGAGGCCGATTTGGGTATAGGCGACTTAACAGGGAGACTTCGGGAAAGCCTCAATTCGAAGGGGCTCAGAATGACGCGTCAGCGTCGTGCAATTCTCGACGCAGCACGCAGGCTGTCGCCCGCACACTTTGGTGTCACTGACTTGCTTTACGAAATCGCGCGCGGCGGAGAAGGCGTTCCCGATTCCGCACGCGCAACGGTTTATCGCACGCTTGAGTTATTCGTGGAATTTGGAATACTAAGAAAGCTGCAGCTCGAAAGCCGGGCGTCCGTTTTCGAACTCATATCGGAGACCGCCCATCACGAGCATCTGGTCTGCATTTCATGCGGAAATACCATAGAATTCGTCAGCCCGGAAATCGAGCGGCTTCAGGACGAAATCTGCCGTGAACTCGAATTCGAGCCGACAAGCCACCTTTTAAGAATATCGGGATTCTGCAAGAACTGCCGGGAATCGGGCGCAATTCGAAAATAATTGGCCAGTCCGAAGTCAATCAAAAACCGGACGCTCCGGCGTCTTCGCCGATCTCCTCGCCATTCTCCGGCGAGCCTTCTTCGGACTCCGGCATTTCAGGAGTTAAGTCGAGCAAAAACTCCCTCGCCTCGGCCAAATCTTCGCTTTTTACATATTGATAACTGATTCCGTCTATCATCATCGAATCCGTGAACAGCGTCATGGACCTGATTTTTTCGGGCGTGAAATCCGGCGCAACTTCCTTAAGCGCCAAAAACTGGCCGATTGCGATGTCGGTTTCGACGCACTCGTGGGCGAGCTGCAATATCCTGTTTATTTTTAAGAGGTTGCCTGGCTTGCGCATTTCGATAAGTATCGCTTTAATCAAATCCTGCTGCCTGCGCATCCGCCCGTTATCGCCCTCCGCGTCCTTGCGAAAGCGGCTGTAATCCACCGCGTTTTTGCCATCCAGCACCTGCCAGCCTTTCTTGATGTTGATGTTGAGATCCTGCGCCCGGTCGCGGTATCGCATGTCCTTTTCGACGTCAATCCATACGCCGCCAAGCTCGTCTATCAGCTTTTCCATCCCGCCGATTTTCGTAACCAAATAGTAATCGACGTTTATTTCGAGAAGTTTTTCGACCGCATATTTCACGTCGTCGATTCCGCCGTAGACGTATGCGTGCGCAAGCTTGTCTTTGTAAGGCCGCCCTTTTTTCGACAGCACTTCGCAATATAAATCCCGCGGAATACTTACCATCCGTGTTTCGTACGTAACCAAATCCACATGCGCCGCCAATACCGTGTCGCTTCTGTGCGGCGGCTCTTTATCCAGCCCGACGAGCATCAGGAACAGCTCGCCCTTGTCGTCGAATTGCGACGGCAGCGGCGGCTCCTTCGCGCTCGCGAGCGACATGTGCATAGCGAAATAATTGACGAGGCTTTTATGCTGTTCCGGCGATAGCCCCATTCCCGCAAAGAAAATCATGCTGGCGAAAAACATGACGAAAAACAGGACGCTGTAAGCCGCAAAAATCATCGTCAGCTTTCTGCGCCTGCGCTTGCGCCAG
>JAANMV010001732.1_pt1 | contig 23227 bp, 16 predicted proteins | sample 7279661 | NCBI WGS metagenome assembly JAANMV01 (sample SAMN14094540, study PRJNA606508) | bioreactor metagenome | isolation source: A lab-scale SPAN reactor treating ammonium-rich wastewater day 121 | place: Ireland: Galway | collected 2017-05-16
TCGTTTTTCGAGCAAGGAAATCCACTGGAACAGCGGGTTCTATTACTATGGCTACCGCTGGTACGCGCCAAACTTGCAGCGGTGGCTGAATCGGGATCCGATTTGGGAAAGAGGTGGTTATAATCTTTATGGATTCACGCATAATGACCCAGCCAACTTGTATGATAGTGATGGGAGATGGGTTGTGGCCGCTATCATCGGTGCCGCCGGTATTTGGCAGGCAGCTTGTGCGCGCCATGCTTCGAGCAAAGCCTTGGATACATTTCCGGGTGATGACAAGAAGCAGCATTGTATGGCGAGTTGTGTCCACAACCGATGCACTGCGTTAGGGGCGCCACATGTCACGGCTATTGGTGGGTTGCTGTGGGAACTTCGCCCAGGTGGTGTGTTTGATTGGGGCGACCTTGTAGCAGACTTCTACGGCATTGGTGCGTCATACAACATCTTCCAATCTTGTGAAGACTCCTGCAAGGAATGCCCTCTATGAGAGTCAATAAGGTCATCGGTTTGCTTGCCGTTTCCATTCTAAGCATAGGGCTGGGTGCCTCTCTTTGGTGGGCTTGGAAATCCGCTAAGGCCAGCAAAGCTGCTACCGAGATAACTGCGCTTTTCGCTTTGGTCGAAATTGGGATGACTCCCGAGCAGGTGGAGCAAGCTTATGCCCAAAGATCTCCCCATGACGTAAACCTGCGGAAACTAACAACTGGCTCTTGGTTGTTCCAAACACCTCTTCAGTGGGGTGCTGTGAATTGGGTCATGTGGGTGGACTTTTCGGATGAAGCCGTAAGCTCCGTGAGGTTGCGTTTGCTTGACGACAAGGAAAGAAGGCCCAGCGACGCGCCGCCTGACAAACAGAAAGAAGTACCGTCCGGTATGGGTTCGGGAACGGGTGACGGTATCCCGCACAGGACGTGAGAATCAAGCTGGTGATGAATATGCATCCTATTAGCCGACTGATATGCCTGTTGGCAACCCTGTGGCTGGTGGAGTCTTCGATGCCAGCCGCGGTCATCCGCGCCGGAGCAGACGCGAGCCATCCAAGCGGCTTGTTTTGTTACGTGACGGGCTCGGATGGGAACACCCAGATTCATCTGGCTCAATTCGACCAAGGGAACGCCGAAGTGAAGTTCACGAGAACTTTACCGACGTCGGTTAAGCCACCGATTTGCCTCAAGCAGAGTGTCGTGGCTGTAAACGCAGAGGGTGAGATCTACAAACTTGATCTGAAAGGCGAACTTGTCATTGCGGCCAAACCGGCTGGATTTAGCGGCACAGCTCGTCAGGTCGGGAAACTCACGGATACACTCATCTTCGTTGTCGAAACCTTGTGGGATTCAAAGAGCAATGGGTGGTTGCACCACATTTACATTATTGACGTTGAGGGCAGCCAGCCGGTGGTGAAGTCGAAAGAGCGTATTATTGAACCCTTTCTCATAACTCGAACGCATGATGAGATTATTGTGGTTGGGAATGAAGATGTTCAACGGCTAAAGATGCCTTGAAGGTGAACGATACCTCCACATACCGCATGCGGACGGGGCTGGCGTTGCGGTAGCCCACGGGTTTAGCTATCTCTTTTCCGGAGTTACACCTCACGCCTCACGCTCCCCAACACCACCACCTCAAGCTACATGACGGACCCCGTTGACACGCGCGCACGTTTGACCCGATCAAGTGGCCGCCGCGCGATAGTCCAACAGCCACACACTCGCCAGCCGGGTGTAATGCACGTCGGTGGCCAATCCTTTCAGCGCCGTCCTCACCTCTGATTCGTCCGAGTAATTCTTGATGACGTCGAACACCTCGCCCGTATGGAGGGTTCTTCGCTGATATGTGTTTCCTTCCTCATCCACGCGCACCGGCGGCATCCAGCGGCAGTCCGTCTGCAAATGATCTGCGAACACCACCCGCGCGCCCGATTGCAGGCCGGCATGAAAGCCAGTCAGAAAATCGGAGATTCTCGACCGCGGCAGATGAGACCACCAGAACATGGCCACCCCGGCAGTGAATCCATTTGCCAGATTTTCCAGATGCCACGCATCGGCCAGGGCAAACTCAACCCGTGCGCGTCCGTAAACTCTTTCGCGCGCCAAGTCCAGCATCGGTTCGTTGATGTCCGTGGCCAGGATGGACGTAGCGGTTCTGGCCATGATTTGGGTCCAGTAGCCGGTGCCACAGGCCACCTCCAGCACACGCTCGCCCGCCACTAATTCGCGCAGCAAACCGGCGAGCTGCGCGAGATCAGCCTGTCGCTCCGGGATGCGGTAGGCTTCCTCGAATTCCCCGGCGCGATGGGCGTAATACAGCGCCAGTCCGTCCGGTGTGCAGATATCCGTAAACGACAACGCCTCCGTTCCGGTGGAGTTCTGCAAAGCCCCCTCTCCGGGGATTGCCGCCGGATCACTCGATGCTGGTAACGCGCTCATTTCCGGGGCTCGCAAGCTGCGGACAAGTTTGCCGGCACCTGCGGACCTGATTCCACCTTGGCGCACACACGCCGCTGCCGCAAGCCCCGGCTTGAGAGGGAAAACGCAAACCTTGTGTCCGCTCTCTCCGCGCCGCATCCTGTTTTCCGTGCGAAAGACTACTGCAACATTTGACTTCGATGTCGCGATTCTCGGGGCAGGCAGCGCGGGTTACGCCGCTGCGCGAACGGCGGCGGGCGCTGGAATGAAAACCGTGGTGATCGAAGGCGGGGATGAGGTCGGCGGGCTGTGCATCTTGCGTGGGTGCATGCCCAGCAAGGCGCTGCTTTATGCGGCGGAGGTTTTGCATCTTGCGCGCCAGGCCGAAACGTGGGGGTTGCGGGTCAAATCCGCCGGGTTCGATTTCGCCCGGGTCATGCAGCGCAAGGCGAAGCTGATCGCCGGCTTTGCGGATTACCGGCGAGAGCAGTTGGAGCGCGGCAGGTTCCAGTTCATTCGCGCGCACGCAACGTTTCTCGACGCGCACACGCTGGAACTGCGTTCCCATCCCTTGTCCGTAGCCGCCGACGTAAGGAGGCGGAATGGCTCACAAGAATCCGCCTCCTTACGTCGGCGGCTACGGTCCAGCGCGGGCCTAGCAGGCGAGCGCACGCATAGACTCACCGCGAGGCATTTCATCATCGCCACCGGCTCGGTCATCGCGGCCCCTCCCCTGCCCTCGCTGGCGGAGGTCGGCTATCTCACGAGCGACCACGCACTCTCGCTCAAGAAACTGCCCAAGTCGCTGATTGTCCTGGGCGGCGGCGCAATCGCCTGCGAACTGGCGCAGTTCTTTGCCCGTTTCGACGTGCGCGTTACCATGATCCAACGCAGCCCCCACATCTTGAAGGAATTTGATGAGGACGCGGCCAAGGTGATCGAAACGGTTTTCCGTCGCGAAGGCATCCGATTGTTCACCGGCACACGGCTGTTGGACGCAAGACGCGCGGGCAAACAAAAGGTGGTGAGCTTCGAGCACGCCGGTCGAATCGTGCGCGCGCAGGCGGATGAAATCCTGTTCGCGCTCGGGCGCACGCCCAATACCGCGAGCCTCGCACTGGATCGCGCGGACGTGCAAATGGAACAAGGCCGCATCGTCACCAACGCGCGGATGCAAACCAGCGCGCGGCACATCTTCGCAGCAGGCGATTGCACGGGGCCGCACGAGATTGTTCACATTGCCATTCAGCAGGCGGAGGTCGCGGCCTACAATCTCGCCAACCCGCGTCGCCCCCGCGCCGTGGATTACCGCCAGCTTACCAACGTGGTGTTCACCGATCCGCAGGTCGCAACCGTGGGGCTGACAGAAAAGGCCGCACTCGCCCAAGACATTCCATTCGTCGTGGCGAGCTATCCTTTCAACGACCACGGCAAATCGCTCATCATGGAGGCTCTGGACGGTTTTGTGAAGCTGCTGGCGGATCCGCAGTCAGGCGAGATTTTGGGCGGCGCGTGTGTTGGCCCGATGGGTGGTGAGTTGATCCATGAAATCAACACGGCCATGGCGAAACGGATGACGGTTCAGGAACTGGCCGCCACACCGCATTATCATCCCACGCTCGCGGAAATCTGGACTTACCCGGCGGAGGAACTGGCGGAACGAATTTCGACAGTGAAATGACACCGCTGGTTTCCGCCGCCGCACGCAGATCAGTTCACCTCGCCGATTCGAGAGCGGTGAATGGAATGCACTGACATAGAACGAAGAGACTCCATGAACAAACAAACATGCAGATCAAGGCAACAATCATCAGCCACACTCCAGTTGCCACTGACCGCCATCCTGCTCATCGGTCTGGCCGGAGCAATCCCCGGTTTCGCCCAGCCAACCGGCGACGCGGCGCGTTGGCAATGGCGCGATGCTCGTGAGTTGACCGTCGAAGGCAAAGGCTGGACCGACACCAGGGATTTCTACGATCGGCTGCCAGCGCGGGCCGAAAGCCTGGTGCGGGCGCCGGTGTGGCATTTGAGCCGCGATTCCGCCGGAATCAGTGTGCGCTTTGTCACGGAGGCAACGACGATTGCGACCCAATGGAAATTGCGGCGCGAGGCGCTGGCGATGCCGCACATGCCGGCCACGGGCGTGAGCGGGCTGGATTTGTACGTGAAGGAACAAGGGCAATGGCGCTGGCTCGGCAATGGTCGTCCCACGAAAGCCGTTGAGGAAAAAGTGCTGGTCAGCGGAATGACGCCGGGCCGGCGGGAGTATTTGTTATACCTGCCGCTTTACAACGGAGTGCAGGAGGTGAAGATCGGCGTGCCACCGGGCGCGGAGATGCAGGCCGGCCCGGAGCGACCGGTGCGGACAAAGCCGGTGGTCTTCTATGGCACATCCATCGTGCAAGGCGGCTGCGCTTCGCGCCCGGGCATGGCGTATCCGGCGATTCTTGGGCGTCGCCTCGACGTGCCGACCATCAATCTCGGTTTCTCCGGCAACGCTCAGTGTGAACCGGAAATGGCGCGATTCCTCGCGGAACTGGACCCCGCTGTGTTTGTGCTCGATCCCCTGCCCAACATGTCTGCGGAAATGGTGAACGCGCGATTCGAGCAGTTCGTAGGCATCCTGCGCGAAGCCCGTCCGCAGACACCCATTGTGCTGGTGGAACATCTGGAATATACGGACGGCGAATTCGTGGGAGCGCGCCGGGAAAAAGTCGCCGCCGCGAACGCTGCGCTGCGGACAATCCATCAACGCCTGGTCAGCAGCGGTCAGAAAAGGATTGTTCTGGTGCCGGGGGACAAGTTGATCGGCCGCGACGGTGAAGCCACGGTGGATGGAACGCACCCGACGGATTTGGGGTTCTTGCGGATGGCGGATGCACTTGAGTCGGGGTTGCGGCGAGCCCTGAAATCAAACCGTTGAATCCAAACCTGCGGCAGCGGACGACGGATCGTCAGACCGGGGGGAATTAAGCTTTTGCGTAATGCGCCGACACGGAAGCGGGCGAGGGCAACGGAAACACCTCATCGAACTGGCTGTCAGTGAATCGGACGGCAATTTGAACTCCACTGAGCGCGTGCTCGCGCGCGAAATTGATGGCCCGCTGGGAGTGCTGAAAATCGTACGCCTCCAGCGGGTTGGCCGTCCAGTTTCCCAGACTCCGGAGGTATAGCTGCGTGCGCGCATGTTGCAGCAGGATTCTCATGTTTCGTTACTCTTACCAGGTTCGACCCGCCTGCCCCAAAGTCTCCGCTCGCACCATCGGCCAATGCATCAAGGCAGGCAGGTGAAGCTTATTCCGATCACGTCCGCAGGCAAGTCCAAGTTCAGATAAAATTCGGATAAAATTCTCGCCGAATTGTCCGGCTCAACGGGTGGCGAGTTTTGCAGCCGCCGCGCAGTAACCCTGCAATTTCCCCTCGTCAATCGTCACGTCATTGCCTACGTTACGCTGGTAGTATGAAAAAGAATTTTGTCCTGATGTGGGCAGTCTTGGTTTCAGCCTGCTGGCACATTGAAACGGCGGCGCTGGCACAGACGACCGTCGTGATCAGTAATCCGCCGGCGATCCGCCTGATCCCATCGCCGAGCGACTTGGGATTGTCCGCGCCCCCGCCATCGCAGCCAGCGAACCGCCCCATCCAGGTGCGCCCACCGCAATCCGGCACTGCGTTTCCGAATTTTCCCGTCACTCCCGTCGCCACCGCACCCGGCCCGCTTCCGCCCAACATCATCGCGTGGGATGGTGATTTGAAAGAATCCACTCTCAAAGCCGGTGAACTGGAATCACTGCTCACGTTCAACTTCACCAATGTTTCATCGTCCGATGTCACCATCACTCACGTGCAAACCAGTTGCGGTTGCACCACGCCCCGGCTGCCGCAGATGCCGTGGAAGGTGGCGGCCGGAATGCATGGTGAGATACCGGTGGTGATGAACATGGCCGGTCGGTCAGGGACCATTTTCAAGACCATTACGGTCAATACCGACAAGGGCTGGAAGATGCTCACGGTCAAGACCACGATGCAAGCTGCTTCGCCCACCGCGATGACCGCCAATGAACGATTGCGGAATCAACAACTCGTGCTCGCCGACCGGCAGGCGGTGTTCAAGGGCGATTGTGCGCGTTGTCACGTCGAGCCGGTGATTGGCAAACTGGGCAAGGACCTTTACACCGCCGCCTGCGGCATCTGCCACGAAGCCGAGCACCGCGCCGAAATGGTGCCGAACTTGAACGCGCTCAATCACGCCACGAGTGCCGAGTACTGGAAACATTGGATCACGCACGGCAAAGCGGGTTCGCTCATGCCGGCCTTCGCCCACGCGCAAGGCGGGCCGCTTTCCGACGCGCAAATCGCCTCTCTGGTGGATTACCTGGTCAAGGCCATGCCCTCCAAACCCGGCGCTACAAGCCCCAGCCTGCCGGTCGTGGTTCCGACAAAAGCTTCCGCCACTTCCGGCGGACGTTGATTCGATTCAAGGCGAGCTGCAGGACAAGCGGACGACTGTCCACCGGTTCACAACCGCATCGGTTGTCGCTGGGCGTATGTCAGCGTCCGCCACAGCCACTCGATGGGGCCGAAGCGGAACCTTTTCAGCCACCATACACTGAAGGGAATTTGCGCCGCGTAGATGATCAACGCCAGCACCACTCCCGGCGCCCGGCCCACGGAACCGTACCAACCCAGGCCATAGCTGTAGAAGATCGTCGTGCAGACCACCGATTGCAGGAGGTAATTGGTCAACGCCATGCGCCCGACGGCAGCGAGCGGATGGAGCCACTGGTGCGCGGCTTGGCGGTGCAGCAACAGCGTCAGCCCCGCGGCATAGGCCAGACAGAGCGCCGGCCCGCCCACGGCCAAGGTGGCCGCGCTGACAACCCATAGCGGCGAGGCACTGGCCGGGTCGGCCACCGCGTACGTGACGGCGTAAATTAAATTGGCGGGTAACCCCAGGGCGAGGCCCCAGCCGAGCGTACGCCGGATAGAGCCCAGGTTGGCTTCGGGGTCATGCAGGAGCCGCCGCCGGCCCGCGTACAGTCCGAAGAGGAACATCGCGAAAAACATCGGCGCGTAGTACCAAACATACTGGTAGAGAAACAGCACGTTGCGGGCACGTTGCGCGAATACTTCCGCCAGGCTGCCGTGCGCGAAGGCGCGCAGATTCTCCGCCGACGCCTGTTCATACCAGGCATTGGTCGCGGCGAGTTCTTCTTGGATGCGTTGTGCGACTGCCGGCACGAGCGAGCCCAGCGCCATGATGGCCGCCAGCAGGCCATAAATCAAAACTGGCAACAGAAGCGAAATCCCCGCCCACACCAACAGCGTTGTGGGCCGGCGATTTCGAAACGCCAACAGCAGGAAACCAAACAGCGCGTACACCACGAGAATGTCGCCTTCCCAGATGAGAAACGCGTGCGCCAGTCCGATCGCCAACAAGGCCAGCAGTCGCCGCGCGTAACGGCCCACGAAACCGGCCCCGCGCGCCGCCGCCCGCTCCATTTGAATCGCCATGCCCAGACCGAACAAAAACGAGAACAGCGAAATGAACTTCCCCTCCGCGAAGACGCGCACCACCCAGTCCGCCGCCACATCCGCGCGCGTAGTCCACGGTTGGTTGGCCATAAACAGATCGTAACAAGGCCAACTGAACAACGCCATGTTGACCAGCAGAATGCCGAGCAGGGCAAAGCCGCGCAGCACATCGAGCGTTTCAATCCGCTCCGCCGGGGAAACCGGGGCGGGAGGCGGCGCGCGGAATTCGCCAATGACGGGCGGGATGTCAGGTGCGGCTGGCATGACTCTACAAGTCTCGTGTGTGAGCGATGTGTGACAAGAGTTACAGGCGGTCAAGACCCTTGAAGGAAACTCCGATCAAGGTTCGCAGGCGACATCAGCGCCGTGCGCTTCCCGAACAACTCCGGCAACTTGTCAATGACGCGGCTCTTGATTTGAATACCGGCGCCGACCACGGACATGGCCACGGCGATCGCCAGAATGACGTTAAACACCGCACGCTTCCAACCGCCACCCACCGCCGATCCCAGGTAACTGCGGCGGTTGTTCATGATTAGAAAAGTGAGGTACGCGATGGGCAGCATCGTAAAGCAAATGGCCGACGCCACGACCGGCAACCAAAGCGGGGTGGAGGTAACCACGCCCAGCAAACCCACCGCCGGTACCAGCGTAAAAATGCGGTAACGCCAGACCGTGTAATCGAGCTTGAGCATTTCGCACATGGTGAATCCGCACACCACCATGTGCGCGCTGATGGCGCCGCAGGTCATGGCGATGAAGCCCAGGTTGAACACAATACGGCCCAGGTTCGCGCCCATCACCGGTTCGAGCGCTCGCGCGGCGTCCACGGGCCGCAGGTCGGTGCGGACCGCGTCGCCCAAGGCGGGATTGTAGATGGTGTTGGCCATCGCGATGATGATCAGCGAGGTCACCAGCACGAACGGCATGAACATGGACATGGCGAGGTCCCAGCGGGAGAGTTGCTTGTGGCTTTGCCCCCAGCCTTTGGCGAGCAGCGAATAGCCATAGAGAAACGTCATGTTGATGCCCACCGCCGCACCAATGGCGCCCAACACGGTTTGAATTCCCTCCGGACTGCGCGGCAGATGGAACGCAAACAGGCCGCGGAATAGTTCACCCCAGTTGATGCCGGTGGAGATGACCACGGTGGCAAACGCCAGGATCACCAAGGCAATGACGCCGCGCAAAAACCATTCGTAGATTTTAATACCCTTGGCGCGGCTACCGTAGTTCCAAGTGGTGAAAATGCCGATCCCTAGCAGCAGGAAACCGATGCCGAAACTGACCGCGTAACCCGCTCCGGTAAAACCGCGCTTCCCGTCCGCGTCAACGCTCGCCACGACGATCCCGAACATGTCCGCCAGGTCGCGCGCCGCGCCGGCAGCCAGTCCGTACTGGGGAAAATGCCAGATCACCGAGGCCACGATCGTGGCAATGGCCCAGAGCAAGGGAATGAGCGGATGCAGTTCTCGTCCGAACGCCCGGTAAGGACGCTCGCCGCTGGTGAGCACCACGTTGCCCAGCGCGGCCAACATGCAAACACCGAGGAGCATCGCCACTGGTTGCACCCACAGGAGTTGATAGCCGAACGAGGCACCGGCCACCACGGACGCCACCGCGCTCCCCGCGCCGAGAGTCATGGCGCTTTGCAGCAGACCCGGTCCGGTGCGTTTGAGATAACCGGCCGCGCGGGTCAGGAAAGGCTGGTTGGCCAGCACCTGTAATTCGGCGACTTCGCGTTGCAACTTCTCCGGGTCCCACTTGCTCGTCATCGGGAGACCGGCGTTCCCCTGCGGCGCGGACGATTTCATGGGCGCATCATGGGAAGATGCGACGGCGAGTTCAATGGAAAGATTCTGAATCAAGCTTGCCAACGGCGCGGCCGCGTAGGGTGCGCCACGAAATGCGACCAGCCAGGTTCTCGAAGCGACTGGACGAGGACAGCGTCGTCGGGGCGGCAACTTTTTTTTGAACATTTTCCGCTGAGATTGTCAAAGTGCCGTAGCGGCCAAGTTCGCGCCCGCACCGGGTCCGCGTGCCGCCAAACCTAAAAAAACGAGTTTACAACGGCCACGAGAGTCGTTATTTGGACGCTCCGTCTTCCGAATGAAGCGGACTGGAAACCATGATAAAAGTAGAGAATCTGGCAAAGTTTTTCGGCACGAAACGGGCCGTTGACGGGGTTTCGTTTTCGGTGGCACGCGGGGAGGTGCTCGGTTTTCTCGGCCCGAACGGCGCCGGCAAATCCACCACGATGCGAATGATCACCGGCTTCATTCCCCCGACGGCCGGCAAAGTCAGTGTGGGGGGATACGATATGGTGGAGAACCCCATTCCGGCCAAGCGTCTCATTGGCTATCTCCCCGAAAACGCACCCGCTTACACGGACATGACCGTGAGCGGCTTCCTGAGTTTTGCCGCGGAAATTCGCGGATTGAGCGGCGACGCGAAAAAGAAGGCGGTGCATCGTGCCGTGGAAATGTGCTTCCTCGAAAACGTGCTGCACCAAAGCGTGGAAACCTTGTCCAAAGGCTATCGTCACCGCACTTGCTTCGCGCAATCCATCATCCACGACCCGGAGGTGCTCGTGCTGGACGAACCGACCGACGGCTTGGACCCGAACCAGAAGCACGAGGTGCGCGGCCTGATCAAACGCATGGGCGAGCAGAAGGCCATCATCTTTTCCACGCACATTTTGGAGGAAGTGGATGCGGCGTGTTCGCGGGCCATCATCATTGATCGAGGCCGGATCGTGGCGAATGGCACCCCGCAGGAATTGCGGCGCAAGTCCGAATGGGCCGGCGCGGTGACGTTGCGTGTGAAAGGGGTGGCGGGGTCGGCTGTTTCCGCAAAGCTGTATCAGGTGCCGGCGGTGAACCGCGTCACGGTGGTGGAGGAAAAGGAGGGCCGCGTGACGGTGTCGGTGTTTCCCAAGCCGCAGGCGGCAGGCGCCAACGGAGAGTTCGCCCGCGCCGTCGGCGAGGCGGCGCACGGCTGGCATATCGAACAACTGCAAATTGAGGAGGGTCGCTTGGATGAAGTTTTCCGGAGCATCACCATGCCGGACACGAAGCAGGAGGTGAAGAAGTGAATAGTGCCTTTGGCAACATCAAGGCCATCGCCAAACGGGAACTGACCGGCTACTTCGCCTCGCCGGTGGCTTATGTGTTTATTGTCATCTTCCTGTTGTTGTGCGGTGGGTTCACGTTTTTGTTCGGTGGGTTCTTTGAACGCGACCAGGCTTCGCTCATGGCGTTCTTCATGTGGCATCCCTGGTTTTATTTGTTCCTGGTGCCGGCCGTCGGCATGCGACTCTGGTCGGAGGAACGCCGTTTGGGGACCATCGAACTGCTGTTGACCATGCCCATCACGGCTTGGCAGGCGATTGCCGGGAAGTTCCTGGCTTCTTGGATATTTCTGGCGCTGGCGCTGCTCCTGACCTTTCCCGTCTGGATCACCGTCAATTATCTCGGCAATCCGGACAACGGCGTGATTGTGTGCAGTTACCTGGGCAGCGTGCTGATGGCCGGTGCGTATCTGGCCATTGCGTCCATGACTTCGGCCATGACGCGCAACCAGGTGGTGGCTTTCATTCTCTCGGTCGTGCTCTGCCTGTTCCTGGTGCTGGCGGGCATTCCCCGGGTGAAGGAATTTTTCGATTCCCTGGGCTTTGTTTGGTTGGGAAACCTGACCGCCGCGATGAGCGTGATGACCCATTTCGATGCCTTCCAGCGCGGGGTCATTGATTTCCGTGACCTGATCTATTTCCTTTCTGTCATCGGGTTCGCGTTGTTCACCACCGGCGTAATCCTTCGCAGCCATCGGTCGGGGTAGGATATTGACTGAATTTTCATCGCAACGGCTATGCAACATAAAAAGCGAATTGAGACTTATCTGTATTCGACGGTGGGCGTCATCGTGATGGTCGTCATCCTGGTGGCGCTGAATGTGATCGTGCGTCCCTTGCTCGTGCGCGTGGACATGACCGCCGACAAGGCCTACACCCTCTCGGAAGGCACGAAGCGCATTTTGGGCAGCCTGGACACCCCCGTGCAAATCCGGTTCTACTTCAGCCAGCGCGACTCGGCCACGCCGGTGGATTTGAAGACTTACGCCGCAAGGGTCGAGGACATGCTCAAGGAGTACCAGTTGTTGGCGAAAGGGAATCTCGAGATCAAAAAGCTCGACCCCGTGCCCGATACCGAGGCGGAGGATTCGGCGAACCTGGATGGCATTCAAGGGCAAATGCTACAGCCATTGGGCGGCGACCGGATTTACTTCGGCCTGGCGGTGAGTTGTTTGGACGAGCGTGCGACGATTCCTTTTCTGAGTCCCGCTCGCGAACGCTTGCTCGAATACGATCTTACCCGCGCCATTGCCCAGGTCGCGCGACCGCAGAAACCTGTGGTCGGCGTGATGAGCGGCCTGCCCGTATTCGGCGGGTTCAACCCCATGATGATGCGGATGGGCGGCGGCGGTCGAACCGAGCCCTGGCTCTTCATCAATGAATTGAAGTCAGACTTCGATGTGAAGGAAGTCCCATTGACGGCGGACAAAATTGACGACGAAATCAAGGTGCTGCTGGTCATTTATCCCAAAGCCATCAGCGAGGCGGCGGAGTATGCCCTTGACCAGTTCGTGTTGCGCGGCGGCAAACTGGTGGCGTTCCTTGACCCCTTGAGTGTCATGGATGCACGCAGCGATCAGTCGAATCCGTTGCAGGCGGCCGCGGGGAGCGGAGCCAGTCTGGATCGCTTGCTGAAAGCCTGGGGCTTGAGCTTTGACATCGGCAAGGTCGCCACGGACAAGACCTATTACACCGAACTCGGCGGCGAAGGCGGGCGGCCGCAGGTGAATCCGTCTTTCCTCCAGATTCCGCCCCAAGCGATGGATACCAACGACGTGGTAACCAGTCAGATTTCCCGGTTGTATCTGCCGTTCAGCGGAACGTTCAGCGGGTCGCCCGCCGAAGGGCTGAAACAAACCGTGCTCATTCGCACCAGTCCGAACTCGGACGTCACCGAGAAGATGCTGGCGCAATTCGGCGGCTCGCAGGATTTCAAAGCGTCCGGCAAGGAACACACGTTGGCCGTGCGGTTGACGGGCAAGTTCAAGACCGCGTTCCCGGACGGCAAGCCTGGCAGCCAGGACCACGACGAGGAGAAGGACGAAGCCGCGGCGGGCGAGACCGAAAAACCAGCGGACGCGACGGTTGCCAAAGCACCGGACGATTCGCTCAAAGTTTCCAAAGAAGAAACCGTGGTGGTGTTGTTCGGCGATTCGGACATGTTGCACGAACAGTTCTATGCGCAAGTCCAGAATTTCTTTGGCCAGCGGATCATGCGGCCTTTCAGCCAGAATCTGACCCTGGTGCAGAATTTGGTGGAGCAATTGAGCGGCGACAGCGACCTGATCACCATTCGCAGCCGGGCGACCATGGCGCGGCCGTTTACGCGGATTCGCGAATTGCAGGGCCAGGCGGAGGAACGGTTTGCCGCCAAGATCAAGGAACTCGAGGAGAGCGAGCGTGAGCTGGCCCAAAAGATCAACGAGATGTTGCAAGGCCAGCAACCAGGCCAGCAGATCATTCTTTCCGATGAAGCGAAGAAGGAGTGGGAAGGAGTGCAAAAGAAGCGTGCCGAGGTGCGCGACGCGTTGCGGACCGAGCGCCGGAATCTGCGCAAGGACATTGACTCGCTCCAGACCCGGTTGCAGTGGACCAACATTCTGACGATGCCGGCCGTGGTGGCACTGGTCGGCATTGGTCTCGCGCTCATCAAACGTCAAAAGACCGCCGCAAGATGAATCGAAAACAGTTGATCTTGATATTGCTGACGGGTGCGGTGCTGGGTGGCATCGGCCTTTATCTGAACTCAAAAAAGTCCGAGTCGTTCGAGCGAACCGACCGCCTGGCCACTGACAAACTGCTGGGCGATTTTCCCGTCAATGACATCGCGCAGATCACCCTGCGCCAGCATGACGGCGAGGTGAACCTGGTGAAGGGCGAAGTCTGGACCGTGAAGGAACGGGGCGAGTATCCGGCCAACACCAGCAGCATCATCGAATTCGCCCGCAAGCTTTGGGATTTGCGTCCGGCCCAGAGCCAGAAAATTGGCGAGTCACAGTTGGGCCGGATGGAGTTGCTGCCGCCGGACAAGGGTGGAACCAATTCCGCCACTTTGGTTGAACTGAAGGACAAGGACGGCAAGGCCATCCGCACCGTGCTGCTCGGCAAGAAGTCCATGCGCAGCGGTGGCGGTGATCCCATGGGCGGCGGCGGCTGGCCGAATGGCCGCTGGCTTTATCTGCCGGACCAGCCGGGCACGGCTTATCTGGTCTCTGAACCGTTCTCCGACATGGAACCGAAACCAGATCGTTGGCTGGCCAAGGATTTCTTCAAAGTCGAAAAAATCCGGTCCGTGGCAGTGACTTTTCCTGAGACAACCAATTCGTGGAAACTGACGCGCGAAACCGAAGCCGGCGAATGGAAACTGGCGGACGCAACGCCGGAAGAACAACTGGATGCCGGGAAGACCTCCAGCTTTGGCTATGCGTTGTCCTCGCCTGGATTCGTGGATGTGCTGCTTGATGCAAGCCCCGAGCAGACAGGCTTGGATAAACCTACCGTCATCAACCTGGAAACCTTCGAGGATTTTAATTACACGGTAAAGGTCGGCGCAAAGACCAACGACAATTATGTTCTCACCGTGACGACTTCCGCCACGCTGCGCAAGGAGCGCACGCCCGGGGCCGATGAGAAACCGGAGGACAAGGAGCGGCTGGACAAGGAGTTCAAGGACCGCCAACAGAAGCTTGAAGAGAAGCTGGCCCAGGAGAAGAAACTCGCAAAATGGACTTACCTTGTATCGAGTTGGACGGTGGATTCACTGCTCAAACAACGCGCGCAGTTGTTCCCTGAAAAGAAGGAAGAAGCCCCCAAAGCCGACCAACCCGCAAACGACGTGCCGTAAGCCGTTCGACTTTTGCTGAACTGATAGCCAAGGCTTCACCCGTACCATGACCCTCGACCTCGCGATCCACTACACCGCCACCGGGCAGGCGATGCGGGCCGGCGGGCCGGCTGGTTGGGAACGCTTCGCCATGTTCCACTGATCCGATGAGCGAACAGGAATTCCTCGCCGCCTTGACCGGCCATGACTCCGACCTCCGACGCGCCGTGGACGCGCTCGGCGCCACCGGCCAGCCGTTTTGCCTCATCGGCGGGCTGGCGGTGAACCGCTATGTCGAACCCGTCGTGACGTTGGATGCCGGTTTCGCCATCGCCGCCGCCGCCGGCCTGGCCGACGCGCTACGGGCCGCGGGATTTGTCGTGGAGGAATTTCCCCATTCCGTCAACGCCCAGTTGCCCGGCAGCCGGCTGCGCGTTCAGATCACCGTCAACTCGCGTTATGCCGCGTTTCCCGCCCGCGCCACCGCCGGCGAACTCTTCGGCGTGCGCCTGCCCATTGCGGCTCTGGCCGACCTGGTGCAAGGCAAGCTCTGGGCGTTTACCGACACCCACCGCCGCGCCTCGAAACGGGCCAAGGACCGCGCCGACCTCATTCGGATTTGCGAATCCCACCCGCACGTCATCGCGTTGATCCCTCCCGGGCTGGTTTCCGAAGTGGATGACCTTCGCCCGGCCTGACTCCATCTGTCAAATTTGCTCTTGCTGAGGCGCGGCAACGGGCGTTCAATCTTTATCGTTAGGAAAAAACCTATGTAACCCAAAAGACAATTCACAGATTTGCGGCTTCGGCTGCTGTCCACGACGAAACTGGTAATTTCTGCTTACAGGACACGCAACGAGGCACGCCCACATCGGGCGTGCCCCAAAGCGTTCCTGTAAGGGCATACCAGTGCCCGTCGTGGGGCGTGAGTAGGTCACGCCCCTTCTTTTGGGACAATGGTTGGCGAGTCGCGGGTGAACACGACTATGAAAACAAGGTTCATGTTGCTGCTTGCGTTGGCAATCAGTCTGTCCGTCAAGGCGGCGAATCCCACTTGCGGTCTGACCATCATCACACATGGATTCCAACCGCCCAGCGGAACTGATCCGTTTCCTGAATGGCCGCGCGCGATGGCTAGGGCAATCACAAACAGAATCGGCGCGGCCGTTCCGATTTACCGTGTTTGGTTTAATCCAATCAATTCACAGGTGACACTATTGGATGGAGAAACCAGCATTGACATTGGGCAACGGGGAGGCGCAATTATTTTGCTCGATTGGTCTGATGTGAGTTGGGCGACTCCGCTTTCAGCGCTAACGGTGGCTGATTATTTCTTCGACTATCTTTTCGGTCGAGCGCATGGCGGGCACAATCTCGCTGAACTTCCCATTCACCTGATTGGGCATAGCAGGGGTTGTGCTCTCAACAGCCGCCTCGCTCAAGTCCTCGCCAGCAACGGAGTGCTGATCGATCAGGTTTCGACCCTTGATCCTCACCCAACAGGTAACGATCCGACGCCGGCAACATTCATGAACGTTCTGTTTGCTGACAACTACTGGCAATCTCATGTAACCAGTTTACCAGATGGAATGATGATTTCAGGAGCATTTGATCAAAACCTATCATCTGTATTGACGGGATCGGGTTCGACGCCACACACGAAAGTCCACAGGTATTACCACGGAACAATTGACCTCTCACTTGGCAGCGATGGCGATGGCAGCCCGGAGATGAACTGGTACCTAAACACCCGTTTGCCGGACATGACTGGTTACAACTTCTCCAGATATGGGAAAACTTCTCTCCCGCGACCTACCGCTGGAATCAGCCAGAGCTTTTTCGGGTCGGACGGGAGTGGTAGCAGGGGGAGTGGTAGCAGAGTCTACGTCAGTCTGACCAGCCCGGTTTGGCCTAATGCTGGATTCGAACAACGCGACAACATTCATAATCAAGTTGTAGTTGGGCAGGAAGTGGCCATCCCTTGTTACGCAGCGCACTGGGGATCTCAGCAAACGATCACTTTCTCGCTCGATGAGGACACAAACCCTTTCAATGGTATTAGGACGGACATTGGCTCAATTTCGAGAAATGTCAGTTTAGTAGGAACTGTTGGCATGGAATCATTTTCGTGGACGCCAACAATTGCAGATATTGGAACGCATTTCATCCGAGTGAAAGCGAGCGATGCCACCGGGCGTGCGCGGTATGATTACTACTTGAAACCGATCACCGTCCAAGCGGCGGCAACACCGACTCCAACAATCTCGTCGGTTGCACCCGCGACGCTGCCGCCATCTTCCTCACCGCAACTCATCACGATCAACGGCACGAATTTCAAGCTACCGGGTGATCCAAACGCCTCCTCGCTCGTTTTCTACGACCCGGTCAACAACCCTTATCCGCGCATACCCATCAACGTCACTGCAACCTCGATGCAATACAACATCATCGTCGGAGCGGCCACTGGAACATGGAAAGTAAAAGTGCTCAATGGGAGCAAAGAATCCTTGGCGTTCTCCTTCGCCGTTGCATCAAGCGGAACGCAACTGACGGGACTTTCGATTTCCGGGCCGGCGGCAATTGCGGAAAACAACAACGGTCAGTTCACGGCAACGGCGCATTTTAACGACGGCTCGTCGTCAACGGTGACTTCAAACACGAGTTGGAACGAGAATTCCAGTGCGACGACCATTTCATCGTCAGGGCTTTTGAGCGCCGGAAGCGTGAGCAGCGATACGACAGTGACGGTTTCGGCAAGCTACACCTTCAACGGTGTCACCAAGTCAACAAGTGCGAATGTGGTGATTGTAAATTCCGGGTCAGGCGGCGGCACAACGACAGTTCATCCGCTGGTGAATGGTACTTTTGAGAGCGGCGTGAGTCCGTGGGCTCCCAGTGGCTACGCAGACATTGTTGCCCTGTCGTATCCACATCTTGGCAGTTGGTATGCCTATCTGTGCAACGCCAACAACGCAGCAGGCTCGTTTGCCCAGTTTTTCCCAATTCCCGCGGGAACAACCGCAGCGACACTTCAGTTTTACCTGAACATTGTTTCGCAAGAAACTGCTGTCAATACGGCCTACGACACCATGAAGGTTGATCTCGTAACCGCGAACGAACAATACGTTGGGACAATTGCACAGTTCTCCAATCTCGATAAGGGAGCGAATGTGAACGGGAGCTATGTCCTCAAGAGCTACAACATTATGCCGCTCCTTTCTGCGTATAAGGGGCAAAGCTTGTTTCTGGCTTTTTCGGGTCAGACTGATGCAACGTTTAGCACAATCTTCCGCATAGATGACGTGGACATCACGCTCACGGTCAACAATCCGGTTTCGTTGACAGGCTTGAGCATCCGTGGGCCTTCTTCAATTCCCGAGAGTCGCGGCGGACAGTTTTGGGCCGATGCAATCTTCAGTGACGGAACGACCCAGCAAATCAGTCCGAATAGCTGGAGTGAAAACTCGGCAGTAACGACCATTACTACAGATGGGTTTTTGTCCGCCGGAGCAGTGAGCGCGGACACGACTGTTACGGTGGCAGCCTCCTACACTTTTAACGGGATAACGCAGCAGGCGACGAAAACGGTGACAATTGTCGATGGCAGCGCCACCCACACTTTGACATCATTGGCCATCAGCGGCCCGGTTTCCATGAGCGAGAACAGTTTTGGGCAATTCACAGCCACGGCCATCTTTGCTGATGGCACTTGGCAAACCGTGACGCCCACTTGGTCGGAGAATTCTGGTGCCACCACTATCTCCAGCGGAGGATTGCTAACAGCGGGTGATGTCAGCAGCGACACAACGGTAACGGTTTCCGCAACCTATACAACGGGGGGCATCACTCGCAGTGCGAACCAAGATGTTCTCATCGTCAATACGCCCACTCCGGCGACGCTTGCATCCCTGAACATCAGCGGGCCAGCCTCACTTTACGAGAACAGCACCGCCCAATACTCGGCAGCCGCATTGTTCAGCGACGGGTCGTCGCAAAGCGTGAATCCGACTTGGAGCGAGGATTCCTCGGCGACCAGCATCTCCATCTTCGGGCTGCTCAGTGCGGGAGAAGTCGCAAGCGATACGTTCGTGACGGTTTCCGCCAGCTATACAACAGGCGGGATTACCCGCAACGCGCAGAAGATCGCTACAGTTTTGAACGCGCCCGACACGACGGGACCGGAGGTGGTGATCAATTTTCCGGCCAACAACACCAGCGTAACCAGCCCAAGCCTCACCGTCACCGGAATGGCCACTGACAGCGGGCGCGGCGATAATGGTATTTCCTCAGTCACTGTCAACGGGGACACTGCCAGTGGCGGCACGGCGAGCGGTGCCAACACAGCCCACTGGAGTGCAACCATCACGTTAAGCCCGGGCGTGAACACAATTACAGTGGTTGCCAAAGATGCGTTCAACAATTCCAGCCAAGAGCAGGTCACCGTCAACTTACCGACGTTCGTCAACCTTGATTTCGAATCTGCGACAATACCGTCATCCCTCCCGGATTATAGCGAGGTGTCGGTTAGCTCCGCACTTCCGGGATGGGCGGCATACTTTGGCGCACAGCAATTGAGCGATATTTGGTACAACAACCGAGCGCTAGGCGGTGTCGCCATCTCAATCCATGACCTTAACCCCTACGCGGTTTTGGAGGGATCATATAGTCTGATGCTACAAGCCGGACTTAGCAGCGGTTTCGAGTGGTCAAGCGTATCCGTTGCCCAGACGGGCTTCATTCCAGTAGGAGTCAAGTCTTTGCGTTTCTTTGTCAATGGAGGGGGCTTTGAAGTCAAAATGGGCGGGCAGAGTCTGCCGTATGCCCAAATTGCCATCGGCGCAAATTATCGTGTTTGCGGTGTTGATGTCTCTGCATTCGCAGGGACGACATCCGAACTCAGATTCGAAGTGCTACCGTACTTAGGCACGAGTTTCCCGTTTAATGATGTCTATTTGGATAATTTCCAATTCTCCTCCATACCCCTCCCCCCAATCGGCGTGATCAGTACGAGCGTCTTGCCTACCATTGGCGGCGAGGCCAGCAGTGGTGGCCGATATGCTATTGGGCAAACCGCGACTCTCTTCGCCTCGGCCGCTGAGGAGTTCAGCTTTGTGAGTTGGACGGAAAACGGCAGCGTGGTAAGCGTAACCAACGTCTATAGTTTTGAAGTCACCGGAGATCGCCATTTGACAGCCCACTTCGTGGCGAACCCAGTGCTGACGCACAGCCCGCCCGCCTTGACGAATTTCGCGACCAAAGGGGAGAACGCCACAAACCAACTCTTCGAGCTTTGGAACTCTGGCGGCGGCACGTTGTATTACACCAACACAGTCAATCAACCCTGGCTCTCCGTGTCGCCCGCCACCGGCAGCAGCACTGGTGAGCCTGACCCGATTCAAGTGAACTTCACCACGGCAACGCTGAATGTAGGATCGTACGACGCGTTAATCACCATCAGTTCTCCAGTGGGCACACAGCAGATTCCCGTGACACTGACCGTGAGTGCGCCGGTGTTACCGCCGGAGATTGTCAGTTGGGGGGATAACAGTTATGGGCAGACGAACGTTCCGCCGCAGGCAACCAAGGTGGCGGCCATCTCCGCCGGTGGCTTTCACAATCTGATGCTCAAGACCGATGGCACGGTCATGGCATGGGGAAGAAACCTTGAAGGCCAAGTGCATGTTCCCGCGGCAGCGGCCAACGTGGCCGCCCTTTCTGCCGGCTTCTTGCACAACCTGGCACTCAAGCCGGACGGCATCGTGTTTGGCTGGGGCGAGCACTCGCTTGGCCAGACGAACGCGCCACCGGAAGCAACCAACGTGGTAGCCCTTGCCGCGGGGGGCAATTTCAATCTGGCGCTGAGAGACGATGGGCGCGTGGTGAGTTGGGGTGAAAGCAACTTTGGCAAGACGACAGTTCCGCCGCAGGCGACCAACGTAGTGGCGATCGCCGCCGGGACTGATCACAGCCTGGCTCTGAGAATGGATGGCAAGGTGGTCAGTTGGGGGTGGAACGTTTCCGGCCAGACCAATGTCCCTTCGTCGGCAACCAATGTGGTGGCCATTGCGGCAGGGGCGGCGCACAGCCTCGCCCTCCAGGCCGATGGCAGGGTGGTGGCGTGGGGAAGAAACCTTGAAGGCCAAACGAATGTGCCGGGGGCGGCGAGCAACGTGGTGGCGATTGCCGCCGGTGCTTATCACAATCTGGCCCTCCGTGCCGATGGCACGGTGGTTAGTTGGGGCACCAATGGCTTCGGGTTGGCGACGATTCCGCCGACAGCTTCCAACGTGGTGGGCATTGCCGCGGGCTGGCATCACAGCCTGGCACGGTTGGGCAACGGCGCGCCGGCGATTACGGTTCAACCGTTCAGCCGCACGGTCATGCATGGCGAGGCCGTGAGCTTGACGGTTTTGGCGGTGGGTGCGCAACCGCTCGCTTATCAATGGCGACTCAATGGTCTGAACATTCCTGGAGCGACGAGTTCAACTTTGGTGATCAACTCCGCACACTGGCAGGCTGCTGGCGATTACACTGTGGTTGTTAGTAACTCGCTGAGCAGCGCAATTAGTCACGTCGCCGCGCTGGCGGTCGGTTTGCCGCCCCCGCCGGAGATTGTCAGTTGGGGGGATAACGGCTTTGGGCAGACGGATGTTCCGCCGCAGGCAACCAACGTGGCGGCCATCTCCGGCGGCGGCTTTCACAATCTGGCGCTCAAGGCCGATGGTACGGTCACGGCCTGGGGCAGAAACACGTTTGGTCAGGTGAATGTTCCTGCGGCAGCGGTCAACGTGGTGGCCCTTTCTGCCGGCTTCTTCCACAACCTGGCCCTCAAGGCGGACCGCAGCGTCTTTGGCTGGGGTGAATACACGCTTGGCCAGACGAATGTGCCACCAAATGCCACCAACGTGGTGGCCCTTGCCGCGGGGGGTAATTTCAATCTGGCGCTGAGAGACGATGGGCGCGTGGTGAGTTGGGGTGAAAGTAACTTTGGCAAGACGACAGTGCCACCGCAAGCAACCAACGTGGTGGCGATCGCCGCCGGGACTGATCACAGCCTGGCGCTGAGAGCGGATGGCAAAGTGGTCAGTTGGGGGTGGAACGTTTCCGGCCAGACCAGTGTTCCTTCGTCGGCGACCAATGTGCTGGCCATTGCGGCAGGGGCGGCGCACAGCCTCGCCCTCCAGGCCGATGGCAGGGTGTTGGCGTGGGGAAGAAATCTTGAAGGGCAAACGAATGTGCCGACGGCGGCGAGCAACGTGGTGGCGATTGCCGCGGGCGCATATCACAATCTAGCCCTCCGCGCCGATGGCACGGTGGTGAGTTGGGGCACCAATGGCTTCGGGCTGGCGACGATTCCGTTGGCAGCCACCAACGTGGTGGGCATTGCCGCAGGTTGGAATCACAGTCTGGCGCTCTTGGGCAACGGCGCGCCGGTGATTACGGTTCAACCGTTCAGCCGCACGGTCGCGCATGGCGAGGTCGTGAGGTTGACGGTTATGGCGGTGGGCGCGCAACCGCTCACTTATCAATGGCAATTGTATGGGACCAATATCCCGGGTGACACATCTAACAGCTACACGCGTGCAAATACTCTCTTCGGAGACGCTGGCGCTTATTCCGTTCTCGTGTCGAACGCCGTCGGCAGCGTTTTGAGTGCCGAAGCAAATCTCATTGTGGCAGCGCCCTCGCGACCGGTGCTCACCAATCCCCGTTTGATGGGAACGACTTTCACACTTTCACTCTCGTCGCAAATCGGCTTCAACTATGTCTTGGAATTCAAGAACTCGTTGAACGAGGCAAACTGGACGGTTGTTCAAACGGTTGGCGGCACAGGGGGAACTATTGATTTGAAAGACACTGGAGCCACCGGGTTAAGTCGGCTCTACCGTGTCCGCGTCCAATAGAATTGCAAACGGGTTCTTGATATTGATTCATGAAGCGGCGGAGCGGCCACTCGCCCGTCATGGCCCGCAAGCCGAGAGTCGTGTATCCCGGCGCGATCTACCATCTACTTGCGGAGTGAGTTTCAGCGCGACAAGCGTCATGACCGAAAGTTTTCGCGAGCAAGTGGCCCGGAACCCGAACCGGGAAGAACATCCTTGCATTGGCTTGGCCGTGCGGGAAATTTCCCCACATGACGACAATTTGCACCGCAGACAAGAACCGGTTGACCGTACGCGGCGTCCGCAATGGCGCGCGTTACCTGGTCAAGAAGGAGAGCAACGGCTGGTGGATTGAACGTATCCGTGTTACTAACCCCGTCTGGGCACGGGTGAGGGCGCTGGGGTAAGCTGCGGGGAATGTCAGGATTTCTGCGCCGCCTTCCAGGCCGTG
>JAANMV010001734.1_pt1 | contig 23216 bp, 17 predicted proteins | sample 7279661 | NCBI WGS metagenome assembly JAANMV01 (sample SAMN14094540, study PRJNA606508) | bioreactor metagenome | isolation source: A lab-scale SPAN reactor treating ammonium-rich wastewater day 121 | place: Ireland: Galway | collected 2017-05-16
TTAATTATTGATTACTAATCTTATATCCTAATTCAAGAGATTATGCAATGAGAATGCGCGAGTGGGCATTCCTCAAAGCTTAAACTATTTCAGTTCCGCAAATTGAACCAATCCAAAATATGCTTCTAAAGTCAGCTGAAAATATTTAATCAAGCTAGCTATGGAGGATTTAACAGATTACCCGATTTCAAAGCCACTTATTCAGATTTGTAATGTTCCTGTTGATAAAGGACTGGTTCAATGAGATATTCTGAATATCACTCACGATTCTGATTCATTTACAGAAGAAAGAAAAATGCTTTTATTGCTGACAATGGGGAAAATGTTTATCCGGAACAAGTAGAAGATTTAATAAGCCGCAATCAGTTTGTGCTCGAATTGATGGTTTATGGTGAGAAAGATGAAAAGCACGATGAGAGAAAAACAGCTTTTGTTGTTCCTGACACAACAGCGTCATTGAACACTTAACAAAAAATAGAATAGAGATAACACCAGAGTTGATTACCAGATTATTACAGATGCAGTTAAAGAAACAAATAGCCAACTGTCAGCCTTCAGGCAAATTAAAAAGTTTTATATTTAAAAGAATGAACTGGAAAAAACGACTACGCAAAAAGTTAAAAGATACGTGGTTAGTATTGCAGTAACACAGAACCAATAAATGGAAATTTTTTATAAGACTGAAAAACACGAAGATCAGATAGATACCTGTGTTTTTCTTGCATCAGATGAATCGAGATACATTACTGGTCAAGTTTTTTCCTTAAATGGTTTAGAGACGAGAAATAATCTGCTTTATATATCACCCCTGACGGGGTTTAATCTTTTATTTCTCTGTATCCAACTATAAATATTCAATCGCTATGGGATTAGTAACAAAAAAAACAAGGAATGAGTATATGAATGCTCTGTTAGGGGCAAAATATTTCTAAAAAAATTTGACCACCAATAAGCAAAGATCCATAGGGACTAAATAGTCTTTCATTAAGCAAACACTCTTACATACATTTTACTTATAGCAGACAATTACAGTTTCTTCATTAATTAAGTTTCTATTGAATTCAATTCAATATTAACAATATTATGGAGGCACAATGTTTTACTCAAAATCAATCGCAGTGGTTCTTTTCGCATTACTTTCATTCTTTATCTTTGTTGATGAAAACTCTGCTCAATCATCAGCCACAAAGATGAAAGATTTAAGCGAGAACACAATTGCAAGTCTCATACAGGGTTTAAACTCTGATAACGATGGATTACAATCAAGCTGTGCTTATCAGCTTGGCGAGTTAGGAATAGAAGATGCTGTTATTCCATTACAGAGAGTTTTGAATAATGACGAGTCTGAATCGGTAAGAATAAGTGCAGCTTTGGCACTGTTCAAAATCGGAACACCAAAAGCAATCTTCTCAGTTAAACAAGCCGGAAGGTTCGATGAAAGTGATCGGGTAAGGAGACTTTCATCTATTTTCTATTTGGCTTATCTGGATCAATTAGAAGAAAATGAAAATCAAATTGAGGAAAAAGGATGGCTTGCAAGGAAAAATTAAATTGCCTGGAAAACTAACTGAGCCTGCATTCGTTAAGTGCAGGCTTTTTTATTTCTGGACTACAAATTTTTATTATACTCCAACAGCTCATTATCAATTTTTCACTGCCGCTCAATTATAATATTTGCAGAAAAACCAATCAATAAAGAATAACTAAAAAGTTCAACCAAAAGTAAAAAAGTAGTAATAGTCGTTGTGGTTAGTTTGGGAGGGATTTGATAAGAAAAGCAATCTTCCATCTGTATGAAGGCTGGAAACTTAATATCTGCAATAAAAACTCCACAATAATAATTCAAATCCCTCAGAGAGCAAATGGACTTTTTTAAGCATTAATAATTCTACCATCTTCTAAATAAATTATTCTATCAGCATATTCTTTCAAACGCAGATCGTGGCTTACAACTATCACACATTTATTTTTTATTTTCGCATAGGCATTAAGCAGTTCAATAATTATTGAACCATTTTCTGTATCCAAACTTGCGGTTGGTTCATCAGCCAAAATCAATTCGGCATTGTTTGCGATTGCTCTTGCAACCGCTGCTCTTTGTTTTTCTCCCTGGCTCATTGCAGTTGGAAGTTTATCAGCGAGATACTCGATATTCAATTCTCTAAAAATATTTTCTGCAATTCTTCTGGCTTCTCTTTTACTTTTGGAAGCAAACTTTAGAACAAGTTCAACATTTTGCAAAGCCGTAAGTGAATCAATCAAAAGAAAAGTCTGAAAAATAAATCCTAATCTTTCAGCTCTGAGCTTTTGTAATTCTGAAACTGAATAAGATTCGATTGGCTTATGAAACAAATTAATTATACCATTTGATGGTTTAAGAAGTCCGGCGATTAGTGTAAGCAGCGTTGTTTTTCCACTTCCGCTTGGACCGAGAAACAAAACAAGCTCACCATGTTTTGCTTCAAAGGTAATATCTGTTACTCCAACTGAAGAATGCTCATTTATCCTATATGACTTACTCACATTTTGAAGTGATACAATATTTTCATTTTCATCTTTCATAAAACACTTCCAGCGGATAAATTTTTCTCAATCTGCTTAATGCAATGATAGAACTCAGGACACCCATCAACAAACCAACTATCAGCACTATAAGAATTTGTGATAGAGTTGTAATCGTACTTACTTCCGGAGAAAGTTTTTCAATAATTGATACAAGCGGAAAGTAAAGTATTAAACTTAGTCCTCCTGAAATCAAACTGATAAATACAGCCTGCTGAATAATTAATTTAGGCAGAAATCCTGAAGGCGAACCAAGAATTTTCATTACTGCAAAATCTTTTTTCCTTTCAAGGATGTTGATTGAAAGTATAAGGCTCAAAACTGTAGTTAACACTATTGCGCCGAGTGAAGCAACAGCATAAAGTATTGGAAGAAATCCCGATTCCATTTCCTTGATATTATTTTCAAGAAAATCATTGTGGTTATAAACCACAGAGCCAGCAATTAATTCCTGAATTTCTGCTGCTGTTTCGTTCACATCACTTCCATTTTTCAATTTAACCAGATAACAAGTAACGATTCCCGGAAAGCCCAACAGCGATTGCGCTTCTGCAAGCGTTGTAAAGGCATATTGAATAACAAACGCATTTGTGCCGCTGCTAATTCCACAGACTTTCAATGTGTCTTCGAGAATAATAAGTTCATCTCCGACATTAAATCCATTATTTAATGCAAAAGAATTATCAAGTACAATCTCATTATCAGCATTAACATTTTTTCCTTTGATTAGTTTCGGTGGTCCGCCAAGTCCAGTTTCAATATCATAACCAGCTAAAAAAATAGTTGAACGTTTTCCGCTGTTTTTAACAGTAGTTAGCAAAAGCAAAGCCGGCGACACCTCTATTACGTTTTCATTCTTTTTGATTCTTCCGGTTTGATAAGCTGAAAGAATCGAAGTGCCTCTCAAAATATTTGTCGAATTTCTCTGAAGTACCCACAAATCAACTTTATTCTCGCGAATGTATTCAACAGATCCATCAGCAACTCCTTTATAAATTCCGAAAAGAAAAAGCATAAGTATCATACAAAGTGCAATTCCAATAACTGTAAGAATAAATCTCGTTGGATGATTGAGTAATATTTTTATTGTATAAAACATGATTATGCGAACATTTTAACTTCTCTTACAAGTTTCGTTGAAAATTTTTCAAATATTTCCTTCAGATTTTTTCCTGTGATAGTTAACCCATGATTTTTTAGTCCTACTGCCGTTGAAACAGGATTATCCGTTCTGCTGATCAGATCCAAAACTTCCTGGGCAAGTTCAATTGTTCCGCAAGGATAATTTTGTCTTGTACAAAAAACTCCGTTTATCCATGCATGCACATGTATTATTGCACCAATTTCCGGAAATGTTTTATAAATCATAGAATGTTCAACTGCATCAACAGAAACTCTTGCTTTCGGATTAAAATTCGACGGCATACTTAATATTGCTTCACGATTATTGTAATCGAAATCTTTAACAAGTAAAATATCTTTCCCTATTATTTGAAGATTAGATTTATCCACTCCTCTTCCTGTCATCCAAAACGTATCATTACTCAATTCAGGAATTCTTTCTCTTGCGCTCAGATTTCCGTAGCTGGCTCCTGTTATTCCATAAATTTTGTAAAGCTGTTTCATTTGCGATTCAGTTAAAAATTCTTTTAACGGAAAAGGTAAGGGTAAAACTCCGAGCTTATCCAATACCTTTCCATAGTGACTTATCTGTTTAGTGATTTCACTTCCGTTCCAGAATCTTTCAGGGAGATCCTGAACAAATTTATTATCTGTAGCAAAGTTTGAACTGATGATCGGTTTTATTTTCTCATAAATTTCATCCGGATTAAAATAGATTCGATAAAAACCTGCTTCGGGTGTGGTGAAAAAAGTTTCCAGGTTCGGAGCAATATATATTAAAAGATTAGACAACGATTTTACCAGTGCATTATATGAAAGAACTTTTATCTTATCTTCTTCTTCTGCAGAAACATTTCCTGATATAAAAGTTATTACAAATAGTGAACGTGATTTTCTTCTTACCGATTTCGGGTCTTCGATTGTTGTAAAATTCAAAGCATAATTTGATTGTTCAGTTGTACCTATAATTTGATCGCCCTTCCTGACACAGCCATCCATCAGAGATTCAAGAAGATTTTCTCTGAAAGTATTTGAATCATTTCTGACTACTGCAAATTTCATGGTAATTCTCCTTCTGATTAGGAATCTTTTTATTATTATCTCTCTCTATCATATCTGAAAAAGTTTCTCTTCTCCTTACTATTTTGCAATTTTCTCCGTTGATTGAAACAATTGCTGGTTTGTTAAAATTGAATGAAGACTCAAGAGTGTTGAAATAAGCACCTGTATCCATAAGAGCAAGGATATCTCCTTCATTTACTTTTGGAAGCAATTTGTTTTTGTAAACAAGATCAGAAGCAAAACAACAGGGACCAGTAACTGTTACTTTTTCTTGCGGGTTTCTTTTAAATTCATTACATAGAAACATCTCATGATATTCGTAATAAGTCGGCATTGTTATGGTTCCCAAACCGCCATCTGTGATGAGCCATTTTTTTCCGTCACGAATCTTTACCCGATAAACTTTTAAAAGCAGAAATTGTGCTGGACTTACAATACATCTTCCCGGTTCAAAAAATATCTTTGGTGATTTTGATCCGAAGAAACCCATAACCGATTTGTTAATTTCAGTCATGTAATCTTCGAACGAATAAAATTTCTGATTTCCAAATTTCAGTTGATATCTACTAACAGCCTGATATGCCAGCATTTCAAACGAAGACAATTCTCTTGTAGTCATTGAAGCGAAACCACCACCGACATCAATTATTTCAATTTCTAATCCAAGTGATTTTATTTTTCTGAAAAGCGGATATAATTTCTTAACTACTTTGTTGAACGATTTAGGATTCCTGATCCCAGTTCCGATGTGAAAATGAATTCCTCTGAACTTGAAATTAGGATAGTTCTCAATGATTTTAAGTGCTTGAATAATTTCTCTTTCATTTAATCCGAATGAGCAGGATTTAGATCCGGTAGCACTGCTTTTGCTTAATCCCTTTGGAATGAAATCCGGATTGACTCTTAAAAGAAGATTTACTTTAGAAGAACTTGAATCGGGTATTTTTGTAAGGCTAAGCAGTTCACTTATTGAATCAATAACGATCAGACTAACTTTACTTTTAATACAGTTGAAAAGAAACCGATCGGTTTTACAAGGACCATTGACAATTATTTCAGATGGATCAAATCCACTTTTTAGTGCGAGTTCGAGTTCAAACTCGGTCATAACTTCAGCAGAAAGTCCGGCGAGTTTAACAGCCTCAACAACTGCTGGAACGGAATTACATTTGAATGGATAGTAAACAGAGGAATTTCCGTTAAAAATTCTTAAAGAATTATTCTTAAATTTTTCTACATTGTCAGTGAGCATTTTTTCATTAAGAATGTACAACGGGGTGCCATACCGGCTTGCTAAATCAATCAGCTTAAATTTGTTAAATTTTAATTCGCCAGAAGAATCATAACTCAAGTTCCAATCTTCCGGATTTAATATTTTTTTTCCCGTTGACATTAAGGTTTAATTGTCCTTTCTCTATTGTAAATATGATATAAAAGACCAAGAGAAATGTCAGAGAATTGTCAGCAGGTTGTAAAAGGTTCAGTTACTGATATTTTTGAAATAGACGAGGAATTCTTTATCTCTTTTTAGACCGAGTCTTTCGGCAAGCGATATTATAGTTTTGTTTTCATCATACATCCAGGTAGTTTCTAAAGATCTGAATTTTCTTGCAATCTCAACTGTTGCATTGAACAGAAGATGCTTTACCCCGGAATTCCGGAAATTCTTTTTTATTCCGATTGCAAATACTATCGCTTTATTAATCTTCTTTCTCTTGAATAAAAATTTAATGTAATTACTAAAACTTTTCTCGCCTTTAAATCTTTTTAAAAGAGGATTTATATCAAGAACAAAATGAACAGCAGCCACTGGTTCACCTTTATATTCAACAAACTGAAGTAGATCAGGTGGAGTAACAAGCTTGAGGTGTTTTGAAGCAAACGCATATTCCTCATTACTTACCGGAGTAAAATGCCAGTTATCCGAAAATGCATCGTTAAAAATATTTCTGAGATGTTCAAGATCCTGTTCCTTATTTTTTTCATTAAAGCTTCGAACTGATAAACTTTCCAGTTCAAGATTGAGTGGCTTTGGGAAATGATAATTCAGATAACTATCAGAATTTGGATTTGACCGTGTATGAAGTGTTTCTAATAACTCGAAACCATTTTCTTTTAGTAAAGAATGATAGTACTCAGGATTATAAGTTTGAAAAAAAGTTACAGGATAATCATATTTATCTAACAGTAAACCAAGCTCTGAGTATAGATTTGGATTGAATGGTCCTTCGATTCTCCGGATGCCTTTATTCCGGCAAAATTCTAAAATTACTTTAAATAAAGTTCTGACAGCTTGTGGATTATTGTATGATTCGAAGAAGCCGAAGAAAGCTGTTCTCGTACCAGATTTATCACAATAACTTTTATTAACTGAAAGAAAGATTCTTGAAATAACTTCATTACCAGAATAGCAGTTGAATAAATCGATTGTAGCAAATTTGAAGTATGGATTTCTTCGCGGATCTAAAACTTTTACCAGTTCGGATTTTATTGGTGCTACCCAGTTTTTATCATCTTTATAAATTTTAAACGGAAGAGTTATAAAATCTTTCAGTTCTTCACGTGTTGATACTCTACTAACTCTGTAAGACATTTTCCTTCTTTCTTAATAATTTTTTCAACTACGTATTTATTATAAATAAAAGAAAGATCCTTTTCATGAAGCCGGTCAGCAAATGTTTTATGAGGGATGATCTGGTCAGAAAGTATCTCCGGTCGTTCACGGGGAACAAGTAAATTTCTGTAAGTAATAACAGCTCCATCCATTGCAACTCTGATTGTCTCTTTCAACAAATTCTCAAATACATCTTCCGATATCCACTCAAATATATTTGAGAAATTGAATTTTGATATAGATCCATCCGGAAGCTGTCTGAAGTAATTGTCACAACTGTCAGTTATGATTTGTATTCTGTTCAATCTGCTTTTTATAATCTCAAAATTTTCTTTTCGCAGATAGTATGGAAGACATTCTTCATTGTGATTACCGAGCAGAATATATCTCAGAAAATAATTTTGTTTAATCGGCAATTCGGTCAATGCTCGCTTCGTTTTTTCAGCAAAATGATTTCCAAATGAAAAATCTTCTTTGAGGTATTTGAAGAATGCTTTGTCAAATAGCAAGCTCATCGTTCTTCTGCTTAGCAAAACTTTGGTGAAAAGTTTCCATCGCAAGGTATTCCACTTTCTTTCATACAAATTCACTCTTTCATCTTTGTCTTCGATTTCAAAAAACTTTTTAACTGTTCTTTTAGTTACCAGAAGTCTCATAAAATTTCTTAACAGCCTCATATAATCTTCGTATCGTCCGCAGTGAATAATCCCGCGTTCAATTTTATCAATGTTCTCATTCCAGTATTGATATGCTTCCTCAGATAAAGAATATTTTAATGAATTATAAATTTTTTTTCTGCTTTTAGATTTTTGTACTCCAACGAACTCGAGCACTTCTTCATACGTTAAAAATTTAAATGCTGCAACTTTTAGTTCAAGTAAATAATTCTGATAAGGATTCAAATCCAATGCGATAACAGATTTTGGATCATCAACTAAAAAAGTTAGCAGGTTGCAGCCGCCTGATGTAACTGAGAAGACTACATCATCTTTCTGAATATTGAAAGCCTCTCTGTCAATCTGAGGATCTTCCCAGCATTGTGAATACAGAACTTTACTGAAAACTTTACTCTTTTTTTGTTTGGAAGATTTTGGCAATCCGATTTTTGTATGGACAATTCCCCAATCAATAACTGCCGGAATTCCGATTAATGCAGTTAATAAAAATGATTCGGTAAAATAACCTGCCACAAATCCAGGAATGAATAAAATAAAGAGTGCATTATGTCTTACTCCATCTTTATTCAAATAGATTTTTGGTTTTGTTTTTGCAAATTGTCTTGCACTTTTTATTGAAGGAATGAGTCTCGGAACTTTTTTCAAATAATCGGAATAACCTTCAGTATGAATTTTATGGAATGACCGTTCTTCATACTTAATTAGCTGGATGTAATGTATATAAAACAATATCGGCATCAGCAATCCTGATATTGGAAGAAACAGACTCAAAACAGTTAACGCGAGCAAATCAGAAAAATAAATCGGATTTCTGACAAACAAATATGGACCAGATAAAATAATTGAATCACTCTGAACTTTAAATGACATTACAGTTTTGGAAGAAAGCAGACTTCCAGCCCACATTCTCAAAACGGAAGCCAGTACCATTAATAATGCAGCAAACAAATAAGCATATTTTGAATACTCTTCAATGCCAACTGATCGAAAAATAAAAATGTAGTTTGAAGGGAAATCAGCAAAAAGTATAATTGAGATAAGACAGGTTATAATCACAATTGAAAATGAAACGAATATTCGGGCTTCAAATTCAATCTGATTTATTTTTTCCTTGAGTTTCATTGTACTGATTCCTAATTGTTTGAAATAACATTTAAAACAGAGTGTAAAACTTCAATGCCAACACACTTGCTGTTTATTAACTCACCATCAGACGATAATAATACTCCATCCTGATAATTAAATTCAATATTCTTCACCTTGTGCAGCTCAAAAGCATCAAGATCAATATGTTTTCCGGAATAAATTTTTGAGAAGCTGATATACCTTTGTGATAACGGCATGTCTTTAATTACAAGCACATCGAACAAGCCATCATCAAGTAAAGCATTCGGAGTTAACCTCATTCCACCACCAGTAAACTCACCGTTTGCAATAACAACTCCGATAATTTTTTCATTAATAGTTTTTCCATTAATGAGTATTTGTAATTCATCAGCTTCGTAACTGAATAAAGTTTTTACAGCTTCGAAACCGAAAGCAAATTTTCTCAGGATTTTTTTTGTTTTAGGTGAGATTGTTTTGTTTATAGATCCACCTATCCCAACCTGGAATTCATTTAGAAAATATTTTGGTAAGTAGTTATCATTAAAATGGATTTTACCGATATCAATCGATTTTGTAGGATTTTCTTTAATTAATTTTACCTGAGATGAAAGGTCTGCTGGTAATCCAAGACTTTGAGCAAACCCCTGACCCGTACCAAATCCAATTACACCAAGTGCTACATCCGGATTAATATAAATTCCGTTATGAAAAAAACCATTAATTACCTGGTTAAGTGTTCCATCTCCACCAACTGCGACAATAGTTTCACTACCATTTTCTATCGCTTTTTGTACGAATGAAGTTGCATTTGATTCGGATGTCGTTTCAGAAAAGATATATCCATCACCAAAATAAAATTTTATTTGATGCAGCAACTTTTCTTTTTCTTGCTTTGTTCTCCCACCGGCTGAAGCAGGATTAAATATGATTTGTATTTTTTTGTTGGACATTATTCCTTTTCTCCTGCTTAATTGTATATAGAAGTCAAGACTCAGATGTCATGAAAAAGTCAAAGAGTAGTAAAAGATTTTTTGAATAATTAAAAATATATTGAACATGATTTTTTAGAACCAGAAGCTAAAAATGCGTGCACTGTTCCGGTTGGCGATTCACAGGAAAGATGAGTGCCATTCTCTATCTTTAAAAACTTTTACATCCGCTGATTCCACTTTAAGACCAGTCTCTATTTTACCATCAACAGCAATGAGCAGCGGAAGATCTGTTTTAAGATTTTCGATTTCAAACCGTACACTGTTGCCTTTAAGCAAATCCTAACCTCGGTTTGCATCGTATTGATTGAATTGTCCAGCTAACTAATGATAAAGAATCCAAGATTATCAGCAGAACTTTTACAATTGAATGACAATTCTCTGACAAAAGATGTTTGTTAAATAACTACAATTACATAGGCTAAGATGGATCTGTGAGAGTTAAGCAGATATCTTAACAGTTTTATATTAACAATCAATCGAGGTGATAAAATGAAAAAAACAGCAGCAATACTTTTTGCAGTGATATCATTACTATTAACTTCCTGTGAGGAAAATAATGAATCAGTTGTTGGCTCAACAAGCGATACTTCTATTCCAAATCTGTCATTTGCAGTTGACACTACTTATCTCAATGCCGCAAATAACCAGTTGGTTGCAAAGGGAACCGTAATAAATGCTGGTAACTCAAAGGTAACCTCTCCGTGGTATGTTGAGTGCCAGTTTTATACCAACTCATCAAAGACGACAAAACTTGGAGGAAACTATACACAGATTGGAGTTCCACTTGCTAAAAATGAATCAACGTTTTGGACAATCACTTACTCTTCCTCAAATGTGAATGTAAATGATTATCCGAATTTTGCTGTCGGCAATCTCAGAGGAATTTATAAATGAATTTAGTTAGTTTGTTTTTATAGGAGACTTAAAATGAAAAATAATCAATTGCTGATTATTTGCATTTGCTTGTCTTTATTTTGTAATTATTCATTATATGGACAGAACCAAGAGACTTCAACTAATGGAAAAATAAAATCTAACAGTTTATATTTCGAAGCATTTGGTAATGGCTTATTATATTCTATCAACTATGAACATCTTTTTACAGATAATATGGGCGGCAGAATAGGATTTATGTATTTGCCTTCGTTAAATGTAGTAATTTCTTCTACTAAAGACTTAATTACTATTCCACTTATTTTTAATTATTTCATTGGTGAAAATCATAAACTTGAATTAGGCGGCGGCATCGTCTATGTATCTGCTGGTGAAGTTAATTCTTTATTTGGACTAATGAATGATGATCGTGGAGTATCGGCAGTAATCGGAACCGCAGTTGTTGGGTATAGATATCAGCCAAGAAACAGTGGCTTCTTGTTCAAAATTGGTTTAACTCCTTTTTTTAATAAGCGAGGCGCTATTATTTCGGGTGGAGTTAGTATTGGTTTTAACTTTTGAGATAATGATAACTTTAAGAGTTAAGAATATAATTCAATTTATTAAATCAAATATTATTCAACAAACTGCTTCAAAGTAATATGTGCCGTATCCACAGTTTATTTGAGTGAAGTAATATTAAAAAAGATGATATTATTTAGATAAATAATTTCTTATTTGGCAGAGTAAGGTAACTTAAATATTTAAATGTAAGTTTGTAACAAATTAAAAGTTTTTATGAAGTCAGCGGCGAATAAAAAGGTTTATATCGTCTTATTTTTTTGCTTCAGTCATTCATTTAGTTTTTTTGCTCAGTCTGATTCCTCCAATCGTGCAGAAACTGAGGTACTTCCAATTTTAAGTTACGATACTGATACCGGATTTGGTTATGGAGCTAAGGCTTTTCTTTATAACAAATTTAACATTCAGGAAAGCTTTGATTTAATTCTCTTCAACAGCACAAAGGGGGAACAATGGTATAAAGTTGTTTTTTCTTTACCTGATTTTGAAACCAGACAAGGTACAGAATTTCCATTTGCATTGGATTTAATATTTGAATACGATAAATGGAAGAAATATAATATCTATTATTACGGAAAAAGTCCTTTTGAAAAATCAAATCAGCAAGTTGAATACAATGATAAGTGTGTTTATGAGTTTATTGAAGCAAGAGTCCTGTTTAATCTTGCTCTGAGAAAAGATATAACAGGCTGGTTTGGGATAAAGTTTAATTCAGTTGCATCATATAATTATCAAAGAGATAATGGAATAGATACTACATTAATAGTTGAGAATATCTTTTTAGAAATTCCTTCTGTAAAATATTTATCAGCTAACATAAATTGTAAGTGGGATACAAGAAACAGTTATATTAACCCTTCAAATGGATATGTATTGGAAATGGAACTTGAGTTTGCACCTGATATTTTTAGTGGAAATAATTCTTTTTTCAGAGAGGCATTTATTATTAGATATTATCAGAATATATTATTTGAAAATCTTGTTCTTGCCGGCAGAGCGATGGAGCAGATTTTAATCTCTGAAACCGGCTCGTCACCATTTCTTGCAATACCGGTAGGCGGAAACAATACACTACGCGGTGTTTCAGTCGATAAGTTCAGATTCAAATCTTTATTGCTTTTTAATAACGAATTAAGATATCAGTTCTGGTGGCGTTTTGGTTTAATTACCGGACTGGATATCGGGCATGGATCAAATAAAAATCTTTATACTGAAAAAAGAATTGACTGGATTATTACTCCTGTTATCGGACTTCGTTTCTTTATGGATAATTTTATTGTAAGAGCTGATGTTGGTTTTTATAAAAACGATATCGGCTTTTATCTAAATTTCGGTCACATTTATTAGAAATTTTTAAATCCAATAAGTTTGATCTCGCTTATATTTTTTTGAAGCAAACTGATATAAAATAATACTTATTTATTCAGCACATTTTGATATACACTATAATCATGCTCGCTAAAACAAACAAAAATTATTTTCTCTACAGAGTCTTTCTTCTCTAAAAATATTTTTACTTCAGCTGCTGCAATCTTTGCTGCTCTTTCCAAAGGAAAACGATAAACACCTGTGCTGATTGCAGGGAAAGCGATCGTTCTGATTTTATTTTCAACTGCAAGCTTTAAAGAATTGTTGTAACAGTTTGCGAGTAATTTATCTTCATTATTATTTCCTCCATTCCAAACGGGACCAACCGTATGAATAATAAACTTTGCCGGTAGATTGAATCCGGGAGAAATTTTTGCTTCACCTGTTTTACATCCGCCAAGTTTTCGGTTGAACTCTAATAATTCTGGTCCTGCTGCACGATGAATTGCACCATCAACACCGCCGCCTCCAAGAAGTGAAGTGTTTGCTGCATTAACTATAGCATCAACTTTTAGTTTGGTGATATCTCCAAGCAGAATCTGGATTTTGTCTTTCATTTGTTTGAAATGCTTATATATAAAACCCCTCTTGTAGAGGGGCTTGATGAAACTTCAAATTCCCATCTCTTTTTTTACTTCAGAAAATTTTTCAACAGCAAAATCTAAATCTTCTTTTGAATGTGCTGCAGAGATCTGAACACGGATTCTCGCTGTTCCTTTTGGTACGACAGGGAAGAAGAATCCAATTACATAAACACCTTTCTCAAGCATCTTTGCAGCCATTGTTTGAGCTAATACTGCATCACCAAGCATAATCGGTACAATAGGGTGAATTCCTTCTTTAATATTAAATCCTGCGGCTTTAATTTTTTCTCTGAAATATTTTGTGTTCTCTTCAAGTTTATCTCTTAATCTTGTTGTGGAACTTAACATATCGAAAACTTTTAACGATGCAGCAACAATATTTGGAGCTACAGTATTTGAAAACAAATATGGTCTGGAGCGTTGACGAAGCAGATCAACAATTTCCTGTCGTGCTGAAGTATAACCGCCGCTTGCACCGCCAAGCGCTTTACCGAGTGTTCCGGTAATGATGTCAACTCTTCCAGCAACATTGTTGTGCTCGTGTGTTCCTTTACCGTGTTTACCCATAAAACCAACTGCGTGTGAGTCATCTACCATCACCATTGCATCGTATTTATCTGCAAGATCACAAATTTCATTTAGTGGAGCTATAAATCCATCCATTGAAAAAACACCGTCAGTAGCAACTAAAATATTTCTTGCATTATTTGATTTTGCTTCTTTAAGTTTTTCTTCAAGATCGTTCATATTGCAATTTTTATAACGGTAACGCTGAGCTTTGCTTAATCTTATTCCATCAATTATACTTGCGTGATTAAGTTCATCGCTTACAATTGCATCTTCCTCGCCGAGTAAAGTTTCAAACAATCCGCCGTTTGCATCAAAGCAGGATGTGTAAAGAATAGTATCTTCCATTCCAAGAAATTCAGAAATTTTCTTTTCTAATTCTTTGTGGATTTCCTGAGTGCCGCAAATAAATCTGACTGAGGACATTCCAAATCCCCATTTATCAAGGCTGTCTTTTGCTGCCTGGATGATTTCCTTATTATCAGCCAATCCCAGATAATTATTGGCACACATATTTAACACTTGCTGACCGGTTGTTACTTTAATATGTGCACTTTGCGGAGTAGTGATTATTCTTTCTTTTTTGTAAAGACCTTCCTTTTCAATTCCTGAAAGAATATCCGAGTAATGTTTTTTTGTTTGCTGTTTCATAATAATTCCTAAGTTTTAAAAAGAATTGAAGAACACTGCAAAATTAAGTGCAAAAATTGTTTTTAACACTGATAAAATAATAAACTAAGAGATATTAAACTTATCTGATTATTTTTTTAATTTGTAATGCAATTTTTAATAATCATTGTTCGTATGAATCGGTATTGCAGATTGTGATGAGATTACACTCCCTTCAATTTCCCTAATTAGATTTTGGGGGTGATGAGTTGATGATTTTAATAATATAACATCAATTAGAAAGCAATTAGACCTGACACCGTATCACGCAAAATATTTTGCATACGAGCTCACAAAAAAAATATCTTCTGATAATGTTCAGAAATTTGCTTCTACACTGCTTGATGCACAAGTTGACTTGAACCCTCACCAGGTGGAAGCAGCTTTATTTGCTTTCCGATCACCGCTCTCTAATGGTGCAATCCTAGCTGATGAAGTTGGATTAGGAAAAACAATCGAGGCAGGTTTAGTTATTTCTCAGAAATGGGCAGAACGAAAAAGGAAAATTCTGATTATTGTTCCCTCAAATCTTCGTAAACAATGGAATCAGGAACTACAAGATAAATTCTTCTTGCCTTCAATCATTCTTGAAACAAAATCATTCAATAATTTTATCAAAGAAGGTAAGTTAAATCCGTTTGATCAGACGTATATCATTATTTGCTCATATCAGTTTGCCAGAAAACAAGAAGCTTATATAAAGCACACTAAATGGGATTTGGTTGTTATAGATGAAGCTCACCGTTTAAGGAATGTTTATAAGCCTTCAAACAAAATAGCGAACTCAATTAAGTCTTCAGTTGCTGCCTGTCCTAAAATTCTTCTAACCGCCACACCGCTGCAAAATTCTTTATTGGAGTTATATGGGCTTGTCAGCATAATTGATGAATATTCATTCGGAGATCTGAAAAGTTACAAGAATCAATACTTAAGACTAAATGATGATTCTATTTATGATGAACTTAAATCAAGACTGAAACCTGTTTGTATTAGAACTCTTAGAAGACAGGTGCTTGAATATGTAAGGTATACAAACCGCATCCCGATTACACAGGAATTTTATCCAACTCCGGAAGAGCAGAAGCTTTATGAATTAGTATCTGATTATTTGCAGAATGAAAAACTGTATGCCTTACCTCCAAGCCAAAGATCATTGATGACTTTAGTTTTACGAAGATTGCTTGCGTCATCGACTTATGCAATCTCTGGAACATTAGAGGCTTTAGCTAATAAGCTGGATACCATAATCACTGAACAGTCTGCTGAAAATAATCAGCTTGAAGAGAACATCTCGGATAACTATGAAGAATTTGATGAATTAAAAGATGAATGGACAGAAGATGAAGAGGGTGATGAAGTAAAAGTTTATACTCCTGAAGAAATAGAAGAGATGAGAGACGAGTCAAATAAGCTTAAAGAATTTTTTAATCTTGCTTACTCCATCAAGAAGAATTCTAAGGGTGAAGTTTTACTAACGGCACTAAAACGGGGCTTTACCGAAGCAGGAAAATTAGGGGCAAATCGTAAAGCTATTATCTTCACTGAGTCAACACGAACACAAAAATATTTATTTGAACTGCTTGAGCAGACAGAGTTTGCAGGAAAAATTGTATTGTTCAATGGTTCCAATAACGACCAGAAATCCAAGGCGATCTATAATCAGTGGTTTACGAAGTATAAAGGAACAGACAGAGTTTCTGGTTCTAAGAGTGCGGACATCAGAGCTGCAATAATTGATTATTTCAAAGATGATGCAGAGATTATGATTGCTACAGAAGCAGCGGCTGAGGGTGTTAACCTTCAATTCTGTTCACTTGTAGTAAATTATGATCTTCCCTGGAATCCACAAAGAATTGAACAGCGAATCGGAAGGTGTCACAGATACGGACAGAAGTATGATGTGGTTGTTGTGAACTTCCTGAACAAAAGTAATGCGGCAGATCAAAGAGTTTATCAATTGCTGTCTGAAAAGTTCAAATTATTTGAAGGTGTATTCGGTGCAAGCGATGAAGTGCTCGGAGTGATTGAATCGGGAGTGGATTTTGAAAAACGCATTGCAAGCATATATCAAAATTGCAGAACAGTTGAACAGATTGAGTTAGCATTTGATGAATTGCAAAAATCATTTGAAGAACAAATAGATGAAACAATCAGTAGAACAAGACAACAATTACTTGAAAACTTTGATCAAGAAGTTACAGAAAAGTTAAAAGTCAACCTTAAAGCAAGTCGAGAGTATTTATCAAAATATGAAGAGTGGCTATGGGATTTAAGCAGATATTATTTGGCAGATTACGCTCACTTTGATAATAAAGAATATTCTTTCTATCTAAAGAGCAATCCCTTTCCAGAGGAAATAATTCACCCTGGACCCTACCGAATTGGTAAAGATATAAATGATGCAAACATATACCGCATTGGACATCCGCTTGCGCAAAGAATAATAAATGAATGCAAAAGAAACCAAACTGATAATGCAGAAATTATATTTGATTATTCTGGAGTGCCTGATAGAAAAATTACAATTCTAGAGCCCTTCATTGGTAAATCAGGATGGTTATCGCTATCACTTTTATCAATATCTTCATTTGAAACTGAAGAACATTTATTGTTTTCAGGAATAACCAATGATGGAATTGAATTAGACCAGGAAGCTATTTCAAGAATGTTTACCCTGCCAGCACAAATTGTTCAGACGCCCATTTATGAATCTCAGGAAGTTCTGCGAATAATAAACCAAATCAGAGAGAAACTAAAATTGGGTATTATGCAGACTAATGCTGAAAGGAATTCGAAATTTTTTGACCAGGAAATGGAGAAGCTTGATGATTGGGCTGAGGATAAAAAGAATAGTCTGGAGATTGAGTTAAAAGACTTGGATAAAGAAATAAAACTCTGTAAAGCAGAATCAAAGAAGATTCTGAATCTTGAAGAAAAGGTTGCAATGCAAAGGCAAATAAAGGAAATGGAAAAGAAGAAAAATGAATTACGATTGGAACTATTCAAATCCCAGGATGAAATAGATAATGCGAAAGAAAACTTAATAAATGATATTGAAAAAAGATTAAAACAGAATACTGTTTTAGACCAATTATTTTTAATTAAATGGAGTTTAATCTAGGAGGAATTATGAATGATAATCCTGACCAGGAATTATTAACAAGAATTTCTGATAAAATCCAAGGCGCAGAATTATTCACACCTGATGATCTTGAAACTTTTCGAACAAAAATTTTGAACAATTCAATGACAACAGAGGATCTTATTTTATATTTAGAAAATAAAATTATACTGGACAATCAACCTAATGGGGGTGGTAATGAGTAAATTACAGAGCATTAAGTTGGAATCCTTAAAAGGAGCTACGAACGAAATTGTTATTGATTTTGAGCCCAGAACAAATCTAACAGTTATTTATGGTGAAAATGGAACTGGCAAGACATCTATTGTTGATGCTTTTGATATAGTGTGTAATAATAAAATTGGTTCTTTAGAGACAAAAAGTGTTGGAACTCAGAAAGGAAAATATTTAATTGCTTTAAGAAAAAGAAGACAAGATTTTAAGGTATCATTACAGTATCATCATAATCAATGGCAATCGAGTCTTGGAAATAATTTTCAACCAACTACAATAGGCCCTGATAATAAACCCCGAGTTTCAATTTTATGGAGAGAAAAAATTCAGGAGTTTATTTCAGCACAACCTAATAAAAGATATGAAGCGATTAAATCATTTATTGAAACACCCAAATGTGAAAGAACAGAAAATCTTATAAATGAACTTAAGAAATCAAATGAAGAAAATTTAGAAAATTCCACAAATGCTTTGGTGGAAGCCGAAGAAGCGCTCAAAAACCTTTGGCAGTTGGAAGGTCAACAGAATGATGATTATCTAACTTGGGCCCAAAGTAAAATTTCACGTAGTACTGAAGAATTAGAAAGCGAAATATCCCGTTATAAAAATATTATAGAATTAACTTCTTCGACTAAATCTAAAAAACAGATATTTGACAATACAGTTAATTCTGTTACTGAGGTAGCAGAGTTATTTAATGCTACTAATCGTGAGTTCGAAAATAAAGCTGTTGGGATGGAGCAAAATATCTCACTTTTGATTGACTTGTTAAATGATGCGGAAAAATATATAGAGCTTACTAATGTTTTAGAAAATTGTCCAGTATGTGAACAATCTGTACAAAGGGGTGACTTGTTGGAACGAGTTAAGAGCAGACTAACTTCAAAAAGTGATTTAGTTATATTAAAAAACGATCTGATCAGACTTGAAGGGAGAAAAAATTCAGCTCAGACTCAATTACAAAGATACCAGGATGATTATATTGAATCTGCAAGTAAACTATATCGATCAGTTAGAGATTTTACTCCTCAAGAATTAGTCGATAATCAATTCCAAATATCAGAGTACTCTGCCTTAGATGAATCCTCACAAAATACAATTGAAGAAAAAATAGAAGTAACATCTTCACTTTTAACGAAAATTGAAGAATCAATAACATTGATGAATAATAAAAAAGATGAATTGATCGCGAATAAGAATCAGATAAACGCTATAACCAACCATCTAAACACTATTGAACAAAAGAGGAATACTGCTGAACATTTGGCATTGATGAAAAATAAGATTACTGAATTATATGATATATTTGTTGAAGAACGACAGCTCTATGTAAAAAGATTACTTGAACTTATTTCAGATGATATTGATAGAATGTATTCTAATATTCATCCAAATGAAAATATTGGCAGGATTAAACTTACTCCCGAACGACGTGCTTCAATAGAACTAAAAGCTATGTTTGAAAATCAGGATGATATTTTACCACAAGCCTACTATAGTGAATCGCATTTAGATACTCTTGGTATATGTCTATTCATTGCTCTAGCAAAACTTTTCCGCGACGAAGACACTATATTGATTTTTGATGATGTTATTACATCTGCTGATCAGATTCATCTTACAAGATTCTTAAGAATGTTGGAGGGTGAACTTGGACATTTTCAACACACAATAATTACAACTCATTACCAGGTGTGGAGGGATAAATATAGATATGGTGGAGGAAATAACGTACAGACAGTTGAGCTACTAAGATGGACTTTTGATAGAGGAATAAGACATACCAAAACAAAGTTGTACATTGAAGAGTTGAATCATTATCTTAGCCAAGAACCAATGGATAAACAAATTGTAGCTTCCAAATCTGGAATTTTTCTTGAGTTAATTTTAGATAATTTAGCTTTGATGTACAGATGTAAACTTCCAAGAAAGGCCGATCCATTTTACACCTTAGGTGAGTTTATGGGAGCATTTGACTCAAGTTTGAAAAGAAGATTGAAGGTTGAAATTGTTAATGAGGGGGACACTAACCAAGAAATTCAACTAGCCTCCTGTTTTAATGTGCTTCCAGAAGATAGTCAACTTCGTAATGAGGTAGGGTGCCACTTTAATACTATTGGCGAACATTTCTCTGAAGATGATATTCGTATTTTAGCTAATAACACAATCACTTTTGCTGATGCACTAATTTGCGCTGATTGTGGCGAGTTCCCCTACAGAAAACGATCAGGGAGTTATTACGAATGTGGTTGCAGCAAAAAGCGATTACATCCTTTTGCCGATTAGAGAGTAGTGACTTAATACTTCTAAAGAAAATTTAATTTAATTAGAGAGAAAAGTAAATGAACCTTAAAAAAATTGAACCTGAAGATTTCTCTGCATTTCAAAAAGAAATTGAAAAAATTCGAAATACAGTTGACAGGACATTAAATCTGTCCTGGTTTTATATGTATGCTCGCTTCAGGATGACCCAAGGAGAATTTCAAAGTACATTCAGTGTTGATGGTCGTAATGATGGTGGAATTGATTGTTATTTCAAAGAAGGTAATACTTTTTATATCATTCAATCAAAGTATCACATTAAGAGTCAGAAAGAAAGTTCTGCTAATATAAAACAAGAACTACAAAAAATTGAAAAAACAATCGTTGCTGAAAACACTAATAAATCTGCTGAAGAGTTTATTAACGGTTTACGTAGAGAAGTAAAGAATGATAACTTTTACCTGGAAATAATATGGCTCACTACCAATGAGATTACTGAAAAGGTTAGGGCTGAATCACAAGAATACTTGGATAAAATTTTAAGTAATCGAAGTTGGGAAATAAATGCCGAGATAAATTTTATTGATCGATTTGCACTTGAGGGAGTTATTTATGATATAAAACACGGCTATGTTCCCCATACAGGTAAAAAGTCTCTGAAAATTGAAGCTGGTGAATATATGAAGATAGGTAAGGATCGAAATAATATTGAAGGAATAGTATGTAACATTAAAGCGAAAGAAATTTTAAGCTGGTTTAATTCCGCAACTGATATCAATACATTTTTGCAAAAGAACGTGCGTGAATCAGTTGGAGATAAATCGACAATCAATAAAGCCATTCGAAGAAGTTATAAAGAAGATCCTACATTATTCTGGTATAAACACAATGGAATAATTGTTTTTGCTGATTGGATCGATATAAATGCACAGAATACAGTCATCAGCATTAGAAATCCTCAGATAGTAAATGGCGGGCAAACAGTGACTCAACTTTATAAAGCATTTGATGAGGATAGAAACTCAAATAATCCAACAAAGTTACTGGTAAGGATTTACAGGTTACCATATGAAGATGCAGAAACTTACAAAAGGAGTATCGACATTATCGCGGCACTCAATACTCAAAATAAAATTAAATCATCGGATCTTCATTCGACTGATCCTCGCCAGGTTATGTTGGAAAATAGACTTGATGAACTAGGTACAAGTTACAGATATTATCGTAAGCGAAGTGATCAGGGAAAAATTTCAAGTCCGAATAATATTTTTATGACGAAATTAGCATTGTATTATTATGTATGTGAGTATCGAAAGCCAGATGAAGGAATTGCGGGAGAGATTGAAACATTTTTTGAAGAACAAAAAAGATATGATGATTCATTCCCCGCATCATTAATTAAAAAACCCTTATCAAAAGGCGTGGATCATATTATATATAATTATGTGGAATGCTGGAATTTACATTTCTTAATCCATAGACATTTTTCCTGGGAAATAACCAAAAAGCAAGAGGAATATTTTTTGTATGTGTCCTGGTATTTATTAGTTGATATATACCAGCAGATTCAGAATTGGAAAGAAAAAGTATACACAGGAACAGGCAGGGAATGGCTTGAATTTATTGATAGTCCAGAGTTTAGAAATGGAATAATAAAATATTCAAAGTTGCGTTATAATATTTATATGAAGATGCTACCAAAACGTGAATTGGAGCCAAGAAATTTTTATAAATCTGTTGAAGGACGTAAAAAATTTCTTTCAAATTCAGGTAACATTAATCAATTCAAATCATTATTAAAAAAATCTTATGAGTTATTTAGAAAGCACAACCAATATTAGAATACTATGAACCACAAACCCAAACTTGAATTAACCTGGATTGGCAAAGACGAGCAGCCAAAGCTTGAACCGCGCATTTTAATTGAAGATCCAGAAAAGTCCTACGGTGATAAGAATAGTGAAAATATGCTAATTTATGGTGATAACCTCTTAGCTCTTAAAGCTCTTGAACAGGATTTTACTGGCAAGATAAAATGCATATATATAGATCCTCCATATAATACAGGGAATGCATTTGAGCATTATGATGATGGAGTGGAACATTCTTTATGGTTGAGCTTGATGAAACCTCGTCTTGAAATTCTAAAAAATTTATTAAGTGAGGACGGTAGTATATGGATATCCATTGATGCTGATGAAAGTCACTATCTTAAAGTTCTTTGTGATGAAATCTTCGGACGAAATAACTTTGTTGACGAAGTAATTTGGCAAAGAGCATTCTCGCCAATAAACTTGAAGAAAACGCTTTCAAGAAGTCACGACGCTATTTTGGTATATAGTAAAAATAGTTATGGTTTTAATCTAAATCAGATTCCGAGACGTGCAGAACAATTAAAAAACTATAAAAATCCAGATGAAGATCCGAGAGGGCTGTGGGCATCTGGTGGAATTGATGTTGGTCCAATTGTCCCATCGCAAGTCTATGAAATTATCACTCCGAGTGGTCGAAAAGTATTACCACCTGATGGTTATTGTTGGAGATTCAAAAAAGAAAAATTCTTAGAATTAGTAACGGATAATAGAATTTGGTTCGGCAAGAATGGGGATAATGTTCCTAGAATTAAAAGGTTCTTATCTGAAGTCAAAGAAGGTGTTACGGCAATGACATTATGGTTAAGAGAAGAAGTTGGCGACAATCAAGAAGCTAAACGTGAAGTCAAACAAATTATCGAAACTGATGCCAACCACGAGATCCACGGCGCAGGACTTGGCCTGAACATTTCGGCCGGGCTGGCCCGGGCCATGGGCGGCACGATCA
>JAANMV010001739.1_pt1 | contig 23184 bp, 24 predicted proteins | sample 7279661 | NCBI WGS metagenome assembly JAANMV01 (sample SAMN14094540, study PRJNA606508) | bioreactor metagenome | isolation source: A lab-scale SPAN reactor treating ammonium-rich wastewater day 121 | place: Ireland: Galway | collected 2017-05-16
GCCTTTGCAACAAGCCCTTGCCGCAGGCGACCCCATCCTGGAGAACCCCATGCCAAATAACCAACTGAATCTATTCACGGTTTAACCGGACACTACTGACCCCGAAGTACTTTACGTATTCTTCCGATGAATAACGGAATGGCTCGGCAGATCGGGCAAGATGCACAGCGCCTGACTTCGTATCTTTGCTAATCAGCGCTGCCGCACCTACGATATTGTATTCGCCCACCGTCACTTCATTCACCACCGTGGCATTCACCCCCACAAAGGAATTACGCTGAACTCTCGCTTGACCGGAAATCACTGTTCCCGCGGCAATCCAGCAATGCTCCGCGACACTACTGTGGTGCGCCAAGGTAACGTTGCACCACACCATGGTGTTCGCCCCCACCTTCGCATGCGGCTCGATGACAGCGTTCGGTAGCACCACGCAACCTTCGCCCAACTGATGCCCGGTATAAACGCAGGCGTCAGGGTGAATGTAGGTTTCGACAGCGTAGCCCATGGCCTTCAGCCGGTAGAACAAGGATTCACGCACGCGGTTCAGATCGTTGTATCCGGCCGCCATCACCACCCGGCATTCCTCGGGTGGAAATTCTTTCTGGACTTGCGACAATCCTACGGCGGCAACTCCTTCGATTCCGCCCTTGGATAGAAACTCATCATCGACGGTAAGCCCTAGCACCTGATAACGATTATCCGTACATATATATGAGTAGAGAATATCTGCGGTGATCGCATTTCCCGCCAGGATTATTTTCTTCATGCCTCCGTCTCCATCACCGCCAGCCCAAACCCTGTTTTGCCGTAGCCATTGCCGTTGTAAAGCATATACATGCGCCCGGCATGCTCAAAAACATAGGGATAGCAGATCATTTCGCTATCCCAGCCCTCATAAGACACGTCAATGCCGGCTATCGCATCGTTACGCATCCAACGCCTGCCATCCTGGGATGATGCAAATCCAATGCGATATGTCTCTATTTCTCTCGTCGCCCTATGAGCAAACCACATGAAATACGTTCCGTCCGCGTAGCACACGCTCGGCCGGCCGAAGGCATATTCGTACTGATCTGCAAAAGGAATGCATTGCCCTGGATGACAGATCCAATCGACGCCATCAGCTGACTCCGCATAATGGATACCGTAATAATGCCGCCAGCCCTGCTCTGTTTTTTCCCATCTGATTCCCGAGTTGTACCATGTCTTCCAGACATCACCGGAGACGTGAAATGCTGTTGCTGCGGCAAACAGAGGGTTGTCTTTATCCCGTCCTAGTACTGGCCCGGAGAATTCTCGCGTCAATGTCAATTCGTGGGGGTTGAGAACCGCACGGCCCGTATCACAGATCCATAGTGTCTCGGGTAAATTTTGCCAGCCCACGTAGTACAGATATATTCTGTCCCGGCATTTGACGAAACAGACGCTTATCACACCATCGCAATCAAAGTAGCCGGGTTCGCCATAACGCAGGGCCAGTTTCGGTTCCCCCAGCAGTTTCATGCGCCCATTTTCCAGCTTGGCATAGGACAGGAATATATGGGAGCGCTGTCTCGAATCCCTCCGCGTGAAGGCAATGACAAACAAGTCGTCCTTATAATGAATCGCACATGGGTGGGATCCATGACTGTAGTCCGTGCCGCCAGGCTCAAAAATCCGCCCTATCTTCTTCCAAGGGAAGGGCCTGCCTTCCTTCAAGAAACGGTTCATCTGGAGGTAACCCTTATCATCGTGCCTTAAGAATGGAGCGGAATAATGACTCCAGGTATTCAACACGACTCATGCCCAGGCGCTCTGCTTCCGCGTAAATTTGATCCCGTATAACCGGATCCACTCCTTCCAGCTGACCAAAATATCGCGTACGGATACTGCCGCCACGCGTTCCCACATGGGCTACATCGATATTGACTGAAGGAGGGGAGTCAGAAACCGCGAACTCGACGACATAGAAACAATTGCCCAACTCCCAGCTCACATGCACCCCTCTGGCAGTCTCCGGCAATAAATGCAGAGGGACCTTGCAGGCATATAGCGGATTATTGCGGATGAGCATTTTTCCGTACTCGGTGTCCATGAGCCATGGCGCCACCCCTTCATCGCCAATCACCACCTTGCCGCCAGGCCTGACCACTCTGCTCATTTCAGAGATGCCCTTGCGGATATCCGCAAACAGATTGATGCCGCCAAAATGGTACGCTGCATCAAAGTAGCCGCTCTCAAAGGGCAGGTTCGTTGCATCGCTTACTGAAAAGTGCATAGCCACGCCCTGCCTGAGTGACTCGGCTTGATGGCGTTCCCTCCCCGCAAGAAGCATTTCCTGGGCGATGTCCTGAGCATAGATTTCGCCACGCCCGCCGAGGCTTTGTACCAAGAAGGGCAGATCATTGCCCGCGCCTGCGCCCGTGACCAGAACCTTATGGCCTTGGGCTAATTGCAGGCGCGCTACCAAACTGTTCCGGAGGGTCGCCTCATCCGATCCGAACGTTTCAAACACCCAGCGCAAGGAGTTGTCGTGCACTGCTGCGGCATCCTGGCGCGTATACTCGTTCGCATTTTCAATCTCTTTTGCGAAAATCGGCACATCCGTTCCGGGCGCAAAAGCAAAGCTGTGCCCGTTGGGGCAAGTCAGTCCCGCGGGGCCGGCCTTCAAGGGCGCATGATTGCATCGTGCTTCCGTACAACAATAAGCCATGTCGTCACTCATGGTTCAACCCCTTTGGCAAACGACCCAAAACACCTGTTCCGAGATGCCGTAATAATCATTGTTGGCAAAACCGAAGGAAAAATTAGTGAAATAACTTGAGAAATATTTCTCAATCTCACCAACTTCAGAGAATGCCTGCAATCGGTATCCATTCCGATTCCCATATGGGTCCGACTTAATCAACAAGGATCCATCCCCCAACTCGGCAGCATCCCTGAAAATGTACGATGACTTACATGCAACCGAGGCAACCAGGTAACCCCCTTGCTTCAGCACCCGCGCGTATTCCGCAAGGTTGTCCGAGAAAGCCTCTCCATCATCGCAGTAGTAACAGCAATGGCAGGCGAGAATGTAATCGAAATACTGGTTCTCAAAAGGTATGCTGCTATTTCTGCCAACGCGCAAATCCGCGTCATGTCCCAGTTTTTTCAACCTTGCTAATGTTTGCTCTACGATGCCTCTGGTTATCTCGATACCGCTGACAGCGAGCCCCAGATCGCAAAGAAAAGTCGTATTTCTCCCGTCGCCGAATCCGATATCGAGTATCCGGTCTCCGATTGCTGGCTTTTCAAACTTTAGTTTTGGATAGTTCGCAAGAAAGGTGCGTACAACAAACTCCGTTGGATAAACCTTGGCACCAATTCTTTCTGCATAATATCGTTCGTAATTCGAGTCAATGCTTTGCTTCTGATCGTCCATAGACATTCCTGACAATGGTGTAAGGCCTCTGTTTCGTTTCCACAAATATCTTTGACAGGTAGATGCCAATGATGCCGACAAACGATATGACCATGCCGCCCAGCACCCAGATCGACACCATCACTGAAGTCCAGCCATCAATCGGCCGCAGCAAAAATAGCTTGTTGAAAATCAGAACTGCGGCATACAGCGCCGAGCATGCGAATACGATCAAACCTATGTAAAAAATCAACCTCAACGGCACTTCGCTGAATGAGGTAATGGCATTTGTGGCATGCTCAATTTTCCTCGACAGGCTGTAGGTCGTGACACTTGACATGTGTTTCCTGACAACCATGTCGCACTGCTTGAAACCGGCGATCACCCACAGGCAGGAGATGACCAGTTCCCGTTCCCTGAATCCAAGCAGGGCGTTTACATAGCGTCGCGTCATCAACCTCGCCGTCACAATGTTTCTTGGATGGTCGATGTCGCTCAGCCAATTGAAGACGGAGTAATAAACCTCCCCGCTCCATCGCTCAAACCAATTGCCCTTGCGTTCCTGCTGCCTGCCGTAAACCACATCCGCGCCTTCTGACGCCATCAACGCATTGAAGCTGAGCAACCACTCCGGTTCCTCCTCCAGGTCGCTATCGATCAGAAAGACCCGGTCGCCCTGGGAATACTCAAGCCCTGTCATCATGGCCTTGTGGTGGCCGAAGTTTCGTGAAAGATCCACGACTACGACATGGCTATCCGTATTTGCCCTCGCCACAGCAATCTCCAGACTTGCGTCGGGCGACCCATCATTGACCAAAATGATTTCGTAATCATCTTCGACCAGCTGCCTTGCCACCGAACTGGCGCGGCGACAAAACTCGTCAATATATTCGGCGGATCTATAAAGCGTCGCAACAATCGAGAGCTTCATGCGCGCACATGCCTCATGTAGCGGTGGGAGCCGTTACCGCAGTTGAACAACAGATCCAAAATGGTGACTCCATGGACAAAGCTGCCCCAGAGTTGCGGATATTCAGGGTAATCCGCGTAATCAAACCACTCCAGTCTAATGCCGCTACGTGCAAATTGCGTTTCTTCAATGTAGTCCTTGGCTGCAGGGCCGGATACATACTCTTTGCCACCCGCCTGCAAGCAAAGGTCAACAAGACGTTCCGTCTTGCCATCAACCAACTTGTAATCCCACGAATTGCTGATAGTGGTTTCGATCCCCAAATAACGACATATGGCTTCGATGAAGCGTCGGTTTAGCTGGGAAAGATGCGTATAGGCCTCGGCCAGGTAAAGCGGCTCGAGCCATGCGGCAATTTCGCGAAAATGGGGGGCACGTTGATAATTCTGGACCAGCGCTTTCCAATGCGCCTTTGCCCAGCCATCTCCATCGATATGGGTGTCCCTGATTTTCTGATGGTATTTTCCCTTAACCACCACAGGAACCGTCAGCCACTGAACTCCTTGTGGTGTCTTGATCTGGTTGCGGTTACGCCAATCCCTCTTCGTATACTGCATGTCGTCATAGAGAATGAATTCGTCGACTGCGGCAATCATGTCGAAATAGCCCTTCCACGGGATGTAATTCGACTGAAGGATGGCTATCTTCTTCACTTATTTGTTGTCTATCGCTGAATTAATGCCAATTTTGTTTTTGACTTCCCAAGTCGGGTAATAACAATCCTTGCATTTCTTGACCTGCGCAATCTGCTGCAAGTTGAAGGAAATCAAAAACAGCATCACCCAAAACCAGACCTGCGGTGTGCTCAGCAGAGCCTTCCCATGGACAAAGTTAAGAACTATCCACGACGAAACCGGAGCAATGAGCAGGAAATCAAAAATATATGGGTGGATCGAAACCGCCTGTGGCCATAGCAAAGTAAAGAAAAGATATGGGGAAAACAATACGCCAAAGAAAAGTCCGGGGCTCCCAATGCTTGGCATTGCCCACCCCTGATTGATATTCTTCTGCGCCTGAAATCGAATCATGACAAGCTGAGCCAGCAGCAAGCCAATCGGGATGGCCAATAAATAGAATGGCCTGTGGAAGAAAGGATTGGCCACAGAATTCAACACATTCGAAAAATATGTCGTATCGCCATCCAATCCAGATCGAAACAACCAGCTACTATTGACGCTCTTAAAGGAGAGTAATTTCGAAATCACGACAGGCTGGAGATATATCGCCGCGCTTGCAACTATAACTACGACAGCCAGCTTAAAAAGCCTTTTGTCGAAAGCTGCCCGGCCTGCTGAGGACACCAGGAGAAATGCGCCCAGCAGGGCCGCGGAGGTGGGTACCGTGGCGCACAATGCGCCTAGCGGCACCCACAATTTGAATCCGGAAAAATCACCACGCCCTATTCTGTAAGCGACCAGCAGAAGTAGCGGGAATTGAAAATGAGCGGGGTTGTCGACATTAAACTTCCCTGCAGAAATCCAGTAACCTGGCATTGTCAGGAAGAACATCACTCCCAACAGAATCAGAATCCCATGATGAAGCCTGATCCGTGCTTGTTGGCCGGCAAGGCCCACATACAGCATTGCCACCACACTGAACAGCATTTCGAAACCTGCCGTCACGGCCCTCATTGGCAATTGCGGGACGGCCAGCTCGATCTTGTAGAAAAGGTACATGAAGAGAAGGTAACCAACCGAGTGGTTGGAATAGGCCACGCCTCCTCCCAAGTCTTCTGGCGTCATGAATACCAGGAAGCCATGTTGGTAGAACGGATAGTGGTCCCAGATCGGAAAGGTCACATCCCTCAGCCTTTCCTGGAGGGGAGAAACGGCCTGGATAATTCTTATGAATCCCAGTCCATGGACTAGGGATAGCCCGAGGAAAATCGTCAGGATGATGCCGGCAGCGAACCAGGGGTTGTTCTTTAAAAAGGCACGCATGTCCTTCTCACACTCCGATTACTCTTGGACTGGAATTCTTTGCGTGCATCGAATCTCTTCCTGCTCGCTTTACCTCCAAGACCACGAGAGGACAAAGTCGCTTGATACCAAGAGGCTGCAGGTATGCCGCAAAATTCAGACCCCAGGAAATGACAGTCCCTGCTCTGCCAAGCTTTGCGGGCAGGGATATGAGCCAAGGAGAGAAGCGGCCAAAACTATATGCCTGAGCCGTAAGATCTGGGGCGGCCGGAGCTAGCGCGAGCATTGCTCGCTCATTCATGATGTCGAGATTGTGTATGGCCAGATTGCCGGGGTCGCACCAGGCTTGCAGTTTGAGATAAAGTCCATTGTAATTCGGCACTGCAATCACCGCCGTACCACCTGGCGCAAGCAAGCTTACATGCGCTGCTATCATGGGTGCCGGATCATCGAAGTGTTCAACCAGGCCGCAGCTAAACACTAGATCGAATACGCCCGGCGCAAAGCTAGAGTGCAGCGCATCCTCACAACGAATATCTGCCTGGACTCCCAGCCCGTTACAAAGCCATCTGGCCGTATCAGCGCCTGTCGGCGAGTAATCAATGCCGCAGACGGGAACTTGTATCTCGCGCGCCACCCAGGAAAGAATTTTCCCGGGTGCGCAGCCTATCTCGACATATCGCATCCCTGGGCGCAGGTACCGTCTCAGCAAGTGCATCACATTGCGCGTCCCGATATCCAGCCCAGACGGAAAGCTCAGCCGAGGACGGGTAGCCCAAGCGGACTCCCAATGATGCAGGTCGGTTTTTTCATTATCACTCATTACAGAGCGTCCCGGATAATCACACCAGCTTTGTGAAGCAGATGTCCGATTCGGTAGTCTCTCATCACGCGTCGATAAGCGTTGCGTGCAATGCGGTCGCGCTCGACATCATGGGCAAGGTAGTAACGTATTTTGTCAATCAGATCGTCGGCATCCGAATCGCGATAGCCTACGATCTCCTCTCCATTTTCAAAAAAAGTGCTGAGGTATTCGTCGCCATCAGAAATCTGCATGACTCCGTTTGCAGGCAGCTCATACAGTCGATAACTGCCAAGCGTATATTTGCCGCGATTGTGGACATTGAAGCCGATCCTCGATCGCTGATAGAGTGAAACATATTCCGCTTGTTCTATGGGCCTGACCCAGCCAGGAAATCCATATCTGGCATTGAAGTAGATGTTCTTTTTCGTTGACGTCAATCCATGCAGTCTGCATCGTGCCCCAAAGGCCTTCTTGACCTTTGCCAGCAAGGGCATCTTGCCCAAATGGAGCGCACCGACAAAAATTACATCAATATCCCTTTCCAGCGCAAACAACTCATCCTCAGTCCTTTCGGGCATGAATGCAGCGTCGAACAGTCCTAGTGGCCAGAAAGCTGTGTTCTTTGCGCCAACATAGTGCAGTTTCTCACCCATCTCCATATCGCGACTGTAGGCAGGGCTGTGGTAGAGCACCAGGTCGTAGGCGTGGGCATAGGCAAAATCCCTGTCATAGGCCGCAAGCGGCCCGTCTGCAATACGGAGCACCTTGAACGCGGGAAGCTTGCGCAACCAGTCTGGATGATATGGCGGGCAGGTGTCCACCAGAAGGGCATCAATTGCCTCCTCCCTTACGCGCGCCTCCACTTCCGCATACAAGCGCATCAAGCCGGCATTGCGCGCGAAATACAGATCGTCCAGGCGTTGCGCGCGAAGGTACAGATTTGGATCAAGGTAGGGATCGTGATTAAGTGGGATGAACGTGAATTCGGCATTGGACGCAGCAGCAATTTCACGCTGCCAGAACTCGGCCTCTGCTCCGCGTTTGTTAAACGAATAGAGTATCTTCACGCGCCACTCGCATGGCCGGACGCTTTCGACTTCAGCACGAAGTTGTAGCTCGGCAGCCAGTCCTTGTTCCGATAGCTGTTTCGGATATCGAAGTGCTCGGATAGGCGTTTTTCCACATCCCGCACTCGCCACCCTCGCATCCCGATTTCCCAAAAGTGCTGCCCTGCCATGTACCGAGGCGCAATGCCATCGGGCTTTTCGAAATAATTGAACAGATCGAAAATGAATGATGCGTCAATGCCCTTGAATCCTGGAATGACCCGCAACTGCATATGACGGCCATGCACCGGGAGGTATACAAGGGCATAGCGCCCGACGCGAGCGATTTCCTTCAATGCCTGGCTCAGGTAGGAAACCGGCAAATGCTCCAATACGTGGGAGGCAATGACGGCATCAAACTCGCCATCGGCAAACCGCCCAAGATCATGGACACTGCCGATCAGGTCCGGCCGAAATGTCTCGTCAATATCGAAGGTGGTCACTTCGTAACCCCGCCATCTAAGTATCTCAGTATCCAATCCCTGTCCGGGACCTACCAGCAAAACCCTCCTGCATCCCTCTAGCGATTGGAGGTCGCGGTACTGGTAATAGGCGTTAACGAAATTGCAAAGGTTGAGCTGCTTTGCCCATTCGGCACGATCCAGCGGCATAACCGCAGGAGCCGGGGCAGAGTTTTTCATTGATGAGGAGTCCATGGATTATCCCCGGTTTGGGCGATCACATTAATGGAGAAACCCATCTCGGGATCCTCCTTCGGCAGCTTTTCTCTAATCTGCTGAAGCGTTGAATACTCTTCCTTCGTTCTCAAATCCCAGAATCGATACCCCATGTCCGCAAGAATCCTCCAGGGATTCCTCTGCTCTTCCATGAAGTGCCAGGCGCCCACCTCTGCTATCAGCATCGGTTTGAATTTCCTCAGCAGCCCCCTGCCGCCATCCAGAACTGAAAACTCATTCCCATCGACATCGATCTTTATTACATCCAATCGCTCCAGAGGATGATTGTTGGTCCAGTCATCCAGCCTGACAAAATCGACAACGCTGGATTCTTCAACATGGCTTCCATCCGATTTCCAGCTTGAACGATATGAAATGGTCTGCTGCGCCAGATTCTGGTTGGCCAACGCCACCTGGAAAGCCTGAACATTTCCAAATCCGTTCAGGGCTATATTCCTTTGTAATTTCCTGAAGGCAAAATTGGTCGGCTCAAACGCATAAACCATTCCCCTGTCGCCAACTATGCGCGCAAAGCGCAGGCAATGGGCTCCAATATTCGCACCGATATCCAGCACGACAAAGCCCTTCTTGCAGGTTTCCTCTATAGTGCTGGTGACTTCCTTTTCAAACCGACGTACGTGAATACATACGTCAATCATTTCGCCTAGATCGAGGTCATACGTAATGCCATCGATTGTCTCTACCCTTTTCTTTCCCCTGACCCACGCAAGATATGCATTCCAAATACCCTCCCGGATAAGTCGCGTGGGCAGGTATTTCCATAGCCATGTGCCAGCCGTGATTATTGCTTTGTTCATAGTCTCTAAGGTTTAAAGCTCTGCTGAGATATCGAATGTGACACAAGGAAAACAATGACCACAAACGCCACTAACCAACCCAAAGCGTAAGCCGCAGCCCAACCGATGCCACCCCACAAGGGAATCAGCAATGCGGCCAGCCCGATGATCGTCAGGTCGCGAGGCAATGCCACAAGAAATAACGAGAGCCACATCCTCTCTCTAGTTTGGATTAGCTGGTACAAGGATACGGACAGCGCCTCCGGAATTATGGCCAAGGACAAAATCAAAATCAGTGTGTCTGAGGCGCTGCTCTGTTCCATCCCGTACAGACCCGGTATGACGGAACTAAACGCCATCATGACTACAGTCCCGCCCATGGCCAATACGGCAGTAACCTTGGCATTGGCGTAAAAGAGTCCCCGGTATCCCTCATCATCCTTACTGCCAAATTTGTTGTTAAGCACGGACATGCCTACGTTGTTCAGCAGTACTGGCAACAAAAGCAGGAGCAGCCGTATGTTGTTGGCAGCGCTATAGATGCCCATCTGTGCAAAGCCGTCAGATTGCCGCACAAGAAATGCATTTCCCAGCCAAATTGCAGGCATGGAAGTCAAGCCGCTCAAGGCCGCAGGCAGTGCAAACTTGTAAAAAACTCTTCCCTCTTGCAGACCCGCACGGCGGTCAATCCTAATACCCTGCTTATCCACCTCTCGTCGCAACACCGCGGCGTAGGCAGCCCAGCGCATCAGCGCGCTAATTGCCATGCCACCAACTGCACCCTCAAGTCCCCATGTGAGCGCCCCTAATCCGCATAACACCAGATGTACCGCTCCCAAAACTGCGCCATAAAGTGTGATGCTTTTGTAGCTTTCAAGGCCGGCCAATGCCCCGACCTGATAGACGTTCATAACGGAGAACAGAATAAATGCCGCGGATAGCCCAAGGCTCGTAGCCAAGCGGGGCGCCTCCAAAACATGCTCGGACAACCAAGGGATCCCCATCAGCAACATGATGGTCGCAACAATGCCGGTGGCCACTGTCATCACGGAACATAATCCCAGCACTCGCCCGGCGCGCTCTTTATCGGCCTCCCGGAATTCAGCGACATATTTTGTTGCGGTCACCCCTGTCGCCAACTGTGCGATGCTGGTCACGGTCAGCAATGTGCTCTGGATCATGCCGAATTCGCCAAACACTTCCTTGCCCAATACTCGCGCCAAGACGATGGCGGTAAGAAACATGCTTCCCTGGGAGAATATCGTTCCGAGGAGATTCCAAAAGACGCCTCTGCCGAAACGCCCGCCTAGATGGGTGAGGAAATGAGGCCGCCGCATGTTAGCAAGCATAAATCCAGGCAGCGAAATTAATTCTGCTTCCCGGTTGCCGGTTCTTGCTTCTTTTGTAGCTTGTACCAATTCAGGGTCGTCCGGATTCCCTCTTCAATACGATGGCTCGGTTCGTAGCCTAGAAGCGAGCGAGCCTTTGAAATATCAGCGAGCGAATGACGCACGTCACCCGCCCTAAAGTCGCGATAGTTGGGCTTGCTATGCCTCAAGTGCGGGAAATCCGGTTCCAGCGCCGCGCGGATGGATTCGAAAAGTTCATTCAACGTGGTGCGATCGCCGACGGCAACGTTGTATATCTGGTTGGCAGCTTCATCATTCTCGGCGGAAGCGGCAAGCAGGTTGGCTTGAACAGCGTTGTCGATATAGCAGAAATCGCGGCTGGTGCTGCCATCCCCATTAATCCAGACAATTTCATTCTTGATCATCGCAGTAATCCATTTTGGGATCACGGCAGCATAGGGCCCATTGGGATCTTGGCGAGGGCCGAAGATATTGAAGTAACGCAGGCCTATGGTGTTGAATCCGTATGCCCTAGCGAATACTTCCGCGTAAAGCTCGTTGACGTACTTGGTAACCGCGTAAGGCGAAAGCGGCTTGCCAATTTTGTCTTCCACCTTTGGCAAGCCGGGGTGATCTCCATAGGTTGAGCTACTGGCTGCGTATACGAATCGCTTGACGCCGGCATCACGCGCCGCAACAAGCATATTGAGAAACCCATCAATATTGCATTGGTTGGTAGTAATGGGGTCCTCAAGTGAGCGCGGAACGGAGCCAAGGGCAGCCTGGTGCAGAACGTAATCGACGTTCCTGCAAGCGTTATTGCAGTCTGCCAGATTTCGGATATCCCCTTCGATGAAGCGGAAGCCAGCCCATTGATCCGGTATGACCATTTCGCGTACCTGATCCAGGTTGTGATGATGACCGGTCGCAAAGTTATCCAGCCCCACGACACGCTGGTTGAGTTTGAGCAGCTTTTCAAGCAGGTTGCTGCCGATGAATCCGGCAACACCGGTGACAAGCCAAATTTTGGGCTCCGTCAGCAACCGATGGCACAGTGTCTCGTAGGCGGTCATGTCAATCACTCGGGTGTGTTTAGTCGGCTAGCAAAAGTCACAAGCGCCAGAGGCTGTAGCCTGCTGCACGGATGAGTTCCTGGCTATAGGCGGATTTAACATCAGCAAAAACGCCACCTCGTTTCAACCTGCCCAAAATGTCTGCCAGCGGCATAGCAAGGTATTCCCTGTGCGAAACTGCGGCGACAATGGCGTCTGCCTGGGCCGGCAGATGATCCCAAGCGGTGAGCGAAATGCCGTACTCATGATTGGCCTCTGCTGGCTCTGCGATGGGATCATGCACGGTGACTTCGCATCCAAAATCCTGCAGTTCCCTGACCACATCTGCCACCTTTGAATTGCGCAAGTCCGGGCAGTTTTCCTTGAATGTAAGTCCCAGAATGATGACTTTGGCCCCTCTCACGGCGCTGCCGTTGCGAATCATGCATTTCACGGTCTGCTGTGCCACGTAGGCAGCCATGCTGTCATTGATGCGCCGACCGGCTAAAATGACTTGCGGGTGATAGCCCAGCATTTCAGCTTTATGGGTCAGGTAATAAGGATCTACCCCAATGCAGTGCCCCCCGACCAAGCCGGGCCGGAAATTCAGAAAATTCCATTTTGAGCCGGCGGCTTCGAGAACCTCCAGGGTATCGATGCCGATGCGGTCCAGAATAATCGCCAACTCGTTCATCAGCGCTATGTTGAGGTCGCGCTGAGTGTTCTCTATAACCTTAGCCGCCTCGGCAACCTTGATGGAACTCGCGCGATGGACGCCAGCGGTAATGACTGAAGCGTAAAGATCGCCGATGGTGTTAAGCGTGGTTGCATCATCCCCGGCTACCACCTTGACGATCCTTGTGATTGTTCGCTCCTTGTCGCCCGGGTTCACGCGTTCCGGGGAATAGCCCACATGGAAGCCCTCCTTCCATTTCATTCCAGAATGCATCTCCAGAAGGGGAATGCATACTTCCTCGGTGGCCCCAGGGTAGACCGTGGATTCATACACCACGATGGCACCGCGCTTCATGAATTTGCCAACGGTCGTACTGGCACCGATCAGGGGTCCGAAATCGGGAATGTGGGCTTCGCTTACAGGTGTGGGCACGGCGACGATGATGACGTCCGCCGTGCTGATCAAGGCAGGATCAGCGCTAACCCGCAGCCTTGTTGCGGCCTTCAGGTCCTCGCTACTTACCTCGCCGGTAGGGTCGCAGTCCTTCTTGTAACTGGAAATTTTGGCTTCCGACAAGTCGTAGCCAATGGTTTCGGTTTTTTTCCCGAATTCGACGGCCAATGGCAAGCCAACATAGCCCAGGCCCACAACAGCAACGGTCATTAGAGTCACGGAGAAAACCTTGTTTCGTCAGAAGTGCGATGTACAAATCAACTGATTAGCGGGACTACTCGTGATAATCCATGGCCTTGTAGCCATGTTTTTTAATCAACTCGTCGCGTTCGGCAGACTTGAGATCTTCCCTCACCATTTCGGCAACGAGGTCCTCGAAACTGATCTTCGGCATCCAGCCCAATTTTTCTTTGGCCTTGCTTGCATCTCCCAACAGGGTCTCCACCTCGGTAGGGCGGAAATATCGCTGATCGACCTGGACAATGCATTTGCCTGAAGCATCGTAGCCCTTCTCATCCACGCCCTGCCCTTTCCAGGCGATTTGCAGGCCAAGTTCGCGAGCGGCGGCGTTGACGAAATCCCTGACCGAATACTGGACGCCAGTAGCGATGACAAAATCCTCTGGATTTTCTTGCTGCAGCATCAGCCACTGCATTTCAACGAAGTCTTTTGCATGGCCCCAGTCGCGCTTGGCATCAAGGTTTCCCAGATAGAGACTTTCCTGTAAGCCAAGCTTGATTCTTGCCAATGCACGCGTGATCTTTCGGGTAACAAAAGTTTCACCCCGAACTGGCGACTCATGATTGAAGAGAATGCCATTGCATGCATAAATGCCGTAGGCCTCACGATAATTAACAACAATCCAGTAGCCGTAAAGCTTGGCAACGGCATAAGGACTGCGAGGGTAAAACGGTGTGGTTTCCTTTTGAGGCACCTCCTGAACCAAGCCATAAAGTTCTGAGGTGCTTGCCTGATAGAAACGGGTCTTTTTCTCTAAGCCAAGAATGCGAATGGCTTCGAGCACGCGCAACACCCCCAACGCATCGGAATTGGCCGTGTATTCCGGCTCTTCAAAAGAAACCTGGACATGGCTTTGTGCCGCGAGATTATAGATTTCGTCGGGCTGGACCTGCTGCACGATCCGCAAGAGGCTTGACGAGTCAGTCATATCGCCATAGTGCAGTATGAAGTTGCGGTTAGATACATGCGGGTCTTGGTACAAGTGATCAATGCGATCGGTGTTGAAGAGAGAAGTGCGCCGCTTGATGCCGTGCACCACGTATCCCTTCTTGAGGAGAAACTCCGCCAGATATGCGCCGTCTTGCCCGGTAATGCCTGTGATGAGAGCTACTTTATGCATTGCAACTTATCCCAAAAGATCAATTCAAAGTGGCCAGATAGCTGGCATAGGTCTGCGCGATGCCTTCGCGCAAAGAAACTCTTGCCTTCCAGCCGAGTTGCGCCAGGCAAGTAACGTCGAGAAGTTTCCTTGGAGTACCGTCTGGCTTCGTCGCATCAAAGACAATTCTGCCCCTAAAACCAACCACCTCCATAACCGTTTCAGCCAGCTCCCTGATGGTGACGTCGGTCCCAGTCCCGATGTTGTAAAGACCTTCGCCGATGCCATGTTCCATAATAAAAATGCAGGCGTCTGCCATGTCGTCGACAAAAAGAAATTCCCGCATCGGCTTGCCAGTGCCCCAAACGACATACTCCGCATCCCCGCGCAACTTGGCCTCATGTGCCTTGCGAATAAGGGCCGGAAGTACGTGACTGTTGGCCAGGTCGTAGTTATCGTTTGGGCCATAAAGGTTTGTGGGCATCACGCTGACGAACCGGGATCCATACTGGCGGTTATACGATTCGCACATCTTTATGCCGGCGATTTTGGCTATCGCATAAGGCTCATTGGTTTGCTCAAGCGGTCCCGTCATGAGATAAGACTCACGGATTGGCTGCGGACAATCGCGCGGGTAAATGCAACTGGAGCCGAGAAAGCATAGATCCTTCACGCCGGCTTCAACTGCTCCATGAATGACGTTGTTCTGGATGGTCAAATTCTGGTATATGAAATCTGCACGGTAAGTGTCATTCGCCTGAATGCCACCCACCTTGGCAGCAGCCAGAAAGATGTAATCGGGTTTCTCGGTTTGCAGAAAATCGAAGGTTGCTCGCTGATCGAGCAAATCGAGTTCCCGGTGTGTGCGGGTGACCCGGTTAGTGTAGCCGCCCTGTTGCAAGCGGCGCTCTATGGCGGAACCAACCATACCCCGGTGACCCGCTACGTAGATTTTGCTACTTTTATCAATGGCCACTTCAATTGCTCCGGCCGTAACAATCTTCGATCCGCACAATGTCATCTTCGCCGAGATAACTTCCGGATTGCACCTCGATAATTTCCAACGGGATGCTTCCAGGGTTAACCACCCGATGGATTTCGCCCAGCGGGATATAGGTTGATTGATTTTCCGTCAGGGTAATAGTCTTGTCACCGCAAGTGATTTCAGCGGTTCCCCTGACAACGACCCAGTGTTCTGCACGGTGGTGATGCTTTTGCAAGCTGAGGCTGGCCTTGGGCTTGACCTGGATACGCTTGACCTTGAAGCGTTCTCCCACGTCAATGTTGTCATACCAACCCCAAGGACGGTGTACCTTGCGATGCAGGTTGTATTCCTCCCGCCCGCTGGCACGGAGGTCGGAGACAATGTTCTTTACATCCTGGCTGCGAGTACGATCCGCCACAAGCACGGCATCCGGCGTCTCGACTACGACAATATCCTCTACGCCTACCAGACTTACCAGCCTGCTCGTTGCATGAGCCAACGTATTGCGGCAGTCCGCAAAGAGTACGTCACCATATTGCGCGTTGCCCGCCTCGTCCTTGGCCAGCACCTGCCATACGGCATCCCATGCTCCCATGTCACTCCAGCCGGCATCAAGTGGAACCATCCTGATCGGATGGATGCTGCCTGGGCAACGCTCCATCACGGCATAATCAATGGATTCTGCGGGAATGGCAGTAAATTCGTCACTGCCTGGGCGGACAAATTTCTGGTCAGTACTGCGCCTTGCCCATGCCTCACGGGTGGCTATGGCAATGTCGGGACGGAAGTGCTCCAGCGCCGACAGCCACACTGAAGCTCTGAGCACGAACATGCCGGCATTCCAATAGTAACCGCCTTCGTCGATATAGCGACGCGCCGTGCCGACATCCGGCTTCTCAACGAAGCGCCTGACTTCAAAAGTCAGCCCTGGCGGCACGGCGCCCGCTGGCGAGTCTGTCGCCTGGATATAGCCATAGCCGGTTTCAGGTCTATCCGGAGCAATGCCAAGAATAACGATTGCGCCTTCGGCTGCCTCGTGCACTGCGCGCTGAATTGCGAGAGCGAAGGCGGACTGATTGGTCACAGTCTGGTCAGCGGGTATCCCGATGAGTATCGGGTCAGCGCCGGTCTCCGTTGCCGCCAACGCGGCAAGGGTAAGCGCGGGCGCGGTATTGCGACCAGCTGGTTCGAGCAGTATTGAGCCCGGATCAACACCCACTTCGCGCAGTTGCTCAAGTACCAGAAAACGATGTTCTTCGTTACTGACGACTAGTGGAGGTAAGGATGCGATGTCTTGGGCGCTCAACTCGCCCAAGCGCTTTACGGCTTGCTGAAACAGGCTCTCATCTCCAGTGAGACAAAGAAACTGTTTGGGAAATCCTTTGCGCGAAAGCGGCCATAAGCGAGTGCCGGAACCGCCACAAAGGATGACAGGCTGTGCCGAAATAGTCATAGCAGCCCCCATGTCAGCTCTGCACCATGCGACGGCGATCAATTACAAACGCCAGCAAAAGAGCAAGTGCCAGAGAGGCGCCGAAGGCATTCGCAACGATACGTAGCCGCCTGGGGCTGCTGGGATCACGCGGTATGGTAACGGGATTAAGCTGGCGAATCGCAATCCCCTCCAATTCTCGAAGCAGGTTAATTTGAAAGATCAGCTTTCTAACAAGACTGAGATGAAATTCCAGGTCTATTACGTTTCTTAGCGTCGAGTAGAGCTCCGCACTATCGAATTCCTCAACTTTGAAGTTCGGTTGCTTTTTTGTGGCTACGACTGATGTCTTGTTTAAGGCATTAACCAATTTGGCGAGATTTTCTTGCAGAAGAAATGTGCTCTGCCGAGCATCCGTGGGGTCAGTAAAAGCCATTTCGGCCCTCAAATCACCTATCGCCATGGCGACAAATCGAGTATCTCCTGCGAGCGTAATCTTGGATTTCTCAATCTCTTTCTCGATGTTGGCTATAGCTGTTTTGCTTTGTTGTAAGCGCTTATTCAATTCAAGCAGTAATCTTGATTCCTCAGTCAATAGAACGGCGGAAGCATATGCTTTTGCATAGACAGCGTATTCATTGACGATCTGCGCAGCGAGATTGGAATCCGAATACGTCACCGATATCTTGAGCAAGCCGCTGCGCTTGTCGAATGAGGCGCCGGCCATAGCCTGCAATGCCCTGACCGCGGCCTGTTCATCAGTGCTACGAAGCGCTGCTTGAAGACTCAATGCAGTAACGACCTTCTGAGCAGCATCCGGAGAGTTAATTACTGTAGCCAGTTGATAGCCGGTTTTGTCGCCGCCCTTTCCTGGGTCAATCATTGTAGAAACCGAATATTGATTGGGCATCATCGAAACACTAGTCGCCGCCGCAATGGTAGCCGCACCTGTAATGCCAAGAATCATCCACTTCGCCTGGCAAGCAATCCTCCATAAATCGCCCAGGCTGATTCCTGCGGCAACGGGAGTATCGGTATCAACTCTAACTGGTGATCCATGCATGACCAATCCTAACAGGCTGTTGAAATTCGCCCACGTGTAATCGAAACCAGCGTGTTATGCGTTATGGATATTGTGTTCATGATATCGGCGGGGTGAGCAGGATGCGCGGGACGGGTGCGATGCAGGAGAACCTCTTCACGGTGGCCAAGCTCGACGACTTCGTGCCCTCTGATCACCCGCTGCGCGCCATCCAGAGGCTGGTCAATGAAGCGCTCGGCGGTCTGAACGGTCTGTTCAATTCGATCTATGCCGACACCGGGCGCGAGTCGATCGCCCCGGAGAAGCTGATGCGGGCGCTGCTGCTCCAGGTGTTCTACTCGGTGCGCTCCGAGCGGCAGCTGATGGAACAGATGCGCTACAACCTGCTGTTTCGCTGGTTCGTCGGGCTGTCCATCGACGATGCGGTGTGGGACCACTCGGTGTTCTCCAAGAACCGCGACCGGCTGCTCGCCAACGCGGTGGTCGAAGCCTTCTTCGCCGAGGTGATGGCCCTGGCCGACCGGGCCGGACTGCTCTCCAAGGAACACTTCTCGGTCGACGGCACCCTGATCCAGGCCTGGGCCAGCCAGAAGAGCTTCCGACCCAAGGACGGCTCGAACGACCAGACGCCCTCGGGCGGCGGACGCAACGCCCAGGCCGATTGGAAAGGCCGGCCGCGCAGCAACGACACCCATGCGAGCACGACCGACCCCGATGCCCGCCTCTACCGCAAGAGCCACAACACGGCCTCGATCCTGTGCTACCAGGGGCACGCCCTGATGGAGAACCGCCACGGCCTGGTGGTCGGCGCCGTGCTCACCCATGCCGACGGCACCGGCGAGCGCATAGCCGCCCTGGCCATGCTCGATGCGGTGCCGGGCGATCAACTCAAAACGGTGGGTGCGGACAAGGCCTACGACACGGCCGACTTCATCGCCGCCTGCCGCAGCCGCAACATCACCCCGCACGTCGCCCAGAACGTGTGCCGGCGCGGTGGCAGCGCCATCGATGCGCGCACGACCCGGCATCTCGGCTACCGGCTCAGTCAAACGATCCGCAAGCGCATCGAGGAGCACTTCGGCTGGGGCAAGACGGTGGGCCGCATTCGGCAGACCATCTTCCGGGGCTTGAGACGGGTCGATCAGCACTTCAAGCTGACCATGACGGCGAGCAACCTGACGAGAATGGCCCGAATACTGTTCGCGGGGCCGCAGGGAGCAACGCCATGAGGCGGCAGAATGACGGCGGTGCGCCGCCTCACAGCGGTGCGTCGAGTGAAATGCCAAGAATTCAGCCTCGATTCGCATTCAAAAGTCTCATCACCGTGCCCGGATTCCGTGAAATTGGGCGAATTTCAACAGCCTGCTAACTACCTATGCATTTAAAGTAAGCGATGTTTCGTCGTGAATGACTGGCTCGTCGTTATGTCGCACGCTGCCTATACACATTTGCCAGGATCGTGCAGGCACCTCCCGAATTGCAAAGTTTCCCGCCCTCACCGGGCAAGGAACGTCTGCATATCTGAAGTGTCAGCAACGACACCGGCATTTTAACGCATGCTATCCCACTCTACTCGCCGAACCCCCGGTCTCGCCAGAGTGCTCAGTGACTTCGATCTGTGGATGGGCCGCATCAAGCTCCTTGCGTAACCGCACAATCTCCTCTTGGGCTGCGCGATACTCATCCTCCTTCAGCCTCAAGAAGCGTCGCGTCAGATCCAGCTTGGCGGCGATACCACTTGGGGTCAGCAGATAGACGTAAGCCAGCTTGTTGTCACTGCGGCGGAAGTTGTTGGCCTTGACCAGCCCCTTGTCGAGCAGGGCCTTGAGCAGGTAGTGGGTCTTGCCGAGGCTCACACCCAAGACACGCGACAGCTCACGCTGGCTGATTTCGGGCTGTTCTTCGATCAGGCGGAGAACGCGGTAGTGGGCGGCTTCGCGGGGGGTCACGGCTATCCGTTCAACTGTTGAACGGACGGAAATTTATCACACCATCATCAGACGGGCAAGCGTCCGGCCTACAAGCCGTAATAGCTCCGATACCACTCGACGAACCGCCGCACGCCCTCGTCTACCGGGGTGGCGGGGGCGAAGCCGGTGGCGGCGCGCAGCTCGGCCGTGTCGGCGTAGGTGGCCGGCACGTCGCCGTCCTGCATCGGCAGGAACTTCTTCTCCGCCCGGCGGCCGAGCGCCGCCTCGAGCGCCTCGATGTAGGCCATCAGCTCGACCGGCTGGTGGTTGCCGATGTTGTAGACGCGCCAGGGCGCCCAGCTGGTGGCGGGATCGGGCTGGTCATTGACGAAGGCCGGATCGGGCGCGGCCGGCCGGTCGAGCACGCGCACGACGCCCTCGGCGATGTCGTCGATGTAGGTGAAGTCGCGCTGCATTTTCCCGTGGTTGAAGACGTCGATCGGCCGGCCTTCGAGAATCGCTTTGGTAAACAGGAACAGCGCCATGTCCGGCCGGCCCCACGGCCCGTAGACCGTGAAGAAGCGCAGGCCGGTCGCCGGCAGGCCGAACAGGTGGCTGTAGCTGTGCGCCATCAGTTCGTTCGACTTCTTGCTGGCGGCGTAGAGGCTGACGGGGTGGTCGACGCTGTCGTGCTCGGAGAAGGGCATCTTCGTGTTGCCGCCGTACACGCTGGAGCTGCTGGCGTAGACGAAATGCTTCACATTGCCGTGGCGGCAGCCTTCGAGCAGGTTCACGAAGCCGACCAGGTTGGACTGGGCATAGGCATGCGGGTTGACGAGCGAGTAGCGCACGCCGGCCTGGGCGGCGAGGTTGATGACGCCGTCGAAGCCTTCCTTGTCGAAGAGGGCGGCGACGCCGGCGGTGTCGGCGATGTCGAGACGAACGAAGCGGAAGCCCGGCAGGCCGGCGAGCTGCGCCAGGCGCGCCTCCTTCAGGCGGACGTCGTAATAGTCGTTCAGGTTGTCGATGCCGACGACTTCGTCGCCGCGCGCCAGCAAGCGCTGGGCGACGTGCATGCCGATGAAGCCGGCGGCGCCGGTGATGAAGACTTTCATGATCGGTCAGAACTCACGCAAGACTTTGAAGCCCTCTCGCTCGGCGGCCGCGCAGAGCCTGGCGTCGAGGCAGACGAACTGCCAAGCGTGGGGACGATGATCACAGGCAACCAATGCCGCAGCAAGCTGCAAGGCATCGGCCGAGCGCAGCAGATGCACGCGCAAGAGACGGGCGGCCGCTTCACGCACCACGTCGAGCGGCTGGACCTCATGCCACGATTCGTTGATTTCTTTCAGGCGACGCAGTGCTTCGGTGACCGCACCCGGCTCCAGCCCGCCCTCCCGCTCCAGGCGGGCCAGCGCCGAAGTGCATTCGACCGGCATGCCCCACCAGGCAACGGCTTCGGGATTCGAGGAATGGAATTTCCGCAAGCCGGCGCTGCTGGATTCCTGCACCACCAGTGGCAAGACGGCCGAACTGTCCCAGAAATTCATCGCCCCTGCTCGCGCTCCTCGAGCAGTATGGCCAAGGCGCTGGCGCTCTTGCGCTGGCGCAATGGCTGCGCAAGCGCGCAGGGTTCGTTCCGGCCGCGCCGGATGATCCCTTTGCGCTCGAGCAAGGCGAGGCTGCCGGATGCGATCTCCGACTCCTCTGCGGCAATCGGCATCAGCTTGGCCACCGGACGGTCGCGGTCCGTGATGACAACAGTCTCGCCATGCCTGACCTGCTCGATCAGGGCGCTCAGTTGATTCTTTGTCTGGGATATCGAAGCCAGTTTCATGTGGCTATTATAGCCAGAATGGGCCTGGGGCTCAAATCGGCCGCCCCTGTCGGGCTGAAGCCCGACCTACATTCCGGCCCATTCGCAGGTCGGCCTTCAGGCCGACTCCCGCCTGATAGAATTCCGCACTGCCTCGAACAAGAAGAACCGCAGTCCCTTCACAACGCCGGGCCCATGCGAATCCTCCTCGTCAAAACCTCCTCCCTCGGCGACGTCGTGCATAACCTGCCCGTGGCGAGCGACCTGCGCGCGCGCTTTCCGCAGGCGCGCATCGACTGGGTGGTGGAGGAAGGCTTCGCCGACATCCCGCGCCTGCATCCGGCCGTGCGCAAGGTGATCCCGGTGGCGGTGCGGCGCTGGCGCCGCACGCTGCTGTCCGCCGCCACCTGGGGCGAACTGCGCGCCTACCGCGATGCCGTTCGCGCCGAACCCTACGACCTGGTGCTGGATACGCAGGGCCTCGTCAAGAGCGCCCTGCTCGCCCGCCAGGCGCGCGGCAGGCGCGCCGGCTACGCCGCCGAGGCGGCGCGCGAGCCGCTGGCCGCGCGCTTCTACGACGCCACCTACGCCATCCCGAAGAACCTGCATGCGGTGGAGCGCAACCGCTGGCTGGCCGCCGCCGCGCTCGGCTACGAGCCGAACCTGCCGCTCGACTACGGCATCGCCGCCGCACCGCTGGCCGCGCCCTGGCTGCCGGCCGGGCCCTACGGCGTGCTGCTCACCGCCAGCAGCCGCGCCGACAAGCTGTGGCCGGAGCCCGATTGGCTCGCCCTCGCCGCGGCGCTGAATGCGCGCGGGCTGGCCTGCGTGCTGCCCGGCGGCAGCGAGGAGGAGCGCGGCCGCGCCACGCGCTTGGCGGCAGGCATGGCGCAGGCGGTGGCCGCGCCGCCGATGGGCATCGCCGAGCTGGCGCAGCTGCTGGCCGGTGCGCGCCTCGTCGTCGGCGTCGACACCGGCCTGAGCCACATCGCCGCCGCCCTGGGGAGACTGACTTTCTGCCTGTTCGCCGGCTCGCGCCCGGAACTGACCGGCGTCCATGCCGGCGAGACGGCGATCAACCTCGGCGGCGCCGGCGCGCCGCCGACGGCCGCGCAGGTCATCGAGGCGGCGATGAGCAGGCTGTGATGGCGCGCTTCCTGTACAACCTGGCGCTGCTCGCCCTGCTGCCTTACGTGTGGCTGCATCTTTTCCTGCGCAGCAGGAAACAGCCGGAGTACCTCGAACATCTGGGGGAGCGTTTCGGACGCTATGCCGCCGCCCCGCTGCAGCCGCTGATCTGGCTGCACGCCGTCTCGGTCGGCGAGACACGCGCCGCGGCGCCGATCGTCGCCGCGCTGAAGGCACGCTACCCGGACCATCGCATCCTGCTCACGCACATGACGCCGACCGGCCGCCGCGCTTCCGAGGATCTGTTCGGCGACGGTGTCGAGCGTGCCTACCTGCCCTACGACTA
>JAANMV010001747.1_pt1 | contig 23111 bp, 22 predicted proteins | sample 7279661 | NCBI WGS metagenome assembly JAANMV01 (sample SAMN14094540, study PRJNA606508) | bioreactor metagenome | isolation source: A lab-scale SPAN reactor treating ammonium-rich wastewater day 121 | place: Ireland: Galway | collected 2017-05-16
GTGTGGTTGATCATTGTCCTGTCCTCAGAATGCTGGTGGCTGGTATTGATAAACCGTCATTCTACTGCTTCCTCTTATATTCTGCAACGACTCTAATCATAATTTTCTCCTCTTGATTGATAATGCGCAAAGTCGTCAGGCCTGCCGGACAGAGATCAGCACGATCCCCCGTCCGTGCAGCCGCCGGATCAGGCCGACCAGGCCGGCCTGATCCATGACGATGTTGCTGAAGGTGGTCGCCTGGCCGCCGTCCGCCAGAGATTCGACCTTGACCTGCGCGTCGCCGAACCACTCCCGCCACGAGTCGTCGGGTTGACCGTGGATGCGAATCTCGTAGGTGTTTTGTGAATTCAAACTGATTGGTTGCGGCATGTTCGTTCCTTGTGTTATGCCAAGCCCAGCACGACTCCCAAAATCAAAATCAGGAAGAACACGCTCTGCCCTGAATGGATGATGATGGGGAACCAGTTACTGCGGAAGCGTCTGCCCGAAAACGCGAAAACCAGATCGGCTGGAAGCGTCGCCAGAATGCCCCAGGGCTGGTGCAGGTGATAGAAGGAAAACATCACGCCGTTGGCGACCCAGTCCCATTTGCCGAACACGCCTTCCATCTTCGGCAGCAACACGCCGCGGAAGATGAACTCTTCGCCCAGAAACGTATTGAACAACGCGCTCACAAAGTACAGCGCAAACAATCCCCACGCGCCGACCAACTGTCCGCGCATTTCAGGCGTGAACATGGCGGCAAAATCATAGCCTTCGGGTTCGGCAAGGAAGGGGAAGATTCCCGTCCACACATCCACGAGCGTGGGGCGCAAAGTGATCTCCAGCGCCGCGGCAAGCAGGAAGAGCGGGATGAGCCACCACCACAACGCTTTCTTCGTCTCGCCGCTTCGCGCGGACTTGGGGTGGTTCAGCCAGAAACGACGGCTGATCGTACTCGGACGGATGTTCCCCTCTTCGCGGTAGAGAATGATCATGGACAGGACGAACTGCCAGACCAAGCCGATGATCGGCAATTTCATCCGCAGCATACCCGCGTCCATCGGCGCGAGTCCCGCGCTGAGGGCGGGGTACGCCACCCAGCCGAGAATCCACATCGGCGCGCCTGCGGCGAACCAGATTCCCAGAATCTGCGGGAGGGTGTATTGATCTCTCCTGGAGGTTATTTCTTGCGTTGACATGAGATTTCTCCTGTTTTTTGGAAGCCCCAAAGGTCTCTGAAGACCTTTAGGGCTTTAGCATTAATACCGCCAGCCGAGCAGGTTCCAGTAGTTCAGGAACCAGACAAAGCCGACCGCCGCGACCGTCGCCAGCGTGTAATACACGCGGAACGCGACGCCCCAATAACGATCCTTCCACGCCAGCACGGCGTAGACCAGCGCGGCGACGGTCAGCAGGGCGGAGAGGGCGCCCAATCCCAGCACGATTTTGTAGATCAATCTGAGGGGATGCACTAAGGTTATCGGCTCCATCCACAGCGCCGTGCCGACCAGGAACAGCAGGTTCAGAATGCAGATTCCCAGGATGATCCAATGGGCAGCGCGGGCGGGGCGCGGCGCAGGTTTCCGGTCACTGCTCAGGCGGCGCTCCCGAATCGCGCGGATCAGTCCAACGGGGAGCATGGACAGGAATACCAGGATACAGCCCAGAACCAATGCCATTTGGAAACCGATTGTTTCGTACCAGTCCAGTCTTTCAAAAGCAAACTGGGGCATGCTGTCGGTATACATGTAGGTGATCCGTCCCTGGTCATCCTCGCGAAAGGCGAGTCCGTACGTACCGTCCACCTGGCGGAAGTACAGCGGCTCCACTTCCACGAATCGCCATTCGAGGTCGTCCATTGTGAAGAGCAATGTCCCATCGCCCGGAGCGCTGATCTGTGCTGTGCCAAAAAGCCCTAATATCTTGATGAGAGTGGTTTTAGATCCCATCGTCCATCTGTATGCGCCGACGAACCGTTCGGCTCGTTCCGCGAAGTCTGCCGGAGGTTGGATCGGCTCGACCGCGGCAGCCGGATAATAGTGGTCGAAAAATGCCCGCTGGAAACCAAGGTGCTGATTGGTCAGATTGACGCCGCCCGCGCTGTTATAGGCGACATATATACCCAGGCTCTGGTCGGGTAAAAGCAACAGCAGGCTATGCTTGGTGGGCGGTGTTTCACCGCTATGTCCGAGAGTTCGCTGCCCGTTGTCGCTGAAATCGAACAAGCCGTACGTTGTGCCGTTGAGCCTGGGGTGGGGAGTGTACAGCGTGCTGTGCATTTGCCGCGCCGTGCTCTCTTCCAGGATGCGCACCTCGGTGGCGGCGTCGCCGTAGAACCCGTTCTGCAGATACGCGATCATGAAACGCGCCATGTCCGTAACGCTTGCCTGGTGAAAGCCCGATGCCAGAACCGGAGGTTGAACCAGATAATCAGGGAACGGCTGGAATGCGCCATCCACATACTTGTAACTCTTGGATGCATACGGAAGCAGTTCCGCAGGCATTTGCGGCCGGACAGTCGAATGGGTCATGCCCAGCGGGTCAAAGATGTGATTCTGGATGTACTCCTCATACGGCTCGCCCGAAACGCGCGCCACAATGTAGCCTGCCAGCATGGCGTTGTAGTTCGAGTAGCCCGCCGCTTCCCCGGGCGGACGCACGCGCGCGTGCATATGGGAGACCAGCCACTCGCGCGCGGGAACGATGTCTTTGATATCCGTCACCGCGCTATCGAGAAGCCGGTTTTCGAGCCCTGAGGTATGGGTCATCAGGTGTTTCAGGGTGATCGGCTGTGGATAGGTATCGGGAATACGAAAGTCGAGATAGGTATTGATATCCGCGTCGAGGTCCAGTTTGCCCTGCTCGGCAAGCTGCATCACGGCTGTCCATGTGATCACTTTGCCAACGGAACCGGTGGCAAAGACTGTCTGCTCGGGGTTAACGGGGATTTTGTTTTCGACATCGGCATATCCGTAGCCTTTGGCAAAGAACAACTGCCCGTCCTTGACGACCGCGACGGCGGCACCGGCGATGTGGCGCTCGGCCATGTCCTTTGCGAACAGGCCGTCCAGGAACGCTTCCATCTCCCCCGCGTCGGTGGGGCCTTGCACCTGCGCTGGCGTCGAGACGACAGGGCGATCCGCGGCGCTGCCGTTGCGCCCGGCCAGGGCTGGCGTCGCAACTGTCAGCAGCAGCGCCAGGGTCAACAGGATGGCGACAATCTTCGTCGGTGTCATGGGATTGCTCCTCATCGGTATTTATATCTCCTTCGTGGTGTGTGAGTGTTCAGGATTTGTCCCGCCCTCGTTTCACGCGGCGGGCCTGTACGATCCGCATTCTATGACCGCGCGCAAAAAAAAGAACCACATATCCATGTGGTTCTGCGTCGGGCAAATATGTGGTTTTGCAGATGTGGGAGTCAGATCAACCCCATCTCCCTGGCTCGCTCCATGGCCTGCACCCGCTTGTTGACCATCAGCTTGCCGTAGACGTGCTTGACGTGAAACTGCACGGTGTTCAGGCTGAGGAAGAGCTGCTGGCCGATCTCTTTGTAACTCTGCCCGGCGGCCAGCAACCGGAGCACGTCAAGCTCCCGGTCGCTCAGCCGTTCCCCATCCACCTGGACGACCGCGCCCCCGCCGGCGGCGCGGCTGAGCTCACCGAAGCCCGCGCCCGGCAGGGCCGCCAACAAACGCCGGACGAGGGCGGAGAGGGCGCCGTCCCCGGCGCGCAGTTCCGGGGCTTCCAGCAGCGGGCGCAACAGGTCGCCGTCGTCCAAAAAGAGGCGCACGTAGCCCCGCGACGCGGCCGCGGCCAACGCCATCCCCAGCCGCCGCCGCGCCTCCTCCGCCCGTCCCTCCACCCGGTAGAGCACGGCCTGCGTCGTCCAGATTTGCGCCAGCCAGCCGGTCAGCCCCTGCGCTTCGGCGAAGGTCTCCTGGCGGGCCAGATAGGCGTGGACATCGGCCAGCGGCTCGGCCTGCGCCGTGCGCGCCAGTCTGGCCCGGACGTGGGCCGCGCAGAGGTAGGCCTGAAAATAGAAGCGGCGCAGGGGATCCAGGCTGGCCACCGCGGGCAGGGCGTCGAAGCGAAGCCGCGAACGCGCCAGCCAGCGCCGCGCTTCCTCCGGGCCAAACGCATCGGGTACCCAACAGGTCCCCGACAGGCGATGGCGCAGGGCCTCCGCGTAGAGGGCGATCTCCGGCCGGGTCTCCGCCAGCAGTCCCAGGCTCTCCGCCATCCCCGCCTGGTCGCCCCGGATGCAGCGCAGCCGCGCCAGGGCGGCATGGCCCTCCACGTAGGCCTCGTACTCCCCGGTGTGGCGAATCAGGCTCAGGCCGTGGGTCAATTCCTGCTCCGCCTCGGCCAGACGATCTTCTTCCAGAAAGATGGCGCCCTGGGCGATGTGCAGCGCGCCGATGGGCGGGAAGCGTTGCCCGGCCAGCAGGCGGTTGAAGCGGGCGATGTTCGTCTCGCACGATTGCAGGGCCTGGCGCGGCTGCCCTTTGGCCAGGGCCAGCCCGACCAGGTTGATCGGCCCGTAGATGGCGGCGTAATAATTCCCGCCGGCCATCCCCTCTGCGAACGCCTGCCGGAAGGCCTGCTCGGCCGCGGGCAGATCCGCCATCGTCAAATACCCGTGGCCGATGCCCAGGGCGTTGACGCTGCGGATCGCCCTTTCGCCCGCGGGCAGCAGCCGCTGCGCCCGCTGCGCGGTCTCGATCACGGTCTCTGGCGCTGCGTCGGCCTGCGCCGGCGTTTGCATCAGATAAGCCTGGATGCTGGCGATATGCCCGGTCACCCGTTCGGCCAGCGCCGCATCCACATCCGGGCGGTTCAGCGCCTCGGCCGCCGCGTGCAGCGCCTGCGCCAGATCGTCCATGCGCGTCTGCCGTTGCAGCAGGGCCAGCGCCCAGGCCCGGTTCACGCACATCATGGGAGAAGCGTGCAGCAGCGACTCCGGCAGCCTGTCGAACCACCCCGCCACCGTCGCCACCTCGCCCTGATAGAGCATGGGCATGGCGTGGCGTTCGATCAGCCGGGACACCTGATCGCCGCGCGAACTTCGGAAGGCGTGCTCAACCGCTTTGGGGATGAAGCCGTGCGCCTCGTACCAGCCGGCGGCGCGCTCGTGCAGCTCGTCCACCCCACCCGGCTCGGCTTGCAGGAGCTGATTCTTGAGCAGCTCGCCGAACAGGGCGTGGTAGCGATACCAGGTGCGCTCCTCGTCCAGCGCCACCAGGAAGAGGTTGCTGCTTTCCAGGTCTTGCAGCGTTTTGCGGCCCGCCGCCTGGCCGGTCACAGCTTCGCACAGGGAGGCCGAAAGCTGGTCGAGGATGGATGTGCGGCGCAGAAAAACCCGCACTTCTTCCGGCTGGCTGGCCAGCACTTCCTCGATCAGATAGTCCAGGATGTGGCGGTGCGTGCCCCGAAACCCCTCCACGAAACGGGCGGGGTCTTCGCTCTCTTTCAGCGACAGGGCCGCCAGTTGCAGGCCGGCCGCCCACCCCTCCGTGCGGCCGCGCAGGGTCTCCATCTGCCTTTGGGAGAGGGTGACGCCCATCACTTTGGCGAAGAAAGCGCTGGCCTCATCGAGGGAAAAGCTCAGGTCTGCCGCCCGGATCTCCGTGAGCTGGTTGCGCGCCCGCAGCCGCGTCAACGGCAGGCTGGGGTCCTCGCGCGTGGCGATGACCAGATGCAGCCGGGGGATGTTCTGGCTGAGCAGCGCCTCGAGGAAGCGATCGATCTGCTCATTTTCGATCAGGTGATACTCTTCCAGCACCAGCAGGATCGGCCGCTCCAGGCCGTGCAGATCGTTGACCAACAGCCCAAGCGCCTGCTGGACATGCACCTCCTGCGCGCTCTCCACCAACTCCAGGGCCTCCTGGCCGAGATGGTCCGCGGCCTGGTTCAGGGCGGTGAGGAGATAGACGAGGAACTGGCGCAGATCGTTGTCGGACTTCTCCAGCGTGACCCAGGCCACGGGGCAAGCTGCCTCCTCCACCCACATGCGGATCGTCGTCGTCTTGCCGTAGCCGGCCGGGGCCGAGACCAGCGTGAGCAGATGCCCCTCCTGCAAGCCGTCGCGCAGCCGCGCCAGCACCTTCTCCCTGGGCACGACCGCGCGCCGCAGGAGCGGTAGGCTGGTTTTGGTGGTCAGCAGCGAGTCAGACATGCAGCAAGCGTCCTTTTCAGCGCGGCACGGAGATCTCGGCGTTGCCGCGCTAGCCGCGGCTGGGGTGGCGGAGTCGGTTCCATCTGTTATGGTCGTGTCATCTCACGTCTACCCTGCAAGAACTGCCTGAAGTCTTTGATAAAAAACCCAAACATTGTGAAATCCACGCCTCTTGTTCCTATTTGTACCTCGAAAAACCACAACTTCCACTCCCGCATCCCTGCAAATTTTACATCGGCAATCCTTCCAAGGTCTGTCATGCAATACACGGCGATACTTCTCTCGGCTGAGCGCCTTATTGCGCATCTCTTGACCATCATCTCCTGCCCGAAGTAAGTAATCATCATACTCAAGTAGTTCATCCAGGAGAGAATCCAGATGAACTTCATTCAGCAGACCCCGATCATAACCACGCAATAGGCGCCTGATCCGAAGTTCTTGTCTGATTACATCTGACATATGGCGACCATTCTTGGAAACATAGTGAATGACTCTATGATTTGCTGATTGTGGAACTCGAATGGCAGTATACCAAGTACCAGACTCTGTCCAGTAGTTTTGTCCGGATCGCAGCCAAGCCTTGCGTAGGTGAGATGCGCTATCCATACTTGTAACGCCCAGGGCTACGAATCGTTTCACGAAGTCAAGTTTCGCCACCCCAAAGAGATGTACGTCAACGTGTGCTACGCTTCTAAGCGTTTTGTAATCATGAATTGCCTTATTTACCGACTCTAGTACTGTCAGAATATAATCACCTGACGAACGCGCCAGACCGCCGAGTGCAATGTGGCGGTAGCCCATTTCCAGTAACCGCCACACTGAGTCTGCATACGAGTTGGGCGACCATCCTTGCGCCGCACCAATCGGACGGAATTGATAGTTCTTTGACCTGTGGCCCTCAAAGAATTCATGTGCTCTTTCCAGAGTGAGGGTCTTCCGTCGCTCGCGTTCATTTGGAGACATTGTGTCGAAAATGAGGTGATCGACCGATACTCCAAAATTAACACCGATACGACTATAGTAATCTAGAACGTCACCTGTATCGTATGGCGGATCTTCCTTATCAAAGTAGCTAAAGGCGCCACAGTCCCCTAGAATCGGGAAACTGGCTGGCACTCGAAATACCTCGTGTATTCCTCTGCGATTGATCTGAGCAGAGCGAGATTTCCCTTTCTCCACTACTGCCCGGCTTACTAGCAACCCATCATAGGGCGGGACCTCAAAGACCTCATGGGCATAACGATCATTGTCAATGTTTCGGCCAGTTGCGAATTCATCCCTGACAAAATCAAAGGCGGGATCAATTCGATCATCCCAATCTGGTAGAAAGTATTTCAACGAATTAGCTGATGACATATTTTTGAATGCCAGGGTCACGGGGCTGAAGGCGCCCCACGATATCTGTTGCCAGGTGCTGGACAGAATGTTCTGAAGTCGCAAACGGTACAGGTCTCATCGCGCGGGTTAGGATTCCAGGTCTGGGTGAGTCGTTGCCCATTGCTCTCTCGGGCTACGGACGCCTCAATTTCTGATACTACGCCATCAAACCGTTGCAGACTATTGTTGACCCCCTGGGGATCTACAAGAACTACGCGTTGAGACCGACTCACGCGATAGGCTAATGAAAGGGGTTGAGGCATCTGCGGCATTCGCGGGAAGGTTTGTCCTTGATCTCGACCTGTTTTCCACCAATCCCGTACCTGGTCGATCCAGGGTGCCAGTTGTTGTTGCCACTGGCGTTTGCTTTGAGGCCACGCCCGCAATGCTTGTTCATCGGCGCCGCGTGGAGGCAAGTCCGTACTTGCTCCACTTGTAGCAAACACTTCACCATAAAGCCGATCCATGTCTTCCATACCCGGAGCGAGTTCGTTCAAATAGAGTAGAATGCCACTGCGGACTTGAGCAGCGCCGGGCTGTTGTCCCCTAAGCCAGGCATAGGTCAAGACCTGCCACTGTTGATAGTTCCACGTCTGATCGCTAGGCCTCCGCATGCCCTTATAGTCAACTACAACCTCATAGACCTGGCTGGAAATCGCTTGAAGCACTGCATCTACAATTGGATTGGGATTCGTTGCCGCTGACAACTGAACTGATGTGATGACATCAACTATACCCTCTACTTCATAGTAGTTACTTTGACGGATGGTGGTTGTACCGGGCGGCATTAGTCGAATACCCTTGAGGCGGACCTCGGCTTCCGAAATCAAGGGAAACAAGTAAGTCCCCCACGTATTGATTGAAACAAATGCGCGCTCAATCGCGATACCGAGCAACTGATACCGCTGAAAGTAGATGCCTCGAGCGGCAAGCCGGCGAATGATCAAATCTACAATTGGTGTGATTTGTGTGTCAGACCACGGTAAAGACGAGTTGCCGGATTGCCATGCCCGGTATGCCTCTTCCATGACACCGTGAATAAACTGGCCAAACCACAGTTGAACTGGTTTGGAGGGAGGTAACGCCCCTCTATTCTCATACCTATACTGGAGTCCGCAATTCAGATAGGCCAGCAGGTCGCCCGTCAGGCTGTAAGCTGGAACTGCATATGGACTAGGGCGCACAGAAAGTGTCATAGAGTTGCTCCTTTACAGATAGACAATGCCTGGCAATCCCCGCCAGGGCCACTGACGGTCTCGCCTCCATCCGGTGGCCACATTGGGAATTTGTCCCGGACCTTGATTTCTTTCTCCCAAGCCCACTAATATCAAGACATCTTGCGGTCGGCTAAAAGCAACAAAATATTGCCGAACAAGGTCATCAAAGGCACGACCAATCGTAGGGCGAGAGGGGCGCCCCAGTGGAGAGAAGGGCCTCAGAACGTCCTCAAGAATGTGAGAGGATGAACCACCTGTTGGAAATCGTTTGAACGCCTGCGTCCAATGATTGGACCTGAAATCGCTCCCCACATCAACAATGACCAGCGGAAACTCAAGGCCCTTAGCTTGATGAATCGAAAGAATGTTAAGCCGATCACGTGGCAACAATTCGATGAGGTCCTCGTCAATGTCAATCGCGCCTGACGCAAGTGGTTCAAAGATACCCCACAGTATTGCCCTGATCGATTCATCCGCTTGTGGCTGATCGCGCTGAATAGTGGCATCATAGGCGATAAATCGGGCCGACTGGGTAATAGTCCGTGTGATAACTTCAAGATAGACTAGCCCTTCAGGATCATCTTGAAAGGTTGGGATCCAGGTTATCAACTCGTACAGCAACTGCATCAAAGGAACTTCACGTGGCCACGTCCCGGCACCCTGAGATTTGCGTGATTGCCAAGCTCGCACGAAGTTCTGGAGCGTATTGTTGCTGCGTGGGGAGCCGGGTGTCTGGGGATTAACGGCAACATATTGGCGTGCGGCTTGTCGCCAGCGGTCAAAGATTGGAGGAATACTCGGTGGAAAGTTAGGTACGCTGCTTTGAACCATCGAGTTGGGGTCTATACACTCCAACATTAGGCCGCAGAGTTGCTCAATTTCCCTGATCTTACTAAATTCCTGGCCACGGGGGTTGAAAACTCTGATCGGATTCGGCAACCCAGCCAATTCATTGCCGATCAGTAACGGCAGGCGCTGATTGCCTCCAGAGCCGTACTCTCGCGGAGAACTGCACAACAAGGCGCAGTCACCAACAGCGCCACTCTTAGGATTCCGGACAATTCGAAACTGCTGAGTGCCTGTCGAAACCGCCACACCATTGCCATTGAACACCTCAGCAATGAATCCTGCAAGATCTCTAGCCAGCACAGCAACATCAGGACGAAACATTCCCAAGATGGGATACTCCAGAAATGAACCGCCGCGTGAAGCTGACAGCGCGGGCTTATTGGGCACACGAACTGGCGCAAAATCGGGATCGAGTTGAACAAAATCGCTATACCATGTGACAATCCTCTGGGTTGAGCGATAGTTGTTGCTCAAGTAGATAGGTCTGGCCTGGAATCCACATTGATTGGCTAGTCGCTGCTGGAATTCAGTAAACAGCTCAACGGTGGCCCCCCGGAATCGGTACAAGGATTGGTCATCGTCACCAACTACTGCAATTGAACCGCCTTTTGCACCTACTTCTCTGGCCAGTGCAAAGTAGATTTGCTCTTGCAGGAGATTCGTGTCTTGATATTCGTCTACAAGGACCACTTGGAGGCTTTGAACGAATCGAGTCAGCAACCCCTTACTCAGACGATCCAGAAATTCCTGCTCTAGGGCGGCAAAGTCCATAACCAAGTCAGTGTTCAATCTGGAAATATAGTCATCAATTACCTGGCGCAGCACAGCGACTCCCGGGTTCTGGGGTGTTTCAGCAGTCTCGTACGCAGCCATGTCAATTTGATCGTGGGCAATTCGGTCCCTCACAGAACGGCAGATGCCCAACATGTCTTTCAGATTTGGCGGGCGATTATCTCCTCGTAGTTGTTGGACATAGTTCTGAAAGTTCGGATCCTGATTGCGGCGTCCATTCCAGAGGCCACTCCGTTGCATCATTGCATCCGCTACAAACTGCTCCAAGGGTATTGGAGGCTGTGTTCCCGGAGCACGGAAGTCTGCCAGAGTTTGTTCCGCGATGCTGTCTAGGGTTCCTGTAACGACCCTGTTAAGATCAAGGCGATCAAGCTGGATCTGAAGCATACTACTTGCAGAACGGCTGAGCAGTGCCTGACGTAGTTGATCGCCCCAGCCGAGGATTCTGGACCGCAATTCTGCAGCGGCCTTTCGAGTAAAGGTGGTGGCCAGGATCGCGGCTGGGTCAACATCATCGACGAAGATTAGTTTCAGAACTCTTAAGGTTAGGACCGTCGTTTTGCCGCTGCCGGGGCCGGCGATTATGAACAAAGACTCGTTGACGGCAGCACGTACTGCATCTTGCTGCGATTGGTCGCGGTCGATACTTCGATTCAAAACAGCAGGATCGGTAACCAATGAAAGAAACTGGGACCAAGGTATCACGACGACCCTCCTGGATAGCAAGGCTCTCTATCATCTAGGGAGATATGATGCAGCCATTTTTTCATCGTCGACATTTTTACGCCAATACCACCCGTTGCATAGATAACTATGTCAGATAAAAAATTCATACGCTTGCTTCCTTCTAGGGATGCTAGATAATCACTGCCTAGATTAACAAAAATCGTACTATAGTGGGTTTGTTCTAGGAGTATATCCAGAGCACGGCTGACCTTAGATTGCAGTGTCAGTGCCCTTTTGCGTGTCATCTTCAGGTTGTAGTTTTCAATAGGTGTGTCAAGCTTTATTAGGCCATACTTTGCTGACAGGATCAAAACATCCAAATTCCCCGGCCAATATCCCTCTCGCATGGCCTTGCGCAGAACTCTGAAGTTAACGCCATCATAGCGCTCGATAGCTGGCAATAGGCCAGCGCCAGGACGCTTGCGCTGCGAACAGGCCAGAATGAGCAGACGTTGTGTTGCCCCGGTGTCACCCACGTTACCCCACCTCTTGCAGACGCACGATCTTCTCTTTTAGCTGCTGCATCAAGCGGTACTCTCCGGCCCACTGCACATACTCGTCGTCACCACCCTGCAGGTCTTCGGCTGCCATGTGCCCAATAAAGTGCTCGGTGGCGACGCCATACCTCCGTTCGAAGGGGAGCAGCCGTTCTTGCGCCAGATTCAGCGCCAATTCCAGGCGAACGATCTCGCCATTCACGGCGGATCGTACCAGCGGCAGCAATTGTTCCGCGCACTCCACTGGTTGAACAAAGATCGTGCTCATCTTTAACATCTCCTACTCGTTGACCAAGAACGGATTGAAGCGGGTGTCATAGTCATAAACATCTATCCCTTCGCGGCGCTTCAGTGCGTTGACAGCGGCATAGGTAAATGGCGTCGCAATAATCTCGTAGACGGATTTGAACAGCCACTGCGCAACGATCGCGGACACTAGCCCTGCTGCCGGGATCGTGCCCCAGAAAGCCAGCGTGACGAACACCAGAGAATCCAATCCCTGGCCGATTAGAGTCGAACTGATGGTGCGCGTCCACAGCCAGCGGCCCCCGGTGGCAATCTTCAGTTTAGCCAGAACGAAGGAATTGGCAAACTCGCCGACCAGGTAGGCCAGGAAGGATGCAACCAGAATGCGCGGAACATAGCCCAGGATGCGCTCGTACGCGGCCTGGCCGTCCCAGAATCCAGCCGGGGGGAGAAGCCCGGCCACCCAGATAGCTGCCACGGCAATCAGATTGCAGAAGAAGCCCAGCCAGATCACCCGGCGCGCCAAGCGGTAGCCATAGACCTCGGTCAGCACGTCGCCGAAGATATAGCTGATTGGGAAGATGATGACTGCGGCCGGCAACACCAGGCCAAACACCTCGACCAGTTTGACCGCCGTGATGTTGGCCGTGATCAGACAGGTGATGAAAATCGCCGTCACGACGATGAACCAGGAGGAATAACGGTTGGCCAATGAAGGATCTCCTTTGCAGTAGTTTGCATGGCTATCTATGATCATTAAACGTAGCTCACGGGCGGCCATCTTCACCCGCAGCCACTGAACGCTACGCGGAGGAACTTGGGAAGTCAAACGTCGATCGACTTGATCGCAATCGTGGCGTCATTGTACCTGCCTTTGTCCTCCCCGACAAGAAGGCGGTGCAAGAGGTGATTCTGTTTTTCGGGGCATCCATACGGATCGGCAAGCGCGCTGAGACAGGCAGGGACGACGACCGCGGCCGGTAAGCCAAGCAGCAAGAAGCGCGCCTGCCCTGATGCGACAGCCCGCGGCAGCGGCGCGCTTGGGCGCAAAGCCGAAAACTGCTATAATCGCCTCGCTTCACCCGGTGCGATCTCTGGCAGGCTGATCGCGCCGCCTTGTGCTCGCAACGGATGTTACTGTGTTCATTCAGAGGTGTCCTCATGCTACAGGTTGAATTGTCCAATCAACTGATCAGCGTCCTCAATCAGCTAGAACCGGATAGGGGGCCTAAACAACAGGTGGCGCGCCTGGCTGGGCAGGAATTGCGTCGCCGCCTGGCCCGCTACCAGTTGAACGACCGGCTCCTCCGTGAGAAATACGGCATGACCCTGGAGGAGTTCGAGACGGCCCAAATGGTCGAACAGCGAGGCTATTCTTTCGAGGTCGAGAACGATCACCAGGACTGGGATCAGGCCGTCGACGGCATTCGCACCATCGAACGGCAGTTGGCCGTTCTGGAAGGTGAGATGTGAACCCAGACGCCGTGGAGCGTGACGTTCAGCGCGCTGCAGCACAATGGGCGTTCATCCAGCATGTCGAAACGATTGACAAAACCGATTTCACGATCAAACTCCGGTTGCATATTGACATCGAGTGCTTCATCCAGGTCTACGCTAACACGCAAAAGCACCTGAACGGCTATACGCTGGTACTGAACCGTTCTCGCGTCTTTGGACGCGATTGCGAAGGGGAGCTGTGGCATCGGCATCCGGCAGAAGCGCCTGAGGAGCACGACTTTTCGCCTGAAGGACGCCGGGCCGTGTCTCTCAACGAGTTTCTCCGAGAAGCGCAGCAGGTATTGCAGGATAAGGGCCTGCTGTAAGATCGGCGCCGGTTTACAACTTCCGTTTCTGCAACCACTCCACCACCAGCTCAAAATAGCCGGCGGCGAAGGCGTCGCCGACGCGGATGGTGTGGCTGGCGGCGGGGAAAACCTTGAGCGTGAACGCCGCGTTGCCCGCCGCGCGCAGATACTGCTCGTACAGCCGCACGCTCTGCGCCACCGGGATGGAGGTGTCCGCCTCGCCGAAGATCGCCAGCACCGGACAGCGGACTTTCGTCAAGAAGTCGGCGGGATCCACCGCCATCATCGCCTGCATTTGCGCCTTCGCCATCCCCCAGGCCTGCGGCGGCAGGCTGCCGAGCAGCGCCAAGACCTGATCGAGGTGCAGAAAGGTCGTCCAGCGTTCGCCCTGGATGGATTTCAATGCCGCGACGACTTTGCCGAACTCGACCGCAGGCTCCAGCGACGGCGCGTTGTACATCATTTCCGCCAGTTCGCGCCAGGCGCCGCCGCCCAACCGCCGGGATTCGCTCAGGTTCACGGCGCGGTAGAGCGGCTCGGTCATCACGCCGTCAATCAGCAGCCGCCGCATCAGCACGGCTTTGGCAATTTCGTCGGCGTCGAAGCCCGCGGCCCGGCTCTCCATTTCCACCCGGTAAACCTCCTGTTCCGCCGGCGTCATGCCGGGGCCGGAGACGGGGATGATGAAGGCCACGCTCGCATCGGCCGCGGCGGCCATCTGGCAGACCCAGCCGCCCTGGCTGACGCCCCACAGTCCCACCGCGTCGGGGGTGATGTCGGGGCGGGCCTGCAAATACTTGACCGCGGCGATCGCTTCTGCCGTTCGATCTTCCAGCGTCTCGAAGCCGGAACTCGCCGCGGCTCCGCCGCCCCAGCCAGGCCCGTCGTAGCGCAAGACGGCAACCCCGGCCCGCACCAGTTGTTGCGCGTGCTCGACATAGTACGGGTCGTCCCTGCCCGAGCGGTCGGAGCCGTGCAGCAACACAATGGCCGGGCAGCGATCTCGCACGGCGGGGCGGGTCAAGACGCCATTCAACTCTTTGCCGTTTGCGGTGAACCGTACTGCTTCTTCGACGAATGCTTTATGGTCGACCATCCTCTGCCTCCTGTTTTTAGCGTGACGCCTGCGCCGTTTCCAGCGGCGGCGCGGCGGCCTTCCGGTTCATCTCTTTCATCACCGGGATCAGGGCCATGCTCGACGTGGCGACCAGATAGGCCACGCCCAGCCCGATCAGAACGGGGAAGACGCCGAAGGACTCGGTGAGCACGCCGCCCAGGAGCATGCCGATGGGCATGGCCATCCAGGCGCCGGCCGTGACCGGGCCGAAGATCCGCCCGCGCATATCGGCAGGGACGCGCTCGAAGAGCACCGCGCCGATGATCGGGTTCAGCGGCCCCGCGCCGATGCTGGTAATCAGCGTGGCCGCCAGCAGCGCCGTAAAGGGCGGCTGCAACGCGTAGATCCAGAACTGCATCCCCGCCAGCATGAACGCGGCCACGAAGATGGCGTGGCGGGGCAGGCGATGCCCAATGGCCGCGAAGATCAGCCCGCCGATCACCCCGCCCCCGCCGTTGACCCCGATCAGCAGGCCCAGGTTCAGTGCCTCGCCGAACGCCTGCTTCACGTACACAGGGCGCACCACGCCCGAAAAGGTCACATCCAGGAAGTTCGTCAGCATGACAGTGGCCACGATGGCCAGGATCAGCCGGTCTTGCAGGATGAAGCGAAAGCCTTCCCGCATCTCGCCGAAGTAGCTGCTCGATTTCGCCCCCGCCGCGGGTTGGGGCGCGGCGATGACCAGACCGATTACAGCCGCGGAGACGAAGAAAGAGGCCGCGTCCAGCCACAGCACAGCCGCCGTCCCCATGATGCTGATCAGCAGGCCGGCCAGGGGCGCGCCCACCAGCAGCGCGCTGCGCTGGATCACCTGCGTCAGGGAAGTTGCCCGTTCGATGGGCATGCCCGCCTGCTCTGCCAGATCGGGCAGCAGGGCCGAGCGGGCCGTGTTGCCCGGCGTGTCTAGCAGCGCGCCCAGGAAGACGAGGACGAGCAACTGCCAGAACTGCAACCCAATCGTGAAATGGAGCAGCGGGATCAGCGCGGTGGTGACGCCGCTGGCCAGGTCGGCCAGGATGCTGGTGCGCTTGTAGCCGAGCCGGTCGATCAGCGTGCCGCCCAGGAAGCCGGCCAGCACCGTCGGGGCCACCGCGAAGAAGCCGGTGATGCCGGTCTGCGCGGCGCTGCCTGTGGTTTGCAGCACATACCAGGGGATGGCGACGAGAAAGAAGACGTTGCCCAGCAGCGAGATGCTCTCGGCGATGAAGAGCGCGTAAAGTGGAAGGGGATTTTTGCGGGGTGAAGCCGATTGCATTGGGAACTCAATCAGGTGGTGGAGAGGTGATTGTTGTCTATTTTACTGCAAACGTTTGCGAAAGACATCGAGGAACTGGTCTGTGTCCAGGGCGATATGCTGTTCCAGGACGAAGGCGCTGTCCAGCGCCAGCCGCACGATCGGCGGCGTGTAGATGTAGCCCCGGCGCTCGTACTCCTGGCCGCGCGTCTCATTGCGGATGACGTTCACGCTGGCGCCGATTTCCGGCAGATATTCGCGGAAGCGATAGGTGATCCGCTCCGGCGTTTCCTGGTACACGCCCTCGCGCTTGACCGTTCCCTGAATGTACTTGTACGCGCCGTCCATGTACTTCACGGCAAAGCGTCCGCCGGGCTTCAGCGCGTGGGCGATTTTTCCTCCCAGGCTGGCGAAATCGCCGATCGGAAAGTCGGAGATGCTGTCCATGCACGTCACCAGATCGAAGCGCGCGCGGCCGAAATCGCGGCGGAAGATGTCGGCTTCGATGAACGTCACCGGCAGATGGCGCCGCGCCGCTTCCGCCTGCGCCTCCGCGATCATATACGGGGCAAAGTCCATGCCCGTCACCCTGGCGCCCTGCGCGGCCAGCCAGAAGGACACGAAGCCCGCGCCGCAGCACAGATCGAGAATCTCGTCGCCGCCGCGTACCAGGCTGGACAGGTGCGGCGCCATCTGTTCCAGGCTCCTGGCGCGGGCCGCGGCGGTGAATGTCGTCTGTAAGATCCACTCGTAAACGGTGTTGTTGTCCATTTCAAACCTCGGTGGTCACGGCCGGCGCGGTCAGCTCCCGCTCACGCGCCTCCTCCATCGCCGCCGCCAGCCCCAGGGCCGCGGCGACTTTGGCGGCGGAGATGTGGTAGAACGCGGCCAGGGTTTCCGCCGCGGTGTCGGGGTGCAGGGGCGTCTCGTGCTTGCCGGTGTGATCGAACGCCTCCAGCATCCAGGGCCGGATGGCGCTGTTGAACAGCCAGCCCGTGCCGTTGACCAGCTTGTTGATGACGACCCGGTTGAGGAAGTAGCCTGTGGGCAGGTAATCGGCCTCCACCGCGGCGGCGAAGGCCTCCTCGCCCACCGGGACATCGCGCAACGTGAAGATGGTCGGGCGGGCGTGGGGCGCGCGCTCGACGAGATAGCGGTCGGCGCCCTCGGCCCGGATGGTGAAATCGAGCCAGGGGGTGCGGTGGCGCATCGTGGCGTCGGGGAAGAAGGCCAGGGCGCGCGGGAAGGGCACGGAGACATCCACCAGGTACTTCCCGCCGCCCAGCAGGATCACGACCGCTGCGTGGCAGGCCCGCGTCTCGCCCATGTCGTTCAGGGTCAGGTAGCCCTCGAAGCCCAGCGCCGCCAGCAGGGCGAAGAAGGCGTAGTGGATCTCGAAGCAGGTGCCGCCGCCGCCGAGATCGAGCGCGTCCCGCCACACCTCCTGCGGCCAGCGCGGGCAGTCCGCGGCCCGCGGCGCGGCATCGCGCTTGATCAGCCGGAACACGCTCTCCCAGGGCACACGGTGCGCGAAAGCGCCGATGAGGGCGTCCAGGTAGGCGAGGGTGGGGCGCTGCCGGCGGCAGCCCAGGAAGGCGAGGGCCTCGTCCACCAACGCGTCGTCGAGCGGCAAGTGGGTCATGGCGCGCCTTTACTCCTGAAAACTGGCGAGGGCCAGCGCGGCCAGCCCCAGGCCCAGCATCGCCACGCCGTTGCCGAGTTCCAGCGTGCCGAGCGTGCTCATGACGATGACGGCGATGCCCATGGCCATGGCGATGCCTTTCAACGCGATTTTAGTGATCTGCTTGGTCATGATTGCCTCCAATGGGTGTGAGTGAGAGAAATGGATGAAATGTCGTTGATCAGCCCGCTGCGATCTGCCGGGGCTGGGTGCGGGAGAGCCGTTCCGGCCCGGCAACCGCCGTCACCACGGCCGCCGCCAGCCAGACCAGGATGATGGCGATGAGCAGCGCGCCGGTGTTTTGGGTGGACATCGTGTTCGCCATCGGCAGGAAGAAGGCGGAGGTGTTGCCGGCGGCGTGGAAGATGGTGACCAGCAGCAGGCTGCCGCGGGTGTTGTTGTAGAGCCAGGTGTAGAGGATGGCGTCGGCGAAGACTTTGACCATCGCCAGCCCGAAGGAGCCGCTGCCCTCTGCCCCCAGGTACTTGGGCAGGTGCCACACCCCCCAGATCAGGCCGAGGATGAGGCTGGCGACGAGGGCTGTGTGACGGGCTTGCAGCCGGGGCAGCACATAGCCGCGCCAGCCCATCTCCTCGCCGTTGGCGATGGCTTCGAAGAGGAAGAAGGGCAGGATGAACAGGGGCAGGCTGGCCCCGGCGCCGAAGAACTGGCTGGCCATGGCCGCGCCGAAGTCAACCGGCGTCCCCGTCCAGGCTGCGTTCAGGGCGATGGCGCTGACGAAGATGGCGGGGTAGAGCAAAAAGGCCACCGCGTACCAGCGCCAGCCCACCCGCCAGATCAGATAACGCTTGAGCAGGGCGATGACTCCGCTCCGGCCCAGCGTCAGCCCGGTCATCAGCAGGGCGGCGGCGATGAAGCCCCAGCCCAGAAAGAGATAGAGCGGGAAGGGCACCGCGAAAGGCAGCAGCCCCGCCCAGGCCAGATCGAGAGGCCAGGTGAAGACGAACATCAACACCAGGCCGATAACCAGGGCATAACGTCGCAAAAAAGTTGACATTTGATTCTCCTGTTGCGTGTTACGTGTTACGTGTTACGTGTTACGTGTTACGTGTTTCGTACTCCGCAGCACGCACCACGCAACACGCATCACGCATCACGTCATATCCATATACGAAGACAAAAACCGCCCGTCATCCAGACCGTAGCTCCGGCGGAACTCGGCCAGCGTGGCGTCGGCGGTCAGGGGCTTGGCCATGAACGTCCCCCAACTCTGCTCTGTGACCTGAAAACCGGCCTGGGCGAAGGCGGCCGCGTGGTCGGCCGCGTCCAGCCGGACTTCGCTGTAGCGGGCGCCGGCGCTGTGGGCCAGGCAGGCCGCCGCCTCCGCCGCGTCCACGCCCGCGGCCAGCAGCAGATTCCGCACCCGCAGCAGGCCGTTGCGCTGGCCGGCGACCGCGTAGCCGACCGCTTCCCCGCCGCGCCGGAAGAGCCACAGGTCGTCGGCGCTCAGATAACTGCGCGCGTGCAGGAAGGGAAAGAAGGGCGTGTGGCGGCGGGCAAAGCCCAGGCGACCGCGCGCGATCTGCTCGAACAGGCGGTCGGCCAACGCCAGCCGCTCGACGCCGGCCGGTTCGGCCGTCAGGCTGCGCGCGCGGGGCAGGGCATCGCTGCGGCCCAGGGCCGCGGCCGGCGAGAAGACATCCCGGTAGCCCTGCTTCTCGTACAGGCCGTGGGCCACCCGGTAGCTGTCGGTGCCCAGGGTGGAGAAGCGCAGACCGGCCGCGGCCATGCGGGCGTGGGCCTCGTCCAGCAGCAGCGAGGCCACCCCCCGCCCCCGCCAGGCCGGATGGGTGGACACGGCCCACACGCCGCCCACCTCGGCCGCGCCCGCAGTCGAGACCACCGGCAGCCGGAAGACGCCCACCTGCCCGGCCACTGTGCTCCCCTCCACCGCGTAGAGGGCGAAGAAGGGAAAGGGCCGGGGGTCCATGCGCCGAATGATGGCTACCAACTCCGGCGTCAGGGCAAAATCCAGACAGAGCAGGTTGAGATGCAGCACTTGCAGCGGATCCACCGCGTCGTACTCGACAATGCGCATCATAGGATCGCCTCGTGGGTAGGGTCGTCCGCCCGGCTGTGCCACCACTCGCGGAAGCGGCAGCACAGCCCGGCGTCGTCGAATTCGGCCACAAAGATACAGTCCAGGATCACCGCCGCGGCGCTGGCCTTGACCACGAACCGCGAGCGCCAGCGGGCGATGCCCAGGTTCTCGCGCACGGCCAGGATTTCGTAGGTCGAGCTTTTGTCGGTCAGATTCTGCGCGCCCGCGGCCCAGTAATCGTAGATGGCCTGCCGCCCGACCAGCGGCGCGGTGAAGGGACTCTCGTGGTAGCTGGCGTCCTGGCTGAAGAGTTGGGCCGAGGCCAGCGGGTCATCCGCGGCGCTGGCCTGGCCGTAGGCAGCCATCCAACGGTCGAAGGCGGCGGGGGTCAGAGGGGTCATCGGCGCGCTCCTCACGGCTGGCCGAACTGGATGAAGCGGGTCAATTTGGCGTCGGTGAACGTGCCGCAGCCGCCGCCCTGCCGGTGATCGGCGTCGTAGGCGATGCGGGGATGGCCGCCGGCGTCCAGGGCCAGGGCCGGCCGCACGCCCCCATCCCAGAAAGACATCGTGCAGGGCGGGACGGGCGGGTTGCACTGGGGGAAGGCGCAGCCCGGCCAGGGCGGGATGGGCAGCTCGGCGTCGATCTCCTCGCTGGCCTCCATCTCCTGCGCCTGCCAGCCCTGGGTCGCGGTCGCGCAGTCGTTGGCGTTGCACCAGGCGTAGAAGAGGCCAAAGCCGGCGGCCAGCGGCGCGTGATAGGCGATGCGCGGCCGGTTCTGGCCGTCCAGGGCCAGGGCCACGCCATCTTCGCCCTGGGTTGCGGGCAGAAGCCTGAGCGCCGACCAGGCCTGATCCGCGGCGCATTCGGCCGCGTCGCAGGCCAGATAGTAGAGGCTGTTGGCGGCCAGGCTGCCGCCCACGCCCGTGCCTGTGTACAGGGCCAGCCGCGGCTTGCCGGTCGAAGCCGTCGCCAGATCGAAGACGGCCCAGTGGGTGACGCTGGCCGAGACGGTGTCGGCCACGACGATGGCCGACCAGTTGACCACGAGATGGCAGTTCTGCTCGCACTCGGCGTAGACCAACTGCTGGGTGATCGTCTCGCTGTTGGAGGTGGTCCACGCCAGCCGGGGTTGGCCGTTGGGGCCGAAGGCCAGATCGAACTCGCCGGCGTCGGTGTCATCCAGCAGGCGGGTTTCTTGCCAGTTGGCCGCGGTGGTGCAGTCGGCGTTGCAGTAGGCGTAGAACGCGCCCCAGTGCGGGTCCTCGTAGTCGGCGCCGTTATCGTAGTAGACGAAGCGGGGCCGGCCCTGATTGTCCAGCGCGAAGGCGTGGATGAACTCCTCCACCCAGCCCACGGGTCGGGCGTAGGCCGCGCCCACATCGCCGGAATGCCACTGGGCCAGGCTGGTGCAGTTGCTGTCGCACTGCCAGAACTGGAAGAGATAGGCGGACTGGGCGCGTTTGCGCAGCAGCAGGCGGGGCTGGCCGGTCGGGGTCAGGGCCAGGCTGGCGAACTCCACCCCGTCGCCCAGATGCAGCCGGGTGAAGGCTTCCGGCCCGCTGCAATTGGCCGGGCAATAGGCGTAGTACGCGGGCCGGGTCGGGTTTTCCTGGGTGGCGCTTTCGGGTGTGAAGGCCACGTGCACGCCGCCCATCGCGTCCACCGCCAGCGTGGGGTGCGAGGTGGGCAGCTCGATGTCGGGCGTCGGGATGAGGAAGAAGCCGCCCGTGGCCGGCGGCGGCGGGGGGACGATCCCCGATCCCCCGCGCAGCAGGGGCAGGAAAAGCCGAGTCGATAGCTGTCCGGCGGGGCCGTCGATTGCGGTCGGGCCGGCGTCTGCGGCCGAGCCGGGCTGAGCCGGCAGCAAAATCAGGGCCGCCAGGGCCAGGCAAAGGAGGAGCGTGCGGTTCATAAGCTTCACCTCAGGGGATTATTGCGTCACCACCAGCCGGCCTTCCATCCCAGCCTGGCGGTGGCCTGCAACGGTGCATAAATAGGAATAGACGCCCGTTTCGGAGGCTGTGAAGGTGAGGGCGGCGGCGGTTTCCTTGCCCATCACCGGCGGCGTCTGGCGGCCCAGGTCGGGCAGGGCCAGGTCGTGGGAGGCGCCGTCGCCGTTGACGATGGCGATGCGCACCCGCTGGCCCGTCTGCACGGTCAGGTCGGGGTTGATCTGGCCGTCGATGGCCCCGCCCACGCCGATGTAGGCCATGCGCCCCTCGACGATGCCGGTGCGCAGGCTGAAGGCAAGATCGGCCTCATCGCCGGCCTGCTCGCCGCAGCCGGCCAGGGCCAGCCCGCAGAGGAGGAGCAAAATTGCGAGGATCGGTTTGGTTTTCATCTCATACCTCCCGAATCGACGATAGACGATAGACGGTAGACGATAGACGATTCACCCGTCCATCGTCCATCGTCCATCGTCTGCATTCTAGAAGCTCAAGTAGCGTGAGATAGCCATCAGCGCCAGGGAGAGCACCAGCAGGCCCACGTCCCAGCGCTCGAAGGCGTGCATCTCCGCTTCCAGCCGGCCCAGTTCCGCGCCCTGCTCCGGCGTGGGTGGGCCGCCGGCCTTGGCCATGGCCGCGCCCACGGCGCCCATGCGCTCGGCCCGGGGGCGGATGCCGAAGAAACCGATGCCGAAGGCAGCCAGCGCTGCCAGGGATCCCAGCGTGAAGCCCAGGCCAGGCCCGGACGTGATCCAGGCCACGCTCAGGCCGTTGGACGAGAACCAGTAGAGCGCCAGCCCGGCCAGGATGCAGAGCATGCTGGAAGTGTTCATGAAGACCGGGTAGCGGTGCGTGCCGACCAGGTCTTGCATGAACTTCGAGCGGGCCGGGCCAAGCCCTTTGGCTGTCGGCTCGAAATAGAGGAAGTAGGCGACGGCCGCGCCGGCCCAGAAGGCGCCGGCGACGATGTGGATGAGACGGAGCAGGATGATCAAGAATGCCATGGGAAACCTCCAATCTGAGAGTGGTGGGGGGCGGTGCGCTCCCCGTTTGCTGTGACCCGCCCGCGAACAGGCGATTGCACTCATTGAACCAGAGAAGCGCGCCGCTGTGGGGTCACTCACTCACCCAGGCGCTGACCCAAAATGTGGTACAATTTTGGTGGTGGAGATTGGATAGCAGGTATTGGGTAGTAGATATTGGATATTGGGTAGATGGACGGCGAGCGTCCAATCCCCAATCCCCAATCCCCAACTCTCCACCAGGAACGGTTGGCATGGCCGCGCACGATTCCCCTCTCTTCTTCGGCGACTGGCTCAAGCGCCGCCGGCAGAGTCTGGATCTGACTCAGGCGGAGCTGGCCGAGCGCGCCGGCTGCTCGGTCTTTGCCCTGCGCAAG
>JAANMV010001750.1_pt1 | contig 23074 bp, 27 predicted proteins | sample 7279661 | NCBI WGS metagenome assembly JAANMV01 (sample SAMN14094540, study PRJNA606508) | bioreactor metagenome | isolation source: A lab-scale SPAN reactor treating ammonium-rich wastewater day 121 | place: Ireland: Galway | collected 2017-05-16
GCGCTGATGGCAACGTCGAATTCCTGGTCTGGCTGCGCCGGGGCAGGATTGCCGGCGGCGCTGCATTTCGAGATCCGGCGCAATGGCGCACCGCTGGATCCTCTCGGCTACCTGCCGGCGCGCGCCGCTGGCCGGGGCGCTTCAGCTGACAAATAATGCCGCGGCGACGCGGCGGTATTCGCCAGCGAGGATATTGTAGGTGCGGCAGGCAGCGGCAGTGTTCATGATCTCGATGCCGATTCCCTGGCGCAGGATGGTGGTGGTGACATTGGGATTGGGGAACCGCTGCCGGGCGCCCGTGCCGAGCAGGATCACCTCGGGTTCGAGCGCGAGGATGGCGGCGAAGTCGGCGTCCGCCAGCTGCTCCACGGCCGGGGGATCCCAGTCGCGGATGATGCGGTCCACCGTGAGGATCAACGGCCGGCTGAAGCTCTCGGCACCGACCAGGATGGCATTGCCGGTGAATCCGCGGACGAGATGGCCGCCAGTGATGTCGGGATCGAGTTTCACGCCTGCATCCGCTGTCCGGGGAGCCGGGCCCGGCTCCGGCGGGTGGCCAGCTTAGCCGTGGTGCCTGTCATCCGCCAGCGCGAGGTGCCGGAGCCGCTCTACCGGGCGTTGCCGGCGACACTCGACCCGGTCCTGCGGCGCGTCTATGCGGCGCGGCGTGTCGCCCCGGCGGAGCTGGGCGCCACGCTGTCCGGGCTGCTGCCGGTCGGCAGCCTCGGCGGCGTCGCGGCGGCGGCGGAACGGCTGGTGTCGGTGCGTCGCCGCCAGGCGCGCGTGCTGGTGGTCGGCGATTACGATGCCGACGGCGCCACCGCCACCGCGCTGGTGGTCTCCGCCCTGCGCGGCATGGGCTTTGCCGACGTCGGCTACCTGGTGCCCAACCGTTTCGAGTTCGGCTACGGATTCTCGCCGGGTGTTGCCGATCTCGCCGCGGCCAGGCGTCCGGAGCTCATCATCACCGTGGACAACGGCGTGACCAGCGTCGAGGGCGTGGCCAGGGCCGCGGCGCATGGCATCGATGTCATCGTCACCGATCACCACCTGCCTGGCGCGGAACTGCCGGCCGCGCAGGCGATCATCAACCCGAACCTGCCGGGCGAGGCCTTTCCCGGCAAGTCCCTGTGTGGCGTCGGCGTGGCCTTCTACCTGGCCGCGGCGCTGGCGAGGGCGCTGGATGGCGCCGGGCTCGGCCGCTACGAGGCCCTGCGCCGGCCGGTGCTTGCGGCGCTGGACCTGGTGGCGCTCGGTACCGTGGCGGATCTCGTGCCGCTCGATGCCAACAACCGCATCCTCGTCGCCGAGGGCTTGCGACGCATGCGCGCCGGGGAGGCGCGGCCAGGACTCGCGGCGCTGTTTGCGGTCGCCGGGCGGGATGCGGCCACGGCCCGCAGCGCCGACCTCGGCTTCGCCATCGCTCCGCGCCTGAACGCCGCCGGCCGGCTCGACGACATGTCGCTCGGCATCGATTGCCTGCTGGCGCCCGACGCCGGCCGCGCACGCGGGCTCGCCGCCCGCCTCGATGCCCTCAATGCCGAGCGGCGCAGCCTGCAGCAGCGCATGCAGGCGCAGGCCGAGCAGCACCTGGCGGGCATCGGCCGCGACCTGCCGGGCGAGGAAGCCCCGGGCATCTGCCTCTTCGACCCGGACTGGCACGAGGGCATCGTCGGCCTGCTGGCCTCGCGGGTGAAGGAGCGCACCGGACGCCCGGTGGTGGCTTTCGCGCCCGGCGACGAGGCCGGCATCCTCAAGGGCTCGGCGCGTTCGGTGGCCGGTGTGCATGTCCGCGACGTGCTCGCCGCGGTGGCCACCCGCGGCGTGGTCCGCGAGCTGCGCTTCGGCGGACATGCCATGGCGGCGGGCCTGCGCCTGCCCGCCGACCAGCTCGACGCCTTCGCGACAGCCTGGCAGGCGGAGCTGGCCCTGGCACTGGCGGGCGTGGAAGCGGGGCAGGTGCTGTGGACCGATGGCCCGCTGTCGGCAGCGGAACTGACGGCGGAGCTGGCCGAACAGCTGCACTTTGCCGGCCCCTGGGGCCAGGGCTTCCCCGAGCCGCTGTTCGACAACGAGTTCGAGGTGCTGGACCAGCGGCTGCTGAAGGACGCGCACCTGCGGCTCAGCCTGCGCCATGCAGCGGGCGGCGAGCCGCTCGAGGCCATGGCATTCAACCGGGCGACGCCGCTGCCGGCACGGATGCGTTGCTGCTACCGCCTGGGCATCAACGACTTCGGCGGCCGCCGGCGCCGGCAGTTGGTTGTGGAACACGTGCAATGCGCTTAGCATGACGCGCCTTCCGCAACGACCCGCGCTTCCCGCATGGAAACCAGCCCGATACGCCAGCTCATCCGCGATCTCCAGGGGCGTGCCACTGCCCTACGGGGGTATCTTTGACCTCGATCGCAAGCGCGAGCGGCTGACCGAGGTCCGGGAGGCGCTGGAAGACCCCGGCGTCTGGCAGGACCCGCCCAAGGCCGAGGCCCTCGGGCGTGAACGCGCCCAGCTCGATGGCCTGGTGCGCCAGTTCGGGCGCATCGACCAGCTCCTGGCCGACAGCGCCGACCTGCTCGACATGGCCGAGGCGGAGGATGACGCGGCGGCCGTCGAAGGCGTGGCGCGCGATGTCGACACGGCGCGCCGCGAGGTCGGCCAGCTCGAGTTCCAGCGGATGTTCAGCGGGGCCCACGATGCCGACAACGCCTTCGTCGACATCCAGGCGGGGGCCGGCGGCACCGAGGCGCAGGACTGGGCGGAAATGCTGCTGCGCATGTACCTCAAGTATTGCGAGCAGAAGGGCTTCACCGTGGAGATGCTGGAGGCCTCCGCCGGCGAAGTCGCCGGCATCAAGAGCGCCACCATCCGCGTCGTCGGCGAGTACGCCTACGGCTGGCTGCGCACCGAGACCGGCGTGCACCGCCTGGTGCGCAAGTCGCCCTTCGATTCCGGAAACCGTCGCCACACCTCCTTTGCCGCCGTGTTCGTCTCTCCGGAGATCGAGGACGATATCGAGATCGAGATCAACCCCGCGGACCTGCGCGTCGATGTCTACCGCGCCAGCGGCGCCGGAGGCCAGCACGTCAACCGCACGGAGTCCGCGGTGCGCATCACGCACCTGCCCACCGGCGTGGTGGTGCAGTGCCAGAACGAGCGCTCCCAGCACAAGAACCGGTCCACGGCCATGAAGCAGCTCAAGGCCAGGCTGTATCAGCTGGAGGAGCAGAAGCGCCGCGCCGATACCCAGGCCCTCGAGGACAGCAAGGCCGATGTCGGCTGGGGCAGCCAGATCCGCTCCTACGTGCTCGACCAGTCGCGGATCAAGGACCTGCGCACCATGGTGGAGGCGGGCAACCCGGACGACATCCTCAATGGCGACCTCGACCGCTTCATCGAGGCCAGCCTGAAGCAGGGCCTGTAGCACGCCGCGCACGCGGCCACGGTGGCGACATGAGCGACGACAACCCGGACGGAACCGAACATCACCTGGTGGCCGAGCGCCGCCGCAAGCTCGAGGCGCTGCGCGCCGACGGCTTCCGCTTTCCGAACCAGCTGCGACGCACGGCACTGGCCGGGCAGATCCTCAGCACCTACGAAGGTCACGGCACCGAGGCGCTGGAGGCGGAAGCGGTGGAGGTCGCCGTCGGCGGCCGCATGATGGCCAAGCGCGTCATGGGCAAGACCAGCTTCGTGAAGGTCCAGGACCGCAGCGGCCAGATCCAGCTCTGCCTGCAGCAGGGCACACTGCCCGAGGCGGTCTACAAGGCATTCAAGGGCTGGGATATCGGTGACATCCTCTGGGCCCGGGGACAGCTGTTCCGTACCAGGACCGGCGAGGTCACGGTGCGTGTCACGCAGCTCGAGCTGCTGGTCAAGGCGTTGCGGCCGCTGCCGGAGAAGTTCCACGGCCTGACCGACCAGGAGACGCGCTACCGCCAGCGCTATCTCGACCTCATCATGAACGAGGAGTCCCGCGAGGTCTTCCGGCGCCGCTCGCAGCTCGTGCAGTTCCTGCGCAGCTACCTCGATGCCATGGAGTTCCTCGAGGTCGAGACGCCGATGATGCAGGCCATCGCGGGCGGCGCCATGGCCCGGCCCTTCGTCACCCACCACAATGCGCTGGACCGCCAGCTCTACCTGCGCATTGCCCCGGAGCTCTACCTCAAGAGATTGGTGGTGGGCGGCTTCGAGCGTGTCTACGAGCTCAACCGCAATTTCCGCAACGAGGGCATTTCCACGCAGCACAACCCCGAGTTCACCATGCTCGAGCTGTACATGGCCTACGCGGACTACCACGTGCTCATGGACATGGTCGAGCAGATGCTGCGCAGCCTGGCGGAGTGCCTGCTCGGTACCGCCACCGTGGCCTACCAGGGCCGCAACTACGACCTCGCCGCGCCGTTCCGCCGCGTGTCGATCGAGGAGCTGGTCGCCGAGTACAATCCCGGACTCGACCGCCAACAGCTGCGTGATACCGCGGCGTTGCGCGCCTGGTGCGGGAAGCTCGGCATCGCCGTGCAGCCGGGGCACGGCGCCGGCAAGCTGCTGACCGAGATCTTCGAGAAGACCGCCGAGCATCGGCTGGATGCGCCGACCTTCGTCACCGGTTTCCCCGCCGAGGTCTCGCCGCTGGCGCGCCGCAGTGACGCGGATCCCTTCCTCACCGACCGCTTCGAGCTGTTCATCCACGGCCGCGAGATCGCCAACGGCTTCTCCGAGCTGAACGATGCCGAGGATCAGGCCGAGCGTTTCCAGGCGCAGGCCAGGCAGAAGACGGCCGGGGACGAGGAGGCGATGTCCTGCGACGAGGACTACGTGGTCGCGCTGGAGTACGGCCTGCCACCCACGGCGGGACTCGGCATCGGCATCGACCGGCTGACCATGCTGATGACCGACAGCGCATCCATCCGCGACGTGCTGCTGTTCCCGCACATGCGCGAGGCCCAGGGCCAGAGCCAGGGTCAGACCTAGGCTGGCGTCGTTCCCGGTATGGCGCCGGGCACGGCGTAGGGCAGGTCCAGCTGCCGCAGCGGGCGGCGCAGCGCCGCATCGGCGAACAGCGTGCCGGCGGCGGCATCGAGGCGCACCACCGCGAGGATCTCGCTGCCCGTGGCCGTCGCCGCGGCCAGCACCACCGCACCGCACTCGCCGCCGGCAGCGGCAAACAGCGGATCGCCCGGCGCCATCGGCGGCATGCCCGAGGCGTAGCGGAACAGGCGTCGCTTCAGTCGCCCCAGGTGGCGGGTGCGGGTGATGATCTCCTGGCCCGGATAGCAGCCCTTGTCGAAGCTCACCGCACCGGCCAGGTCGAGGTTGAGCATCTGCGGGATGTAGACGCCCGTCGCCGAGTCGAGGCGGGCGAATCCGGCGCGGATATCCGCGAGCGCCCAGCCGCCTGCATCGGCGGCGGTGCCGGGCAGCGTTGCCGGCAGCTCCGGCATGGCCGCCGGCGCGGCGGCGAACAGCAGCCGCTCCGCATCCAGGCGCAGGGCATGCCAGTGCTCCGTCGCGGCGCAGCCGAGTGGCTGCCGCGGCAGCGCGCTGCCCTGCAGGTCGGCCACGGCGCCGGCCGGCACGAAGCGGCCCGCGAGGATGCCGCCGGCGATGTCGATCGTGACCTGCGAGCGCAGCACGAACAGGCGCAGGCGCCTGGCGATGGATTCGGCGAGGATTGCCGGCACCGTGAGCCAGAACGCCTCGCTCCAGGTGAAGACCTCGCCCGCGACGAGCACGCGGCCCTGAGCATCGGCCCATGCATAGCGGCTGCCGTGCCCGGCGGAAACCGGCCGGATGTCCTGCGTCAGCTGGGCTTGCAGGAAGGCGGCGCGATCACTGCCCGCGATGCGCAGGAGCTGGAGTGCGTGCAGTGGCATGGCCGGGCGGATGCCTGTCGCGGTCCTCGGTCGGGTCCACGGCTGCAGCAGCCCGTGGTGAAAAACGAGGCGCATTCTGGCACACTTTTGCGCATGCCAGCGGCTGATCCCAGACCGGACGGAGACTCCGGAGAGCCCCGGCCGGCCCGGCCGCAGGACACCCATGTGGCCGATGCCGTCGCGGCGCAGCGGACAGCGCAGCCCGGCCGGCGCGAGATCGGCGGGCCCGCAGGCCCGGAGCCCACCCGGTTCGGGGACTGGGAAAAGGGCGGCAGGTGCATCGATTTCTGAGGTGGCTGCGCCACTGACGAGTTCGCCACGCGCCGCTGCGGCTGCCGGCGTCGGGCCCACCACTGCTGGTTGCGAGCTGCCAGGGGGCAGCCGCCTGAACAGAGATGCGAGGTTAATGGCCAATGGCGCAACCTGACCGGCCCCTGTCGCCGCACCTGGGGATCTATCGCTGGCAGATCAGCAACGGTCTGTCGATCATCCATCGCATGACCGGCCTGACGCTGACGCTCGGCGCCGTGGTGCTGACGGCGTGGCTGCTGGCGGCGGCAAGCGGCCCGGACACCTACCGGTTCCTTGCCGGCCTGCTGCGGTCGCCGGTGGGCATGCTGCTGCTGCTGGGCCTGTCGTTCTGCTTTTTCTATCACCTCTGCAACGGCATCCGGCACCTGTTCTGGGATGCGGGCCATGGCTTCGAGATACCCCGCTCCAACCTCACCGGCAGGATGGCCGTGCTGGCAGCCGTCATCCTGACCGTCGTGTTCTGGATCGTGGCCCTGTCGGGCCCGGGGGGCTGAGGCATGGGCCTGCGATCACCCCTCGGGCGGGCCCTCGGCCGCGGTTCGGCAAAGTCCGGCTTCGAGCACTGGTGGGGGCAACGGCTGTCGGCGGCGGCGCTGGTGCTCCTCGGCCTGTGGTTCGCGTTCAGCCTCGCCGGCATGGGCGCCGCCGACCACGCCACGGTGGCCGCGTGGATCGCCGCCGCGCCGCACGCCATCCTGCTGATCCTGCTGGTCATGGTGCTCCTCTATCACTCGTACCTCGGCGTCACGGTCGTCATCGAGGATTACGTGCATGGGCCCGGGGCGCTGGTGCTGTCCCTGGTGCTGGCCAGGTTCGTGCATGTGGCGCTGGCCGTTGCCGGCGTCTACGCCGTCGTCAAGCTGTCGCTGGGAGCCGGGACATGAGTGGGGATTACGCCTTTACCGACCACAGCTACGACGTCGTCGTCGTGGGTGCGGGTGGTGCCGGGTTGCGGGCAACGTTCGGTCTGGTGGAAGCCGGCCTCAGCACGGCCTGCATCACCAAGGTGTTCCCGACCCGCAGCCATACCGTCGCGGCGCAGGGCGGCATCAGCGCGGCGCTCGGCAACATGGGCGAGGACGACTGGCGCTGGCACATGTACGACACCGTCAAGGGCTCCGACTGGCTCGGCGACCAGGACGCCATCGAGTACATGTGCAAGGAAGCGCCCCAGGCGGTCATCGAACTGGAACACTACGGCGTGCCGTTCTCCCGCACCGAAGAAGGCCGCATCTACCAGCGGCCGTTCGGCGGCATGACCACCCATTTCGGCAAGGGCACGGCCCAGCGCACCTGCGCGGCGGCGGACCGCACCGGTCACGCCATGCTGCACACGCTGTACCAGCAGTCGCTGAAGCACCACGCCACGTTCTTCATCGAGTACTTCGCCATCGACCTGATCATGGAAGATGGCGTATGCCGCGGCGTCGTCGCCCTGGACATGGCCACTGGCAAGCTGCACCGCTTCCGTGCGCACCGCGTGATCCTCGCCACCGGCGGCTATGGCCGGGCCTACTTCTCCTGCACCTCGGCCCACACCTGCACTGGCGACGGCAACGCCATGGTGCTGCGCGCCGGCCTGCCGCTGCAGGACATGGAGTTCGTGCAGTTCCATCCTACCGGCATCTACGGATCCGGCTGCCTGATCACCGAGGGTGCGCGGGGCGAGGGTGGCTACCTGACCAATTCCCGCGGCGAGCGCTTCATGGAGCGCTACGCACCCAACGCCAAGGACCTGGCCTCGCGCGATGTGGTGAGCCGCTCCATGACGGTGGAGATCCGCGAGGGCAGGGGCGTGGGCCCGGAGGCGGACCACATCCACCTGCATCTCGAGCACCTCGGGCCCGAGGTGATCCACGAGCGCTTGCCGGGCATCGCCGAGACGGCACGCATCTTCGCCGGCGTCGACGTGACGCGCGAGCCCATCCCGGTGTTGCCGACGGTCCACTACAACATGGGCGGCATTCCCACCAACTACCATGGCGAGATGCTGACGCTGAAGGATGGCAACCCGGATGCCGTGGTGCCCGGCCTGATGGCGGTTGGCGAGGCTGCCTGCGTCTCCGTCCATGGCGCGAACCGCCTCGGTTCGAATTCGCTGCTGGACCTGGTGGTGTTCGGTCGCGCTGCCGCCAGGCGTTGCGCCGAAACGCTCAGGGATGCCGGCCGGCCGCGGCCGCTCGCGGCCAATGCCGGTGAGCAGGCGGTGGCGCGCCTGGATCGGCTGCGCCAGGCCAATGGCAGTCGGCCTACCGCGGAAATCCGCCTGGAGATGCAGAAGATCATGCAGGGCCACGCAGCGGTATTCCGCACCGGTGACACGCTTCGTGAAGGCGTGGACAAGCTGGCCCGCACCTGCGCCTCGTTCGCCGACGTGCGCGTCAGCGACCGCAGCCTGATCTGGAACACCGACCTGGTCGAGACGCTGGAGCTGGAGAACCTGCTTGACCAGGCGATGGTGACGATCACCGCGGCGGCAAACCGCGAGGAGAGCCGGGGTGCCCACGCGCGCGAGGATTTTCCCCAGCGGGACGACGTCAAGTGGATGAAGCACACGCTGGCGTGGCTGGACGGCAACGGCAAGGTACGCATCGACTACCGGCCGGTGCACCTGCAGACGCTGACCAGCGATGTCGAACCCGTGCCGCCCAAGGCGCGCGTCTACTGAACTGACTGACAAGGACGACCGATGGCCGAGTTCACGCTGCCAGCGAACTCCCGCGTCCAGCCCGGGCGCGAGCACAAGGCGCCCGCCGGCGCAACGCGGGTACGCAAGTTCCGCATCTATCGCTACGACCCCGCGGCCGGCGGCAATCCCCGCCTGGACTCCTACGAGGTGGATCTCGACCGCTGCGGCCCGATGGTCCTCGACGCCCTCATCAAGATCAAGAACGAGATCGATCCGACGCTGACGTTCCGCCGCTCCTGCCGCGAGGGCATCTGCGGTTCCTGCGCCATGAACATCGATGGCACCAATACCCTGGCCTGCATCAAGGCGACCGGGGACATCCGCGGCGACGTGCGCATCTATCCCCTGCCGCATATGCCCGTGGTGAAGGACCTGATCCCCGACCTGACCCACTTCTACGCCCAGTACGCCTCGATCAAGCCCTGGCTGCAGACGAAGAGCCCGCCGCCGTCCGACCGCGAGCGCCTGCAGTCCAAGGCCGAGCGCGAGAAGATCGACATGCCCTCGAACTGCATCCTCTGCGCCTGCTGTTCGACCGCCTGCCCGAGCTACTGGTGGAACCCGGAGCGCTACCTTGGCCCGGCCGTGCTGCTGGCGGCCTATCGCTGGCTGGCCGACAGCCGCGACGAGGCCACCGGTGAACGCCTCGACGAGCTCGAGGATCCGTTCCGGCTGTATCGCTGCCACACCATCATGAACTGCACCTACACCTGTCCCAAGGGACTGAACCCTGCATGGGCGATCGGCGAGATCAAGCAGATGATCGCGGAGCGCAAGCTGTAGCGGCCGCGCGCGGACATGACGCCCGAGCAGGAGTTCAACAGGCTGCGCTGGCGCTGCCGGCGCGGCATGCGCGAACTCGATACGCTGCTGATGACCTTCGCCGAGCGGCGATACGCGGTGGCCGGTACCGCCGGCCAGGCCGCGTTCCGCCGCCTCCTTTCGCTGCCGGATCCCGAGATTGTCGCCTTGCTGGACGGGCGCCTGCGCAGCGACGATGCCGACCTGGCCGCGGTGGTGGCACAGGTGCTCGGTGAACGGCTTTCTGGAGGCGATCACGGTCGATGCTGAGGCCCGGCGCGAGGGGCTGTTGTTCGCGCTGGCGCTGGGTGCTGCCTGCGGCGTGGCGATCACCAGTGCCGGGCTTGACCCGATGATGCAGGCAGGGATTGCTGCTGCGCTGCTGCTGCGGCTGGCAATCGGCCTGTGGCGGCTGTCGCTCCGCCATCCCGCTTATGTCATCCGCGTCACCTGGCTCCCGGGCGGCCGCTGGCGCCTGGATACCGGCGCTGGCACCGTGGGTGCGCAGCTGCTTCATGCATGGGGCCGCTCGCTCGGGCCGGTGATCGCCCTGGAATGGCTCTGTGACGACGGGTGCCGTCGCCAGGCCTGGCTGTGGCGCCATCGCTGCGCGCGACCGCACTGGCGGCGCCTGCGTGCACACCTGCGCCTGGCGTAGAATGGCCCCGGCGCTGCGCCGCACCAGCCGGGTTGTGACGGAGTTGCCATTCCGGCCGGACGCGGCCGAACTTTCCATACGGACCGCAGTCTATCGCGCTGATGCGGGTCCGTGCCGCTTTACGGTATCGGGGCCGCATGGCAGAGCAAACCAGCGATCAGCTGCTTGTGCAGAACGTCCAGCAGGGCGATCGGCGCTCATTTGACGTATTGGTGCTCCGTTACCAGCAACGCATCGTGAAGCTGATCATGCGTTACGTGCACGACCCGGCCGAGGCACAGGATGTGGCCCAGGAAGCGTTCATCAAGGCGTACCGGGCACTGCCATCGTTCCGCGGCGAGAGCGCCTTCTACACCTGGCTGTACCGGATCGCCATCAACACGGCGAAGAACCACCTGGTATCCCTGCAGCGCCGGCCGGTGGACTACAGCCTGGACCTGCAGGACCCGGAAAATTATGAAGCTAATGCCCGCCTGCGCGACGAGGATTCCCCGGAGGGAATCGCCATGCAGGAGGAGCTGCGCCAGGCCGTGGAGCGCACGATTTCCGCATTGCCAGAGGAACTGCGCACCGCCATCATGTTGCGCGAAATCGATGGCCTGAGCTACGAGGAGATCGCCACGGCCATGGAGTGCCCCGTGGGTACCGTGCGATCGCGCATCTTCCGGGCGCGCGAGGCGATCGACCAGAGCATCGCGACGCTGGGCGGCAAACCACAATAGCAACAGGACCATGGCCGACGCATGAGCAAGATTCTCGACGAGCAGCTGTCCGCATTCCTCGACGGCGAGCTCCCACCCGAGGAGGTCGACCTGCTGCTCGCGCGGCTCGATCGCGATCCGGCCCGGCGGGCCACCCTTGGCCGCTACGCCATGATCGGCGAGTGCATTCGCACGGGCGCGGCGGCACCCGCTGCGCTGGATGTCGCCGACCGCGTGCGCTCCGCGCTGGCCGCGGAAGGCGGGCCGGCCCCGGCACCCGCGGCCGCCAGGGGAACGGCACTGGGCTGGGTCGGCGGTGCCCTGGCTGCCTCGCTGGCGGCGGCAGCTCTGCTGCTGACGGCACCGGGCATCTGGCAGGACACCACCCAGCTGAGGCCTGACCAGCCCGGCGCGCTGGCCATGGCGGCACGGGACAGCACCGGGCCCGAACCGCTGGCCGACGTCAATGCCATTGCCAGCCACCGGCTCGGACCGCGCGCAGCGGCCCGCCTCACCGGCTACCTGATGGCGCATGGTGAATACGCCAACGCCATTTCCCGCAGCAACTTCGATTCGCGGCTGGTTTCGGCCCGCGCCGAGCGCGCCTCCTGGCGGCAGGCGGAGGATCCGGCCGATGCCCGCTAGCTGCCGGCGACGGTGGCAGCCATTGCAGGTCGCGCCCGGGCTGGTGCTCGTGCTGGCAGGCCTGCCGCAAGCGCTTCCGGCGGCAGAGGCGCCACGCGCCATGCTCGAGCGCATGGCCAATGCGGTCGAATACCTGAACTACGAAGGCACGCTGGTGCACCTGCATGGCGGCGACAGCAGCGTGCTGCACATCACGCACCAGGTGCAGGACGGGCAGGTCACCGAGAAGATCACCTGTGAAGACGCGGGCCGGCAGCTCATCCGCAACAAGGATGAAGTGACCGGCATCTTTCCGGACCAGCATGCGGTGCTGGTGGAGCCGCGGGACGGGCGCGCAGAGCCCAGCAGCCCGCTGCGCGGCCGGCTGCCCGGCGCCGCCAGCATCGACGACTCGCTGTACCTGCTGTCGATGGCCCCGCCGGAACGTATCGCCGGCCGTGACACACGGGGCATCGTCATTCGACCGCGGGATGGCTTCCGCTACGGCTACCGGATATGGCTGGACCGCGCCACCTACATGCCGCTGAAGACGCAGCTGGTCGACGAGCAGGACCGCGTCCTGGAGCAGCTGCTGTTCACGCAGATCGTGCTGCCGGAGCGGATCCCGGCCTCGGCCGTGAAGCCCACGGTGGCAACCGGCGCCTATGCGGTGCGGCGTGCCGCAAAGGCGGCCACCGGACCCGCGGCTGACCAGGCCGGGGCACAATGGACAGTGATGGCGCTGCCGCCGGGATTCCGGCTGACGGTGCGCAAGGCGCAGCCGGCGCCCGACGCGTTGAACGGCCTGCGCCACATCGTGTATTCGGACGGCCTGGCCACGGTGTCCCTGTTCGTCGAACCGGCGGTGGCGGCCTCCGAGCAGGCCGAGGGCCTGTCGCAGATCGGCGCGGCCAACGCCTATACCACCAGCATCGATGGCTACATGGTCACGGCGATCGGCGAAGTGCCGGCCCGTACCGTGGAGATGTTTGCCGGGTCGGCCCGCTCCCTCGACCGCAAGCAGGCGCCGTGACCGGGCCGACCGTCGTTCGCGAGCTGACGGTGCTCAGCCGGCCCGGTTGTCACCTGTGCGAGGAGACGGTCGAGGCGCTGGAGCCGCGCTGCCGCGCACACGGCATCCGGCTGCACCTCGTCGACGTGGATGGCGACCAGGCGCTGCGCGAGCGCTTCGGCCTGCGCATTCCGGTCGTCATGGCAGGCAACGTCGAGATTTCCGCCTGGCCGCTCGACGAAGCCCGGCTCGCGGCCTGGTTCGCCCGGGACGCCTGAGCCGTATCCCCGCTCCCGGGCAACAACGGCGCGACGCCGCTTCCGGGTATAATCTGCCGCCTTTTTACACGGGCCGACCGGCACATGAGCGCCAGCCTCAGCCAGATCCGCAACTTCGCCATCATCGCGCACATCGACCACGGGAAGTCCACGCTGGCCGACCGCTTCATCGAGATGTGTGGCGGCCTGGAGGCGCGGGAGATGAGCACCCAGGTGCTCGATTCGATGGACCTCGAGCGGGAGCGGGGCATCACCATCAAGGCGCAGACCGTGGCGCTGCGCTACAAGTCCGACGACGGCACGATCTACGAGCTGAACCTCATCGACACCCCGGGGCACGTCGACTTTTCCTACGAGGTGTCACGCTCGCTCGCCGCCTGCGAGGGCGCGCTGCTGCTGGTGGATGCCGCGCAGGGCGTGGAGGCGCAGAGCGTTGCCAACTGCTATTCGGCCATCGAGGCCGGCCTCGAGGTGGTGCCGGTCATCAACAAGATCGACCTGCCCAGTGCCGATCCGCCGAAGGTCATGCGCGAGATCGAGGAGATCATCGGCATCGATACCACGGACTGCGCGCTGGTCAGCGCCAAGACCGGGCAGGGGCTGCGCGAGCTCATGGAGCTCCTCATCCGGCGGATCCCGCCGCCGAAGGGCGACCCGGAAGCACCCCTGCAGTCGCTGATCGTCGATTCCTGGTTCGACAACTACATGGGCGTGGTGTCACTGGTGCGCGTCATGAATGGCACCCTGCCCAGGGGCGCCAAGGTCCGCATCTGGTCGACCGGGCGCACCCATGTGGTGACCGAGGTCGGGGTCTTCACGCCCAAGGCCAGGGCCTGCGCGGCGCTCGGCGCCGGCGAGGTGGGGTATGTCATCGCCGGCATCAAGGACGTCCACGGCGCACCGGTGGGCGACACCATGACGCTGGAGTCGCGCCTGTGCGCGGAGCCGTTGCCCGGCTTCCGGCAGATCAAGCCGCGGGTGTTCGCCGGGCTGTTCCCCACCAGTGCGGACGATTTCGAGGGTCTGCGCGACGCCCTGGAGAAGCTCAAGCTCAACGACGCCGCCCTGCGCTTCGAGGTGGAGTCCTCGGCAGCGCTCGGCTTCGGGTTCCGCTGCGGTTTCCTCGGCCTGCTGCACATGGAGATCGTGCAGGAGCGCCTCGAGCGCGAGTACGGGCTCAGCCTGATCTCCACGGCGCCCACCGTGGTGTTCGAGATCGTCACCACGGGTGGCGAGACCCGCATGATCGACAACCCGGCCTCGTTGCCACCGCCCAACGAGATCGCCGAGGTGCGCGAGCCTTACATCACCGCCAGTATCCTCGTGCCCAACGAGTTCGTCGGGCCGGTGATGCAGCTGTGCGTCGGCAAGCGCGGCGTGCAGAAGCGCATCGAGTACCTCGCCAACCAGGTTGCCATGGAGTACGAGATTCCCATGGCGGAGGTGGTGTTCGACTTCTTCGACCGCCTGAAGTCCATCAGCCGCGGCTATGCCTCCTTCGACTACCAGTTCTCACGCTTCGTCCCCGGTGATCTCGTGCGCCTCGACATCCTGATCAACAAGGAGAAGGTCGACGCCCTGTCGCTCATCGTGCACCGCGAGTCGGCGCAGCGGCGGGGCCGGGAGATCGTCGAGCGCCTGCAGCAGGTCATCCCGCGACAGATGTTCGAGGTGGCGCTGCAGGCAGCGATCGGCTCGCAGATCATCGCGCGCGCCACGGTGAAGGCCATGCGCAAGAACGTGCTGGCGAAGTGCTATGGCGGCGACGTCTCGCGCAAGCGCAAGCTGCTGGAGAAGCAGAAGGCGGGCAAGAAGCGCATGAAACAGTTCGGCGCCGTGGAGATCCCGCAGGAGGCCTTCCTGGCGATCCTCGATTCCGGACGGGGCGGCACGGATTCGTGATGACCGGCCGTGATACAGTCCGCCGGGCTTTCCCCGGCTGCTGGTGAGGATGGCATGGATTTCTCGCTGATACTGGTTCTGGCGACCCTGGCCTCGGGCCTGATCTGGGGCGGCTACCAGGTGAGCCGGGCCTGGTCCCGGGCGACGCCCGGCGCCGAGCCCGTGCTGGTGGAGTACGCGCGCTCGTTCTTCCCGGTGCTGCTGCTGGTGCTGCTGGTTCGCTCGTTTCTCTTCGAACCGTTCCGCATCCCGTCGAGTTCCATGATGCCGACCTTGCTGATCGGCGACTTCATCTTCGTCAACAAGTACAGCTACGGGCTGCGCCTGCCGGTGCTGAACACGAAGATCGTCGATATCGGCGAGCCCGAGCGCGGCGATGTCATGGTCTTCCGCCTGCCGTCGGATCCGAGCGTCAATTACATCAAGCGTCTGGTCGGCATGCCGGGCGACACCATCCGCTACGCCGGCGACCATCTCTATATCAACGACCAGCCGGTGGAGGAATCCCTTCTCGGCGTGTACGACGGCGAGCTGCAGCCCGGCTCGATCCTGATGCAGGAGCAGCTCGGCAGCGTGCGCCACCAGATCCTGCTGATCCCCGGGGTCTCCGGCCGCGGTGATGGCACGTTCGTGGTGCCGCCGGGACACTATTTCATGATGGGCGACAACCGCGACAACAGCCAGGACAGCCGCTTCATCGGGCCGATACCCGAGGGCAACATCGTCGGGCGCGCGGTGCGGATCTGGATGAACTGGGACTTCCCGGCCATGCCCCGCTGGAGCCGGATCGGCGGGCGGGTCGAGTAGGGCTGCGCCCGCGGCCTGCGCGGGTTGTGTATCCTTTGTGCCGTGGTTCCGGTCCCGGCAGTGTCTGCGGCTAGGGAGTGACAGCGCATGCGTAGCAAGCAGAAGGGTGTGACGTTCATCAGTTTCCTGATCCTGGCGGCCATGATTGGCCTGATCGGCTTCGGCGGTCTCAAGCTCACGCCGGTATACCTGGAGAACATGAAGATCAGGAAGATACTCAACGACGTGAAGGCCGAATTCGACGGCCAGCAGACCACGGCCATGGCCATTCGCAACGCGATCGACAAGAAGCTGGACATCGAGATGGTCTACAGCCTCAAGGCCCGCGACTTCGAGATCGAGAGTTCCGATAGCGGCCTGTCCGTGGCTGCGCGCTATGAGCGTGCCGAGCCGTTCATCGCCAACATCTCCCTGCTGGCCAGCTTCGATGACGAGGTAGAGATACGCAAGTGAAAGCGGCCTTGCGCTGGGCCGAGGACCGGCTCGGCCATCGCTTCGCTCGCCAGGAGCTCCTCGAACGCGCCCTGACCCACCGCAGCGCCTCGGCCGGCAACAACGAGCGGCTGGAGTTCCTGGGTGACGCGGTTCTCGGCCTGGTGATCGCCGATGCCATCTACCGGCGCCGCCCGGATGCCGGTGAAGGCTTGCTGAGCCGGATCCGCTCGCGACTGGTCCGCGGTGAAACGCTGGCGGAGATGGCCCGCGAACTCGGTCTCGGCGAGTTCGTCCGACTGGGCAGCGGCGAGACCCGTACCGGCGGCCACCAGCGATCCTCGATCCTCTCCAATACGCTGGAGGCGGTACTCGGCGCAATCTATCTCGACAGCGGTATGGCAGCGGCCGAGGCCGTGGTACTGCGGCTGTATGCCAGCCGCCTGGACGAGCTGCCCGACGAGGAGGAACTCAGGGACCCGAAGACGCGCCTTCAGGAATGGCTGCAGGCGCGAGGCCACCGCCCGCCGGCCTACGTCGTGCGCAACGTCGCCGGTGCCGCCCATGCGCAGACGTTCGAGGTGGTCTGCGAGATCGAGGCCCTGGGCGTGGCGGCCGGCGGCCATGGGGCCAGCCGGCGCATCGCCGAGCAGGACGCGGCGCAGCGCGCCCTGGAGCAGGTCCGCGCGGTCCGGCCGGATGCGGCGGCCCCATGACCAGCGCCGGCGGCTTTCGTTCCGGCTTCGTCGCCGTGGTGGGCCGGCCGAATACCGGCAAGTCGACGCTGGTCAATGCGCTGGTCGGCGAGAAGGTCAGCATCGTCACCGCCAGGCCGCAGACCACGCGCCACCGCATCATCGGCATCCGCAGCCGCGCCGACAGCCAGGTGGTGTTCGTCGACACCCCGGGGCTGCACGGCAATGCCCGCAAGCTCATCAACCGCACCATGAACCGTGCCGCCGCCAGTTCACTCGCCGACGCTGATGTCGTGCTTTTCGTCATCGAGGCCAGCGGCTGGTGTGCCGCGGACGAGCATGTGCTGCAGCGGCTGGCCAGGGTCGCCGCGCCGGTGATCCTGGTGGTCAACAAGGCCGACCTGCTGCGACCACGAGCGAAAATGCTGCCGCTGCTGGAGGCCGCGCAGGCGCGCCAGCTGTTCGCGGAGATCGTGCCGGTCTCGGCACTGCAGGCCGAAAACCTCGAGCGGCTGGTGGAGCTGATCCTCGCGCGGCTGCCGGCGGGGGAGCGCTTCTATCCCCAGGACATGAAGACCGATCGCGGGCGGGATTTCCGCATTGGCGAGATCCTGCGCGAGAAACTCATGGCGGCACTGGAGCGGGAGGTACCCTATGGCATGGCCGTGGAGATCGGTGCCGTCGAGGACGGCGAACGGCTGGCCAGTATCGATGCCCTCATCTGGGTGGCGAAGGACTCGCAGCGACCCATCGTCCTCGGGCGCGGCGGTGAACGGCTCAAGGCGATTGGCCAGGCGGCGCGGCTGGATCTCGAGGCCTTCCTCGGCAAGAAGGTCTACCTGCAGACGCACGTCAAGGTGCGCCGCAACTGGGCCGATGACGCCCGCGCCCTGCGCCAGTTCGGCTACGAGGCCGAGCAGTGAGCGCCATCGAGCGCGTGCTGCTGGAACCCAGCTACGTGCTGCATGGCCGGGCCTATCGCGAGACCAGCGTGCTGCTGGAGGTGATGAGCCGCGATCATGGCCGGGTGAGCCTGGTGGCTCGCGGCGTGCGCCGGCCGCGAAGCCGGCTGCGGGCGCTGCTGCAGCCGTTCCGGCCCCTGCTGCTGTCCTGGTCGGGGCGCGCCGGCGGGCTGATGACGCTGGGTGCGGCGGAGCCTGCCGCCGTGCCGCTGGACCTGGCGGGCGAGCGCCTGATGTCGGGTTTCTACCTCAACGAGCTGCTGCTGCGCTTCCTGCACCGGGGCGATCCGCACCCGCAGGTGTTCGGTGCCTACGCGCAGGCGCTGGCCTGCCTCGGTGACGGGGCGGCTGCCGGACCGGTGCTGCGCGGCTTCGAGATGCAGCTGCTGGCGGAGGCGGGTTATGGCCTGAACCTCGACCACGATGCGCAGTCCGGCCTGCCGCTGGATCCGGACGGGCGCTACCGTTACGTGGTCGAGCGCGGCCCGGTGGTCGCCGATGATGCCGACGACGACACCACCTTCCGCGGCACCGAGCTGCTCGCCATCGGCCGTGGCGATTTCGAAGGTGCCGAGGCCGTGGCCAGCGCCCGGCGCCTGCTGCGCGCCGTGCTCGATCATCACCTCGGCGGACAGCCGCTGCAGACACGCCGGGTGGTCAGGGCCATGCGTCGCTGAGCAGCGGCGCGTTGCGCCATGCGCAGGGCCGGTGAGATCATGCGCCACCCGGCCGGCACAGGCCCGGACCGGGCAGCCACCTGGGATTCCCGCGAGACATGAGCAGCATTCTCCTCGGCGTCAACGTCGACCACGTCGCCACCCTGCGCCAGGCCCGTGGCAGCCGTTTCCCCGATCCGGTCATGGCGGCCTGGGTCGCCGAGCAGTCCGGCGCCGACAGCATCACCGTGCACCTGCGCGAGGACCGCCGCCACATCCAGGAGCGCGACATCGAGGTGCTCTCGCGGACCCTGCAGACCCGCATGAATCTCGAGATGGCGCTGGCGGAGCCGGTGCTGCGCCTGGCCGAGACGCTGCGGCCGGCGGATTGCTGCCTGGTGCCGGAGCGCCGCCAGGAACTGACCACCGAGGGCGGCCTCGACGTGGCCGCCGACCTGGGCCGCGTGCGCGAGGCGGCCGCCAGGCTGGCCGCGGCCGGGATCCGCGTGGCGCCCTTCATCGACCCGGATCCTGTCCAGGTCGATGCCTGCGCCGCGGCCGGGGTGCGCACCATCGAATTGCACACCGGGCGCTATGCCGAAGCCCCCGACGCCGCCGGCCAGGCCCGCGAACTGGAACGCCTGCGGCAGGCGGCCCGGCATGCGGCCCGCCTCGGCTTCGAGGTGCATGCCGGCCACGGCCTGCATTACCACAACGTGCAGCCGGTGGCGGCGCTCGCGGAGATCTCCGAGCTCAACATCGGCCATGCCATCGTCGCCCGCGCGGTGTTCGACGGCCTGGCCGCAGCCGTGGCCGAAATGAAGCGGCTGATGGTCAGCGCCCGGCCGACATGATTCACGGCATCGGCACGGACATCCTGCGGACGGAGCGGATCGCGGCGGCATTCGCCCGCTTCGGCGACCGTTTCGCGCAACGGCTGCTCATGCCCGAGGAACTCGCGCAGTTCAGGCGCACGCGCCAGCCGGAGCGTTTCCTCGCCATGCGCTTCGCCGCCAAGGAGGCCATCGTCAAGGCCATGGGCACCGGCTTCGCCCATGGCATGTGGCTGCGCGATGCGGGGGTGGCAGCCGATGCGCGCGGGCGGCCGGAGATCATCTATTCGCCCCGGGGCCGCCGTCGTTGCGACGAACTCGGGATCGGCGCGGGCCACCTGACGCTTTCCGACGAGGCGGGGCTGGTGGTGGCCGTGGCCGTGCTGATGCGCAGGGAACAGGGCGGGCGGCCATGACGACGCTGGTGTTCGACATCGAGACGATTCCCGACGTGGCGCTGGGCAGGCGGCTGTACAACCTCGACGGCATCGACGATGCCGATGTCGCCAAGGCCATGGCCTTCCAGCAGATGCAGGCCGTCGGCAGCGAGTTCCTGCCGCTGTACCAGCAGCGCATCGTCGCCATCTCCGTCGTGCTCCGCCGCCAGGACGAGCTGAAGGTCTGGAGCCTCGGCAGCCCGGACAGCGACGAGCGGGAGCTGGTGCGCCGCTTCTTCGACGGCATCGACCGCTACACGCCGGAGCTGGTGTCCTGGAATGGCGCCGGCTTCGACCTGCCGGTGCTGCACTACCGGGCGCTGCTGCACGGGATCGTTTCGCACCGCTACTGGGATGTCGGCGACGAGGACCGCGAGTTCCGCTACAACAACTACCTCGGCCGCTTCCACTGGCGACACATCGATCTCATGGACGTGCTGTCGGGCTTCCAGGGCCGCGGCCGCGCGGGACTCGATGCCATCTCGGTGATGCTCGGCTTCCCGGGAAAGCTGGGCATGGAAGGCGGCAAGGTCTGGGAGGCCTGGCAGGCCGGGCGCATCGGCGAGATCCGCGACTACTGCGAGACCGACGTCGTCAACACCTACCTGGTCTACCTGCGTTTCCAGCACATCCGCGGCCTGCTCGACGAGGCTGGGCTGGAGCGCGAGCTCGCCCGGGTGCGCGACCTGCTCGCCGCATCCGGCCAGCCGCACCTCGCCCGGTTCCTGGCGGCCTGGCGCGAGGCCACGCCAGCGGCGGGCGGCTGACGGCGATGGGTGGTCGCCGGGCGTTCCGCAGGCTGCAGCACGCGGCAGCGGAGACGGGTGTCATCCAGGACATGACCATCGAGGGTCAGGGTGTGGTCAGCGTCGATGGCAAGCGCGTCTTCATCGATGGCGCGATCGACGGCGAGGCCGTGAGCTTCCGGCGGCTGCGCGCACATCGCAACTACGACGAAGCGGAGCTCCTGGCGATCGATGCCCCCGCGGCGCAGCGGGTGGAACCAGCCTGCGGGTATTTCGGTACCTGCGGCGGATGCAGCCTGCAGCACCTGTCGCCGGCGGCACAGCTGGCGCTGAAGGAACGCACGCTGGTCGAGAGCCTCAGGCGCATCGGCCAGGTCACGCCAGACCGGCTGATGCCGGCGGTCACCGGACCGGCCTGGGGCTATCGCCGTCGCGCCCGCCTTGGCGCACGCTACGTCGACGGCAAGGGGCGCGTGCTGGTGGGGTTCTCCGAGCGTCATGGCTCATGGGTCACCGACATGCGGCACTGCGAGGTGCTGCACCCGGCGCTGGCTGCGCTGGTTGGCCCGCTCGCGGACCTGATCGGCGGCCTGTCCATCCGCCAGCGGATTCCGCAGGTCGAGGCGGTGGTCGCCGACAACGCGACGGCACTGGTGTTCCGCGTGCTGGAGCCGCCGGGGCCCGCGGACCTGGAAGCATTGCGGGCCTTCCGCCAGCGGCACGGCCTGCGCCTGCTGCTGCAGACCGGAGGCCCGGATTCGCTGCAACCCCTGGACATGGAGCAGGATGGCGGAGACCTCTGGTACAGGATCGCGGACTCGGGTCTGCGCATGGGCTTCGGCCCCACCGATTTCATCCAGGTCAACAGCGCGATCAACGACAGCATGATCCGCCTGGCCGTGGAATTGCTGGCCATCGGGCCCGGCATGCGCCTGCTCGACTTGTACTGCGGCATCGGCAATTTCACCCTGCCGCTGGCGCAACGGGCCGGCGCGGTGCTGGGCGTGGAGGGTGCGGCGCCGATGGTGACGCGGGCGCGGGACAACGCCCGGCAGAACGGCATCGGCAACGCGACCTTCGCCCTGGCCGACCTGTCCACGGCCGATGGTGCCATCCCCTGGGCCGGGCAGGCGTTCGACGCCGCGTTGCTGGACCCGCCACGGGCGGGAGCGGCCGCCATCATCGAGCCGCTGGCGCGGACCGGTGTCCGGCGCATCCTCTACGTGTCCTGTCATCCCGGGACGCTGGCCCGGGATGCCGGCACACTGGTGCACGGGCACGGCTATCGTCTGGCCGCGGCGGGGATCCTCGACATGTTTCCCTCCACCAGCCACGTCGAATCCGTGGCACTGTTCGAACGCGAGCGAGTCCCGTGACCCGCCTGCGCATCATCCTCACCGAGCAACGTCTGGAAGTGCTCGACGGCGGACAGGGCCGCTCCGGCTATCCGGTATCGACATCCCGCTTCGGTCCTGGCGAGCGGCAGGGCAGCGGCTGCACGCCACGCGGCCGCCACATCGTGCGCGCCCGCATCGGTGCGGGGCTGCCTGCCGCGGCGGTGCTCCGCGGGCGCCGGCCGACGGGCGAGGTGTGGACGCCGGCACTCGCCGCGGGGCAGCCGGGGCGCGACTGGATCCTCAGCCGCATCCTCTGGCTGTCGGGCGTCGAGCCCGGCCGCAACCGCCTCGGCGAGGTCGATACCATGCGCCGCTACATCTATATCCATGGCACGCCGGACAGCGAGCCCATGGGCGTGCCTTTTTCCCATGGCTGCATCAGAATGCGCAATGCGGATGTCATCGAATTGTTCGACCGGGTCGACGCAGGGACCGAAGTGGACATCGTGCCCTGACCGCCGCAGCCTGGCGAGGCGCGTGGCTGCATGACACTCGGACCCCTGATGATCGACGTCCAGGGCCTGGCCCTGACGGATGAGGAGCGCACCCGCCTGGCCGATGACCCGGCTCTGTCTGGAAAATTGCGGGCCAATGCCCGGCGGGCCAGCGCCAATTACAGTTGGGAGCGCATCGCCGCGCTTTATCACGATTACGCCTATCTACCCACCAGCTTGTATGACGATGTGCTGCCCACTCTGCGCAAATTGCAAAAAACGGGCCTGGCGCTGGGCATTATTTCCAATCATACACCGGCCGCCAGAGGGATCATGCAATCTTACCTGGGGCGCTTCATCCAGCCCGGGCACATCATTATCAGCGACGAAGTAGGGGTACACAAGCCCATGCCTTCTGTATTTACCCAGGCGGCGGCGGCCCTGGATTTATTGCCACAACAATGCCTGTTTGTTGGGGACAATCTACACGTGGATGCCATTGGAGCGGTGCACGAAGGTGGATATCGTCTGGGGCTGTGGCTTGATCGCCAACACGACGCCTGGGACGAACCGCTTCCCCCTGGCATTATGCGCATCACGTCATTAACAGAAGTGCTAGATTTTTTGGAAGATTAATCTGACCAGATTGGTTCAATCTTGGAGATCGAACCAATCTGGATTATGTGCGCTGCCAGGCGTCAATGTAAGCCAGCGATTGGTGGCGGAAATAGGTGTCGTATAGCTCGGCATAATGCCCGCCCTGCGCCATCAAGCTGTCGTGGTCGCCTTCTTCGATGATTTGCCCTTGCTGCATCACAATAATACGGT
>JAANMV010001752.1_pt1 | contig 23065 bp, 20 predicted proteins | sample 7279661 | NCBI WGS metagenome assembly JAANMV01 (sample SAMN14094540, study PRJNA606508) | bioreactor metagenome | isolation source: A lab-scale SPAN reactor treating ammonium-rich wastewater day 121 | place: Ireland: Galway | collected 2017-05-16
ACATTACTTCGCTTAGGTCGGTATTTTCGCTGAAACTGTGGCTCGGCGGTTTCGTATTAAGTAGAACGAATTCGAGATGATAGCGGGACATGTAAGGAGTTTCGTCGTCCAACTGGCCCATGAGCAGGTCGCGTATTTTAGTCCAAGACACGCCGGAAAGAAAATTGCGGGGCAAGACGAAAGCGATCCTGCCGCCGGGTTTTACATATTTATTGGCGAGGCCGACAAAAGCAGCACCTAGCCCGGCCTGCCCGATTCCGTTCAAGCCCACGTTTCCAAGCATGTCCGAAAGCCTGTCCTGCATTTCCTTGCGGATTTTCTTGTCGGTCTCGCTTCCGAACATAAGATTATCTCCGCAGGATCGTGCGAACGGCGGATTCATAATAAGCAAGTCGAAGCCTTCAATCGGCGGTTGTAATTCGTATTCCCGCCTGCCTTTGATGTCCATACGAATCGCCGTGGAGCGCACTCGCATCGAGTCGCGTACAAGAAATTCCAGAGATCCCGTGGCTTTATCCCTCCCGCCGAACGGAAGCACGTAAATATGGCCTTCTTTGAACGGGGCGTCGGGGTTGTGCATCGCGAGCGTAACGGTGGCGATGTGCGCGGCGTATAGCATCACGTCGTATCCGGTAATCACGCTGTCGAGCAGGACGCGATGCACTTCGTCGAGGTCGGGGCTGCCTTCGGTTTCGTAAAGCGCATTGGTATATTGCTTTTTTAGCTGGTGGTGCGCTGCGGAAAGAAGAGTGCCGCTGCCGCACGCGAAATCGGCGACGCGGAGCTTTTTAAGCTCTTCGATATCCGAAAGGTCGGTATCCGACCAAGACGCGCCGGGCGCTTCCAGCGCGAGTGTCGCAAGAATTCGGGCGGAAGTTATAGCGGTGTAATAAGTGGCGAGGTGCTTTGCGAGTTCCTTGAACAAGAGAGTGTGATAAATCCGGCCCATCAAATCGTGCTGCAAGAGTATGCGGCGGGAGGCGATTTTGAAAGCGAGGTTGGAAATCGCCTCGACAGACTCTTCGGCTTCGGGCGTGAGAGGCGAAATAACATCGAGCGCGACTTCAAAAACCGGCGCATAGTTTATCGCCAGCGCGGCGTTGAACGAATGGCGAAGCGATTCGATGTTGTTTCCGTGCCTGTCGAGGAAAGAAGACACGCTGGGAAGGTTTTGACCGCTGCGAATAGCGTTATAGAAAACGGCCGCGTCGAGCAGAACGAGAAACGCGATCTGCATCGTGCGGAACACTTCTTGCTGATTTTTCGGAGTTGGTAGCTCAAGCTTCGGGGCGAGTTTAAACGCCAGTTTTTCAAAACCCGTGGGGTCAACCGATTGAAGCCGCGCGGCCGCGCCGTAAAGTTCGTCGCGAATCTGGCCAACCGTTTCGTCCAGTTCGTCCATGCTGCGGGCTTCGTGCACCGCGTCGCGAATAACGTCGCCGAAGCCGGCGAGGTCTTTCGTTATCCATCCTTGAACGAGTGCGGGTTCGGGAAAATCCGAGCGCCAAACGGCGATTTCGTATTTCGATTTTTTCAGGATTTTCCTGAGGCCCGTTTCGGTACGCGACTCGAAAAGCGACGAGCCGTTTGCGTGCGGCATCTGATAGACGACGCCGACGGAAATGTCGCAAAGTCCTTCGGAAATTCGCTCTTTGCACTGCTGAACAAGCCGCTCTTTCGCCTGCGGGTTATCAATCTTTCCTTCGATGATAATGCTGAAGCCGCGGTAGGCGATCATTACGTCGGGACGGCGAACTTGGCGGCGCCCTTTTGAAATCAGCTCCGCGCCCGCGCCGAGGTCGCGCTCGCACAGCAGCGCGGCAAGCGCGGCGTTTATCGCGGCCTCGCTGAATTCATAGCGGCTTGCAGGTTCCATAATTTTGCCGTACGGATTATACAATAAACACTTGTAAAGTCAATAGCCGAGCCGTCAATTCCCCTCCCCTACCCCCCAATCCCCGTGATGCGCAGGTACCAGCTAATCATCCGTTCGCCGTAGAACAGCGCCACCCACGCGCCAGCGGCGAGGAACGGGCCGAACTGCAGCTTCAGCCCCCGCTCGTATGCGCCGCCAATCCGCTTCGCAATCATCATCGCAATAGCGACGGCGCCGCCCGCCATAATCGCCGCAGCGAACGCCGCGATAAGCAGCTTCCAGCCGAGCATCATCCCCATAAAAGCCGCCAGCTTGATGTCGCCGCCGCCCATCGCGGACTCTTCCGCGGTCGCGGACGCTGCGTCCAGAATTTCGTCCTCGCCCGGCTTCGACGCGCCGCGGAAATGCTCGACGGGATACATTACGATGTAAGTCGCGAGATAAAAAAGCCACGGGAAAACGACGAGGACGCCGCCTTCCTTTTTGAACGTCTGCGGGAACACGGCGGCGTTGCCGATCATACCGGCGAAAATGAGAAACGCGGACAGCGCGAAAAAGCCGATGAGCGCCGACGCCCAGCCGCCCGCGGGACTCTCGCCGAGCGCGACGAGCGCGATTGAAAGCGCAAGCCCCCACCAAACAAGCTGGTCGGGGATAAGATAAGTCTCGAAGTCGATGACGAAAATGAGAAAAAGAATTCCGGCGGCGGCGGCGAGGATAAGCTGGGCCGGGACGCCGTAGCCCGCCAGCATCGCAAGCTTCACGGTGACGCCGAGGAGCGCGGCGGTGAAAAATTCGACGATTGGGTAGCGCGGCGAGATTTTATCGCGGCAGTCGCGGCACTTGCCGCCGAGAGCGAACCACGAGAGAACGGGGACGTTGTCGTACCAGCGGATGCGTGCGCCGCACTTCGGGCAGTGGCTTGGCCGCACCACGACTTCTTCGCCGCGCGGCAGCCGGTGAATCAACACGTTGAAAAAACTGCCGATGAAAAATCCGAGCGCGAAGACAATCCACTGGAGCCGCGAAGCGAAAAACCCGGCCGCGTCCATTTAGATGCCGGCGTCCGAATCCGCGGCCTTCTTGAGTCTGCCCGACTCGTACGCCTCGATTTTTTGGCCCTTCGCCTTGTACTCCGCGGTCTGGCGTTCGAGCAGCTTGAAGTCGTGCGGGCTCGACGCGGCGTTGAGCGCGGTGTCGTAAGTGATTTTGCCCTTCTGGAACAGCATCAAAAGGTACTGGTCGAAGGTGATCATGCCTTCGTTGTTGCCTTCCTCGACGGCGTTTTTGATTGCGTAGGTCTGGTCGCGGTCTTCGATGAACTCGCGTATGCGGGCGGTGGTTTTCATTATTTCCATCGCCGGGATTCGCCCGCCGCCGACCATCGGCAAAAGACGCATCGAGATAATCGCTTTGATGGTTTCGGAAAGCATCAGGCGCGCCTGCTGCTGCATGTCCGCCGGGTAATAGTCCACGACGCGGTTGATGGTCTGGACGACGTCGAGAGTGTGGAGCGTGGTAAGGACGAGGTGGCCGGTGAGCGCCGCCTGGAAAGTGGCGGTGATGGTCTCGCGGTCGCGCATCTCGCCGATGAGGATGATGTCGGGGTCTTCTCGCATCGCGCCGCGGATGGCGTCGATGAAGTTGTCGGTGTCAACGCCGAGCTCGCGCTGGTTGATGATGGCTTCCTTGTCGTAGTGGACGTATTCGATGGGGTCTTCGAGCGTGATGACGTGCACCGGACGCCGGTTGTTGACGTATTCCAGCATCGAAGCGAGCGTCGTGGATTTCCCGGAGCCGGTGGTTCCGGTCACGATGATGATGCCGCGCCGCTCGAGCGCCAGTTCCTCGAGAATGAGCGGAAGGTTCAGCTCTTCGAAGTTCGGAATGCGGTCGGGGATTAGACGAAGGGCGGCGGCGAGTTCGCCCGTTTTGCGGAAGATGTTGCAGCGGAAACGCCCCACGCCTTCCAGTTGATAGGCGAAGTCTATTTCGTTTTCCTCCTCAAGCTTGTACTCGCGCTTGGGAGTCAAAAGCTGCTTGCAGACTTTTTCCATCGTGTCGTTGTCGAGCACGGGAAAGTCCGTGAATTGCAGGTCGCCGTCCACGCGGACGATCGGCGGTCTGCGCGCGCCGAGATGCAAGTCCGACGCGTTCTTGCTAGCCATATACCTTAAGAGGACATCAACGTCCATAACGCCACCTCGCAAACGATTAGGTCAAACGGATTCTAACATAAATAACCCGATTTTCCAGCGCGCGGCTTAAACGCGGAAAACTCGCAAGCACGGACGCTGGTTTGCCCGCCGCCGCGCGAACGGACGGCTAAATCGCGGAAAGCGACCGCACCATAGTCGCGTGGCGCCGGTTCGAATAGGCGTCCCCGTTTTGCGGCTTACGCTTTACCGAACGCTCGATGACCGGCGCGGCATATTTGATTTCGGACTTTGCCGCTTTGGCGATGCCGGTTCCGAACGCGCCCTCCGCCGCTTCCGCGGCAGCGAGAAGCGTGAAGTGGAACGGAAACCTTTTCCATTTCCCCGCGCCGTCCCGATGCGCTTTGAGCGCTTTAAATCCGAGCGCAATACGTCTTTCGCCGTCGTCGAGCCCGCCCGAAAGCAGGTTGCGCCAATACGAAACGCTGCATATTCCGCAGCAGAACATCCCGTCGGGAATTTTTGCGTTTTTGTATTGCCCGAGAACCGTTTCGAAACTGCGCCGTGCGCTTTCGATCGAGCCGGCGATCTGCTTTCCCCGCACTCCGAGCAGCATCATCGCGCGCATCGCTTCTTCGCCGATTATGTGGCTCGTGCCCGCTCCGCTGGCGATTCGCTCTCCCGTGAAAACTCTGAAGCCCGTTTCGAAATCGAGCTTCGTCGGAGCGAATAACCCGCAGTAAGCGCGCTCCGCCCCCTGTCTTCCCGCAATCCAGCCCGCGACGGATTCGCGCTCGGTCTTGTCCAGCTTCCGCCCGAAAAAAAACGCGTCGGCGACGGCGTCAACGGTCGCGCCTAGGCTGTCCGTAACAAGAATCCCCATTTCCGGCTCCCCGATCGTGTTTTTTTGGCGCCGGCAGGGCGCCGCGGTCATTCTATCACTTCGGCTCGGTTTCCAGCATCGCCGCGGTCCTTAGGCTTATTACGTCCGTTATCGAAACTTCCGGCGAAAGAGATAGGTCGAGAATTCTCGGGCCTGAAAGCCGTTTGAAGTTCGAGTCGTACACGACGTTGACGACCGGCCGGTAAATGGTATCCCGGGTAAAGCTTTTCACTATAGCGACTTCGCCCGTGCTGATTCTTACGAACGTGCCGACGGGATGAAGCCCGACCTTCGCGCAGAATACGCTCACGCTGCGCCTTGAAAATTGGCGGCCTGTGCTTCGCAGTATGATGACCATCGCCTGGTAATAGTCGAACGGCACCCTGTAAGTGCGGCTCGTGATTAGCGCGTCGTATACGTCGATAACCGCCGCCAGCTGTGCCGGAAACGTGATTTCCTCGCCCATGAGCGAATCCGGATAGCCGCTTCCGTCGTATCTTTCATGATGAAACTGGCAGATTTTTATCGCTTCCGCGGGCAGCGTCCGGTATTCGCGCAAAAGCTTCGCTCCGAGCACGGGATGCGCCCGGATTATTTCAACTTCGGCCTGCGTCAACGGAGTTTTCTTTGACAGAATTTCCTTGGGAATGCGCGTCATACCGATGTCTATAAGCAGCGCGCCGACGGCAAGAAGTTCCAGCTCTTCCGGCGGATAAAGGTCCTTCGCCGTCAGAGCGAACATCATCGCGACGTTTATGCTGTGGTTATAAGTATATTCGTCGTAGTTTTCGGTTTCGAGAAGGTTTAAGGCCGCGCCCGCTTCCTCGCCGAGTCCGGTTAGCGAGTCCGCTACGAATCTTTGGATTCCGCCAAGCCCCGGAGTTTGGCCGGCCCTGATTTTGTCGAAAACGCCGGACACTTCGCCGACCGCTTCGCGCAGCCTTTTCTCTTCAATCAGCGGAAAAATCCCCGAATATTCCCAAAGCTCGCGCTCGGCCTCCCGGATTTCCGCCGTCATTTCCGGCGTCACTTCGCCGCTCTTCTTGTCCTCGTCCGCTTCGGCAAGGTCGGCCTCGCCCGTCGCTTGAAGCAGGTCGCTCGCGGCTTTGTCGGTGACTCGAATATGCGTGATGCCGCGCCGCTTCAGCGCCTCGACAAAGTATTCGGTTATCGTATTGCCGCTTTTGAGGAACAGGTGGTCCTCGATGTAAACGTCTGAAGCGATAACCGTACCGGGCTTAAGAAACTCGATGCCTACCTCGGTATAAAAATCCACGAAATCCGCCGAAGAATGCCGAATAAAAAAATGTCGCAGGGAATCTCCCCGCGACCCAGGTATTGTAGCCTATTTTGCCAGTTGCAATGCTTTTGGCAAAAAAAAGCAATGGGCAATTCCGCTTGCCGAACTTTCCGGCGCGCCGGCGCATCCAAAGTCCGGCGGCTTTGATAAACTTGCGCCGCCAGTTTACGGAGGCCGTATGCTTGATTATGGTTCGCTCGACGTCGAGGGCTTGCGCGCCCGTTTCAAAGCGCATATAAACGGCGGGCTTTTCGCGCTCGTCGCATTCATGGGGCTTGACGAAGCCGAAATCGAAGCCGAGGGCTGGCTAGTGCGGGACTCGAAAGGACGGCAGTTCATCGACTGCCTCGGCGGATACGGAGTGTTCAACTTCGGCCACCGCCATCCGAAAATCGTCGCCGCGGTCGAGGCCCAGCTTCGCCGCCAGCCTCTTTCGTCGAAACTTCTTATGTCGCCGCCCGCGGTAATGCTCGCCGAAAAGCTGGCTGAAATCACGCCGGGGAATTTGCAAAAATGCTTTTTCGCGAACAGCGGCACGGAAGCGGTCGAAGGCGCGCTTAAAATCGCCCGGCTCGCCACCGGCCGAAAAAAAATCATATACACGTCGCGGGCGTTCCACGGGAAAACGCTCGGCTCGCTATCCGCGACAGACAGGGAAAAACATCGCGCTCCATTCGACCCGCTGCTCGGCCAGTTCAACGTCGTGCCGTTCGGCGACGCGGACGCGCTAGTCGCGGCGGTGGACGGCGACACCTGCGCGTTGATTTTCGAGCCGGTGCAAGGCGAAGGCGGGATTTTTCCCGCGCCGGAAGGCTATCTTGCGGCGGCGCGCGAGGCGTGCGACAAAACCGGAGCGCTGCTCATTTTCGACGAAGTGCAGACGGGGATGGGGCGTACGGGCAAAAACTTCGCCTGCGAGTGGGACGGCGTCGCGCCGGACATAATGTGCCTTGCGAAGGCGCTCGGAGGCGGCGTGATGCCCATCGGCGCGGTAATCGGCACGCCGGAAGTGTGGAAAAACTTCGAGGAAAATCCGCTGGTGCACACTTCCACTTTCGGCGGAAATCCGCTCGCCTGCGCGGCGGCGCTGGCCGCGTGCGACGTTCTTATCGAAGAGCGGCTGGCGGAAAACGCGCTTTTGCGCGGCGAAGAAATGCTGGCGGGATTAACCGAAATCGGCCGGGAGTTTCCGGAACTGATAAACGGCATACGCGGCCGCGGATTGATGATAGGCATCGATTTCAATAACGGAGACATAGCGGAGCTTTTCATCGCGATGATGATCGAGCTCGGCGTGTTCGTCGCTTTCGCGCTGAACAAACCCGACATTATCCGCATCGAGCCGCCGCTGACGATAACATCGGAAGTAGTCGCGGAAGTCCTTACGCGAATTCGCGCCGCCTGCGCGCACGTCCAGGGGATTATGAGCGAATTGATTTAACGGCGTGCGGCGTGCGCCAAAAAGAAAAGAACCACCGAGACACAGAGCCACAGAGAAGAATTAAGATTTGCAGGGGCGGACCCCCGTGTCCGCCCGAATGTGTATGGGCGTATCGTGTCCGCCCGAATGTGTATGGGCGTATCGTGTACGCCCGAATCTTCGCCGTAAAACCGGCGCTCTCGCCGCCGCGAGCATAGCCCACTGCCATTTCTTACCCCGCCGCCGTAGCGCAGCCATCTTGGCTGCATGCAGGCTGGAAGCCTGCGCTACATTTCGATATCCGGGAACGGGGTAAACCCGTTCCCTACCTGCCGTAACAAACGGCGGTATCGCATTTACACAGGTAGCGGCGGAATCGCATTTACACAGGTAGCGGCGGAATCGCATTTACACAGGTAGCGGCGGGGTTTACCCCCGCCGTCGTTCGAATCCGGCGTCTTATGTGGATTGCGGAGGCCATAGACTCCGCTCTTTTTTAGCACGCCATGCCTGCGAAAACATAAAAAGAGAGCGGGCTTCCAACCCCGCACATCCGATGTTTTGGAGTGATGAACGCAAGTTCATCCTTAATTCGGCGGGCGCAAGTCGCGAGTGAAAACCATAGCTTTTCATCCGTCCGTTTGCGCAATCAACGGCCACTCGCGTGGCCGTTCCAAGGAGTCACTTGCGTGACTCACTCCATGCCCGGCGAGTCAAGCCTCGCCAAGTAACAGCGCCGTCTGAGGGCAGGTATATTATAACATCACGATCAAAGATAGAAGGGCGCAATCTCTACAATTTATCAATTTGATCGCAAAGCTCCTTGACTCGATTTCTATTGATATAGTCAGGACACAATTCTAAAGTTTGGTCTTTACACTTTTTACAGCATTGGCTATAATATTTGTATTGATCTGTATTCTTTTTTGCTTGTTTAGCCATCTGTAAATATGTTATTGTCAGTTGCCAGATGCTTGTCGCGCTTAAAGGACTAGAACACACTGCCTCAGTTGTCCATTGTAACTTCCTTTCAAGGTCAACATTTGCTCCAGTTTGGCTACAATATTCATTGTACGCGGGTACAAGAATTTCATATATTATATCAATTTCCCGATTTTTATCTAATGATTGCTCACAGTATTTTAGCGCTTTATAATACCAATCGGTAATAGTCTTTTCTCTTTTTCCTTGCGCACCCATTTGTAGTGCGAAATACGCCAAGTCTAAATAAACGCGGTCGCAGTCCTTATAAGAATTAGCCGCTATCAAAGCAATATCAAAACCTAATTGTACAGTATCCTCATCTATTCGAATTTGCGGTGACTTCATAAGCCACTCTATCATCCAATTATACAACCAAAAATCTTTCCGCATCCGATGTTCTTTCCATGCGTTTACATAGCCGCGAAATACTGCATCTTCATTTTCGTTAATTGTCGAATCGTTACTTTCTTTTTCGTCCGAGTCAATAAAGCCCATATCCTTTAAACGCGTGTAAAATTCAATTTCGTAAACTCTTTCCGTGGAAGGAATCCCTTTAAGGGCTTGCTGTGTAAATGAAATCGGCTTGAAAAACACTAATTGCTTTAGCATTGAGCGTCCTACTATTGTGTTTCTAAGCATTTGGTAAGCTTCAGATGATACGGCAATATTGCTGTAATGTCCGTGCCTGCTTACCGACTCCACTCTTTTTGCATATGAAATCGAATACCCTTCATAAGTCGGCTCTTCAGGCCCACCTTTGAATGGAGTCCTTTTTGACTCCGTTATTGCTCCAAAGTGAATGCCTGCAGCAATATCAATTACAGGCTTTTGTTGCTCCAATCGTTTCCACATTGGACCTTGCAGAAACCATCTATCGCGGATTTTTAATACGGCGATAAGTGCAATATACACGGCCATTTGCTCTCTTTTTGTTTTCAGCTGTTCCTTTTCTTCTTCTTTTCCATTTATATATTCCGGATCTGACTCTATATTATGAGTTATGCAAAAAAAGGCTTCATCTCCAGCAATTCGAGGTTCGAATAAATATTTCAATTTATGCTTCGTTAAAAGCGGCTCGCTTTTCATTTTTACTAAGCCGCCAATTTCTCTAAGAACACCTTGCACTACCGAATGAAAAGCTGAAAGAAGTTCACCATATGTATTGTCCTCTAACGCATGTGCATATAGTACGCTATCACGAATGTCAATGAAGCAGATTGCAGAGTATATGGGTGGAAAATTATCGCTATTCTTAGACTTCGATTGATTGCTTTTGGAACGATTAATTTTTCCAGTCATTTACATCTCCATCTTCAAATCAACCTCTCCGTTTCGGCGGTGTCGGTCTTACGTTTCGCTTTCGGCGCACGCCTGTGCGTCACGTTGCCCGCGCCGCCGCGCGCGGGATAGTCTATTTTACCGCCTTGCAGCAGTTCGTCAACCGTCAGTATCTGAATCCGCGGATACCTTTCGGTCGCCGCGATGCCCTTTTCGACGAGCGCCTTCACGCCCGGCGAATAAAACCCAGCGTCCGCGGCTTCGGTGCGCATAGGCGCGGTGGGCGGGTCGAGATAGACGAGGTCGACGGATTCGTCCGGAATGTACCGGCGAAGCACGTCGAGGTTGTCGCCGTAGAACAGATAGTTTTTTCCGTCTTCCAAATTCATGGCACGGGGGAATTTTACGGCTCGGCAATACAATTGTCAAGATATTGCAAATGGCAGGCGATTTACTGCACTGCCCCGTATCCGATCGAAAATGCGGCCGATTTTCCCTGAGCTATAATCCGAAGCGTGGATATTCGAATGAACGAAACCGGAAATTTCGAAGGGCCGGCTTCCGGCAAGGTTTTTATCGACAACGACTACTGCTTCGCGTGCGGCGGCAAAAATCCGCTGGGGCTGTGCCTCAAGTTCACGCTGCACGAAAGCGGCGAGTGCACGTGCGAGTTCGCCGGCGCGCCGCACCACCAAGGATTCGCGGGCGTGCTGCACGGCGGGATTATCGCGACCATCGCCGACGACTTGATGAACAACCACCTGTTCAGAATGTTCGGAAAAAGCACCGCGACCGCGGAATTGACCGTGCGGTTCAAGAAACCCGCGCCGCTCGGCGAGACGCTGGTTTTCACGTCGCGCCTAACGAAAAGCCGCGGCAAAATTCACGAAATGAGCTGCGAAGTCACGCTGAAAAAATCCGGCGCGCTGCTCTCGACCGCATCGGGAAGATTCCTCGAAGTCGCGTTTTAAGTTGTTGGCAATTCAATCGCTAGATATCGGCCGGAAATAATGCCGGATAAGAGCTTCTGATTGCCTTTTCGACGGAATCGGGCGAGCCGAAATCTGCATTGCGCGGAATCGGGCGCGGACTTATGTTCCACATTCCATCCATCGCAATGACTATCAAAAGCCAAAGCAATTGGCGCGGCGTAAACTCGTCGTCCATATAAACGATTAATGGCGGGAGTAGCCTCTCGTTATAAATCTCCGAAACGATTCGGCAAAGAAGTTTCATGCATTCCAGATTGATTTCGGTGTCATAGCAATGAGATACGATAGCCAGCCGCCGGCCTATCGCGAGAAGCGCGGAATATTCCAAACCGAACCGCTTCAGATAATTCAACAGCGAATCGATTTTCCGCATGGCTACTTTAGCGCCCGCAAGTATTTCTCGAAAGTTCCGCGCATTTTTCTAAGCTCTTCGGGGTCCGCGGGAGAGCCGGAAATCGAGGGAGCAAACGCATCTTCAGGGGCGATTGTTTCGAAATCGATTGCGTAGCCGAAGGGAGTTACTGCGTAAACGAAAAGTTTGTAAATGAAATCTTTAAGGTCGCGCGCCGTTTTGCCGCTCCACTCGCGGGCTACTTTAACGAGTTGAGTTTCGACAGCGGCGGGTAGCCGTGCTAATTCGCCCCTGGAAGCGAATTTATCCTCCGGATAAGGCGAATCCGCATGTATTTTTTCCAGGCCGCCCGCTTCTTCGAGGCTTTCGATAACCCCGCCGAGAACCGGACACCACGGCCCGTGGAGGTAACTTATGAAAGTAACCGAAGGAAAAAGCCTGACCCCGTTTTCCCGAAAGTATTCGAGGTCGAGCAAAAACACGAGCTTATGAAGCATCGTTTTGTTCGGCCCGGTCATTAGATGAGCGAACGCCTTTACAGCGGACCGAAGCATTTCGAAGTCGTCCGCCGAACAAACCGAGGCGGTTTCCAAATCCGCAGGCCCGGCTGTACGCGCTTCCACGGCGGCTGTCTGATTAATTGGCATACAATCCAATTATACCCGAAGTTTTAGTGCATTTTCTGACATATTCCCAATCCGCGCTCTATCCCGCGCCTACCTTCGCGCCGATCATCTCCTTCACGCATTCGGCGAGGATTTTAATGCCCTCGTGAATCTGCTCGATATTCGGATAGCTGAAGTTGAGCCTGCCGCTGTTGTTGCGCTCGCCGTAACAATCGAACGCCCCGCCCACGACGAACGCCACGTTCCTTTCGAGCGTGCGGTTGAACAGCTCGGTCGAGTCCACGCCTTCCGGCAGCGACAGCCAAAGAAACATTCCGCCGTCGGGCTTTGTCCAACTTACCCCCGGAATGCCGCCGAGTTCGCGCTCGCAAGCTTCGAGCATCGCCTGCTGTTTCGGGCGGTAAAACTCGATGATGAACGGAATCTGCTGGTCGAGATAGCCGTCTTCGATGTAGTGCGCGGCGAGAAGCTGCGAGAACGGGCTGGTGCAAAGGTCCGCCGGCTGTTTGACGAGAACGAGTTTGTCGATAACCGGCTTCGGCCCCGTAACCCATCCGAGCCTAAGGCCCGGAGCGAAAATTTTCGAAAACGTAAACAGCGTAAGAACGGTATCGCCTTCGGTGTCGAGCGACAGCATGGAAGGCTTTTCGACGCCCGAATAGCGAAGCTGGCGGTACGGGCTGTCTTCGACGATTACGATTTCATATTCGCGAGCAAGCTCGATGAGCCGCTTTCGTTTTTCAAGCGACATCGTCACGCCCGCCGGGTTTTGAAAGTCGGGAACTTCGTAAATGTATTTCACGTTCCCGCGCCCGTGCTGTTTGAGGTGCTGCTCAATAGCTTCGACTTCGAGACCGTCCACGGGACTTTGGGGAAAGCCGATGAACTCTCCGCGATAACTGCGCACCGCCTGCAGAAATCCCAAATACGTCGGCCTGCCGCAAATAACGGCGTCGCCAGCGTCGAGGAAAATTTTGGCGGTAAGCGCAATCGCCTGTTGGGCGGCGGAAGTGACGATGATGTTTTCTTCCGACACGTCCAAACCGTCGAGATTCTTGTGCAGCTTGATAAGCTGGGTCAAAAGCTCCGGGCGCCCTTCCGTCGGGCCGTACTGCAGCGCGGTAGCGTCATGTTCGCTTACGACGTGGCCCGTCAGTTTCAGCATGATGTCCTGATTGATCGTGTCGGGATGCGGAAGCCCGCCCGCGAAGCTGATGATGCCCGGTCTTGCGGTAAGTTTCAAAAGCTCGCGAATTTCGGAGCGCTTAAGGCTCCGCGCACGCTCGGAAAAAAGTTCGTTTGCCCACTCCATGATTCACCTCCGTGAAAGCAAGCGGCCCCGCCCGTGCGGGAAACCAATCTACGCCATTTCGGCCTGCGGAGATTCGAGCAAGGCGATCAGCTTTCTTCCTCGTCCTCCGCGGACACTTCCATATTCACGCTGAGCGGCTCGCCCTGCCAGATTTCGGGATAGAGCGGAAAGCGGCCGCAAATCTGCGCCACCCGCTCTTTCACCATCTCGCATTTCGCGCCACCCTCTTCGCACAAAAGAGCGTCCGAAATCAGCCCTGCGATTTCGGTCATTTCGTCCTCGCCCATGCCGCGCGTCGTGAGCGCGGGCGAGCCGATTCTGATTCCGCTGGCTATGAAGGGTTTTTCGGTGTCGAACGGAATCGTGTTTTTGTTCACCGTAATGCCTACGGAGTCAAGCTTCTCTTCCGCTTCCTTGCCGGTCAGCCCTTTGCTTTTTACATCCACTAAAACGAGATGGCAGTCCGTGCCGCCGCTGACGATCCGGAAACCGCGATTTTGCAGCTCTTTCGCCAGCGCTTGCGCGTTCTTCAAAACTTGAACCTGATATGCGCGAAATTCCTCGGACGCCGCAAGCTTCAAACACACAGCTTTAGCCGCGATGACGTGCATCATCGGGCCGCCTTGAACGCCGGGGAAAACCGCCTTGTCGATTTCCTTTTTAAATTCCTTCGGGCAAAGGATAAGCCCGCTTCGAGGGCCGCGAAGCGTTTTGTGAACGGTTGTCGTCGTGACGTGCGCGTGAGGCACGGGCGACGGGTAAAGCCCGGCCGCGACGAGCCCCGCCCAGTGCGCCATATCCGCCATCAGGAACGCGCCTTCGCCGTCGGCGATTTCGCGCATCCGGGCGAAGTCGATTTTCCGGGGATAAGCGCTTGCGCCGACCACGAGCATTTTCGGCTTTTCCTTCGCCACCTGCTCGGCGAGAGCGTAATAGCTGATTTGTTCGGTTTCTTTGTCCACGCCGTAGGACGCGACCTCGAAGAAAATGCCGCTGAAGTTGAGGGGATGTCCGTGAGTAAGATGGCCGCCGTGCGATAGGTCCATACCCATAATCTTGTCGCCGGCTTTCAAAAACGCCATATACGCGGCGGTGTTCGCCTGCGCGCCGGAATGAGGCTGGACGTTCGCATGTTCGGCGCCGAACAAAGCTTTGGCGCGCTTCCTCGCCAGCTTTTCCGCCACGTCAACGAACTCGCATCCGCCATAGTAGCGCTTGCCGGGATAGCCCTCGGCGTATTTATTCTGCATCGGCTGGCCCAAGGCTTCCAGAACCGCGTAGGGGACGAAATTTTCGCTTGCGATGAGCTCGAGCTTCGCGTGCTCCCGGTGCGCCTCGTCCACAACCGCCTGGTAAACCTCGGGGTCGATCCGCTTCAACTGGTCGTACATGGAACGCCTCCTGACTTCCATGCGATTATAACATCGCGGTGCGATTCGGGCAGGGCGCATCGCGATTGATAAAAAATCGCGTTTTACGGAATTTCAAATATTTGGTGTGATTTTGCGCGCTCGCGGCGGCTCGTTAAACATTGTCAAAGCGCTCGAAAAAGCTTGACAGAGGATTCCCTCCGGGTTTTTTTTGGGTATAATCGGCGTGCGACAAGATGGATCCCCCCGGTGCCACTTGTCGTTTTTTTTCGCCCGTTCCTTTTTCGCGGCAAAGCGCGTACAGCCGCAAATCGCTTTTAAAAAAACGGCCCCGAAAATACTCGCACGCCGAACGGCACGATCAAGCCTGCTCTTTCATTTTCGGATGGCCCATTTCCTCCGGCGCCCAGCGCGGAAGTTCGTACGCGGGATCGAATGTCCACGGCCTGTCCTCTTCGGGCATCTCGTTGACGTACTCGACCGTCGCGTCGCCGGTGAGCCGCGTTTGGCAGGCGAGGCGGATGTCGGGCTCGTTCACGTCCTGCAGATTCAGTACGAAAATTTCGAATTCGTTTTTCGGCGTCAGGTTCTCCGCACCGGCGATTATCCGGCAGCGGCAAGTCGTGCACCGCGCCCGTCCCCGGCAGTTGTGCCTGATGGGTACGCGCAAATCGGTCAGTCTGCGCAAAATGGGCGTATCCGGGGCAATATCCACGGTTTCGCCGCTGTTCGCTATCGTAAGCTTGTGCATTCCGGTCTCCTTTTCCGCGGCGGCAATACGCATCCGTTGTCCGGTTCGTAAACGTCGGACAGGCTTGCCGCGGCAAGCAAATGATACCAGAGCGGCGCCATAACGCTACCTGCGGCGGCGGAAAGGCGCGTGCGCCGGGGGGTCGCGATTCTTTACGGGTGCGTTTACATCTTCCGGAGCGATGAAATACGAATCGCATAACTATGCGACACGATGCATTCCGGTTTCGTCATATATTGTATTATCTGCGCAAGCAATGGCGATAATATATAAATAGTCTTGCGCAATATGTCATATATTATATATGCCGGAATTATCATAACTAATATAAATATATGTAGCGTTAAGCATATAATCGATTACTTATATTTTGAAAACGGATCAGTGCAACAGTCGCTTGAAGCCTGATTACGGCTGTCATAAGCAAAACTGAAGGAACAATCCGTGGAATTGAGCAGCGGCAATGAATATGATAGCTGCGGCATATGCCGGTAATGGATATTATATATTGTGATGCGCAAGACAATGCTTGTAATATATATAACTTGCGGAGGAAAATCAATTTACTTGACACGGGCGGCGGGCATGCGGAAAAGTAAATATGCGGAAGTCTTTGCGGCATCCGCAAGTTAGCGTCATCACTTGTATTGTATGAATTGTACTTAATCTGTCGGGTAAGGAGGGGTGACCATGAGTCTAACCCGAAGGGAGTTTTTCAGGCGGACCGGTGCAGGGGGCATTCTCGGCCTTCTCGGTCTGAGCCTGGGCAAATCCGCAGCGTACGCGGCGGCAGCACGCGTGAAAAGCGGGAAAATGTCCACCACCATCTGTCCTTATTGCGGCGTGGGTTGCGGGGCAATCGTAACGCAATCGGGGGGCAAGGTGGTAAGCGTCGAGGGCGATCCCGATCATCCTATCAACGAAGGCGCGCTCTGCAGCAAAGGCAGCGCCCTTTTCCAAGTCGCCAACAGCGACAGGCGCGCGATGAAAGTTCTTTACCGCGCTCCGGGCTCGGCGAGATGGGAAGTGAAGGAATGGGACTGGGCGCTCGCGAAAATCGCGAAAAACATCAAAGCCACTCGCGACGCAGCGTTTCTTGAGACGGATTCTCAAGGACGGGAAGTCAACCGCACCGAAGCCATCGCCTGCCTCGGAGGCGCGGCGCTTGACAGCGAGGAATGTTACGCGTACAGCAAGTTCGCACGCTCTCTCGGCGTCGTGTACCTGGAACACCAGGCGCGTATATGACACTCCCCCACGGTGGCCAGTTTGGCCGCCTCATTCGGAAGGGGAGCGATGACCCAGCACTGGGGAGACATAGGAAATTCGGATTGCGTTTTCATTATCGGAAGCAACCCCGCGGCGAACCATCCGATTTCGTTCAAGTGGATTAACCGGGCTAAAGACAAGGGAGCGAAAGTGATTTGCGCGGATCCCCGCAACACTCGCTCGGCTTTTCAGGCGGACGTTTACGCTCCGATACGTTCGGGCACGGATATCGCGCTTATCGGCTCGATAATCAATTACGCGCTCGAAAACGATTTGGTGAACAAGGATTACATCCTTACGCACACGAACGCCGGCTTTCTCGTAAATCCCGATTTCGAATTCAAGGACGGCCTTTTCGGAGAGATAAAGGGCGGAAAGTACACGAAGGAAAAGTGGGGATTTCAAAAGGACGACGGCGGCGTAATCAAAAAAGACCCGTCGCTTGCGGACCCGAATTGCGTCTATCAAATCCTGAAGCGCCATTACAAAAGATACACGTTCGACGCCGTTACTAACGTGACGGGCACGCCGGTGGAGACCCTGCAAAAGGTTGCCGAAACTTACTGCGCGACATACGAAACCGGCAAGGCCGGAACGATTATGTACGCGATGGGGACGACCCAGCACACCAAAGGCGCGCAAAACATCCGCTCGTACGCGATTCTCCAGCTTCTTCTCGGCAATATCGGCGTGGCGGGCGGCGGCGTGAACGCGATGCGCGGCGAATCTAACGTCCAGGGTTCGACCGACCACGGTTTACTTTCGGGCAATCTACCGGGCTATTTGAAGGTGCCGGCTTCGGATTGGCAAAACTTAGAGACCTACCTTGCGAAATGCGCGCCGGTCACGAAAGACCCGCGCAGCGCGAATTGGTGGAGCAATTATCCGAAGTACATCGTGAGCATGCTGAAGGCGTTTTACGGCGACAAGGCGTCGAAGGAAAACGACTTTTGCTACCGCTATCTGCCGAAAGTCACCGGCGACTACACGCACATCGCGCTGTTCGAGGCGATGGCTCGCGGCGAAATAAAAGGGTTAATCGCGATGGGACAAAACCCGGCGGTCGGCGGGCCGAACCTGAAGGTTGCGCGCGTCGCGCTGGACAATCTGGACTGGCTTGTCGCCGTGGACCTGTGGGAAACCGAAACCGCTACTTTTTGGAACCGCAAAGCGATGGGACAACCCGGCAGCCCGGACCCGAAGGACATAATGACGGAAGTGTTTATGCTTCCCGCGGCCGCGTCGATTGAAAAAGAAGGAAGCATTTCGAATTCCGGCAGATGGGCGCAGTGGCGCTATACAGCAGTCGAGGCGCCGGGAATGGCGAAATCAGACCTTTGGATTTTAAGCGGGCTGATGCGCGAGCTTAAAAAGCTGTACGCGGGCGGCGGAGCGTTCCCCGGCCCAATTCGCGACGTCCGCTGGGAATTCGGAGACGGCGAAGAGCCGGACGCGCATTTGGCGGCGAAGGAAATAAACGGCGTGTTCCTTAAAGACGTGGACTTTCCGGACAGAAACGTCAGTTTCAAAAAGGGCGACCAGGTTCCGGGATTCGCGTTCCTGAAGGACGACGGCTCGACCGCGTGCGGAAACTGGCTGTATAGCGGAAGCTATACGAACGCCGGAAATATGATGGCAAAGCGCGAGGCGTCGAAGCCGGAGGCCGACCCGATCGGGCTTCACCCTAACTGGTCTTGGTGCTGGCCGGTCAACCGCCGCATCATTTATAACCGTGCAAGCTGCAACGGGAAAGGCGAACCGTACGACAAGGCGAGGCCGGTCGTTTGGTACGACTGGGCGGAGAACAAATGGAAGGGCGACGTGCCCGACGGCCCGTGGCCGCCGCTCGTAAAACCGGACGGCTCTCAAAACCCGGACGGCAGGTATTCGTTCATTATGATGGCCGAAGGTCACGCGGGCCTTTTCGGCGATCTTGCGGACGGGCCGATACCGGAGCATTACGAACCGATAGAAAGCCCGATTACGAACCCGATGTCTCCGCAGCAAAGCAACCCGATGGTAACGATTTGGCGGCGTGGCGAAATCGGCACCGCGGCGAACTATCCGATTGTCGCTACGACGTTTCGCAGCACCGAACACTGGCAGGCTGGTGCGATGACGCGCAATCTGCCGTGGCTTGCGGAACTCGTGCCGGAGCCGTTTACGATGATTAGCGAGGAACTTGCGGCGGAAAAAGGAATAAGCCACGGGGACATCGTGACGATTACATCCGCCCGCGCTCCCGAAGGAATCGCTCTTCGCGCTCTCGTTACGAAGCGGATGAAGCCGTTCAAGTTAAGCGGCAAAACCGTGCACCAGCTCGGACTAATCTGGCATTTCGGCTATGCGGGATACACATGCGGCGCGAGCGCGAACGAACTGACCCCGCACGTCGGCGACCCGAACACTCAGATACCCGAATACAAGGCCTTTCTTTGCGACATAAGGAAAGGAGGGCGGCTGTCATGGTAAGCGTCGAGTTTGGATGCATAACGGCGGCGGCGGAAAAACGCGGAGGTGAATTATGAACGGAGCGTGTCTAGTTGACCTTACGAAATGCATGGGTTGCAGGGGTTGTCAAGTCGCCTGCAAGCAGTGGAACGATTTACCCGCGGAAAGGACACGGTTCTTCGCGGGGACGGGCGGCTATCAAAACCCGCCGGAACTTTCGGCCTGCACATACACCCTCGTCGGATACACGGAAGTTGTAAAAGACGGAAAGCTCAAATGGGTTTTCGCCAAGCGGCAGTGCATGAGTTGCCTCGACCCGGCGTGCGTCGAAGTATGCCCGATGGGCGGAATTTCGAAAACACCGGAAGGCGCGGTCGCCTACGATTCGGAGAAATGCGTCGGTTGCCGGACATGCCTTTTGAACTGCCCGTTCCAAGTGCCGGCGTTCGACACTTCGAAAGAAGTGCCGACGATGAGCAAGTGCAACTTGTGCGCCGGCAGACTGCCCGGCGACTGGTTCGAGCAGCAGTTGAACGGCAAGCCGATGACGCCCGAAACTGCGGCGAAATTCAAGGAAGGATTGGGCGAGCCGATTTGCGTAAAGACCTGCAGCGCGGGCGCGCTCGTTTGGGGCGACAGGGACGCGCTTGTCGCGGAAGCGAAGCGGAGGCTGAAGGAAAATCCCGCCAAATACATCCAGCATATTTACGGCGAAAAGGAAGCGGGCGGCACGAGGTGGATGTACATTTCAGGCGTTCCGTTCGAAGACCTGGGATTCAGGACGGACGTCAAAACCGAAAAGTACCCGCTGCCGACTCAAATCGCGGTGCGCGAAGTTCCGGTTGCGGCGAGTATGGCGATGGCGGGATTCTACTGGCTGGTGAAGAGGAAGAACGCGGCTGCAAACGGCGAACTCGAAGCGGAAGAGCGCGAGCGGGCGCCCGTTTGATGAATGCGCGGCGAGGCCGCGGGAGCGTGAAGAAATGGCGGTAACAACGGAAGGCGGCGCGGCGGCGGCGGCAAAAGCCGGCCTTATCGGGCGGCTGGAGGCGCTGCTGGGCCGTGACGAAGTTTCGGACGATTTCGTCAGATTTCGGATCGCGCTCGCGAAGGCGCAGGCCAAGGCGCTCGAATCTCTGCGCGAACTCGACCGCAAGCCGGAGGGTTTTTGTCCGCACCTCGATTATCACATTCGCCCTCCCAAAGAGTTTGCGCCGGTAGAGCGCGAAGTTTTGTGGATATATTTCGCGGACATTAAGTCAGCGAGCGGGATGCAAGGCGGAGCAAGCGGCGAACTTCTGAAAATCGGCGAAGCGCACGACAGAAATCCGCTGTTTCTGACCGGCGCGGTCGAAGGCGGCATACTTGGCGGAAACGGCGAAATTCTGGAAGAGCTTGCGTCGTCCGCAGGCGTTCCGGCATCCGCTCTCGAATTTATCGCGCACATCGCGGCCGCGCCTTTCGCGACATACCGCTCTTCCGGCGGGCGCGCCGGCGCGTGGGACGGCGAACCGGCGAGGTGCGTTCTCTGCTGCGGCGGGCCGTCCATCGCGAAGCTTCGGCGTGAAGACGGCAAACGGATTTTATATTGCGGGCTGTGCGGTCAAGGGCATGAATATCCGCGGCTCAAATGTCCGTATTGCGGTATCGAGGAAGCGTCCGGCGTGAGCGTGATTTATACGGAGAAGGAAAATCCCGGATGGGTCGAATGGTGCGCCAGTTGCGGCAATTACTTGAAGTCGTTCGACGAAAGGAAGTTTCCCGAAGGCGAGGACGTGATTCCTTACGTAGAGGAAACGGCCACCTTGTATCTCGATCTTCTTGCGGAGGCAAAAGGTTTGAAGCGCGGCTTGCCGCATTTTGCCGCGTTTTAGCCGCGACATTGCGGCGGGTGCTGTTTTCGGAATTCACCGGAGATTGAAATGGAATTCGCTGGCGCGATTCTTGCGGGCGGGAAGGCGAGCCGTTTCGGCGGCATAGCAAAAGGCTTGCTGGAACATCCGGACGGACGAACGTTCGTCGAATACTTGCTTGGCGAATTCGAAAGGGCGGATATATCGCAGACGGCGATTTGTTTCGGCGCGGCGTGCGCATACGCTCCTCACGGCGCGCATCTGTTGCCGGACAATTCGCCGTGCTGCGGGCCGCTAGGCGGAATCGAGGCCGCGCTCGCTCATTTCGAGCGGCGGGCGGACGCGGCGGTTTTCCTTTCCTGCGACCTGCCGTACATCGGCGCCGGGGAAATCTGCAGGCTTATGGAGGAGTACCGCCGCTCGAGGAGGCCGGCCGTGTTCGCGGAAACGGCCGGCTTTGTCCGCCACCCGTTATGTTCGGTCGTGCATATCGGCGCGTTGAAGGACGTTAGGGAGGCGATTTTCGGCGCAAGGCTATCGGCGCGGGAATTTATGTCTTCGATCGGCGCGAAGCCGGTCTATTTCGAAAACGAAAGGGCTTTCCGCGACGTGGACACCCCGTTCGATTATGCGAGTGTTGCCTGTGCGCTGCAGGCGCAAAAAGGAATGCGAAATGAAAAATGAAATCGGCGCGGAAGGAGCGCTAAAGAATGAGCTTGCAGGTTTTCTGAGAAGGGAGCAAATACCGCTCGAAGCCGTCGACGCGGATTTGGCGGCCGTAACCGTCGCCGCTCCCGGCGGCAGACTGGAATCGGGTTACGAGACGATTTTTGCGGGAGGGTGGGTGAAGTGCGAAACCGCGCGGTATCTTGCGGAAAAACTGGGGATTTCGCGCCGCGAAATGGGCAAGGTATTGAACTTCCTCGACGTAAAAATACGCGACTGCGAATTGGGGTGTTTCTGATGTTCGTTTGGACGATATGCGGCGGCGGGCGTCGGGCGGGGAAAACTTTTCTCGCGAAAAAACTTTGCTCCATTTTGCCGCGCCCCGTTTACGCGAAGCTCGGCGCATCGGAAAAATCGCCATCCAAACAGCAAAACTATTTCACAGCCGCGGATAACCTGCTGAACTTTTTGCATACCTGTGAAGCCGAGTTTGAACACGCGGTAGTCGAAGCGAACGCCATCGAACTCGGCGCATATCCCGGCATTCGAATTTTTCTCGAATCGTACGGAGACGCCGATTTACGCGAAGATTCCGCGGAACTAAAACGCAAGGCGGACGTCGTCGTCGGCGTTTCAGAGGACGGCGCGCAATGGCACAAGGCCTTGCGGAAACCGCCGATCGACAACAAGACCAGAAACGCGGCGTTTTCGCTTCTCGCCGCGCAAAGGCTTAGGCTTGCGAGGGGCGAAATATCAGCGCACAGCAAGATATGGCTCGTCGGTCGCGACATGAATCACGTTTTCGGTCCGGGGCTTGCGGAATTGCTTGCCGAAGTCGAGCATCTCGGCTCGCTTAAGGCGGCCGCACGAAAAACCGGAATGTCCTACCGCCACGCATGGGGCGCGGTGCGCACGGCGGAAAAAAATTTGGGGCTGAAGCTCATCCAAACGGCGTGCGGCGGCAAAGACGGCGGCGGCTCGAATATAACGGACGGCGCGCGCCGGATGATGGCGCTTTACGAAACGCTTGCGTCGCGGGTAGAGGAATTCGCGGACGCCGAATTCGCCAGGCTGTTTTCAAGTGGCGGGGAGGGCGTAAATGAGTAAATCCATGATTCCCCTCGAAAAAGCGCTTCTTATAATCGACGAATTCACTCCGCTGCTTCCTTCTAAGGCCGACACGGTTGCGGCAAAAAACGCGCTCGGACGAAGGCTTGCCGAAGACGCCGTTTCGGCGCTCGACGTTCCGCCTTTCGACAGAAGCGCCGTGGACGGCTATGCGCTTCCGGACGTTTCGGAAATTGAGTATAAAATCGCCGGAACGCTTTCCGCGGGGAACGCGTGGAACGAGAGGCTGGTTAAAGGAGAATGTTTGAAAATAATGACCGGCGCGCCGGTTCCGGAGGGCGCCGCGGCGGTCGTCATGCTGGAAGACGTATCGGAAAAAGACGGCGCCGTCAGCGTCGAGCAATCGAAAATAGGACTCAAATCGAATATCAGTCCGCGCGGCGAAGACGTTAAGTCCG
>JAANMV010001753.1_pt1 | contig 23062 bp, 21 predicted proteins | sample 7279661 | NCBI WGS metagenome assembly JAANMV01 (sample SAMN14094540, study PRJNA606508) | bioreactor metagenome | isolation source: A lab-scale SPAN reactor treating ammonium-rich wastewater day 121 | place: Ireland: Galway | collected 2017-05-16
TCGGGCTCCTCCGGCACGGGCCCGACCGCGGCGCCCTTCAGCGCTTCCTCCAGCGCGCGCACCGTCAGCTCTCTGGCCCGGCCCACCCACTCCGCCTCCTGGCCGAGCCCGGGCAGATAGCTCTGCAACAGCAGCGCCTTGCACTCGCTCAGAGCCCCTTCCAGGAACGCCTCGCACACCAGCGGCAGCTTCTCCATGCGCCGAAACAGGCGCACCATCCGCTCGGCCGTGCTCAGACCGATGCCCAGCTCTTCGCGGCAATAGTCGCCCGGGTTGGAGTAGCCCAGCGCCGAGTAGCCCTTCTTCTGCAGCATCGGCGCCAGCGCTTCCCCCAGCCGCAGGCTCAGCCGCGCCTCGGCGTGGGAGAGCTTCCACATCTCGGTGTCCAGGAACAGCCCGCCCATGCTCCGGTCGATGCCGCGCATCGTCTGCCGGTCCGGCACCTCGAGGGCGCCGGGCTCGACCGCGGGAGATGGCTCGAGCACGTAGAGCATATTTCAAGTATACCCGGGTTGGGTCGGCATGTCCAATCGGGCAGGGGCGAATAATGGCTTTGTAGAGACATTATTGTGGCGTGTCAGGAGTGTGTTTGCCGGGCTTCTGAGGGGGATGGGAGGGGAAAATCCCTCAATGCTCTCTGGAAGGCACGGATGGGCAGGTTTTGTCTGCGTGGGGTGGGTGTCGGGAGCCGGGTCTCGGCGATGGGAGACTGTCGAGGAGGGACGAGCAATTTCTTGAAGGTCTGGCCAACGCCGGCCCAGGCAATTCTAGATGTTCTTGAAGAGGCTCGCGCCGATGGCAGACTCTCTCCTTTCGGGTGGCGGTTCGGTCGAATAAACGGGGCCCAGCCCAGTGGGATGGTTGGAGCCGACTGTCGCGATGACTGTCGCGATGAGGGTTTTCTCATTCAGTTCTCTGCGATGAATAGGCCCAGGCCGTAGTGAGAAGCGTAACCCAGGAGCAGCGGGCCTTGCACCGGTTCGGCAAAGTTCAGGCGAAGACCGAAACCCACATTGTTTCGGGGGGAAGGCGGATGGTCCGACCTGGCACCTCCACGGCCTCGCCTCTGTCTAATGAAGTGACGAAGCTCCTTCGTCAGCTCAGGGAGGATTTCTACGGCCTGGGCTTCCGGGAGTCCGCGGTTGGCCAGCTCACGGTTCACCTGCGCTTGAACGCTCCTGGAGGCGCGCCCGTCCATCGTCTTAGGCGGAACGAATGGGGTCAAACTTCGCCAGACTTTCGATCCCTGCCTCGAGCCCAAGACGGACTCCACGGTATGATTCAATGGAGGTGGTAATTTCCGCAGGAGGTCGAGCTCACCGCTGCCGACCACGGCCACCTGCAACTCCCCCACACCACCTTTCATCGGGGTGCGCCGAAGGGTACGCAGAGCGCGCTGGGCCTCGTGGCCCAAGCCCATCGGGGCATAAATCAAGATGTGGTCAAGCCGCCCGTCTCCGTCCAGGTCCAGGGGAATGGTGTGGGCGTGCCGGTGGGAACGCAGCAACGGCCTCTGCGATTGGTCTCTACCAGTAAGCTCAGGGCAGTCAATGCTCTGACCGCCTGCGGCTCGGCTCACAGCTGCACGATGCAACAACTCCGCCTGGGGCAGGGTACGAACACACGGAGGCAGGGCTGAGCGGCGGCCACTGGGTGTCGTGAGGGACAGCAGGATGGCTGTCACTCGGTCGAGGGAGCGCCGCTTGGGAGCTGAGGGTGTGGCAACTTGGAGCGCGTTGCTCAGCCTCCAGTAAAGGACGCGCCTGGAGCCCGGTGGCTGCGACCAGCCGTGTCCTTTCCACCAAGACGTGTCCTTTGTGAGACACGAAAGGAGGTCTGGCGGATAGGGCTCCTGGGCCCGAGCCCGCTCTTTCAGGAGCTTGCTGGTGGGTTTCTTGCTCCCATCAGGTAGGGGAAGGGAAGCCAGAGCTTCCTCAACCTGGCTCTTCCACCACTCCTGGTAGGTAGGGGGAGGAATGGCGGCCACCAGGGAGATCTGTTCCCAATCACGACCGCGCTGGTCGTTCTCCTTACAGGGGGAGGCGTTCCACTCGGTGGCAAAATCCGCCACCAGTTCGGCCTCAATCCAACTTTCGCTGCGACCCAGGTAGCCGAGGGACGCGACGAGCCTCTTCAGGAGGGCGCCCTCATCTTCACTGAGCAAACAGGGCCAATGCACCAGAGCCTCGCCATCGCCGATGTGAGCCCAGGTGTCAAAGACCAGGGTGGTGGATTGCTTGGGCCCTTCGATATACGGCATATAGTGCCGGCTATGCGCCAAGCTGGCGGATGGGAGGTGGTAGAGAGGCAGGACAGAGGCGAGTTTTTCCACCACCTGCCGGCCCGTGGCGGGAACCTCCGTCCACAGCTCTCTGCAAAAGCCGCTGGCGACGAGGGCCCTGAGCAGCCGCCACGGACAGGGCGGCCATTCAACCAGACCTTCGTTGACGTGATGGCCCCAGGGCGTGGCGTGGTAACGCCCTCCAGGAAACCGGAGTCGAATGGTTGGCACAGCGGGCTCCTCTACACGTCCGTATCGTTGTCGTCGCCAGGCTCGTCCTCACTGGCTTCGTTCTCGCCTTTACCCTTCTTCAGCTCATCCTCGAAAGCCACGGTGGTGTGTATCATCTGCGCTTTACATTTCTCAATGGCAGATCGAACAGCCCCTGCCAGAGTCACCAGGTCAGGCAGTTCCCAGCTCTTGTCGGAAACCACGGGACCGCCACCGACCGGCCGAAGATCACAAGCAGTACGCAAACGCAAATCTCCGTCTAGAAGTTTGCGCACCCGGTAAAGAGCCAGCAGGATTAGCAGATCCTGAACGTCGCGGGGGAAACCATAGCCGCGGAGTTGCGCCAAATCGAGATTCACATAGAGATGAATGTTATCGGCCACGTACTCGTCGCGCGAAAAGGGAACATTGCCGAAGCCGGCTTTCGTGTCACCTTGAGGATTTACGTGATCGTTCTTGACGCCGCCCGACGCGGCGACGGAAGCACCAGAAGCTTCGATAAAGGCAGAGAGAGCACGTGCGACCCGCAGTCGTCCGCCCGCAAGCTCCTTCTTGGCAAGAAAAACACCGTGGATCAGAGAGCCCGCATCAAACTTGAGCAGGACCTCGGCCAGTCTCTTGCGGTCAATCGGCCCCTCTTCGAGACCGCCCAACTCTTCTTTCAAGAGATCAAAGAACTTACGGTCTTTCCCTTCGAGGAGGTAAGGACTGTTGATTCGATGAGCCTCCAACATCGAATCTGTCAGGAACTTTCCTTTGCGGGTCACAGTCACATGGCTGATACCAGTGAGTTCAGACACCGGCTGATTTTTGGTCGAATCCCAACAGACTGCCTCAAGACGATTGGCCATACTCTGCGCGCTCTCGACCAACAACCTCGTGCCATTCCTGGTCTGGTAGGTTGCCGCCCCCAAGCTGGGAAAGCCAGTGGGCTGGAAGCGCTCTCCCTGGAGAGGCTCCAGCGGTATCTTAAAGAGCAAACGGTTCACCTGGTTGAGGGGAGTTAGATCGAGCTCAGACATAGGATGGTCGTCCTTTCATTTCGGTGTCCTTCCTGGAAGGGTCCAGCACGGCGGCGGCTCTGACGGCTGTCCGCCGATTGATTGGAAATGCCAGCGCGGCTGCCCAATACAGGGCCGTGGTGGGGTCGGCAAGGCCTGCCTGCAGAGGGGGACGGATGCCTACAGAAAGGAGTCTCTGGCAGGCCAGCTCCACTGCCCGAACGGCATCTCCCGATGCCAACAGGCGACAAACCTTCAGGTCCGCTGGAATGTCAAGATCAACGGCGAGGGGCCATGGGAGATTGGCCAGACGAACCGCCAGCCATGACTCGTCGGGAGGGTCCCCAGAAACTTCAGGTCGAGGAGCCTGCGAGGGCTTCCAGAGGTTCCACTCGATTGCCATGAAGGCGCGAGCCAATCCTAGCAGTTTGTCCAGGTCGAGAGAGCCCGAGAGAAATTGCGCCAGATCGTCGAGGCGAGCCCCACAGCCAGGAGCTGCCACCAATCGGGACCGCCTTTGACCAGTCATCCCGGCTTCGGTCAAGCGGCGCTCGACCAGGGAGACCAAGTCGCGAAGCGGAGCGCGCCCCCGGGCCACCACACGGGGATCATGAATCAAGCGCTTGTCAGAAGTCTTGAATCTGCGCCCGTCAGGTTGAAGTGGTAGCCAGTGGGAACGAACCGAGTCATAGGGCCGACCCGCTTTTGAATAGCCAGCAGCGGCGCTGCCCAGAGCCAGAGCCAGACGCACCTCCGGGCTCCCGTCAGCGACCGCCTCTACCCATTCGGGACGCAGAGGCGGAATCGGTCCAGCCTGAATGGCTGTGCCGGCAGCTTGGAGCGACTCGATCTCCACAGCTTTCAGCATAATAGATTGCCAGCGCGCAGGCGTATGGTCAGAGGTAAGGGCGGCCAAGACGGCATTAGCCAGTCGGCGTTCAGCCTGGGCCAGACGGGCTGGAGCATTTCTATCACGGCTGCGGAGCTGGAGTTGGTCCAACCAGCGCGCCAGGTCATCGATCAAGTAGACCCGTGGTGAGTGCTGAACCAGGACGCGACCAAGGGGGACTGCCAGATTACTCTGGCCGTTGCGTTCCAGGTATCCGTAACGCACAAAGGATTCGACGCCCCGTGCGACTCCCAGGCGTCTGATAGCGCGGGCCATGTCCACGGGCCGGTTGGCGATCTGGCGCTGTAGCTGAACCCGCCCTTCGCTAAAAAGCGAAGCCACGTCCGGGAGCGTGGCTGGCTGCCTCCACAGTGGTATCCACTGCTCCCCCCGTTGGTTCTTCTCGAGACCGGTGCTGGCATAACCAGCAGCATGAGGCTTGGCGGCAAAGGGAGCACTGGCCTGGCTGAAAGCGTTGGGGTCTAATTGCCTGGTGGCACGGGAAGTAAAGAGGAGCGAGCCTTCCATCATCAGGATGAAGTCCCAGGAATTCACCAGGTTACCCCCTCCAAAGCCGGTCGAGCTATTGGCTCCGCCCGCAGAGCCCGGTTGGTACTGGCCGATGGAAGCTCCCCTCAAATGGTTGCTGGCTTCTGCCCAAAGCGCTTCCCGGAGAAGCTCTAGCGCTTGGGACTGAGGCACCCCGGACCCATGACCAACCTCCAGAAGGCGCCCGAGATGGCCCATAAAATTGTTGGTGAAGTCCAGGTTACCATCGTTCCCCCCAGTGCCAAGCAGAGACGGGTACTGAGGTTTTCCATTTTCTTCGAGAACGATCGCAGCCGAAAACCACTGGGCATGGGGGCCACGCCAATTCTTCCTGCAATCTGGGATCTGGGCTTTCTTGAGTTCCTTGAAACGCCGGTCCGCAGCGGCCAGCACTTGCTTATACCCCCTACTCGCTTTGAGAGCATTCGCTTGGGTTTTCGTCGGCGGCTTGCCGGGCTGGGCTAATGATTTGGCGATATCCAGTTCCTTCGCTAACTCCGGATTCTGGGATTTCTCCCGCTCCTTTTCGAGTAGGCCTAAGACGTCGAGATAAACCGGATCGCCAGTCAGGAGTCGTCTCTGCTCCTCAGACTGGAAACTATTGGGCGTGGTCTTGGTGCGGGCCTTGACTGAGCGAATTATGGTATCGGCGTGACTGAGCTCATCGAGAAGAAGACGGGCCGCGGCGATGCCCTCGCGGAATTTCATAAACCTGGGGGCCGTTGAGTGCTCCAACGGGCTCAGGTTGGGATCATCGGCGGAGAAGAACCCACTGCCTTTTCCCCAAGGCGCCACAAGCGGAGTAGGCTCATATCGCTCCAGGAAGAAGTCCTCCAACTCTCCCCGAGTCAACTTGGAGAACAAGTGAAAGACTTCACCATTCCAGCAACCGCGAGCCTCTGGGTCGGCTTGCTCAGCCACGAGCCGAAGGATGCCCAGGGCCTTCAGATAGTTCGCGAGGGGAGCTGGGGCGCAGCCCGATAAGACGTGAAGGTGCATGGCTAGGCTGGCACCTCCCCAACCAGGGCAGGGTCGTTGGTGATGAGCTGGGAAGCCCTGCGGTCAGCGGCACAGAGGATCGCTTCCAGGTAGGCGAGAGCGGCCGGTCCATAGCGCTCTGTCAACAGGATGCATCGCTCTCGCCAACTACACCCGGTCCTCGGCGAAAGTCCCAGGGTGGCCGGAGCAAGAGTCAGGGTAACTTCTGGTACCGGGGGCTGACCAGGCAGCAAGGCTACGCCGGGCAAGCCATCTCCCTCGCGAACGCCGCGGATGGGAAGCCCCCGCCCGTCCTTGTCGTTGTAGACCTGATCCTTGGGCGCTGCATGCAGAGCCAGTCGCACCTTGCCGTGGTGGCTGGCCACCAGGTAGACGACCAGATTGAATTCTTCCGCCGAGCAGGCCAGTAAGCGTTGAACCAGGGGATGTGGCCCGCTCGAGTCCTCACCCACAGGAAGCGAATGCCCCAGCATGGCCAGGAGGTCTGACCAGGGGCCGAGCAAAGCCGTGTGCCGGGGAGTATAGCGCTCTAAAACAGCAAAGAGTCCCAGAGCGCTGGCCAACTCGTGGCGATAGCCCGGACGCTGGTCGCTGTCATCCAGAAATCGATAGAGGTGCTTTCTCGGCCAGCAGGCCCTAGGAGCCTTGGCCAGGTCCTGGCGATCCGGCCTCTGCTGCACCCCATCCTTCGAGGTACGGATCGAGCCCTGAAAGGCCTGATGAGCCTTACCCCAGTCGTGCCAACTGGCAGCCAGATCCAGCAGGTCTTGAAGCCTGGCGGGTAGAGCCAAACTTTGCCCGATTTCACGGGCCTGCACGACGACTTCGAGGGTGTGGCGAGCGATGGTTTTCCAATGGTGGTGACTGACCTCCTCGCCGTCTTGCTGATCATCGGCGGCCTCCACGGCTGAGACCTGGCCTTGAGGAGACACTGGAGGAACGACTTGGCCGGAATCAGGCTCGAAGCCTCGGGTTACCTGATAGCCGCCGCAGTCGGAGGCCACGCATACCAGACGCCCGGGCAAGAGTGCCTCGCGGGTCGCGGAGACCCATTCTCCCTCTAACCAGTCCCACACCCAGGCTCTCATCTTTGACTTGAGCTTCGACTTCTTAGACTCGCAGAGCCAATCCCTGGCTCTGAGGAACGGCACTGCGCAGAGCTCCTCGCGCCGGGCCTTGCAGTCGTCAGCGGGCTTTTGCCCCTTGTCCAGCTCAAGCCAGAAGACCTGGAGGTCCCGTTCTTGCTCATCGGAACGGATGAACCTGCTGATGTCCAGGTCGGCACCGGTCAAGTCGGGTGTGGTGTCGAAGAGCTCATCAAATTCTTGACGCAACAAGAGATGCGCCGGAGAAAAGGGATAGAGACGCTGACGGGAAGACTCTGAAAGGGTTTGCTCGTAATCTTCCAACTCGGAGATGCCCACGTCTGGTCTGGTCAGCAGGCCCAGGGATTCCCAGGCGCTTTCCACTTCCTCAGGCACATAGGGAGACACCTTGCCCTTATCCCGACCACGATCCACGACCACCACACGGCCTTCGCCGCCATAGCGCGCGCAACGCCCGAAGCGTTGAACCAGGCTCGGCCAGGGAGCGAGCTCAGTGATCAGGCACCCAGCCGAGATATCCACCCCAGCCTCGACCACCTGAGTGGCCACCAGGATGCGATCCACCCCTGATCGACAGGTGGAGCGAGATAGGAAGCTGTCTCGCCAGTTCTGCCGCTCGTGCGGCCGGAAGCGGCTGTGGACCAGCTCCAGACCGTCCTTGCGACCCGCGCGGACAAGCGCGTCAAAGGTTTGGCAAGCTCTATCCACGGTGTTGCAAACCACCAGGGTGATACGGCCAAATTCCCCCTCAGGGAGCCTCTGATGCTCATCCAGGATCAACCGAGCGAAATCCTTACTTTTTCCGGCATCGATTTCTTCCGTTCGCATTGCTTTGTGGATGCCCCACAAACCGCCTTGTCTGTCCTGGCCTGGCACCTCGATCGGCTCCTGAGTCCAAACCTCGTAAAAGGCTTCCGTATCGACGCTCCGCAACCAGTTCGGCTGAAGCGTGGCACTCATCCACCAGGTGTGGCAGGGACGCAGTTGCTTCTGGCGGTCCTCCTCGCGGAAGGCTTGCAGTTGGGCAGAGGTTGCCAGGCCGACGTCCATAAGTTGGACCTCATCCATGACCCAGAGTGCATCATGATTCAGAAGACCGAACTCCAGGGGCCAGCGAGCCCGGGAACTGGCGTAGCCACGGTTCAGTGCTCGTGAGAGCAGCATGTCCTGGGTGCCGATGATGATGGCTGGACGCTCCGGATAGAGGTACCAATCACTCCTGGTAACCCCGCCCATCGCAACATGAATCTCCGGTCGAGCCTCGGTCGGCAACTTCTCACAGAGCTGTCGCGCCACTTGCTCAGTCTGCTCAACCAGGACCCGCATGGGCAGACACCACACCAGACGGCGGGGCCAACGAGCATCGTTGCGATGTATGCGATGGAACGACCAGGCAGCCAGAATCCCCTCGGTCTTGCCCAAGCCTGTGGGGATTCGAATCAGACGGTCACGACACGTCTCAGACATTGCCAGTTGGCTCTGCCAGAGACGAGGTTCCCGATGCCCGGTGACGTGAAAGAAATAGCTCGCGTACGTCACGGAAATCAGCCCTCCCGGACGAGCAGCATTCGTTGGTGGACCGAGCCCATCCTCTGCAATGCAGAAACCAAATTTTCCATTCTGGTAGCCTTTTCTAGACGCCGGATCGAATTCTCCGGCGCCAAAAGGTCTATCGATTATGCTTTGTTTGGAAGAGGTGGTTCAGGTTCGACGAACGTGCTCGTACAGGGAAACTGACATCACCGTATGCGAAACGCCTCGCGCAATTGAAAGCGAAAGCAGTTTGGCTCAATCATCCCGCCCCCCGCTTAAATCCCCACTCAACCGCCCCTCCCGCACGCCAAACACGCCGGCAAAGCTGACCTCCTCCCCGGTCACCTCCCCCCAGTGCCGGGCGTACCTCTCCACCTGTTCGGCATACCGGCGCACCAGCGCGTCCACCTTCTGGCGGTCGGTCTTGTAGTCCACCAGCTCCCAGCCCTCGCCAGTGTCGAGGGCGAGGTCGAGGATGCCAAAGACCATCTTGCCTTCCTCGGCAAGCACGCCGAAGGGAACCTCCACCAGGCGTCGCTCGGCCGAAAGGGCACGCTGCCAGAGCTCGCTCTGCTTGACCTTCTCGATGGTCCTCAGGGCCTGGGGGATGAGGTCGACGAGCTCGGGAGTGTCGAGCACATACCACTCGGCCAGGCGCTGCAAGTCGGAGCGACTGAGCGAAGGGTTGCGCATGACCTGCTCGAGCAGGCGGTGGATCAGGTCGCCCCACATGGCGCCGGAGTCGGGGCGCTCGGCGTTGGGTGGGGCCGGGGGAATCCAGACGTGCAGGGATCCTTCGGAGCACTCGGCGCGCACCGATGTGCGCCTCCAACTCGGCAGCCGGGCCGCCTCTCTCTCCGCCCTCCAGCGGCAGCGGGCCTCGTCCAATCCGTCGGCGCTCCCCGGCTCGACTTCTGCCTCGACGCGAGGGAGCTCGGCCAGCTCCTCGGAAACGAACGCCTCCAGCGGCGCCCAGGGCCGCCGGGCGGAGCCGTGGGTGCCGGTCCAGCGGCTGACGACCAGGAGCTCTCGCGCGCGGGTGGCGGCGACATACAACAGGCGGGTGCGCTCGGCCGCGAGGTAGCTCAGCTCGGCCTGTTGGTGCTGAGGCCAGTCGGCGGGCTGGGCGAAAACCTGCCACATGTTGCGAATCGACATGAACGCCTGGGCTGCGCGCCCGGAGCGAACCACGCGGGTCTTGGCACGCAGCTCGGAGCCGCCGGTGGGGGAGGCCAGGAAGACGACCCGCGCCTCGAGACCCTTGGCCTGGTGAAGGTTCATCACGCGCACGACGTCCTTACGGCCCACGTCGAGCGCGGGGGGCTGGTCGCGCTGCAGTCGAATCTCGCGCAAGGCGTCGGGGAGCAGCAGACCGGTCTTCCCCAGCCGGCGGATCTGGTCGGCCACCCGGTAGAGCTCGGCGGCCTCGGAGGGGCCGCCCGGTCGGGACGCGGCCCGCGCCACCAGGCCGGTCTCCTCGAGAATGCGCTCCACGGCGGCTCCCAGAGGGAGGGTGCGCACCCAGGCGCGCATCGTCCGCAGGCGCTCGAGGGCGTCGTTGACTGCGCTTTCTCCCGGGCCCTCCCACCAGGTGAAGGCTCCCCCGGCCTGGCGGTGGCGAAAGAGGGTGTCGTCGTCGAGCCCGAAGAGCGGGCCGCGCAGCATGCCTACCATGGCTACCTGGTCGCGCGGGTCGCCCAGCACGGTCAAGAGCTCGAGCAGAGTCTCCACGGGCTCGGTGCCCTCGGAGCGGCGCCCGGTCACCTCCACGGGCACGCCTCGCACCTCCAGGGCGTGGGCGTAGTGGCTCAGGTCGTCGCGCCGGACGGTCAGGACCAGGAAGTCGCCCCAGCGATAGCCCCGCTTGAGCACGGCGGCGCGGATCCACTCGGCGATTCGGGGTGCCTCGCAAGCGGCGGCGTCCTGGTAGCGGTAGCACGACTCGCTGAGCGAAAAGACTCGCCCCTCGCCCTCTCGCATGGACGTGAGCGGTGAGAAGGCGGCCTGCTCGGGGCTGCCCAACAGCAATCCCTGAAAGACGCGGTTGCTCCAGTCGCAGAGCGCGGGGAGCGAGCGAAAGGAGGCGCACAGGCGCACCACGGGGCCGAGCCGGTCGGCCACCAGGCTATAGGTGTCGATGTCGGCGCTCCGGAAGCGGTAGATGGACTGCTTGGGGTCGCCCACCACGAACAGGGCTCCCGGGCGCAGGCGAAGACGGGTCCAGTCGGTCTCGTCCTGGCCGGGCTCGGCGGCCAGCCAGAAGATCACCTCGGCTTGCAGGGGGTCGGTATCCTGGAACTCGTCCACAAAGAGAAAGCGGTAGCGGCTCTCGCGCGTGCAAGGATGGTGACGCAGCAGCTCGACCGCGCGGGTGACCAGGTCGCCGAAGCTTACCAGCCCGCGCCGACGGCGCTCTGCTGTGTAGCGCTCGCGAACGAGCAAGAGAAACTGAACGCACTCGAAGTACAGGAAGGCGCGCCACTGCTCCAGGAACGAGAGCACCACGCGCGTGCGGAAACCCTCGACCCGCTCGAGCACCCGCTCACGCACCGCCAGTTGCTCCGCCCGCGTCGGCGCCCAGTACTTCATCACCATCTTGGGCGTGCGCTCCCATTCGGCCAAAAGCTGCACCAGGTCGAAGAGCTTCCCGCGGTTGGCGCTGCGCCAGCGATCCAGAAACCGCCTACCCCGGATTTGAATGTTGCAGGTGGTTCTGGGGTCCACCGGCTCGGGCAGCAGTCCCTCGAGCTCCAGAGCAAAGGCGTCCACCGGCTCCCAGACCAGCGCCGGAAGCTCGACCTCGATGGCCGGAAAGGAGGCGTCGGGATGGTTGCACACGGTCCCCAGGGCCTCCAGCAGCTCCTCTGGCTTGATCCAGGAAAGCGCCTTGAGCAGTCGATGACCGGCCGGCTCCTCCAGAGTGCGGCAGAAGACCAGGTGGCGCAGGCTCTCGTCCTCGCCATCCTCCAGCTCGCGAAAGCCCGGCGAGATACCGGCCCGGGTGGGGTGCTCGCGAAGCAGCCCGGCGCAGAAGGAGTGCAGCGTTCCCAGGAACATCCGGTCGAGGTCGGCCAGAGCCTGGTGCAACCGGGAGCAGCGCGCCTCATCAGAGGACTCCCGCAGCTCTCCCTCGAGGGCCAGTTGCAGGCGACCGCGAAGCTCGGCGGCCGCCTTGCGGGTGAAGGTCACGCAGGCCATCTCCTCCACCCGATAGCATCCGCTGGCCACTCCCTCCACCATGCGCGAAGAGAGGCTGTGGGTCTTGCCCGTTCCGGCTGAGGCCTCGACCATCAAGTTGCGGTCGAGCTGGTAGCGGATGAGGTCGCGCTCGTACTGATCGGGGAGCTTCATCGCGCCTCTCCGCAGCGCCGCCGAAAGCCCAGCATCACCACTAAGACATGTTGGGCCACAAGTCGCCCCCTCTGACGAATGTGCGTCGGGGTACTTTGGTAGGAACCGTGGAGCTCATTGCATCGATCGTCTACGTTGAACCAGTCAACGCCAAAATGCCGTACATTGAAGAGGACTGACTTGCCGCTTCCCGGGGGGCCGGCAACCACGGTCATGGAGGGCCGTGACAAGCATTACGTGGCGAGGCTCGACTTGGAACCTCTTTTCATGTCTTCGGGCAACCGTCTTGAAGTCGGACGCCCAGCTTCATCTAAGATCCCGAGAGCCTGCATGCGTTTTTGCTCTGCCAGGAAGCGCTCTTCCCCACGGAACTTGACACGCTTCATCGTCTGGTTCCAGTCGACATCCAAGTCCGGAGTTTGGACAGCTCTTGAGCCAGGCAGCTCTAGCGTCGCCCGGAATTGCTCGATGGCCTGGAAGAGCCTATCTTGGGATGGAAAGCTCCATTCCTCAATGAGCGTTTCCAAAACCTCCAGCGTACTCTCCGGAAGTTCGTCAACCAATTGGTGCAATTTTCTACGAGTTGACCTCTGCATGCTCTTTCAGGATTCCCAGAAATCAGCCAAGCGACTCGTCGCTCGATCCAGACTGACGTTGTGTGTTTCAATTCGATTAAGCCGGGTGTTCCCCTTCAAAGCACCAGGCGCCACAAGGCTTCATCGCGCCTCTCCGCAGCGCCGCCGAAATCCCAGCAGGGGATCCTCCAGCATCGCTTTCGGGACGGGCTCGGTCCTGGAGCGGCAGGCGGCCGAAAGCTCGCAATACTGGCAGTCGTCCTCGAGGCGGTCGGTGTGGACGAAGGCGCCGGTCTCGAGCGGCTCCATCAGGTCTTTCAGCAACTGGCGCAAACGCTCGCGGTCGGGGAAGGGCAGTGCCACCCGCGCCCGCTCGGCCTGGGACACGGGGAAGTAGTAGCAAGAGCCGAGCACGCTCCCCCCCACAAGGTCCTCGGCCGCCAGGGCGTAGAGGGCGTGCTGGAGCTGTCGGCCTCCGCGGTAGACCGCCCCCTTCTCCTTGGCGAGCCGCCGTCCGGTCTTGTAGTCGACCACCTCGTAGCCGCCCTCGAGCCGGTCCAGCCGGTCGATGCGCCCGCGCAGGCGAAAGCGCATCCCCTCTCCCAGGTCGATCTCCACCGGCTCGAGGCGGGCCAGCGGCTCGTCAAAGAGCTCCGGCAGACCGAACCCGACCTCCAGGCCGTGCGGCTCGCGCTCCGGGCTGAGGGCCTCCAGGCGCAGAAAGCGGTCCAGGTCGCGCCTCAGGGCCAGCGTCTCGTTGTGCGCGATGGCCTCCGATGGCGGGGGCAGGAGCCGGCGGCGGCTGACCAACTGCTCCTCGAGCAGCTCCTCCAGCACCTCGCCGTCCCGGTCCACGTCCGGACGCAGCCTTTGCGCGCGCAGCCGGCGGTGGTAGAGCGCGAAGACCTCGTGCAATAGCTTGCCTCGCGCCGCCTCGTCCAGCCACCGGTCGGGGTCGGGCCGATCCAGGGCCGGAGGGCGGATCTTCAGGCCCACCTCGAGGAAATACTTGAAAGGGCAGCTCGCCAGGGTCTCGAGACGACTGGCCGACGTGGGCTCACCGGTCTGTCGCGGGTCGAGCCGTCCGGCTGCTGAGGGGGCGTGCCCGTCGAAACAAGTAAATCGCTCTGACAACCGCTCGCGCACCGCTTCGGCTCCGGCCGCCAACCAGGGGAAGTGGGCCAACACGTCCGTTGGGCGCCGCGCCAGCCACCACTCCGCCTCGCCCGCGCTCCTCGATGGCTCCTCTGCTGCGTAGACCGCTGGCTCTCCCAGCCACTCCTCGAGTTGCTCGAACGATTCCAGGGGCCGGAGCTGCCGGGCCGCCTGAAAGAAGAGCCAGGTTGGAAGCTGCTCTTGCCCGGTATGCATGTCGCGGGTGCTGTAGCTCACTGTCAGCCTCCCGTCCGCGCAAGCCAGCCGTTCGAAAAGCGCGAAACGCGTCTCGGCCGGACGATCCTCCGAGCGCGCCAGGGCGGGGTGGAGCGCCCGTCGCTCGCGGTCGGAGAGCACCGGGTCTTCGACCGGGTCGAGGCGCAGGCGGCCCTCCTCCAGCCCCAGGAGGAACAGCTCGCGGCGTCCGCTCAAGCCCAGGCGCTCGGGGAGGGTGACATGGAGGTGGCCGGGCAGCGCGCGCGAGGCTCCGTAGGTCAAGACTTGCAGCTTCTCGCGCAGCAGGCGCACCGTCTCCTCGACCGGCCAGCGCTGGCCTTCCAGGAGGAGCAACTCTTCCAGGGCGCGGAGCAGCCGCAGGCGGGCCGACTCTTCCCCGGGGACGTGCTGCTCGAGAATCCTCTGCAGTCCTCGCACCCAGGCCGACCAGTCCACCTCGTCATGGTGGACGGGCAGGCTGTTGAGCAGTCCCTCGATCCACTCGAGGAGGAGGTCGATCATGTCCACCTGGTATGCCAGCGACTCCTGAAGGCGCGGCTCCTCGGCTCGGCTGAGCCGCTCCAGCAGCCAGGCTTTGAGCGAGCCCAGGTTGCGCGAGTAGGTCTCCCGCTCCCAGGTCGCCCGGGCCCGCTCGAGGTAGTGGGCCGCGAAGCTCGAGTCGAGACGGCTCGACCCGATGGTCAGGAGGTCGGCCAGCAGAAGTTGGCGGAGGTCGAAGGCGGAGTAACGGTGCTCGACCCAACTGAGGATCCCGAGCACCGCCTGACCGGGCCGTGAGAGCCCGATGGGGAGGCCTTCCTCGAAGGTGGCGGGGAGGTCGCAAGCGGCCAGCTTGTCGCGCAGAAGGGCCAGGGCGTCGGGATCGGCCAGGGCGATCTCCACCTGGTCCAGGGGCACCCCGCGGATGCGGCGCAGCACCTCCACGATCTCGGCGTCGCGCCGACCGGCGCGGAACAGGCTGAGCTCGGCCACAGTGAGCTTCCCGGACGGGGTCGTTCCCTCGCGCGGTAGGCCCTGCAGGCGCCTCGGGAGGGGAAGATCCGGCGCGCGCGGACAGCTGCGCACGCCTGGCAAGCGACTGAGATAGTGGCTCTCCAGCGGACTCCAGACGACCGAAGGGAATTCGAGAATCAGGTCGTCGGGTTGCACAGGGCAGTACATCGAAGGCTCTTGGAAGACGACGGCGCGGTCGGCCAGCTGGTGGCGCGCGATGTACTCCTCGTAGGCGCGCAGCAGGGGCAGGTCGAGGTCCTGCGAGGTCAGGCCGGCCATCCGCACCTCTTTGAGTGTGCTCCAGAGGGCCTCGGCAGTGCCCGGCTGGCTGAGCAGGGGGCGGAACGCGCTTTCCTCGGGCAGCTCGAGCAGCAGCTTGTGCACCAGGCTCGGGCCCAGCGCCTCGGGTTTGGGATGGACCCCGCGCGCCAGCAGACTTGGCGCTGCCCCCTCCAGGGCCACCTCAAAGGGTGTGGCGAAGCGGAAATTCGCCCAGCTCCGCCGGGCCTGGATCAGGCGTTCGGCCAGCGTCCACTTGAGCGTGGCGTAGGGAACGAAGACCCACTTGGCGCGAGTGCGCTCCGATTGCGCCAGCTCGAGCAGCTGGCAGAAGAAGGGGTCATTTGAGGCAGGAGCCAGAATCGATGCCCTCCCCGGCTTTTGGAAGTGCACCTTTCGTCCCTTGTGCGAGCGTCGCCTTCGCGACATCTTCCCCGCTTACGGAGAATGCGGCAAACAAACCTGCGATTTCTTGCTTCAAGCTGCGAATCGCCTCCGGCAATGTAGCGCAATCCCTGGTGTCCACCAGGTAGGCATCGCCGTAGTCGGCACTGGTCCACATGAAGGCGTGCTGACCGATCGATAGGTGTCCTCGCCAGACTGCCTTGTAGCTGGCCAGCGTGACGAAGAAACGTCTCACCTGATACCTGTCCAGCTGGATCGAATGGACGCCCCACAGCGTGAAGCCCTGGTAATCCGACTCTTCGTCCAGAATCTCGTACTGCCAGTCGCAGAGATGGGGAAACGCCGTCCTGGCCAGTTCCAGGGCCTCTTCGGCTTCGGCGGCGGACACTTGCATCGGCCGGCATTCCAGGTGAGGCGCCGGAGTCCTGGCCCGCGTTCAGGTGTAAAGGGGTCCTTCTGCGGGTGGGGAAGGGTTTCGCTCTTATGGGGGATCCGGTTCCTGAGCTCATTCCCGTCAGGATGCTCAACGAGTTCGTCTACTGCCCTCGCCTGGCCTATCTCATGTGGGTCCAGGGGGAGTGGGCTGAGAACGAGTACACTCACGAGGGTCAGTACGTCCACCGCCGCGTGGACAAAGAGTCGGGGCGTGTCCCGTACGAGGTCGATGAGAACTTTCAGACCCGCTCTCTGACTGTCTCTTGTGAGACCCTCGGCCTGATCGCAAAGCTCGACCTTCTGGAGGGGACGGAGGATGGAGTAACTCCCATCGACTACAAGCGAGGTTCGCCGCCCCAGGGGCGCGAGTACCTTGCCCACGATCCGGAGAGAGTACAGCTCTGCGCCCAGGGGCTCTTGCTGCGCGCCAACGGGTTTGCGTGCCACCGCGGATACCTCTACTTCGCCGAGTCGCGACAGCGGGTGAAGGTGGAGTTCGACGAGGAGCTCGTGGAGCAGACCCTGGAGAGCGCTCATCGTCTGAGAGCGCAGCTCGCGGGCACGACCATTCCTCCCCCCCTCGTGCACAGCCCCAAGTGCGTGGGGTGCAGTCTTGCACCTATCTGCCTTCCCGACGAGGTGAACCTGTTCCGACTCGGGGACAAGACGACTTCCACACGGCGTCTCGTGCCTTTGCGTGACGACGCCGTGCCGCTCTATGTGCAGCATCAGGGGACCTCGGTGGGCATCACGGGGGAGACACTCGAGGTCAAGAGCAAGGGTGAGAAGATCGGGGCGGCTCGTCTGATCGATGTCTCTCAGCTCTGCGTGATCGGAAACGTGCAAGTTTCTACCCAGGCGATCCGGGCTCTGACTGAGCGTGAGATTCCGATCTGTTACTTCACCTATGGCGGCTGGTTTTCCGCGATGACCATGGGTCTGGGCCACAAAAACGTCATGCTCCGCGAGCGCCAGTTCGCTTGCGCCGCGGACAAGCAGACCGCTCTGGTCCTGGCCCGCAGAATCGTGGCCGCCAAGATACGCAACTGCCGGACCATGCTGCGTCGGAATTGCCGCGACCTGGACAAGTCGGTGCTCGACGAGCTACGCCGGCTCGGGCTCGCCACCCAGTCGGCGGTCGACCTCGACAGCCTCTTCGGCATCGAGGGGATGGCCGCGCGCCACTACTTCGCCCACTTCGTGGGGATGCTCAAGCCCCGATTATCCGGCACTATCCGTGACTTCGACTTCAATGGCCGGAACCGCCGGCCACCCAAGGACCCCATCAACGCACTCCTGTCCTTTCTCTACGCCGTGCTCACCAAGGACCTCACCGTGATCGCCCAGTCGACTGGCTTCGATCCTTATCAGGGTTTCTACCATCAGAACCGCTACGGTCGCCCTTCGCTCGCACTGGACCTGATTGAGGAGTTTCGCCCGATCGTGGCCGACTCGGTCGTGCTCTCGGTGCTGAACAACGGCATCGTGGGACCGGAGGACTTCGTGATCACGCGGTTGGGAGTCGCATTGAAGCCCCATGCGCGCCGGGCCGTGACCCAAGCCTACGAGCGCCGACTCGAAGAGGCCATCTCGCACCCGCTCTTCGAGTATCGCATCAGCTATCGGAGGATCCTGTATGTTCAGACCAGACTGCTGGCAAGATTTCTCCTGGGAGAGATCGAAGAATTCCCAGCCTTTGTGACGCGCTGATGCGACGAGAGAAACTGGTATGCTACGACATCTGTGACGACAAGCGGCTGCGTCTGGTGTTTCGGATCATGAAAGGCTTTGGTGAGCACGTCCAATACTCGGTCTTCCTTTGTTCCCTGTCCAAGGCGGAGAAATACCGGATGATGCGCAAGTTGGCGGGAGTCATCGACTTCGTTCAGGACCAGGTTCTGATCGTCGACCTGGGAAGAACGGAGAGCTTCAAGAACAAGAGGTTTGAATCAGTAGGACGTCCGTTTCGGCCCATGGAACGGGGGCCGCAGGTGTTCTGAGGCTCTTTGACAACCGAATACCTGTTTTTCTTTTCTCGCGAGCGCGTTGGTCGTCCGGCTGACTCAGACGGCGCTCGAAAGCCGCGGTTTGAGAGGATTTTCTGGCTAGAAATTGAAGTCTTCTACCTGCCCGATTTGCTTTGGCGGCGGGTGGCCGGCATAGGCGCTCGCTAGTGCCTCGTCGGAATGGCGCGGTTGCAGCGATTGCCGCGAGCGAAGTCTCCACGCGTGAATGCGCGTGGCCCCATTGAAGCAGACGAGAGACGTCTTCAATCAATGTTCCGAGAAGCTGGTCATACCATACGCGCTGCCTTATCAAAGCTCCAGCAAGAATCCTCAGTCCTTCCCGAAGGATCGTTGGATCCGGAGGACGATTCAGATCCTTCTCAAGCACAAGGGTCAGCATCCGCACGACCTCCTGTGCCTCTGCGTGTTGGGTCCCGATTGCATAAAAGCGCCGAGCTGTGTCACCGTCCACAAATTCGCGCAGAATCGCCAGGACGTCTTCCTCTGAGGGATTTGGCTCGTCAATCACAGTTTTTGCCTCGCTTTCGTCGGTCTTCTTGTGCCCTGGAAGGCTCGAAGACTCTACGGGAGCGAGGCTCTCTTTCCCACCAAACTGAGGTTCGAAGTGGAAGGCTCCTACTTTTTTTGAGCCGGTGCTTGAACGTTCGTCAATTGTTCGACTGGAGGACTGCCCATGACCGCTCTCACTGAGATGCTCCACGAGGAACGGATGGCACCGTGGGGAACGGAGCGCGTCTTCATGGCGGCCGTGCTCTTCATGGCGGCCTTGCCCGAGAAGCTGCGTCAGCCGGCGCTCGACGCGGCCAACCAATGGCCTGACGTCGATGCCAAGGATGTCCCTGGAATGATTGCAGCCCTTGAGCGGGCGGGCAAAATGAAGCTCACCGGAGGAACCGGTGCTTAATCGGGCCGGCTACGAGCCGGAACCGGCAATCGTCTGGAGCCGCTCCCCAAGCTCCAGATCGGCGCTGCTGGCACCAGTGCCTGGAGGCCGCGTTGGAACCGCCCGGGTCAGGTTTGACCGCATCTCCTGCCTGACCCGGGCAGGACGCCCCCGTTACCGGAGGGTCTGGTGATGGCCGCGCTCGTGGCGAGCCGGGGAGAAAGAGTTCCGGGGCTCCCGGCAGGCGAGTATGGGGGTGCGATCCAATGCCGCCTGCTCGGGAGCCCTGCAACCTACCAACTGGGAGGTAAATTCAGGTGAGAGTATCTTCTTTCCTTTGTCAGGCTGGTGCAGTGTGAGCAGTGTTCTGATTGAGCCCCCGGTCGTTCAGGTCGAGCCTCACGAGCTGCTGCTGCTGCTCGAGTCTCGTAGCCGCCAGCTCGAGCAGTGGCTTTACAAAGTCTACTCCGCCGCCAATACCCAGGACGCGGTCACGCTGACCACGGGCAGAGCGTGTCTGAGCAATCTGGGGCTGCTCATCGACCAGCTGCTCGAGCAGCTGCAGAGGCTGCACGGAGAGCAGGAATGAAGACGAGGGTGCCAGGACCTTACCTCATCTGGATCCAGATGATCCGCATCCTCGTGCCGGGCTCGTCTGTCGACCTGACCCTGGCCATGCAGGCCAGGTTCCCCGAGCTGATGAGGGAGTCCGGGCTCCTTCGGACGCTGGACGGGGTCGAGCGGCCGCACCGCTGGTTGGTGTGCCCCGTCACCGGGGAGATCCTCGACCCGAGCTACGAGGGCGGGCTCGCGCTGGGCAGCTACCGGGCCACAGGGGAGCGGACACGGCGTCCGCTCGACCCCCCGATCCCGAGCCTCCTCTCGAGCGTGCTGCCGTGATGGTGCACCCCATCTCCTCCGTGGTCGACCCCCGCGAGCTGCCCCTGCTGCTCGAGCACCGCGGGGTCGCGCTGGGCGACTGGCTCATGCGGGTGGTGCGGGCGGTGCAGGTGCAGGACCGCACCACCGTGTGCCAGGGCCAGGAGCAGATCCGCGAGCTGGCCCACCTGGTCGACCAGGTGCTCGATCAGCTGCTCGACCGGTGGGAGCCGGGTCAGGTCCACCACTGGCCAGCCCTGCTTTTGATCCAGGAGGACGCCGTGCTGGAGGTCTGGGTGCAGCGCGACGTCGAGAGCCAACCCGCCAAGGTGGGCGGACTGGTGCAGGACGCCGGGGGCTGGTGGCGGTCGGTCGAGCAGCTGGCCTGGCCGGTGAACGCTACCCAACCCGAGGAGGCCGCCCGTCAACTGCTCCGGGGGCTGGGCGAGGCCGCCGCCGGTAACGTGCGCCGGGTGGGGGGGGCGTGATCGTGGAGAGCTATCTCCTGGCCCTCGAGCTGGGGGCACCTCGGTGCCCCTGCCCGGCCTGCGCGCGCTGCCGGCGGTTGGCGGCTCGGCGGGCGTGGTCGAGACGGCCGTGCCGGCCTCGGCACCGGATAAGTTTGCGGCGCGTCGGCGCCAAGCACAGGAAGGTGGGATGACGATGGGAGTCGTGTTGAACGTGGAGAGCCTGACCGAGCAACTGACACGCTACGTCCAACGGATCGAGGCGCTCGAAGAGGAGAAGCAGGCGGTCGCTGCGGCCTTGCGCGAGACCTTCGCCCAGGCCAAGCTCGAAGGGCTGGATGTCTGGGCCCTCAAAGAGGTCATCAAGCTCCGCAAGCTCGACCACGAAGACCGCCTGGAGCGAGACTGCACGCTGCACGCCTACATGGAGGCGCTGGGGCTGTACCGTGAGATCCGTGAGCCGGTCGCAGGCGGTGTATCGTGAGGCGCCGCGTCGGGGACGTCGCGCTCCGTGTCGCCCTGCTGGTCGGATCTGGCTGGCTGGCTCTGAGCCTGGTGCAGTGGGAGCTGGTTCGCCTCGGCTGCCCGGTCAGCCTGGCCACCGTGCTGCTGGTGCTGGCTTGCGCCGGCTGGCGTAAGCTCGCCTGCTGGCTGATCGAGCTGGCCGACTCCCCGCTGGGAGGGCGATGATGCCAGAGCACGACCTACCCCCCTACACCAAATGCCCCACATGCGGGGTGCTCCACCAGATAGGGGCGCCCTGCATGACCTGCCGGCTCCGTAAGACCGAGGCGCCTTGCGTGACCCTACCGGCCGGGTGGCGGGCCCTCCCGGCTGGAGTCGATGTGGACAACCTCGTGCTCGAGCATGTATTTGCCTGTGAGCCTTATCTCACTGACGTGAGCAAAACTCTGCCGGGCCTTTCTAACGACATCGATCAGGCCTGGCTGGTCGTGGAGAAGATGGCCGAGCTCGGTTTCACCTACAGCGTAAAGGGGCCTCTCGGCGGACCCGAGCCACAACACCCAGGGCATCACCAGTGCAGCTTTGACCGGGCGGATGGGCGGCCGGGGAGATGGGGGATGGCAGAAGCCGACACCGTCCCTCTCGCTATCTGCAGAGCCGCGTTGGCTACACTGGAGGGCGCACCGTGACCGAGCAGCAACTCGCCGAGTGGGAGCGCCTCCTGTCCGCCGTGCCGCGCGAGTGGACGCTCGTGGTAGAGGCTGACGGTTACTGCCCGTGCCCATTGTGCGACGGCGAGGGGTTCGTGGCTCCCTCGACCTACGATCCCACTGGCCCTGACCCCTGGGCGACCTGCGTCCAGGTCTACGGGATAGGAGACCACCTGACCCACACCGAGGCGTTCTTCCGGGCTGTGCCCGAGATGGTGCCTGCGCTGATCGCCGAGGTGCGCAGGCTGAGAGCTGAGCCGCAGTTGGCGAGTGGGAGGTCGACGTGATCTATCAGGTCTGGTGCCCCGATTACCACGAGGAATCCGATGCGCTCAAGATTTTTGCCGACTCTTACAGCGAGGCGGTCGAGGACTTCTGCCATCACCAGCATGGCCACTACGAGTATGCCAACGGGCACGTGAGCGAGGTGCTTGCGCGGGTGGAAGGTCAGGCACCGCGCCGCTTTGAGATAGAGGTGTCCATCCGCCCAGTCTTCCTCGCCCGAGAGGTCACTCCCAGGTGACCAGCCTCCTGCTGCTCTGGCTGCTCCTCCAAGTGCTGCCGCCGGCGTCAGTACCAACTGGCGCACGTCCCGGTGCCGGGGCTCCGGGACCTCCACCGGGACCTCCACCAGGCGACCCGCTCGTTGGCCTCGTGCGGCACGCCTGGAGCGCCCCGCGGCCACCGTAATTCGGCCACCATAGCTGCCTTATTCGGCCTCATTAGCTGCCTCATTCCGAGGGCTCCAAACCCCCTCACTAGCTACTGCTTTGACCAAAGGAGAATCTCATCATGGCAAGCCCCCAGCGAGAGAATGGCTGGGCTCCGATCCCCTACGCCCTGACCGACGACCACCTGCTGACCTCGTTGCGTGAGTCCAAAGTGCTGCTGCTCGCCGTCCACGAAACCCATGGCTTCCGGCGCGAGCAAGCCGAGCTGCAGCCGCAGTACCTGGCCCGGCAGACCGGGCTCCACCTGGTGGATGTGCGCCGCACCCTCGGCAGACTCGAGGAGCGTGGCCTGCTCGAGCGTCTCGACGGCGCGCTCTACCGGGTGCACGTCCCGCTGAGAGGGTGGTGGCAGCTGGCGGTCGAGCTCGTCAAGGTGCTGGCCTACGCCCCCCTCCGGTGGCAGGTCTGGCGGGTCGTGTTCTACGTGGCCCGCCTCACCTACGGTCGGGAGGGACAGCGAGCGACCGAGGCGCCGCTGGCGGCGAGCTATCTGGCGAGTTGGACAGGGATGGCCCAGCGCCACGTCCAGGACGCTCTGACAGAGGCCGTCCAGCTGCGCGTCCTCACCTGCGTCCGCCAGGGCCGCGGGCGCGGGTCCAACGTCTATCGCTTCCAGAAAGACTACGAGGCCTGGCGGGTGTGGTCGCGCGATCGGAGCCCGGGGGACATTCTGGGGCAAATCCGCCCTGGCAAAGGGGTGCGAATCGGTCCTAACGCCAAGCGAATCGGTCGCAACTACGAGTGCGAATCGGTCGCAGCTACAGGGTGCGAATCGGTCGCACAGTACAAGATCCCTTGTAAAAAAAGAAACCATCCCCCCCTACCCCCAGAAGAAATGTCACTGCCGGCTGACGCCGGCCAATCCCGGCAAACGGACACCC